>WBZS01000087.1_pt1 | contig 180154 bp, 140 predicted proteins | sample 5204201 | NCBI WGS metagenome assembly WBZS01 (sample SAMN12344357, study PRJNA552823) | activated sludge metagenome | biome: Activated sludge suspended growth; feature: Nitrification reactor; material: Wastewater; isolation source: activated sludge from nitrification reactor of wastewater... | reverse complement strand
TGGATTGGCGCCATCAGGCTGCCTGCCTCACCGAGGATCCGGAGTTGTTCTTTCCGGTCGGCAACACCGGACCTGCCCTGATGCAGATTCAGGAGGCCAAGAAGGTGTGCAAGCGCTGTGACGTCCGGGAGGCGTGCCTGCAGTGGGCACTCGACGCTGGACAGGATCATGGCGTGTGGGGCGGTTTGAGCGAGGACGAACGCCGGGCGCTGAAGCGTCGGGCGGCCCGATCCCGGGTGCGTTCCAACTAGGGAAAGCACCGATCACGCTGGTTGAGCGTGTCGAAATCCCTTGCCAGCACCATGTCGTCCGAGATCTCGACCGACGAGGACTAGCCCGAGGTCCACCGATCTGCGCCCAGTCCGCGAACCCAGCTGAGCGCACTGGCGACGCCAGGCGCGTTAGCCGAGCGGGATCGACACTCGGGCGACCGTGCCCACCCCGGTCTCGGACGGGCTGAGCGAGAACTCGCCGGCCAGGTCGTCCACCAGGGTCGTGACGATCGAAAGCCCGAGGCTGTTGGTGGCGTTCAGCGAGAAGTCCGGGGGTAACGGTGCGCCCTCGTTGGTGACCTCGACGATCAGCCGTCCGTCGGACTGCTTCGGCTTGACCCACACCACGCCGCGATTCTGGCCCAGGCCGTGCTCGATGGCGTTCTGGCACAACTCGGTGAGCACCAGGGACAGGCTGGTGGCCACATCAGCCGGCATGTAGCCGAAGCTGCCCTCACGGCGCAGCTGTACTGGTCCGCCGGTCGCCGCGACGTCCACCACCATCCGCAGCAGGCGGTCGGCGACATCGTCGAACTTGACCGAGGTGTCGAACGCCTGCGACAAGATCTCGTGGACGACCGCGATCGCGCCGACCCGCTTCATCGCGTCGGTCAGCGCATCCGTGGCCTCGGGGGACGAGATTCGGCGCGCCTGCAGGCGTAGCAGCGCGGCCACCGTCTGCAGGTTGTTCTTCACCCGGTGGTGGATCTCCCGGATGGTGGCGTCCTTGGTGACCAGCTGGCGCTCCCGGCTGCGCAGTTCGGTGGTGTCGCGGCAGAGCACCAGGCGCCCGAGCGGGCCGTCCGCATCGTTGAGGTTGATGATCCGCAGCCGCAGCTGCACCTCGGGGGTCTCGACCTCCACCTCGCGGTGGCCGTGTCCGCCCAGGACGGTCGGGAGCGCCATTTCGACAGGCGCCCGGTCACGCAGCAGCGACATCGTGACGGCGGCGAGGTTCTCGCCCTCCAGGTCGGTGTGCAGGCCGAGCCTCCGGTACGCGCTGACCGCGTTCGGGCTGGCGTAGGTGACCACGCCGGCCGCGTTGACTCGGACCATGCCGTCCCCCACCCGCGGCGAGACCCAGGGCACGGACTTGTCCCCGCTGGTCGGGAATTCGCCACGATGCACCATGCCCGAAAGCACGTCGGCCGCCTCCAGGTAGGCATCCTCCAGGGCACCGGGAGCGCGGACGCCGAGGCGGTTGGTGTGGGCCTCGACGATCCCGATCACCCGGCGGTGCAGCACGACCGGGATGGCGTGCACGTCGACGGGGATGCCGGAATGCAGCTGATTGTCGCTGGTCCGGGTGATCTCGCGGGAGAGGTACGCCTCGGTGACCAGGTGCTCGGGGTCGTAGTGGATGTCCTCGCCGACCACGTCGTCCTCAAGCGCGGTCGGGCCGGTGGTCGGACGGACCTGGGCGCAGGCCCAGAAGACGTTGTCGTCGACGTCCGGCACCCACAGGATGAGATCCGAGAAGGCCAGGTCGGCGAGCAGGTGCCATTCGGCGACCAGATGCTCGAGCCAGGCCACGTCATCGGGCGCCAGGGCCGTGTGCTTCGCGATCACCTCGGCCATCGACAGCATGTCCGCCAGCCTAGAGCTTCCGCGGGAGGCTGCTGGCCGGCGCTCCAGCCCCGGACGACGCCCACTCGGCAGGCCCTACCCGCGGAGCCTCATGTGGCAGAATGGCAAGCCGCGCTTGACAGCGCCCCAGGAGCAGAACGACGACAGGAGACAACGATGGGCAAGGGTGGACGCAAGCGTCGCTCGCGCAGGCGGAACAAGGCGAATCACGGCAAGCGTCCCAACGCCTGACTCCGCAGCGACAACACAGCCCCGGTACCGGAAGGTGTCGGGGCTTTGTGCTGCGCATACCGATCTGCCTCGCGCCCCCGGAGCTGTTCGGCTCGGGAAGCGCTGATCAAGGCCCACCCATCGTCGTCCCGGACTTGATCCGGGATCTCTCCCGCCTGAGAGCCCGGGTCGACGTGAATGATCAGCGGTTCTTGGGCGGTCGCGCAGGCGCTGGGCGGGAGACACCGAATAGTCCGGCGAGGGAGGTTAGTCCTCCTGCGTGATGACCGTCAGCGTGGTCACCTGGGTCACCCGGACGCGGAGGGTCTCGGGGGCACGAGCCGAAGTACAGCACCGCTTGACCAGGGCACGGACCTGTTCCTCGGTGTCGAACCGGTCCACGCAGGGCTCGCACGCCTCCAGATGGGCGCGGATGGTGTCGGCGTCGGCTTCGCATAGCTCGTGGTCCAGGAACTCGTACAGCCGGGCCAGCGCGGCCGCGCAATCAGCGGTGTTCATGGTCACCACCTCGGCGGGAGAGCCCGTGTTCATCGGCGTAGTCGGCGAGCGCCGTCCGCAGCTGATTGCGTCCGCGGTTGAGCCGGGACATCACGGTGCCGATCGGGGTACCCATGATTTCGGCGATCTCCTTGTACGCGAAGCCCTCCACATCGGCCAGGTAGACCGCCAGCCGGAAGTCGGGTGACAACGCGTTCATGGCGTCGGTGACGGCCGAGTCGGGCATCCGGTCCAGGGCGTCCATCTCGGCGGTGCGCAGGCCGTCGGAGGTATGCGCCTCAGCACGGGCCAGCTGCCAGTCCTCGATGTGATCGCCACCGGAGGTCTGCGGCTGCCGCTGCCGCTTCCGGTAGGTGTTGATATAGCTGTTGGTCAGGATCCGGTACAGCCAGGCCTTCAGGTTGGTGCCCGGCGTGAACTGATGGAACGACGCGAACGCTTTGACGTAGGTGTCCTGCACCAGATCCTCGGCGTCGGCCGGGTTGCGGGTCATCCGCAAGGCGGCGCCGTAGAGCTGGTCAAGGTACTGCATCGCGTCGCGCTCGAAGCGGACGGCGCGCTCGTCGGCGGTCTCGGTCGCCAGATCGACCACGGCTTCGGAGTCGGCAGCGGGAATGGTCATCGCGTATGAGAGTAGCGGGTCGGCCAGCTGGGCCGCCGGGCGCTCGCTGCGCGCGGTGCCGAGAGTGCTCATCACATGGCTGGGAACGCCTCTCGGCGGTCCGCTATTCCCTGCGGAGGTCGCCTGCGCGTCCGTCGGCCACGAAAGCTCAGTTCGATGACTCGGCCAGGGGCTCGATCAACTCCGGGCCGTCGTTGCCGACGGTGCTGACCAGCCGGGAGACCGCGTAGGCCTCCAGCTCGGCGCCGGGGACGTCGAGCAGGTCGAGTGCGCCGTCGGTGAGCCCCGGGTCGAGCCAGGCGTCCCAGCGATCGGGGCGGACGGTCATCGGCATCCGGTCGTGGATCTCGCCCACGGCGTCCGCCGCGGTCGTGGTGATGATCGTGCAGGTGCTCAGCCACTCCCCCGCCGGGCTCTTCCAGAACTCGTACAGCCCGGCCATCGCCAGCGGCGAGCCGTCCGCGGGGTGGATGAAGAACGGCTGCTTGGGCGGACGGCGTTTCACCGGCAGTTCGGCCGCGCCGGCCGGGGTGTACCACTCGTAGTAGCCGTCCGCCGGCAGCAGGCAGCGGCGCACCGCCAGCGCCCGGCGGAAGGCCGGCTTCTCGGCCACCGTCTCGAACCGGGCGTTGATCATCCGCGCCGCACCCTTGGGGTCGCGCGACCAGGACGGCACCAGGCCCCAGCGCAGTTCGACCAGCTTGCGGACGACCGTGTCAGGTGCATCCTTGCGGGCCCGCTCGACCACGGCGACGACCGGATCGGTGGGAGCGATGTTGTAGCGCGGCCCTGGCAGGTCATCGGCGGCCTCGTCGATCTCGAAGACCTCTTCGAGCCACTCGGTGTCCGCTGACGACGCATACCGTCCACACATGGGGGCGAGAGTAGCCCGAGATGATTGATCAGCGGTTCCCCACGCGCTAGACATAACCCATGAGTCTGCTGCGTTTCGCTGCCCGCACGATGCTGGCCAGCTTCTTTGTCGTCAACGGTGTCAAGGCGATGCGCGATCCGGAGCCCCTCGTGGGTGCGACGGAGCCGCTCGCCAATACCTTCCTGCCACTGGCCGAGAAGACTCTGCCTGCGCAGGCCGCCGCCTACCTGCCCGAGGATGCCAAGGGTCTGGTCCGGCTGACCGGACTCGCCCAAGTAGTGGGTGGTTTGAGCCTGGCGACCGGCATCGGACGCCGCTTCGGTGCCGCCGCGCTCGCCGTCAGCATGGTGCCGCAGCTGCTCGCCAGCAATCCGTTCACCGGTGACTCCGAGGGGGCCGGCAAGGATGTCTTCCTGCGCAACATCGCGCTCACCGGCAGTGTGGTGCTGGCCGCCCAGGACACCGAGGGACGTCCCGACCTGGCCTGGCGGGCGAAGAACCGTGCCGAGTTGCTCGGACGCGAGGCCGAGCACACCAAGGCGACCATCTCGCGGGAGGCCGCGCACGCCAAGGCCAACCTGACCCGCGGCGGGAAACGTGCCGCCCGCAAGGCCAAGAAGGTCGCCGCGAAGGCGACGAAGACTGCCACCAAGACCCTGGAAGGCGCGTTGAAGTGAGCTCGCCGGCGGCGTTGGTGGTGAGTCTCCCCTGAACCGCTCCGGGCCGCTGCAGGCCACGATCGTCGTTCCCGGTTCGAAGTCGGCGACCGCGCGCGGGTATGTGCTCGCCGCCTTGGCGGACGCGCCGAGCGTGCTGCGCGGCGTCCTGGACGCCCGGGACACCCGGCTGATGCGGGCCGCGTTGACCTCGCTGGGAGTCGGCTTCGTCGACCTCGGTCCCGACGAGGTGCGGGTCGAACCGCCGGACTCGTTCACGGCCGCCGATATCGAGGTGGGCCTGGCCGGCACTCTGATGCGCTTCCTGCCGCCGGTCGCCGCGCTGGCCGATGGTGCCAGCCGTTTCGACGGTGATCCCGAGGCCCGGCTGCGACCGGTCCGGCCGCTGCTGGACGGGTTGGCCCAGGCCGGGGTTCGCGTCGACCACCCCGACGCGCTGCCGTTCACCGTGCGAGGCACCGGGGCCGTTCCCGGGGGCCGGGTCGTCGTCGACGCCTCCGGTTCAAGCCAGTTCGTGTCAGGGTTGCTCCTCGCCGGCGCCCGCTTCGACGACGGCCTGGACCTGAGTCACGAGGGTGCGACCGTGCCGTCCCGGCCGCACATCGGGCTCACCGTTGCCATGTTGCGCGAGCGGGGCGTCCGGATCGACGTTGCCGACGACGCCGACCGCTGGCGGGTGGCGCCGGGTCCGGTCGCCGCCCGCGACGAGGCCATCGAGCCGGACCTGATCAACGCCGCCACCTTCCTGGCCGCACCGCTGCTGCTGGGCGGCGAAGTAGCCACGGCCTGGCCGAAGCACACGGTGCAGGCCGCCGACACCATCCTGGACGTGCTGGCTGCGCTCGGCGGCGGCGTCCGGCGCGCCCCGGAATCGGTCACCGTGACCGGCTGCGGCGTGGTCCGTGGTGCCGATCTGGACCTGTCGCTGGCAAGCGAACTCACCTGCATCGCGGCGGCCCTGCTGGCGGTCGCGGACGGCCCGGGCCGGATCCGCGGGGTGGCCCACGTCCGTGGTCACGAGACGGACCGGCTGGCCGCGCTGGAGACCGAGATCAACGCCCTGGGCGGACGTGTCGAGCAGACCGCGGACGGCCTGCGGATCACCCCCCTGCCGCTGCAGGGCGGCGTCTTCCACACCTATGCCGATCACCGGATGGCGCACGCCGGGGCGCTGCTCGGCCTGGCCGTCCCCGGATTGCGGCTCGACGATGTGACCTGCACCACCAAGACGCTGCCCGACTTCCCAGGCCTGTGGGCCGGACTGGCGGGCCGCCGGTGAACCGCCGGCTGCCCGGCGGGGGGATCACCGAGGACGAACACGCCGGCTTCGGACGTCCCCCGCGCCGTACCCGTCCGCGCACCAAGAACCGCCCCGACTATTCGGACGCCCCGCGCGCCATGGTGACCACCATCGACCGGGGCCGGTACCGCTGCCTGCTCGGCGAGGTGGCGGTGACGGCGACCAAGGCCCGCGCGCTGGGCCGCAAGGGGGTGATCGTCGGCGACGAGGTCGGCGTGGTGGGCGACCTGAGCGGCGCGGAGGGCACCCTGGCCCGGATTGTCTCGGTGCTCCCCCGTCGCACCGTGTTGCGCCGCACCGCCGACGACACCGATCCGTTCGAACGTCCGATCGTGGCGAACGCCGACCAGCTGGTGATCGTCACCGCGCTGGCCGACCCGCCGCCGCGCACCGGGATGATCGACCGCATCCTGGTGGCCGCCTACGACGCCGGTCTCGACCCGGTGCTGTGTCTCACCAAGGAAGACCTGGCGCCCGCCGACGAGCTGGTCGCCGCCTATGCGCCGCTGGAGGTGCCCATCGTGACGATGCAACCGGGGTGCGATCTGGAACCGCTGCGGGAGCTGCTGGACGGTCGGACGAGCGTCTTCATCGGGCATTCGGGGGTGGGCAAGTCGACCCTGGTCAACGCGCTGATCCCGGGCGTGGACCGGGCGACCGGCGAGGTGAACGAGGTCACCGGACGCGGCCGGCACACCTCCACCTCCGCGATCGCCCTGGAACTGCCCGGGCACGCCGGCTGGGTGATCGACACCCCCGGCGTCCGGTCGTTCGGATTGAGCCATGTCACCCGGGAGTCGATCATCGGTGCCTTCGGCGACCTGGAGGCACTGACCGCGGACTGCCCACGCGGCTGCACCCACGCCACCGACGCGCCCGAGTGCGCCTTGGACGAGGCGGTCGCCGACGGCCGGCTGGCCGCGGAGCGATTGGAGTCGTTCCGGCGGATGGAGGGCGCCTGGGTCGGACGCCCGGCGTCCGGGTGAGGCTGCCGATCAACCGCGACCACCGCTGGTCGAGCTTGTCGAGACCCTGAAGTCTCGCAGGCTAACAAGGGGCTTCGACGGGCTCAACCAACGAGCGTCGCGGGAATCCGCATGTCCTTGAGGAACCGCTGATCAATCATGTCCCGGCGGCGGGGCGTCGCGGGCGCGGGGTTGTTGCTGAACCGATAGGTTCAGGGATATGGCGGAGCAGAGCTACCTCGACGATCTTCGGCTGGCCCATATGATGGCTGACAATGCCGACTCGTTGACCATGAGCCGGTTCAAGGCGCTTGACCTGAAGGTCGATTCCAAACCCGACCTCAGCCCGGTCAGCGATGCCGATGTCGCCGTCGAGGATGCGATCCGCCGGACGCTGAAGACCGCTCGGCCGCGCGACGCCGTCCACGGCGAGGAGCGCGAGGACACCGGGTGGGGACCGCGGCGCTGGGTGATCGACCCGATCGACGGCACCGCCAGCTTCGTCCGTGGCGTCCCGGTCTGGGCGACGCTGATCGCGCTGATGGTTGAGGGTGAGGTGAAGGTCGGCGTGGTGTCTGCGCCCGCGCTCGGCCGCCGTTGGTGGGCCAGCGCCGGCGGTGGCGCGTTCTGCGGCAAGACGCTGCTCCAGGGTCAGCCCTGCAGCACCTCGCGCGTTGCCAGCATGGACGACGCGTCGTTGTCGTACTCCTCCATCCACGGCTGGGTGGCGTCCGGCCGCGGCCAGCAGTTCGTCGACCTGATGCGCGGCTGCTGGCGCACTCGTGCCTACGGCGACTTCTGGAGCTACATGCTGCTCGCCGAAGGCTCGGTCGACATCGCCACTGAACCCGAGCTGGCCCTGCACGACATGGCGGCCCTGGAGGTTATCGTCCGCGAGGCCGGCGGACGGTTCACCAACCTGGACGGTTCGGACGGCCCCCACGGCCCCGGCGCGATCGCCACCAACGGCCTGCTGCACGACGCCGTCGTCCAACAACTCGCCGAATAGCTCCCCCTCGTCGAACCGGGACGGTTCCCTCGGTTGGGGAGCCACTGATCAAAACCTCTCCATCGTCATCCCGGACTTGATCCGGGATCTCTCCCGCCTCCATCGTCATCCCGGACTTGATCCGGGGATCTCCTGCCTGAGAGCCGGGACGACCTGAATGATCAGCGGTTCCCCAGCCCAGGACTCCACCGTTTCCAGCCTTGTGTGAGAGGGATCCCCGGCATATAGTCCACACGGACTAGTTGGTCTGGGATATACAGCGCGGGTTAAGGGGAGGATGCGCATGAAGGACGGCTGCCGGATCACCCCGCTCGCGGTGATGGTGCTGGCGTTGCTGCGCGAGGGCGATATGCATCCCTACGAGATGATCCGGCTGATCCGGCAGCGGCACGAGGACCGGCTGGTGACGCTGACCAACGGCACCGTCTACCACACGGTCGCTCGGCTGGCGGCGGCGGGGCTGCTCGCCGAGGTGGGCACCGACCGTGCCGGCAACCGTCCCGAACGAACCACGTACACGCTCACCCCGAACGGCCGGGACGCGGTGACCGACTGGGTGCGCCGGGAACTGCCCCGGATCGACCATCCGGCCGAGTTCCGGGTGGCGCTCGCCGAGTCGCACAATCTGCCACGGGCGGATGTCGCCGAGCTGTTGAGCGCCCGCCGCGAACTCCTGGCCGCCGAGCACGCAACGCACCACGACGGCCTGATCAAGGCCCGCAGCCGTGAGGTTCCCGAACAGTATCTGGTCGAGGTCGACCGCCAGGCCGCCCTGTTGGACGCCGACCTGCGCTGGACCGACACCTTCCTCGCCCGCCTGGGCGACACCCCCTGGGGCCCGCCGCGCGACACCGCGCCGTCCGTCGGCCCCGGCGACCGAGAGGCATCACAGCTATGAGCGAGACAACCCGGGCCGACTCCGTGCCCGACCGGCCGACACCCGCCCCACCCCAACCGAACGGCCCCAGCCACGGCACGCAGGGCCCGGCGAATCCGTGGCCGGCGCTGTGGGCGTTGGTCGTCGGATTCTTCATGATCCTGGTCGACACCACGATCGTGTCCGTCGCCAACCCGGCGATCAAGGCTGCGCTCGACCCGACCACCAACAATCTCGACAACGTGGTCTGGGTGACCAGCGCCTACCTACTCGCGTACGCCGTCCCGCTGTTGATCACCGGACGCCTCGGCGACCGCTTCGGGCCCCGCACCGTCTACCTGGTCGGGCTCGCCATCTTCACGCTCGCCTCCCTCGGCTGCGGGCTGTCCACCTCGTTGGGCATGCTGATCGCGATGCGCGCGGTGCAGGGCCTCGGCGCGTCCCTGATGACGCCGCAGACCATGGCGGTGATCACCCGCACCTTCCCCGCCGACCGGCGTGGAGCGGCGATGGGGCTCTGGGGTGCAACGGCAGGCGTCGCGACGCTGGTCGGTCCGCTGGCCGGCGGGCTTCTGGTGGACGGCTTCGGCTGGGAATGGATCTTCTTCGTCAACCTGCCGGTCGGCGTGATCGGCTTCGTGCTGGCCTGGGTGCTGGTGCCGAAACTGCCCACCCATCCACACCGCTTCGACATCGTCGGCGTCCTGCTCAGCGCGGTCGCCCTGTTCCTGATCGTCTTCGGCCTGCAGGAGGGTGAGGCCTACTCGTGGGGCACGATCTGGGGTCCGGTCTCGGTCTGGAGCATGATTCTCACCGGCGTCGTCGTGCTGGGCCTGTTCATCTGGACGCAGGCCCGCACCCGCAGCGAGCCGTTGGTGCCGCTGGAACTCTTCCGGGACCGCAACTTCTCGGTGTCGAACCTGGCCATCGTCGCGGTCGGCTTCGCGGTGACCAGCATGTCGCTGCCGCTGATGTTCTTCATTCAGCTCGCCCTCGGGCTCAGCCCGACCCAAGCGGCACTGCTGATGGTTCCCATGGCGGTGATCTCGGGCGGTCTGGCACCGTCCGCCGGCCGATTGCTGGACCGGGTCGACCCGCGTCTGTTGCTGGTTCCGGGCCTGCTGCTCACCGCCGTCGCGATGTTCTGGTATGCGGCGCTGATGCATGCCGACACCCCGGTCTGGATGCTCCTGCTGCCGTCCGCACTGATGGGCATCGGCAACGCCGGCATGTGGGGTCCGCTTGCCACCACCGCCACCCGCAACCTGCCGCCGCGTCAGGCGGGCGCCGGTGCCGGCATCTACAACACCACCCGGACGATCGGTTCGGTGGTCGGCTCGGCCGCGATCGCAGCCTTCATGCAGTCCCGGCTGACGGCGAACCTGCCCGGCGCGGCCGGACACAGCGGCGGCTTCGGTGAAGGCAAGCTGCCCGCCTTTGTCCTGGACGGCTTCTCCGCCGCGATGGCGCAGTCGATCCTCTTGCCGGCCTGCGTGCTGCTGCTGGGGGTTGCCGCGGTGTCGTTCCTGCGCCGTCCGGACGCCCTCAACACCGGCTACCGGCCGGCGCGGGCCATCGTCGAGCCGCAGCCCGACCCGGTGCCCTGAGGGGTAGGTGTTGATCGAGCCTGTCGAGATCCTCGGCTTCGACAAGCAACCGACGGCTTCGGTCCTCGCGGGCTCGAGCCGGGGTCACAGCCGGAGGCGAGGGATCGCTGCGATCAGCGCGCGGGTGTAGTCGGCGGACGGCTCGGCGAAGACCCGCTCGGTGGGGCGCTGTTCCTCGATCCGGCCCGATCGCAGCACCACCACCGAGTCGCACAGGTGGCGCACCACCGACAGGTCGTGACTGACGAAGATCAGCGTCAGCCCGCGCGCCGCCACCAGATCGGCGAGCAGGTTGAGCACCTGCGCCCGCACGCTCACGTCCAGCGCCGAGACCGGCTCGTCGGCGATCAGCACTCGAGGATCGGGTGCCAGGGCGCGGGCGATCGCGATCCGCTGGCGTTGTCCGCCGGAGAACTCGTGCGGGTAGCGGGACGCGGCGTCCGCCGGCAGGTCGACGGCCTCCAGCACCTCGCGCAGCCGGACACCGGCGTCCACCGGCTCCAGCGCACCCCGAACGTGCCGGGAACGCAGCGGTTCGGTGACGATCGAGCCGACCGTCATCCGCGGGTTCAGCGAGCTGCGCGGATCCTGGAAGACGAGCTGGACGGCGGCGCGCAGGAACCCGAGCCGGGGCTCCCGCAGGCCGCTGATCTGCTTCCCCTCGAACGCGACCGTGCCGGAGGTCGGCCGGTCCAGGGCCGCCATCAGCCGGATCAGGGTGGACTTCCCCGATCCCGACTCCCCCACGATCCCGAGCCGCTCGCCGGTGTGCACCTCCAGGCTGACGCCGTCCAACGCCCGGACGGCGCCGTCGCGTCCGAAGATCCGGGTCAGCTCGTTCACCCGATACAGCGGTTCGCCGGTCATCGGGCCTCCCGCCGGTAGAAGTCCTCCACGGTGGGCAGCCGCTGGCCGGGCGGTACCTGATCGATCCGGGCGGTTGCCACCAGCCCGCGGGTGTAGGGGTGTTCGGGGGCGGTGAACAGCGTCGTCACCGGTCCGGCCTCGACGATCCGGCCGTCCAGCATCACCAGCACGTCGCTGCACACCTGTGACACGACCGCCAGGTCGTGGCTGATGAACAGGCAGGCGGCACCCTCGGCGGTCAGCACCTCGTCGAGCAGCCGCAATACCCGTGCCTGCACGGTGACGTCGAGGGCTGTTGTCGGTTCGTCGCAGATCACCAGGTCGGGCGAGTTGATCAACGCCATCGCCAGCAGGCAGCGCTGCCGCTGCCCGCCGGAGAGCTGATGCGGGAAGCTGTCCGCGACCCGCTCGGCGTCGGCCAGGCCCACTCGGCTGAGCATCTCCAGCACATGCACTCGGGCACCGCCGGCGCGATCCGGGGCGTGCAGCCGCAGCACCTCGGCGACCTGCCGTCCGACCCGCATGGTCGGGTCCAGCGCTGTCATCGGCTCCTGGAAGACCATCGACACCAGGTCACCACGCAGCCGGGCGTGCGCAGTCTCGTCCAGGCCGATCAGCTCGCGCCCGGCCAGCCTCACCGACCCGCTCACCTGGGCGTTCTCGGGCAGCAATCCCAGCACGGCAAGCGCGGTCACCGTCTTGCCCGAGCCGGATTCGCCAATGATCCCGAGCCGCTGACCGGCGTCCAGGGTGAACGAGACGCCCTCGACCGCGACGCGGCGACGCCGTCCGAACGCAACCGACAGGTCACTGACCTCGAGCAGGCTCATGTCACCTCCCGCAGTCGGGGATCGAGCAGGTCTCGCAGTCCGTCACCCAGCAGGTTGAAGCCGAGCACGGCGGCGGCGATCGCCAGCCCGGGCCACACCGCCTGCAACGGGGCGTTGAACATGACGGCCTGCGCATCGCGCAGCATCTTCCCCCAGGTCGGCACGATCGCCGCGGTGGACAGCCCGAGGTAGCTCAGTGCGGCCTCGGCCAGGATCGCCATCGCGAAGGTGACGGACGCCTGCACGCCGATCAGCGGCGCGATGTTTGGCAGCACGTGCCGGGCCGAAATGCCCGGCCACCGGGTGCCGGAGGACCGGGCGGCCAGCACGAAGTCGCTGCTCATCACCTGCAGCGTCCCGGCCCGGGTGACCCGGGCGAAGCTGGGGATGGTGGCCAGTCCGATCGCGGTCATCGCCGTCACCGGGGACGCGCCGAAGCGGGCCGCCAGGAGAATGGCCAGCAGCAGGGCCGGAAAGGCGTAGGCGATGTCGGTGAGCCGCATCACGATCTCGTCGAGCCAGCGCGGACCCTGCCCGGCCAGGACGCCCACCGGGACGCCGATCAGCCCGGCGATCCCGACCGAGACCACGCCGACCACGATGGTGGTCTGGGCGCCCACCAGGATCCGGCTGAAGACGTCGATGCCCATCGCGTCGGTGCCCAGCCAGTGCTGCGGGCTCGGTCCCTGTAGCCGGGGGGCCGTCCCGACCAGGGTCGGGTCGTAGGGCGTCCAGAACAGCGAGATGACCGCCATCAGCACGACCCCGGCGACCAGGACGGCCCCGCACCACAATCCGGCGCGCCTCATCGGCCGCCCGCCGTCCGGAGCCGCGGATCGATCCAGGCATACGACAGGTCGACCAGGAAGTTGATCAGCAGCACCGACGCGGCCAGGAACATCACGATGCCCTGGACGATCATCAGGTCGCGTTGCGACACCGCGGACAGCAGCTGGCTGCCGAGGCCCGGCAGCGCGAACACCTGCTCGATCACGATCGCTCCGACCAGAACGGCGGAGAGCTGCAAGCCGACCACGGTGACCAGCGACAGCGCGGCGTTGCGCAGCCCGTGCCGCAGCAACGCGGGGAACGGACGCCAGCCGACCGCTCGAGCGGTGCGGTAATAGTCCTCGCTGAGTACCTCGATGAAGGCCGATCGGACGTAGCGGACCAGCACCGCCGATTGGACGATGGCCAGCGACACCACCGGCAGCACCAGATGCGACGCCCAGCCGGCCGGGTCGACCTGGAGCGGGATGTAGCCGTTGGCCGGCAGCCAGTGCAGGCCGACCGCGAAGATCAGCACCAGCACGATCGCCGCCCAGAACGCCGGGATGGCCATGCCGAGCTGGGTCAGCGCGGAGGTGGTGAAGCCGACCCAGGAGCGCCGCTTCATCGCGGCCAGCATGCCGAGCGGCACGGCGATCACGATCGACAGCAGCAGCGCGAACACGACCAGCCACCAGGTCACCGCGATCCGCGGCGCCATCAGCTCGGTCACGCTCTGACGGGTGAAGTAGGAGTACCCGAAGTCCCCGTGCAGCATGCCGCCGGCCCATTCCAGGTAGCGCACCACCCACGGCCGGTTCAGGCCGAGTTCGGCCGTCAGCGCCTCAACCTGTTCGGGCGTCGCACCGTCGCCGAGCAGTACCCCGGCCACCTGTCCCGGCAGCGCCGAGCAGACAGCGAAGGCAAGCAGGGACGCGCCCAACAGGCTGACTGCGAAGATCGCGAGCCGCCGCCCGAAGTAGGCCAGCATCGGCACCGGGGATTCGTCCTCAGCGGTTGGAGACCATGGTCACGTCGAAGCTGAGCGTGGCGGCGTTCGTCGGGATACCGGTCACGGTCGGCTTGGTGATCACCAGGTTGGGCAGCGCGAACAGCCACACCGCGGCGGCGTCCTGGGCGAGGGTGCGGACGGCCTTGCGCATCAGCGGCACCAGTTGGTCCGCGGGCGCCTCATCCGCCGCCTCGAACTGCTTGTTGTAGGTGGGATTGTCGTAGTGGAAGTAGTAGTTGGGGTCGGTGAACCGGCGCAGGTCGCGGGCCTCGACATGGGCAACGATCGACATGTCGTAGTTGCCGCCGGGATGGCTCTTGTCGCTGCCGTGCACCTCGGTCAGCCAGGTCGGGAAGTCGAGCTCCTCGACGATCACCTTGATACCGACCTGCCGCAGCGCACTCTCCACGAACTGGGCACTCTTGGTCGCGTAGGCGGTGGTCGGCACCCGCAGTTTGAGTGACAGGTTGCTCACCTTCGCCTCACTCAACAGCTTCTTCGCGCCGGCCACGTTGTAGGCGTTGATCGAGGTCAGATCCTCGTACCAGGGGTCGGTCGGCACCGACATCGAGCCGATCAGCGTCCCCTTGCCGTTCCATACCGTGTCGAGCAGCGCCTTCTTGTCGATGGCCATCGAGATGGCCCTGCGCACCCGGACGTCCTTGAACGCGGGGCGGGCATTGTTGAGCGCCAGCACGACCTCGCCGGTGGTGGTGCCCTCGATCACCGTGAATCGGCTGCTGTCGCTGAACTGGCTGAGTGCGTCCGGGGCCTGCAGGTTGGACACCACATCGATGTCTCCGGACAGCATGGCGGCGTTCATCGCGTTGGCGTCGAGGTAGCGGAAGGTCACGGTGTCCAGCCGGGGCGCCGTCCCCCAGTACGACGGGTTCACGGCCAGGACCACGCTTTGCCCCTTGTTCCAGCTGCGCAGCACGAACGGACCGGAGCCGGCAGGGGTGGTGTCGAGGGTGGCCAGGCCGTCCGGATCGTAGATGATGCCGGCGGTCGAGCTGATGTCGTAGAGCCACAGGTTGGACGGACGGTTCAGCGTCACCTTGACGGTGTGGTCATCGACCGCCTCGGTGGACTTCACCACGGCCATCTGCTCCACCAGCGGTGCCTGGATGGTCGGTTCGGTCTTGATCCGGTTGAAGCTGGTCACCACGGCCTGCGCGGTGACCGGCTTGCCGCTGGCAAAGTGTGCGGCCGGGTTGAGCTGGAAGGTGTAGACGAGCCGGTTGGTGCTGATCTTCCAGGATTGCGCCAGCCAGGGCTTGAGGTCGCCCGCGGGGTCCATCTTCACCAGCGTCTCGTAGACGTTGTAGAGCAGGACCTGCGGAATGGACGCCGCCGAAGATGCGCTCGGATTCATCGTCGGAGGCTCCAGGGTCGCACCCACCACCAGGGTGTGCGCCGGGGGCGGGGTGCTCGTCGACGGCTGGCCCGTACAGGCCGATAGCAGTGCCACAGTGACGAACAGTGCCGCCCAGCGCCATCCTCGGCGCGGGGCGGTCGCAGCGGTCGTGCTGGAGACCATCGGTCCTCCTCCTAGGCTGCCCTCGGCCGGGGCGGCGGATCGCCCGGAAGTCTAGCCGAGGGCGCCGGTTCGATCGCACCGGCGCGTCCGTACCAATCCTCCCGATTTGGGTGTGCCGCCGGCCTCCCCTATAGTTATCCATGCGACGCGGGGTGGAGCAGCTCGGTAGCTCGCTGGGCTCATAACCCAGAGGTCACAGGTTCAAATCCTGTCCCCGCTACGAACGGAGACCCGTTCCTGACTAGGTGCAATACCAGGTCGGGAACGGGTTTTTCATCGTTGCCTGCGCAACCCCTACCACGCCACCGAGCCGCTCTCTGCTGGAAATGGCCCGAGGAACCACTTCTGATCGAGTTCGACCCCTTAGGCGCTGAGGCGGCTGGAAGCAAGCGCTCGGATTCGACGTCCACCTCGAAGTGGTCTGACTTGGCCAGCCTCAACTCCGCCGAGCGCACCCGTCCAACGTTGCTCAGGTTCGGGCTTGTTGCACGGGTTCAAACCTAGGCAACGAGACCGAAGCTGCGCGACGTCCGAGATCCAGACGGCGGACGGGCCGGGCGGGGCCATCGGCAGCGCGGGCGGACTACGGTGGTCGGGTGCCAGCCCTGGGTGTGAGGTTCCGGGTTCCGCCGCCCCGACGTGCCTCGATCGACCGGGAGCGACTCACTGCCCGGCTCGACAGCGACGGCTTCATGCCGCGGCTGATCCTCATCGCGGCACCGGCCGGCTTCGGCAAGACGACGTTGCTGACGCAATGGCTCGCCTCGGTCACTGCCCGCTCCCCTTCCCAGACGCTCGCCTGGCTAGCGGTGGAGGCATCCGACCGGGACATCGGCTCATTCCTGACCGACCTCACCGCAGCGGTGAACCACGCCACTCATGACGGACTGCCGCACACCGGTGCCCTGCTCTCCGCAGAGCGAATGCCGGACACCGAGGACGTCGTCGCGAGCCTGGTCAACGAACTCGACGAGCACCCGGACCCGGTCATCCTCGCCCTGGACGACTTGCATCTCGCCGATTCCCCCGAGGTTGACCGAGCCGTCGCCTTCCTCGTCGAGAACCTTCCGCCCCGAGTCACCGTCGCCATCACCACCCGCACCGATCCGGCGTTGCCGCTCCCCCGGCTCCGCGCCCGCGGCGAGCTCGTCGAGATCCGAGCAGCCGACCTGCGGTTCACCACCGACGAAGCGGCCGCCTTCCTCGGCGATCTGACCGGCGTAAGCCTGAGCACCGCGCAAGCTGCCGCACTCGAGGCGCGCACCGAAGGGTGGGCGGCTGGCCTACAGCTGGCTGGGTTGTCGGCGCGCGGGCACCAAGACAGCCTGGACGAGTTCATCGACGACTTCAGCGGTAGCCATCGCTTCGTTCTCGACTACCTGATCGAGGAGGTGCTCGACACTGCGGACGACGACACGCGCGACTTCCTGCACACCACGTCCATCCTGGAGCAGATGGATAGCGGGCTGTGTGACGCCCTCACCGGCCGCGGGGACTCGCAACAGGCGCTCCAACGACTCGAGGCCCGCAACCTGTTCGTCGTGGCCCTCGACGACACCCGCGACTGGTACCGCTACCACCAGCTGTTCGCGAGTGCGCTGCGGGCGCGGCTGGCGGCCCATCACCCCGAGTCCGTTCCGGCCCTGCACGCGGCCGCAGCCATCGAGTACGCCGGCCGCGGCATGCTCGGCGAGGCGATCGGTCATGCGGCCAAGGCTGAGGACCCGGTGCTGCTCGCGGACCTGGTCGAAGCCGAACTGCCCGAACTGCGCAGACACCGCCGGGATCAGGCCATCATCGACCGCCTGGCTCTGATCGACGACGCAGAACTGGTCAGGAGGCCGCTGCTGGCGACGTTCCGGGGGTGGGCCGGGATAGCCGCCGGTGATCTCGACGAGGTCGAACTGTGGCTCACGTCCGCCGAGGCAGGTCTCACCGACCGGCCGGCGCCGCCGCAGGTGGCGGTCCCGGGTGAGATCGAACAGCTCCGCGCCGACGAGACCCGTCTCGTCCCGTCCACCATCGCCGTCTACCGGGCCGCGCTCGCCCAAGCGCACGGCGATCCGGCAGACACCATCCGACAGGCCGAACGCGCGCGAGCGCTCGCCGGGCCGGCCGACCACCTCGTCCACGCGGCGGCGGCCGGCTTTCTCGGGCTGGCTGCGTGGGTCCAAGGAGATCTCCGGACCGGCCGCGCGCTGTTCGAGGACGCCAGGCGGCGGCTCGATGCGGCCGGCAACACCGCTGACGCACTCGCCACGACGGTCCCGATGGCGGAGATGACAATGGCGCTCGGCGAACTGATCCACGCCCGGTCGATGTATGCCGACGCCGTCTCCACGGCCGAGGCGTCCACCGGCGTCCCGCTGGCCTGTCGGGCAGACCTCCACGTGGGGCTTGCGGCAGTGTCGCGGGAACAGGGTGACCTCAACGCAGCCGCCCGGCAGCTCCAGGTCGCTCAGGAACTCGACGACTCCGCGTCCCTTCCGGAGAACCGGTTCCGCTGGTTCGTCACGGCCAGCGACCTGCGACGCTCGGCCGGTGACCCCACCGGTGCGCTCGACCTGATCGAACGGGCCCGGGAGCTCTACCTGCCAGGGTTCTTTCCCGACATCAGGCCGTTGCCGGCCCGTCGCGCCCAGCTCCTGATCGACCTCGGACGCCTCGACGATGCCCGACACTGGGCGACGGAACAGGGTGTCGACAAGACCGCCGAACCGGCCTACCGCAACGAGTACGAGCAGCTGACCTACGCCCGCCTGCTGCTCGCCGAAGGATCTCCCGCGGTCAGCGCCACTCTGCTCGACCTGCTCGCGGAGCTCGCCGATGCCGAGGGCCGCAACGGCAGCCTGATCGAACTCCTCGTCGTCGCCGCGCTGGCACATGATGCGGCGGGGAACCGCCACCTTGCGCAGCCCCGCCTGGCCCGAGCGATTGTGCTTGGCTTTCCGGCCGGCTACCGACGGACGTTTCTCGACCAGGGCGAGCCGCTGCGAAGGTTGCTGAGATCCGGTTTCGGCGACCCCGTCGCGGACGGGGCCGCCCGCATTCTGCTCGACAAACACCCGGTGAGTGACACGGCGCCGGTGATCCCGCTGCAGCTCGCCGCGGAGCCGTTGAGCGAACGTGAACGCGAGGTGCTGCGACTGCTGCGCACCGACCTGTCCGGACCGGAGATCGCCCGCGCGCTGTATATCTCGTTGAACACGTTCCGCACCCATACCAAGCGCATCTTCCTCAAGCTGGACGTGAAGACCCGCCGGGCCGCGGTCAGCCGAGCCATTGAGCTCGGCCTCGACTGAAGACGCACTGATCAACGAGCAACCGCCGGTTGCGTTGGTCGAAGCCCCTTGCCGGCGCGGTGCCGTCCGAGGTCGACAGGCTCGACCAACACAAGGCAGCGCTTCCCAGGGCAACCCGCCTGGTGGTTGAGCTCGCCGAACCCGGCCCGGCGAGCTCGACCGGCGGTGGATCCAGTGCGCTGCGTCTCGCTGGCGGAGCACGGATCACATCATCGTGTGATGTGCGGTCACCGCCTCGATTCCTACCGTCGGGGCCATGGCCGGAGCGTCCGGTCCAGACCTCGAAGTCAGGAGCCCGACATGAGCCTCACCACCAACCGCATCACCGCCGCCGCGGGCGTCTGTGCCGCCCTCGCCGGCTCCATCTACCTCGCCGTGCAGATCAACCATCCGCCGGCCGACCTCGACCACCTGGTCACCACCGAGATGTTCATCCGGGAGACCGCGAAGGCTGTGATGGCCGTCCTGGCCCTCGCCGGGTTCGCCGGAATGTTGCTGTACAACCGGCACCGCTTCGGGCCGCTCGGCGTCACCGGGTATGTGCTGGTCAGCGTCGGATATCTGGCGATGTTCGCCAATCAATGCATCGTCGGGTATGTCCTGCCGACGCTCGCAAGGACCGACCCGGGGTACGTGCAGAACTACCTGGACGCCGCGATGGGCAGGAGCCCCGCGGGCGACCTCGGTTCGATGCAGGTCCTCTTCATGATCACCGGCCTCGGCTACTCCCTCGGCGGACTGCTGTTCGGCGTCGCGCTGTACCGGGCCGGGCTGCTCGCCCGCTGGGCCTCCGCACTGTTCGCAGCCGGCACGCTCGCCGCGCTCGCGCTGGCCGTGTTGCCCGAGTCGTTCAGCCGTCCCCTCGCCGTCCCGGTCGGCATCGCCCTGATCGGTCTCGGCCACTCGCTCTGGACCCACAGCCGGACGCACAGCGCCGACGCCGATCGCGCCGGCCAGTCCGTCGCGGTCCGATGAGCACCTCCACCACAACCGGGCGGCCGGCCGCATCGCGACCGAGCGCGCGGAGCGGTTGGAAACTGGCCATCGGCCTGGTCGTGCTGAGCGCCGTCCCAGTCGCCGCCGGGACGCTGCGCCTCGTCCAACTGGCCGGAGGCCCGGATCTGATTCCCGGTGACCCTAGGTTCGGCGCGTTCCCCGTCGCACTGATCCTGCACGTTGTCAGCTCGGTCGTCTTCGCGCTGTCCGGCATTCTGCAGTTCCTGCCCCGGCTGCGGCGCCATCATCCTGCGTGGCATCGCCGCAACGGACGCGTGCTGGTGGTGACCGGCCTCGTGGTGACGAGTTCGGCGCTCTGGCTGACCATCTTCTACGACCCGCAACCGGGCACCGGAGCTCTGCTCTACTTCTTTCGGCTCGCCTTCGCGACCGCAATGGCGTACAGCCTCGTCCAAGGATTCGCCGCCATCCGCCGCCGCGACATCGCCCACCATCGGGCCTGGATGATCCGGGCCTACGCAATCGGGCTGGGCGCCGGCACCCAGGTGCTCACCGAAGGCCTCAGCGATGCGCTCGTCGGCACCAGCGTCCTCGCCGGTGACCTCGCCAAAGGTGCCGGCTGGGCCGTCAACTTGCTCGTCGCCGAATGGGCGATCCGGCGTGGCCGTCGCCGGAGCAGAGCATGAACCCGGCAACGCGGACCTACGAGTTCACCGTCGGCGGGCACCTCGACGCGCACTGGGCGTCCTGGCTGCACACCAACCGGTTCCACCACGGCCCGGACGGCAGCACCTCGTTCCGCACCCGGCCCATCGACCAAGCGCAGCTGCACGGGGTCCTCAACCAGCTGCGCGACATCGGCGCGGTGGTCCATCGGGTAGCCGCCGGCGCGGCGCCAGCGATCGCCGCCGCGCCGACAGTGGACGCCGGTCCCCGCAATGACTGCTGACTAGTGGCCTGTCACTACTGCCCCCGCCGCCGAGGCCGCGGCGTGATCGTGGTGACACGCAACAGCCGACATGTCGAGCCGCTGGGTGTCGGCCGCGTGAACCCGTGGGACCAGGACGCCTATCTGGGCTAAACCGCCCGAAGGATGGCCAGGTGGCCATGCACCAGCGACACCACCGCTGCGCCCTCACCGCTGGCCGAGGCAACCCGTTTCATCGAACCCGAGCGGACGTCGCCCGCGGCGAACACGCCCGGCACGGTGGTGGCGTAGGGCGTCGGCGGACGTCCATCGGTCCAGGCCTGCCGCGGGGTGTCGGCTCCGGTCAGCACGAAGCCGTGCTCGTCCATCGCCACCTCGGACGGTAGCCAGCGGCAGGTCGGCTCGGCGCCGAGCAGCAGATAGAGCCCGGACGCGTCGACCCGCTCTGTGGCGCCCGTGGTCAGGTCACGCAGATCGAGCCAACTGAGGTGACCTTCACCGCCGCCGTCCACCACCGCCGTGCAGGGCCGAACGGTGATCCGCGGGTTCCCCTCCAGTTCGGCGATCAGATAGGACGACATGGTCTCGGTCAGCGCGGGCCGCCGAATGCAGACGGTGACCGAATCGGCGAACCGGGCCAGGTGGACGGCGGCCTGGCCGGCGCTGTTGCCGCCACCGACCACGAACACCGGCCTACATTTCATGTCCCGCGCGGTGGTGGTGGCGGTGCCGTAGTTGACGCCGCGTCCGACCAGTTGCTCGATCGGCTCGACACCGAGCCTGCGGTACTCCACACCGGTGGCGATCAGCACGCTGCGAGCGGGCACCGCGGCGGCACCGACGGTGACCCGGTGTGGGTCGGTGCCCCGTCCGGCCTCGAGCCGGGTCACCGGCTGGCCGATCATGAACTCGGCACCGAACCGCAGCGCCTGGGCACGCGATCGCTGGGCCAGCCGCATCCCGGAGATGCCCCGTGGGAAGCCCAGATAGTTGCGGATCATCGAACTGGTGCCAGCCTGGCCGCCGATCGGACCCCCGTCGAGCACCAGGGTGCGGAGCCCCTCACTGGCGGCATAGACGGCCGCCCCCAAACCTGCCGGGCCCGAACCGACCACCACCAGATCGAACGGATCACCGTCGTCGAGCTGGGGCGGCTGGGCGTACATCACGCCACCAAGATCGGCGTTGCTGGGTCGGATCGCGAGGGTGCCCAACTGCGGGGAATGCACCACGGGTAACTCGACCGGGCCGTCCAGCAACTCGAGCGACTCGCGGCCGGACGCGGAGTCGGAACGGTGGATCGTGTAGGGCATGCCCATCTGGTTGAGGAAGTCCCGGATCCGGCTCAGATCGGCGCTCGGTTCGTCGGCGATGATCCTGGTGCCCTCGATCTCGGAGGTGTTCACCGACGAGCCCCAGTCACTGAGCAGGTCGCTCACCGCGACGTGGAACTCCTCGTCGCGCGGGCCCTGCGGGAGCATCAGGTAGCCGTCGATGCTGCCGTTGGCCAGACTCTCGCGCATCACCGCGACCGAGCCGCGGAACCGTTCGGACGGCACCAGCACCAGCCGCCGCGCGGTCGGCACGAAGCGCTGGATCTTGGCGAAGATGTGGGTGGCCTTCTCGCCGTCGGTGAAGAACTCGCAGGCCACCAGGGCGATCGGACGGCGGACCTCACCCATCCCCTTCAGCACCTCGACCACCTCGGGCATGGTGGCCGGCGCGACGATCTCGTAGTCGGCGGCGTACCGCTTGCCGAGTTCGTCGACCATGGCATCGCGATACTCGTGGCCGATGATCACGATCGCGGGCGCTGGCCGGGCTTCGGGCATACCCGGATGCTACGGCCGCTTCCGCACCGTCACACAACAGCGGCCTACCCCGGGTTCCAGGCAGGCAGCGACCTGGTCGCAGCTGAGGCCGTCCGCGACGCCCTCGACGAAGTCGCGGTTCACGCCGCAGATCAGGGCGGTGTGCTTCTGGGCCAGCGCGTCGAAGGGGCAGTTGTTGAGGGTGATGATCTCCGGCTCGCGAATCGGCTCGTAGCCCTGGCTCGCCAGCACGACCGCCATCCGGTCCAACTCCTCCGGCTCCGGGACGTCGGCGGCGGTCCCGAGCGCGCGGCCCTCGTCCCGGGCGGCGTGACTCAGCGCCTCATCCAGCGGGACGCCGTCCGCCGCCCGAGCAACGGCGGAGGCGAGCAGGTCGGCCACCAGGTCGTAGCGGCGTGGCGGCAACGACACCACGAACTCACGGCTCCCCCGGCGGTAGAGCTTGCTGGGCCGGCCGCTGCCGGGACCGGTCCGTCCGCTGAGCCGGCGGTACTCCACCTCGAGCAGACCTTCGGCCACCAACCGATCGAGATGGAAGTTCACGTTGTGCGGCGCGATGTCCAGCGCCGCGGCCGCCTGCTCGCGGCCGACCGGCTCCGGCTGCGCCGCCACGTATTCGTAGAGCAGCCGCCGGGTCGGGTCGGCCAGTGCGCCGATGCCCGCTGCTCGGGTTGCCAGGTCCATGAAGAGAATCGTAAAACACAACTTCATTGACACAAGAGTTTCGTGCTTCTAATATCAAAGATCATTGACGTTAGAATCAGAGAGGGGCGTCGTCATGACGGTAGAAAGCCGGGTCTCGACCGTCGAGTCGGGCATGGACGGCGCGATCACCGCCTCCGGTGAGCGGTTGCGCTGGCGTCCGCGAATCGTGCCCGACCGGCCGGACGCCAACCTGCCGGCGGCCGAGCACGCGGCGGCGGCGCTGCTGACTGCGCTGGGCCTCGACCTGACCGACGTCAACCTCGTCGACACTCCCCGCCGGATGGCACACGCCCTCGCCGAGCTGACCACCGCGTCCGACTTCGAACTGACCAGCTTTCCGAACACCGAGGGCTACGACGAGCTGGTGCTGGTGCAGAACCTTCCGGTGCGGTCGCTGTGCGAGCACCACATGCTGCCGTTCGTCGGCGTCGCACACATCGGCTACCTGCCGGCCGACCGCATCCTCGGGCTGTCGAAGTTCGCCCGGATGACCGACTTCCACAGCCGCCAGCCACAGACCCAGGAGCGGCTCACCAAACGGATCGCCGATCACCTGCAGCGCGAACTCGACCCGCATGGCGTCGGCGTGGTGATCGAGGCCGAGCACACCTGCATGAGTCTGCGCGGAGCCCGCGCGCAGGGCGCCCGCACCGTGACATCCGCACTCTTCGGACGGCTCCGGGAGGATTCCCGCAGCCGTGCCGAGTTCCTCTCACTCGCTAGGAGCCAGCCATGAACATCGTCGTGATCGGGGGCGGCCTGGCGGCCGCGAATGCCGTCTCGGAACTGCGCGACCGCGGCTATGCCGATGACATCACCCTGGTCGGCGCCGAGCCGCACCTGCCCTACGAGCGCCCGCCGCTGTCGAAGGGGCTGCTGCTCGGCACCGATGCGCCCGAGTCGGTCTTCGTCCATGACCGGGCCTGGTACGACGGTCAACGCGTGGAGTTGCGGCTCGGCACGCGTGTCACCGCGATCGACCGGACGCGCCGGCGGGTGTTGTTCGACGGCGGCGAGCTGCCCTACGACCGGCTGATCCTGACCACCGGGTCGACGGCCCGGCGGCTGCCTGCGCTGGAGGCCGGCGACGTTCCGGTGCGGTACCTGCGAACGCTCGATGAGTCGCTGGCCCTCAAGAACGAGTTGACCGGACGGATGCTGATCGTCGGCGCGGGTTGGATCGGGCTCGAGATCGCGGCGGCCGCCCGACAGGCCGGTGCCGAGGTGACCGTCGTCGAGACCGCCGCCTGGCCGCTGCTCGGGGTACTGGGCCCCGAGCTGGCCCCGCTGATCGCCGAGTTGCACCGCGACCACGGTGTCGACCTCAGGCTGGGTACCGCGGTGGCCGGGGTCGAGGGGGCCGAGGTGCTGCTGTCGGACGGCGCCCGGCTGCGACCCGACCTTGTCGTCGCCGGAGTCGGCGCGGTACCGACGGACGCGCTGGCAGCCGAGGCCGGCCTGGCCACCGGCAACGGCGTCCTGGTCGACGCCCGGCTGGCGACCGCCGATCCGGCGGTGTTCGCGGCCGGCGATGTGGCGAACCACGACCATCCGAGCCTGGGTCGGCTCCGGGTCGAGCACTGGGACAACGCCATTGAGCAGGGCAAACATGTCGCCGGCTCGGTGCTCGGGGACACTGCGCCCTACACCCGCCAGCCGTACTTCTTCAGCGACCAGTTCGAGCTCGGCATGGAGTATCTCGGCCGCGTCGGACGGGACGGCTACGACGAACTGATCGTCCGCGGTGACCGGGCCGGCCTGAACCTGGTCGCGCTGTGGGTGCACGGCGGAACCGTCATCGCCGGATTGCACTGCAACGACTGGGACGCCGCCGACTCACTGCGTCTGCTGGTGGGCACCAATCCGGCGAATCTGGACGCGTTGCGCGACGAATCGGTGCCGCTCCCGCGGTGAGCGGGACCGAAGCCCTCCACGCAGCGGGTCATCGCCCCGGGCGACACCCGCGGCGATCATGAAGACAAGCCGAGGATCTGCTGAGTACTCTGGAACTTAGTGAGCCTCGGGGGGTTTGCATGAGAGGTCTGCTCGGCCAATGGTCGCGCGTCGCCGGGTGGGGCGTCGCCGCGATGGTTGTGGCGACCCTGCTTGCAGTCCCTGTCGCCCTCGCCCATCCCACCGATGAGCCGTGCGCACCGTTGTGCGAGGAGAAGCCACAACCCAGCCCGTCGGCGACTGGCCGGGAGGAACCCGAGCCCGATCCGTCGCCGGGCCCCAGTTCACCACCTGCGACGCCCAAGCCACCGGAGCCCACCGCCGCTCCCAGCGACAGCCCCGCGCCGCGTCCGACGATGACCAGCGACAAACCCCGTCCGACCAATTCCGCACCGATCGAGGCGCCACCCGTCCTCCCACCGATCGAGGCACCGCCGCTGCCCACCCTGTCCCCGCCACTGCCCACCCTGTCGCCGCCACTGCCCACGCTGTCGCCGCCACTGCCCACGCTGTCGCCGACGATCACGTCGCCGACGCCCATCGATCCAGGCACAGAGCCTCCGTCGAGCCCCGGCCCGAGCAGCGCCCCGACGTGGACGGCCCCGGCGCCCCTTCCGTCGTTGGGGCCGGTGCCGTCCGTCAGCATTCGGCACAGCAGTGGCACCGTGGCGGAGAACCCGCCCGAAACCTCCGGACAGTCGCCGACAGGGTCGACCCAACTGTCACCGGGTATGCCGTCCGATCCGCCGTTGCCCGGTCCGCAGGGCCCTGGCGGAGGTTCCGAGAAGCAACCCGCGTTTGAATCACTGGCGCTCGAACGCGGCTTGTCGGCGATGCTGCCGATGATGGCGGGATCGATCATCGTGATGGGCCTCACCCTGCTCCTGCGACCACCCCGCCCCCCGATCTGAGGGGCCCCGAGCCGCGTCGGCCGAGTATTGTCGCGGCGGTGTGGTTCGATGGCCCACATGTCCGCTGCCGTGCGTTTCGACCTGCACTCCACCGTTTTGGACAATGGCCTGCGGGTGGTGGTGAATTCAGACCCCACCGTGCCGGTGGTGGCGGTGAACCTGTGGTTCGACGTCGGTTCGCGGGACGAGCAACCCGGGCGCACCGGCCTGGCGCACCTGTTCGAACACCTGATGTTCGAGGGGTCGGCGAACGTCGCGGCCGGCGAGCACCTGGCCATCGTGCAGAGTGTCGGCGGCTCGGCGAACGCAACCACCTGGTTCGACCGCACCAACTACTTCGAGACGGTGCCGACCCACGCGCTCGACCTGGCCCTGTGGCTGGAGGCCGACCGGCTGGCCAGCCTCGAGTTGACCCAGGAGACCCTCGACAACCAGCGTGCGGTCGTGCTCGAAGAAAAGCGGCAGCGGTATGACAACGTTCCCTATGGCGACGTACTGATCCACCTGATCGGGCTCACCTTTCCCGACGGGCATCCCTACAGTCACCCGACGATCGGGTCGATGGACGACCTGGCCGCCGCCGACCTTGACGACGTGCGCCGGTTCTTCGCCACCCACTACGCACCCAACAACGCCGTCCTGACCATCGTCGGAGACGTCTCGGTGGACGACGCCGTCGCCCGTGTCGCGACCTACCTGGGTGGGGTGCCGTCCGCCGTTCGGCAGCCGCGTCCGGTGACGGATCCACTGCCGCCGCTGACCGGCGAGCCCCGGGCCGACGTGGTCGCCGACGTGCCGACGGACGCCAGCTACAACACCTGGCGACTGCCGGCCCGGGATACCGACGAGTTCGCCGCCGTCGAGCTCGCCATGGCGATCCTCGGGGACGGGCAGACCTCGCGACTCCACCGACGGATGGTCCGCACGGACACGATCGCCGAGGGTGCCGGAGCGTCTGCACTGGGGCTGATCGGCGGGAACAGCATCGGCTTCGCCCAGGCCCGGGCACTCGCCGGCGTCCGCGCCGAACAGCTTGAGGAGGCGATCGTCGAGGAGCTCGAGCGGCTGCTGACCGAAGGACCGTCGGCGGCGGAGGTGGATCGAGCCAAGGCACAATTCGAACGGGAGTGGCTCGACCAGCTGGGCAGATTCGACAGTCGCGCCGATCTGATCGGCTGTTACACCACGCTCTACGGCGACCCCGAGCTGGTGAACCGCCGACTGGACGAGGTGCGCGGCCTCACCGTCGCGCAGGTCACCGAAGCGGCCCGGCAGTACCTGCGCCCCGAGCATCGCGCCGTGCTCAGCTACCGGAAGGAATCCGCATGAAACGCCCGGCCGTGCCGCCACCACCGCTCTGGGACTTCCCGACCCCCCGGACGGTGCAGCTGGACAATGGGCTGCGGGTGCTGATCTTCCCCCGCCCGGGCCAGCATCTGGTCAACGCGACACTGGTGCTCGAGCTGCCGTTGTCGAGCGAGCCCGGTGACCGCGAGGGGGTGTCGGCGATCCTGCAACGCTGCCTGGACGAGGGCACCGCGACCCATCCGGGAACCGAATTCGCCGACGAGCTGGAAAGTTGTGGCGCCGTCCTCACCGGCGGCACCGGCTACGGCGCCGCGCATCTGGGCCTCGAGGTGCCGAGCACCCGTTTCGGCGCCGCCCTTCCGCTGTTCGCCGAGGCGGTCCGCGAGCCGCAGCTGGCCGAGGCCGATGTCCGGCGGCACGTGGAGCTACGGCTGGCCGAACTGGCCCAGGAAGAGGCGCACCCGGCCCACCGGGGGGCGATCGCTTTCCGGGGTTCCGTCATCGACCGGGGTTTCCGGGCGTCGCGCTCCACGGCCGGCGAGGCGTCCGGCGTGAGTGCCATCACAGCGGCTGATGTCCGCGCCCAGCACCAGGCGCACTACGGGCCCGGACGCGGCACTCTGGTGCTGGCCGGCGATTTCGGCGACGATCCGCTGCCCGCCGTGCTGGACGTCTTCGGCAACTGGGAGCAACCCACGGCGCCGGTCACCCACGAGGTACCGCGACCGGCACCGCCGCGTGTGCTGCTGCTCGACCGTCCGGGTGCGGTCCAGGCCGACGTCCGGCTGGGGCGGTTCGGTCTCGACCAACGACACCCCGACTACGCCGCGCTGCGGCTGGGCTCCTTCGTGCTGGGCGGTGGTTTCCTGAGCCGGCTCAACCGGGTCCTGCGTGAGGAGCGCGGCTACACCTACGGGGTCCAGCTGGCCAACACCCCAGCGCGCACCGGTGGCCTGGTGGCGATGCACGCCTCGTTCCGCACCGAGGTGGCGGTCGCGGCGATCGCCGAGGCGTCCGAATTGATCCGGGTCGACGGCGAGCGGGAGATCACCGGAGCCGAACTCACCGATGCGGTCAACTTCCTGGTCGGGATCGCGCCGCTGCGGTGCGCGACCGCGTCCGGGATCAGCGACCAGGTGGCCGCCCTGGTCGAGGCCGGTCTGGATTCGGACTTCGTCAACACACACGCCGCGGCGCTGCGCCGGGTCACTCCGGACGAGGCCACTGCGGCGGTCCAACGGCATGTGCCGCCCGATGACCTCAGCCTGGTCGTAGTCGGTGACGCGGAGGCACTTGCCGACCCGCTGCGCGCTCGAGGTTTCCGGCTCGACCTCGCCTGACCCCCGGCCATGGCTCAACCCGGCCCCGTGGGTGCTCGCCGAAGCATCCCTGCGAGCACAGCGGCATCCGAGGTCTCGGCGAGACCGACCAGTGAGCGCTGCGCTTCTCGCGACGAGCATCAACGAACCCGCCGTTTGGTTGAACCCTCGGTGTCACCTTGACCGCATCGCTGGCCGTATCACCGACCCGCCGTTGGTTGCGTCTGTCGAAACCCCTTTGCCAGCGCCGCACGACTGAGTCTTGACAGGCTCGGCCAGCGATGGTCGCCGGGTGTCCGTATCAGAGAACGGTTGGTTTTCAGTACCACTCAGGTCTGATGTAACTTAGGTAAGGCAAGCCTTAGTCAGCTGAATATACCTAGAACACTTCGGGGGAAGTCGCTCATGTCGTTACGCACCGTTCCCACCCACCCTCGGGTCAGCATCATCGTGCCGACCTTCAATGAGGCACCCAACCTCGAAAGGGTCCTGCCCACCCTGCCGGACGCTCACGAGGTGATCATCGTCGACGGGGGTTCGACCGATGGCACGGCGGAGACCGCCCAACGCGTGATGCCGTCAGCGCGGGTCATGCAGCAGACCCGCAGGGGCAAGGGCAACGCCCTGGCCTGCGGGTTCGCGGCCGCGACCGGTGACATCGTGGTGATGTTCGACGCCGACGGCTCGGCCGATGCCCGGGAGATCCCGCTGATGGTGGCCGCGCTGCTCAGCGGAGCCGACTTCGTCAAGGGCAGCCGCATGTTGCACGGCGGCGGCTCCGCAGACCTGACCTCGACCAGGGCGCTCGGCAACCGCGCCCTGACCGGTCTGGTCAACACCCTGTTCCGTACCCGCTACACCGATCTCTGCTACGGCTACAACGCGTTCTGGCGCGATGTACTGGACGTGTTCGATCTCCCCGATCCCGAGGCCGGCGGCACTCGGTGGGGCGATGGATTCGAGATCGAGACACTGCTGAACTGCCGGGCAGCCGCCGCCCGGCTGACCATCCTTGAGATCCCCAGCTACGAGCACGACCGGATCCACGGCACCTCCAACCTGCGGGCGCTGCCCGATGGGATGCGGGTACTGCGGACGATCGATGCCGAGTTCCGCCGGCTGCGGATCCTCCGTTCGGGCACCCGGCACCTGGGTGCCACCGCCCGCTTCTCCACCCGGCCGGTGCAGCGGCCGAGCGGCGTCCCGGCCTTCCGCAGTCCACACCGGGTCGCCGGCTAGGCCCGACCAGGCCCGGATCCACCGATCTGGTCCAGGAACATTGATCGACGGAGCCACCCCCGGTTGAGCTTGTCGAAGCCCTTGCCAACCCCGTTCCGGGTTTCGGCAGGCTCCACCGACGACGATCAGCGCTCCCACCCACTCCCCGGCGATCCTGGGGCTCCGTGGGCCAGGGACGGGCGCCGAAGCAACGGCGTCCGAGGATCGTCGACGCATTCCCGCGCCGGCGAAGCAAACCCCCATGGCGTTTCGTGCTGCCCGCTCAGGCACGGAGTTGCCCTCATCCCCTCTCAGGAGACCCCCATGTCCACTACGTCCATCGACCGTTCCGAATCACACGCTCCGCCCGCGAGTTCGACATCCTCCCTCCTTCCGCTCCAGCAGGTCAGCCTCGGCATGCTGCGGCTGGGCTTCGGCTGGGCGTTGTTCTGGTCAGGGATCGACAAGGTGTTCGGGCTCGGTTTCGCCACCGCGCCGGAACAGTCCGTCCTCGCCGGGGTTTCCCCGACGAAGGGCTTCCTGCTCTACGGACTCGAGCCCGATGCTCCCGCCGCCGCACTGCTCAAGCCGCTCGCCGGGAATCCGGTGGCCGACGCGCTCTTCCTGCTCGCCACCGTCGGTGCCGGACTGGCGCTGCTGCTCGGCGTCGGCACCCGGATCGCCTCGATCGGCGGCGGGGTGCTGATGCTCAACCTCTGGTTCGCCTCACTGCCGTTGGCGTACAACCCGTTCCTCGACCAGCACCTGTTCTACGCCCTCGCCGCACTGTCAGTGCTGGCCTTCGATTCCGGCCGCTACCTCGGGCTGGGCAACACCTGGCGCGAGCTGTCGTTGGTACGGGCCAACCGCTGGTTGATCTAGTCCCGGAATCGATCCAGATTGGGCACTGCTAGCGGTGCCCAATCTGGATCGATTCGGTTCAGGGAGGTACTGGAGTCGCCGGTTCCCTGGATCGAGGGACACTCTGCCGTCTTGACGTATTCGAACATTCGTTCGATCATCGTTGTATGTCGATCGGTGCCGCCTCTTCCCTGAGTGCGGACGCACGCGCGGAGAGCGTCCGCCGGGTGCAGGCCGACGTCCGGTGGGCGGGTGCCCGGGCCGACCGGTCGTTGCCCGCGCCGCCGGCGTTGACCGGGTTGTTGCCGGGTGGCGGGTTGCTGCCGGGCTCGGCGTACTCGGTGTCTTCGGGTCTTCTGTTATTGGCGTTGCTGGCCGAACCCTCCCGGGCGGGTTCCTGGTGCGGAGTGATCGGTTTGCCCGAACTCGGCGCCGAAGCGGCGGAGCAGGCCGGCCTGAGCCTCGACCGGACGGCGCTTGTGCCGCGTCCGGGCGAGCGCTGGTTCGCGATCACCGCCGCCCTGGCCGAGGTACTGCCGGTGGTCGCGGTGCGTCCCGGGAACCGGGTGCGGGAGGCGGACGCCGGTCGGCTCGCCGCCCGGCTGCGCAACAGCGGAGCGGTACTGCTGGTCGCCGGCGCGTGGCCGCGGGTGGAGGCGACGTTGAGCGTCTCGGCACCACGCTGGTCGGGGGTCGGTGCGGGGCACGGCTATCTGACCTCCCGCGACGTCCTGGTCACCGTCACCTCGAAGCGGTTGCCGGCACCCCGACAGACCCGCGTGGTGCTTCCGGACGACACCGGCCGGCTTGCGGCGGCATCCGATTCGGGTGTCGTGTCCGCCGGACAGTTCGGCCAGCCCGGCGAGGGTCCGCTGCGGGTGGTGAGCTGATGTCCGGCCCGCAGCCCCGGCGGTGCCTGGTGATCTGGTTCCCGGATTGGCCGGTGACCGCCTGGCAGCGAACAGAAGGGGCTTCGTCGGAAACCCTTCCGTTGGCCGAGCCCGGCGAGACCACCTCGTCCGGCGCCCACCAGAAGGGTCTCGACAAGCTCGACCAACGGGAGTTTCACTCGTCGGACAGATCTCGGCAAACTCGACCGGCAGAAGGAGTTCGTCCAGCGGAGATTCCGGTGGCGGTCATGGAGGCGGGCCGCGTCCTGGCCTGCTCGCCGGCAGCCCACGCCGACGGAGTAGCCGAAGGGATGCGCCGTCGGGAGGCCCAGGCTCGCTGCCCCGAGCTGGTCCTGGTGCCGGCCGATCCCGGACGCGACGGGCGCGTCTTCGGCACCGTGCTGGACCGTCTCGAGCGGGTTGCTCCCGGATTCCAGGTGGTTCGCGCGGGACTGTGTGCGCTCCCTGCCCGCGGTATCGGCCGGTATTACGGTGGCGAACTGCCAGCGTCCGAGGTACTGCTGGACGTGCTGGTCGAACTGGGCTTTCACGACGCCCGGGTAGGGGTGGCGGACGGCTTGTTCACCGCCGAACTGGCGGCCCGGCTGACCGCTCCCCCGGGCCGCGTCCGGGTCGTCCCGCCGGGCGAGGCGGCCGCTTTCCTGGCGCCACTATCGGTGACGGTGCTGGCCGACGAGACCTTGACCGTGCTGTTGCGCCGGCTCGGCGTCCGCACCCTGGGTAGTTTCGCCGCGCTGGAGGCCGGTGCCGTCCTCGACCGGCTCGGTCCACCGGGTGCCCGGCTGCATGCGCTGGCGGGCGGACAGGATTCCCGTCCGCTGATCCCTCGGACTCCGCCGCCCGAACTGATCCGGGAAGCGAACTTCGAACCGCCCCTGGACGTGGTCGACCAGGTGGCCTTCTCGGTCCGGGCGACCGCGGACGAGTTCATCGCGACATTGAGCACGCATCGGCTGGTGTGCACCGAGTTGCGGGTCGGCTGCACCGATGCCGACGGACGGGTCAGCGAGCGGGTGTGGCTGCACCCGGCGGCCTTCGACGCCGCCGCCGTGGTCGACCGGGTGCGCTGGCAACTGGCCGGCAGTGAAGGTCTGCGCGGTGGCATCGCCCTCGTCCGGCTGGAGCCGGTGGCGGTCGATGACGCCGCGCATCACGAGCCGGGGCTGTTCGGTGCTGGGGTGGACGAACGGATGCACCACGCCCTCTCCCGAGTGCAGGCGATGCTCGGCCACGAAGGTGTGATGACCCCGGTGATCGCCGGTGGCCGCTGGCTGGATGAGCGGCAGCAGCTGGTGCCCTGGGGGGAACGGGCAGTGCCTGCCAGTTCCCGTGCCGAGCCTTGGCCGGGGTCGCTACCGGCACCCTCCCCCGCGACGGTCTTCCCACAGCGACGCCATTCGGTGGTCGTCCTGGACGCCGCGGGCGACCCGGTCACGGTGGGCGAGCGGGGCGAGCCGTCGGCTCGTCCGGCCGTGCTGGTGGAGGGGGCGCGGCGGCGTCCGATCGAGGCGTGGGCGGGTCCATGGCCGATCAGCGAGCGGAGCTGGGACGCCGCCCGCAGCCGGACGGCGCACCGCTTCCAGGTCGTGGACGCCGAGCAGACCGCCTGGCTGCTGGTTCTCGAACAGGGTGGCTGGTGGGCCGAGGGAAGGTACGACTAGCGAGCTTGTCGAGACCTGATGATGCGGCGCTGGCAAGGGGTTTCGACAAGCTCAACCGGCGACCGCCGACAGGCAACCGGCGACAACGAAGGAGGAATGCCACGATGGGGTTCAACAATCCGCCGGTCAGCTGGCGGCAGTTGGAAGGGACGCTGAGTGGCCGTGGGACAGGCCGCGACGACGCTCCGTTCTCCTGGAAACGCGGGCCCTACCAGCGTCCGCCGATTCAGCGTCCGGCCGATCCGGTGCCCTACGCGGAACTGCATGCACACTCGTCGTTCTCCTTCCTGGACGGCGCCTCCGGACCGGCGGCGCTGATCGAACAGGCGGAGCGGCTCGGCCTGCACGCGATGGCGCTCACCGACCATGACGGCTTCTACGGGGTGGTCCGGTTCGCCGAGGCAGCCGAATCCACCGCGGTGCGGACGGTGTTCGGAGCCGAGCTTTCCCTGGACCTGCCGGCTCCACAGAACGGACGGCCCGATCCGGCCGGAACGCACCTGCTGGTGTTGGCGCGCGGCGCGGAGGGCTATCACCGGCTGGCCGCGGCGATCACCGAGGCGCAGCTGGCCGGAGCCGAGAAAGGCCGTCCCCGCTATCGGTTGGAGCGGCTTGCTGAGCGGGCTGACGGACATTGGGCGATCCTCACCGGCTGCCGCAAGGGCGCCGTCCGGCGGGCGCTGGCCGACGGCGGGCAGGAGGGGGCCGGAAGGTCGCTGGACGAGTTGGTGGCGCTGTTCGGCCACGACGCGGTCACCGTCGAACTCATCGACCACGGGATGCCGCTGGATTCGACCCACAACGACGCCCTGGCAGCCCTGGCCGCGAGCCGTGGGCTGCCCGTGGTGGCCACCGGCAACGTCCACTACGCCCGGCCACAGGATCAGCTGCTGGCCCAGGCGATGGCCGCCGTCCGGGCCAACCGCAGCCTCGACCAACTGGACGGCTATCTGCCGGCAGCCGGCACGACGTTCGTCCGGTCCGGTACCGAGATGAGGCGACGGTTCCGGCGTTATCCGGGCGCGGTCGAGCGCAGCGTCGTCCTGGCCGATGAGCTCTCCTTCCCACTGCGCCGAGCCAAGCCGGCCCTGCCCAGGCAGGACGTGCCACCTGGCCATACCCCGATGAGTTTCCTGCGGCATCTGGTCTGGAAGGCGGTTCCGGAAAAGTACCCCGACCTGAGCCCGTCCGACTCCGAGCGGATCGAACGCGAACTAGCAGTGATCGAGGAAAAGGATTTCCCGGGCTATTTCCTAATCGTCCACGACATCGTGGCTCAGGCCCGGCGTCTAGGGATTCTCTGCCAGGGGCGAGGCTCGGCGGCGAACAGCGCGGTGTGCTATCTACTCGGCATCACCGCGGTGGACAGCATCGCCTATCAATTGCCGTTCGAGCGGTTTCTGTCGGCTTTGCGTGACGAGGAACCGGACATCGACGTCGATTTCGATTCCGACCGGCGTGAAGAGATCATCCAGTACGTCTACGGCAAATATGGACGCGACCGGGCCGCCCAGGTCTGCAATGTCATTCAGTACCGTCCGAAGAACGCGGTGCGAGACATTGCCGGCGCGCTCGGATTCGGTCCCGGACAGCGGGACGCCTTCTCGAAGCAGATCGAACGCTGGGGTCCGCTGGCCGATGCCGACGAGCACGACATTCCGGCGCAGGTGATCGAGTTGGCGAACCGGCTGATGACGACGCCGAGACATCTGGGCATTCATTCCGGAGGCATGGTGCTCACCGACCGTCCGGTCAGCGAGGTGGTGCCGATCGAACCGGCGCGGATGAAGGATCGGACGGTGATCCAGTGGGACAAGGACGACACCGCCTGGATGGGGCTGGTGAAGTTCGACCTGCTCGGGCTCGGCATGCTGGCCGCGCTGCAACACACCTTCGATCTGGTCGAGACGGCGACGGAAGAGAAGTGGACGCTGGCCACGCTTCCCAAAGAGGAAAAGGCCGTCTACGACATGCTTTGCCGGGCGGATTCGATCGGTGTCTTCCAGGTGGAATCCCGGGCCCAGATGGGGCTTCTGCCGCGGTTGCAGCCGCGCCGGTTCTACGATCTGGTGATCCAGATCGCATTGATCAGGCCGGGGCCGATCCAGGGCGGCGCGGTGCATCCGTTCGTCCGCCGCAAACTCGGTAGGGAACCGGTCAGCTACGCCCATCCGAAGCTGGAGCCGGCACTGAAGCGCACCCTGGGGGTGCCGGTGTTCCAGGAACAGTTGATGCAGATGGCAATGGCGATCGGCGAGTGCAGCGGGGAGGACGCGGACCTGCTGCGCCGGGCTATGGGCTCCAAACGGGGAGTCGAGCGGATCGAGTCGCTGAAGAAGAAGCTGTACGCCGGAATGGCTCGGAATGGGCTGACCGGGAAGGCCGCGGACGCCATTTATCAGCAGATTCAGGCGTTCGCGAATTTTGGTTTCGCCGAATCGCATTCATTATCGTTCGCGTTGCTGGTCTACGCCAGTTCATGGCTCAAGCTGCATTACCCGGCGGCATTCCTGGCCGGGCTGTTGCGTTCGCAACCGATGGGGTTCTATTCGTCCGCGACGTTGACCGCGGACGCCGTCCGGCACGGCGTGACTGCGTTGCGACCCTGTCTGTCCCGGTCCGGGGTGGACGCCGGGCTGGAACCCCTGCCCGATGATCGCGACACATCCTCTCCCGCTGGTCGAGCGTGTCGAGACCCCTCCCACCCCGATCACACGTGTCGAGACCCGTCTCAACCAGGGCCCACCGGCATGCCGTCCTGCCTGGAGCGGAAGCAACCCCCGGTGGGTGAATTCGATCGCGAGTCGCCGGATGAGTCGGCAGCCCATCGCCGGGACGGCCACTTCGCCGTCCGGCTCGGGCTGGCCGGTGTCCGCGGCATCGGATCCGACGCCGCCACCACGGTGGTGGCGGCGCGGGAGACCGGGGGGATGTTCACCTCGATGGAGGATCTGGTCCGGCGCACCGGACTGGATGCGCAGCAGCTGGAGGCGCTGGCGGCGTCCGGTGCGTTGGAATGCCTGGGGTTGACCCGTCGCGAGGCGCTGTGGCGGGCCGGAACCGCCGCCCTCGATCAGCCCGGCTTCCTGCCCGGGACATTGCCCGAGGTGCAGCCGCCGCTGTTCCCCGACCCGTCGGCGTTCGAGACTCTCGCCGACGACCTGTGGGCCACCAGCATCTCGACCGACGACCATCCGTTGGCGCATCTGCGGGCGAGCTTGGACGCGCGCGGCGTGCTGCCGTCGTCCGCGCTGCGCACCGCCGAGGTCGGACGCCGGATCGAGGTGGCCGGGGTGGTGACCCACCGGCAGCGCCCCTCGACGGCGTCCGGGATCACCTTCCTGAACCTCGAGGACGAACACGGCCTGATCAACGTGATCTGCTCCCAGGGCGTCTGGACGCGACACCGCCGAGTCGCCCGGGACTCGTCCGCACTGATCGTCCGCGGCATGGTGGAACGCTCCCCCGAAGGCGTCACCAACCTGCTCGCCGACCACTTCGAACCCTTACGGCTCACGATCCGGCACACCTCGCGCGACTTCCGTTAAAGGGAAACGCTGATCAACGCAACCACCGCTGGTTGAGCCTGTCGAAACCCCTTCCAGCGCCAGGTCGTCCCAGGTCTCGACAAGCTCGACCAACGGAAGGGTCTGAGCTCAGGACCAGGGGCTGAGCGGGAGGCCGGTGTAGCTGTCGGCGAACCAGCGGGCCAGGGTGCCGCCGTCGGCGAGGGTGCGGAGTTGTTCGGTGCGCAGTTCGTCGCCGAACTCGTCGGATTCCAGGCGGTGCAGCAGGTCGGTCGTCCACCAGGAGAAGTGGGTCACCTGCCAGACCCGGCGCAGGCAGCTGTCCTGGTAACCCTCAAGCGCCGAAGCGTCGCCGTGTCGCAGGGCGCGGCCGAGGCGGCGGGAGAGTTGGGCCATGTCGGCCACAGCCAGGTTGAGGCCCTTGGCTCCGGTCGGTGGGACGAGGTGGGCGGCGTCCCCGCCGAGCAGCAGCCGGCCGTACCGCATCCGGCGGTGCACCACGCTGCGCAACGGGGTGATCGACGACTCCAGGAACCGTCCCTCGTTGACCGGGCTGTCCGGCAGGTCGAGGCGCCGGTGCAGGTTGTCCCAGATCCGGTCGGCATTCCAGTCGTCGAGAGTGTCACCGGCGGGCACCTGCAGGTAGAGCCGGCTCACCTCCGGCGTCCTCATGGACGCCAACGCGAAACCCTCGGGGTGCCGCGAGTAGATCAGCTCATGGCTGGGCGGTGCCGCCTGCACCAGCACTCCCAACCAGGCCGCCGGGTAGCTGCGCTGCAGGGTCTGCCGCTGACCGGCATCCAGCAGCTGCGCGGTGATGCCGTGTGCACCATCCACGCCGGCGACGTACCGCGCGCTGAGGGTGTGCTCCCCCGCTTCGTCGCGGTAACGCACTGCCACCCGGTCGCCGGAGAGTCCGTCGAGGCCGACCACCTCGGCATCGAACCGCAGCGGCAGACTGTCCGCCTCGCGCAGCCCGATCAGATCGCGGACGAGTTCCCGCTGCCCGTACACGGTGACGGTCTTGCCCGCCAGCGCGGCGAAATCGATCCGGTTGCGCACCATGCCGTCACCGGCCCGATGCTGCAGCTGGACGCCGTCATGCACCAGCCGGTCGGCGAGCATCCGCTGCCCCACCCCGAGTTCGACCAGCAGATCGGCCACCGGCTGCTCAATGATCCCGGCCCGGACCCGGCTCAGCACGTAGTCGCGCGAGCGACGCTCCAGCACCACCGCGTCGATGCCCTGCAACTGCAGCATCCGGGCCAGCACCAGCCCGGCCGGGCCGGCACCGATGATCGCCACCTCGGTCTGGATCGGGTTCATCGGTTCCTTCCCATCGCATCGGACGGCGTGTCGAACAGCGCCGGTGAGAACCACTCGACGAAGTAGCCCAGCGGTCGGCCGTCCAGCGGCAGCCTCATCACGTACTCGCGGCCCGGCACCTGCTCGGTTTCCGATCGGACGCCGGCCAGCTGCTTCGCCCACCGGCCGGCCGGACGCCGCCCCCATCCGGCCAGCCGGCGGGAGGTCACCACACCGGCCTCGTGCAACGTCCGGCCGATCGGTGCCTCGGAGGTGGACAGGGTGCGGACCACCGTCTCGGGCAGCCGATCGAGCACGCAACTCACGCTCGAGGCGGCCCACACCTGGGACGCCCCGCGCAGCAGCACCTCGCGCACCAGCAGCGACTCCTGAGGCAAGAGGGCCAGCAGGTCATGGGCCCGGCGCAACTCCGCGGCCACCGCCAGTGACGCCGTTCCCGTGTACGGATTGGCGCCGCCGGCCGCGGAGAGATCGTCGGTGGCCGCCACCACCCAGTGCTGCAGTGGCCGGGCGGTGACCTGCTCACCGGTCAGCACCTCGAGCGAGGTGGTGGTCAGCCCGTCGCCGCGCAGCACCAACTGCTCCAGGCGACCCAGCCCGGGCAGCCGGTCCGTGGCACCCTTGACGCGCCGCCGGTCAGCCAACGCGGGCATTCAGCGCGTCGCCGACGAGCGCGGCGATCCGCTCCACGTAGGGCGGCTTGAGGATCGCCACGTGGCCGCATTCCACCTCGTGAATCCGGTATTCGCCGGTCAGCACATGGCGCCACCAGGAACGGTCGTCCAGGTTCTCCGGAGTCAGGAAGACCTCGGTCGGGCCGTCCCACGGCTGCACCCGGTACCACTCGGTGAGCCGCAGCCCGTGTTGGAAGAACACCTGGTCGCGCACCGCCGGCTGGTACGGATACAGGCCGGCCCCAAGCAGCTGTAACCGGGTCAGCCAGAGTTCGCGACGACTCTGGGTGCGGCCGCCGGGGATGCGAACCTCGGGCGCCGATTCGCCGCTGAGCTGGGCGAGACGTCCGGGTAGCAGGGTGTCGAGCAGCACGGTGAACGCAACGTCGTAGCCGCGTTCCCGCAGCAGTCGCGCGGTTTCCAGCGCAAAGAGCCCACCCAGCGAATGCCCGATCAGGACCACCCTGCCCGGAGCCTGGTGCTGCTCGATCAGCCCGGCGTAGCGTTTCGCGGCGCGGCGCACCGACCAGTCGGGAACGGCGCGCTGCTCCAATCCGCGGACCTGGAAGGCATGCACCGAGTGGCTGGGGTCGAGCTTGCGGGCCAGATCGGTGAACAGGTAGGAGGGTCCGCCTGCGCCCGAGAAGCAGTAGACGGGGACGCCGTCGCCCTCGCGCAAGGTCACCATCACGCCGCGCGCGCGTTCAGCCGACGGCCGGGTGTCGGATTGCTCGCGAACCCGGGCGGCGAAGGCGGCCAGCGTGGGCGCCGCGGCCAGGTCGGAGCCGCGCAGGTCGATGCCGTCCTCGGCCAGCGCGGCCAGCATCTCCTCCACCGCCAGCGAGTCGCCGCCGAGTTCGGCGAAGCTCTCGTCGCGTCCGACGGTTTCCAGGTGCAGCACGTCGCACCAGACCGCTGACACCAGCGCCTCCCACTGATCGGTGGGCACCGTCAGGTTGGACCGGACGGCGGGCGCGGGCAGTGCGGCCCGGTCGACCTTGCCACGTTCGGTGCGCGGCAGCGCGTCGAGCAGCACGATCGATTGGGGCACCATCCAGTCAGGCAGCCGCTGGGCCAGCTCCGCTCGCAGCTGGGCCAGCGACGGCGTCCGCTGGGCCGGATCGGGCACGACGTAGCCGATCAGCCGACCCGCCGCCGCATCCGCGACGACGACGGCGTCGCTGACCACGTCGATGCCGCGTAGCGCGGCCTCCACCTCAGCCGGCTCGACCAGGTAGCCGCGGATCTTCACCGCGTCGTCCTTACGGCCGGCGAGGGTGAGCACGCCGTCGGTGACGCGGCCCCGGTCGCCGGTGCGGAACGTCCGGTCGTCGCCGTTCCCGCCGAACACCGCGGCGGTGCGCGCGGGCTCCGCCCAGTAGCCGGACGCCAGGAACGCTGACCTGACCTCCAGCACACCGACCTCACCGGCCAGCAGCGGCCGTCCGTCGTCGGCGACCGGGATGATCGTCTTACGCCGGGTGACCCGTCCGGCGGGGATCTGGCCAGACGGCAACGGTGTGCCGGCCGGGGCGTGGAAGAAGCTCAGGTGCCCGGTCTCGGACGAGCCGACGTAGTTGGCGTAGTCGGCCCGCGGCAGATAGGCCCGGGCCGCGGCTACGTCCCGGCCATGGATCGGTTCCCCGCAGGTGGTCAGCAGCCGGATCGCCGGGAAGCTGTTCAGGCTCAGGCTGCCGTTGAGATGCCGCAGCATGGACGGCGTGCAGTGCAGCGTGCTGATGCCGCGCGCGCCCAGCCATTCGGCGACCTCGCCGACAGGTCGTTGCCGGGGATCGAAGCTCTCCACCACGCAACCGTTCAGCACCGCCATGAACAGCACTTCCTGGCCGGCCGCGTACGCGGGCGGCAGCAGCATCGCGCAGACGTCGTCGGTCCGCAGCCCGAACTCTTCACGGCTGGTGGCGGCGCCGTTGACCACCGCGGCATGGCTCAATACGACGCCCTTCGGCGCACCTGTCGAGCCGGAGGTGTACACGATCGTTGCGGGTGAACTGCCGCCCGGACGACGGACCTCACCGGCAGCGGGCAGGCCATGGTCCCAGGCCCGGGTCACGGACAGCACCTCGGCAGCACCGACGTCGGCCGCGAGCGGCAGCAGTTCGTCGTCGACGATCGTGGACGACGCGCCGGAGCTGTCCAGGATGTGCCGCAACCGAGCGGTCGGCAGCTGGGGATCGAGCAGAACGAGCGGACGCCCGGCGTAGACCACCGAAACCGCCAGGGCCAGGGCGCGGGCCGAACCGCCCAGCACGGCCATCGGTGCGTCGGAGACACCGACGGCGGCGAACTCCTGGCACAACGCGCCCAGCTCGGCGTAGTGGACCGTGCTGCCGGCGACGTCCCGGATCGCCGGCGACGCCGGATCAACCTGAGCGATCACCGCGTCCAACTGGTCGCACAACGGCGCCCTGGAATCTGGATCCGGCGTAGTCAGAGCCGCAATTGGCGGCGCCTCCTGAGCCAGCATGAACCCCCCTTGTCCCCACACTCTGAGAACGATCAGATCTTACTTAGGTAATGCTAACCTAAACCCCGCTGCCGCCCGAAGGAGGTTCGGACGGCGGACGATGCCACCCAACAAAGGAGAAGCAGTGCGCACGCATATCCAACGAACATCCGGGGGTGGGCGCCGCCAGGCCCCCCGCGCACTGGGGGGTGTTGTCGCGCTCGGCCTGTTGATGGGGACATTCGCCGCAGCAGCGCCGCTCGCCCAGGCCGCCTCGGTGAACGTCGGCAATCGAACCTTCGACGTGCAAAGCGCGACCGTCGGTCAGGACCACTACCAGGCGGCCTACTCGGCCCGGAACAACGTGGTGTGGGTGACCGCGACCACCCACAACTGGGACAGCGGCACGCCACGCGCCGACGTGTCGACGATCAGCAAGCTGAACCCCGCCAACCTGCAGGTGATCAGCACGATCAGGCCGCGGACCCTGAACGCCGGTACGCCGACCGCGCGGCCCGAGGCCGCCTACGGCATAGCCGTCGACGACAAGAACAACCGGATCTGGACCAGTGCGACCCGTGAGGACGCCGTGGTGATCTACGACCAGGGCACCGGCAACCGAGTCGCCACCATCGGCAACGTGGGGCACAGCCGCGACATCGCCATCGACTCGTTCCGTGACGTCGCCTACGTCAGCGATCCCAACGGTGGTCAGATCACCAAGATCAACACCAACACGCTGCAGGTGATCGAAACCCTCAAGGGCCTGACCCCGGGCTTCTCCCCGATGTCGCTCGACCTGGTGGCAGACGCCAACACGGCGCTGCTGTACACGGTGAACCTGAGCAACGGGGCACTGGTCGAACTCGATTCGATCAAGAAGAGCACCCGGGTCGTTGCCAACACCGGCGGCGACACCGCTTCCGGCGTGGCCGTCGACCGGTCCCGCGGACTGGCGTACGTGTCCAGCCAGGGCACCGCGGACGTCCGCACCATCAACCTGGCAACCGGCGCCCTGGTGAACACCGTCAAAGGCTCGGCGTCGCAGCTGAACGCGGCTGTGGACGCGGCCAACGGACTGGTCTACAGCACCACCTTCGGCGGCTCGTCCGTGCTCGTCATCGACGCCGCGACCGGTGGCAGGATCGGCGAGATCCCGGTCGGTTCCGGACCCAACGACGTGATCGTCGCGAACGGCTCGGCCTGGGCGGTTGACCGCGCGCCCGGCGGTTCCAAGGTGTGGAAGATCACCCCGCAGGGCACCGGCAACCCCGATCCGACTCCCACGCCGACGCCGACGCCGACTCCTGAGCAGGCGACGGTGACCGTGGAAGGCACACCGACCATCGGTGGCACCATCACCCTGGTCGGCAAGGGCTGGAAGACCGAGGACGGCAAGAGCGGCTCCAAGATCGCGGTCAAGCTGGACGACGGAGCCATCGCCAAGACCGACGGCAACGACGTCTGGCAGGTCATCGACGCCAACGCCAACGGCACCTTCTCGGTGAAGCTCACCCTGCCCAACGGCACCACCAGTGGTCCCGGCGGATCCAACCCCGCCTACACCACCGGCGCACACGTCCTACGCTTCCTGACCGGATCACTCAAGGAGGGCGACGCCCGCCGCAGCGTGAAGGTCGACATCACCGTCAGCAAGGCACCCACACCCACGCCGACACCAACACCCACCCTCACCCCAACTCCCACGCCAACACCGACCCCGACTTCCACGCCGACCGCGACGCCGACTCCTGAGCAGGCGACGGTGACCGTGGAAGGCACACCGACCATCGGTGGCACCATCACCCTGGTCGGCAAGGGCTGGAAGACCGAGGACGGCAAGAGCGGCTCCAAGATCGCGGTCAAGCTGGACGACGGAGCCATCGCCAAGACCGACGGCAACGACGTCTGGCAGGTCATCGACGCCAACGCCAACGGCACCTTCTCGGTGAAGCTCACCCTGCCCAACGGCACCACCAGTGGTCCCGGCGGATCCAACCCCGCCTACACCACCGGCGCACACGTCCTACGCTTCCTGACCGGATCACTCAAGGAGGGCGACGCCCGCCGCAGCGTGAAGGTCGACATCACCGTCAGCAAGGCACCCACGCCGACACCAACACCCACCCTCACCCCGACACCCACGCCAACACCCACCCTCACCCCGACACCCACGCCAACACCCACCCCGGATGGGGCCACGGTCCAGGTGAAGGGGAAGGCGACCGTGGGTGGCAAAATCACGCTCGTCGGTAAGGGCTGGAAGACCGAGGACGGCAAGAGCGGCTCCAAGATCGCGGTCAAGCTCGACGACGGCGCGATCAAGAAGACCGACGGCAGCGACGTCTGGCAGGTCATCGACGCCAAGGCAGACGGCACGTTCGCGGCGACGCTGATTCTGCCGAACGGCAAGACCACCGGCAGCTACGGCTCGACGCCGGCCTACAAGGCGGGCAAGCACTCGCTACGGCTGCTCACCGGGGCACTGCGCAGCGGCGACGTACGCCGCAGCGTCAAAGCCGAGATCACCGTGGGCAAGGCGCTGCCGAAGCCCAAGGCGAAGAATCTGCCAAGCATCTCGGGCACGGCCAACGGCCATGCGCTCCTGACCGCCAAGCCGGGAACCTGGAGGAACGCCAGCAAGGCGACCTTCCGCTACCAGTGGCTCCGCAATGGCAAGGCGATCGCCAACGCGAAGTCCAAGACCTACCGGCTGACCGGTTCGGACGCGGGCACCAAGCTCACCGTCCGGGTCGAGGCAACCACGCCGCAGGGCGCATGGGGCGTCGCTACCTCTAAGTCGAAGCAGGTGGCCAAGGCCCACACCCGGTTGAGCGTGGAGACCGTCCGCAACCAGGGCGACAAGCCAGCCAGAGTGCGCGTCACGATCGGGTCCCAGGATTGGATCAAGCCGGACGGCGGCACGCTGACCTTCACCGCGAGCGGCAAGACCGCGACCGTGAAGGCGTCCGACCACTACGTGCGCGCTGACCTGCCCTGGCTGCGTCCGGGCATGGTGCACAAGGTCACGGTCACCTTCAGTGGCGACCGGGCATTGCAGGGTTCGACGGCCAACCTCACCGTGAAGGTGGATTGACCCGGGTCACCCCGCGGGTGAACTGACCTGACGAGCGAGGGTGGTGGCGCACGGTGCGCCGCCACCCTCGTTCCTTGCCCCGGGCGCCCACTTCTCGGAACCCTTGCCAGCTGGATTCCGGTCTCGACAGGCTGGCCGGCAGTGCCGGGCTTGCGACGCCTACTCGGCGAGCGCCCAATAGCGGACGTAGTCGACCTGCATGGTGGCGGGCAGTGCCGCCGAGCCGTCCGGGGTTCCCGGATAGGCGCCGCCCATCGCCATATTGAGAATGAGGTAATAGCGACGATCGGGGACGCCGAACGGCCAGCGGCCGCCCTCCGGCATGCCGGAGGGAGTGACGGTGTGTACGAGTTTGCCGTCGTGGAAGAACTGCAGGCGCTGCGGCCGGATCAACACCCCGAAGCGATGCCACTCACCATCGTTGACCGTACCGGTGGAATGCCAGCGGTACTGCTCCCAGTGAACCGGGCCGCCATGGATGTTGCTCGAATACCCCCAGGCTCCATTGACAGTCTCCATCACGTCGATCTCCCCACCGTCCGGCCACGGCTCGCCCTGCGAGCGCAGCCAAAACGCCGGCCACAAGCCGGACGCCGGCTGGCTGGGCAGCTTGATCCGTGCCTCGACGTAGCCGTAGCCGACACTCACCCGGTCACGCGAGACGAGCCGGGCGGACGTGTACGCAGCGGCCGAGTCGATGCCGCCCGGGCGGGTCACGATGCGGAGCGTGCCGTCGTCGGCGAGGTAGGAGTTCGCCCGGGAGTCGGTGTACTCCTGCAGCTCGCCGTTGCCCCAACCGGTGGCACCCAACTCGAATCCCCAGGATGCGCGGCTCGGTCCGCCGTCCGCGGTGGGCTCGAACTCGTCCTGCCAGATCAGGGGGCCACAGCGGGTGCCGATCGGGCACCGAGTACCAGCCGGCACGGAAGCCCCGCCGCGAACCTGGGGGGTCGACGCCAGTGCGCCGTTCACCCACAGCGCGGCTGCCGAGGCCGCGGCCAGCACTGTGACGGCGACGGTCAGCCGCTTGCGTCGTCGCGGTGCACTCATTCGTCGGGGAGGCTGGCGGCAGGCACGATCATGTCGATCTCCATGGGGGTTTGGATGGCGGTCGCGAACTCCACCTGATGATACTTAGGTTAGTCTTACCTAAATGACTTGTCCGTCGACTGGGGCCGCCGTGCCGTCACCTACTCGGCCAGGCGTAGCCGTGGTGATCTGCGCCTTTGACGAACGCCGTTGGCCCATTCTCGAGCGCGCCGTCGCCGAGACGATCGATCAGCTGCGCGACAGCGACGAACTGGTCGTGGTGATCGACCACAACCCCGCGCTGCTCGCCAGGGCACGCGATGCCTGGGCGTCGCGCAACGGTGTCCAGGTGCTGCCGAACGGCGGTGGACGGGGTCTGTCGGGCGGCCGCAATACCGGGATCGAGCACACCTCGGCAGCGGTGGTCGCCTTCCTCGACGACGATGCGGTCCCCCGCGCCGGCTGGCTGGATGCATTGGGCGCTCGGTTCGCCGAGCCGGACGTGGCCGGCGTCGGCGGTGCCGTCCTGCCGCGCTGGGAGGTCGGTGCGGCGCCACGTTGGTTCCCGGATGAGTTCACCTGGGTGGTGGGCTGCGACTACCGCGGACTGCCCGGGGACGGTGCCCCGATCCGGAATCCGATCGGCGCCAACATGGCGATCGCCCGCGACGCCTTCGATGCCGCGGGCGGCTTCTCGGAGCGGCTCGGACGCACCGGTGAACTGCCGACCGGCTGCGAGGAAACCGAGTTGGGGATCCGGATCCGCGCTGAACTCCCCGGCCGCACCGTGCTCCGAGACACGTCGGCGGTTGTCGACCACCTCGTCCCCGCTGCCCGCGGCACCCTGCGCTACCTCGTCCGGCGATGCTGGAACGAGGGCCGGTCCAAGGCCGCGTTGAGCTCGCTGGTCGGATCCGGTGCCGCCCTGGCCAGCGAACGCGGGCATGCCCTGCGCCTGGTCAGCCACGCACCGGCCCGCTACCTGGCCCAGGCAGCAACCGGTGACATGGGCGGTCTCGCCCGCGCGGCCTGTTGCCTGCTCGGCCTTGCCGTCACCGGGGCCGGCTATCTCTCCGGACGGCTGCGTGGGGTGGCGAGTGTGGTGGGTGGAGCGACCGACTCGCTCCCACCGTCGACAAAGGCCTCCTTCACTCCGATCCCGCTGATTGATATCGATCTGACCAGCGGAGATACCCCGGTCTCTCAACCTCTAGGTGAGGTTCACCTCCTGGTACGCAGCCATGGCTGGCCGCTCGGCCAGGCCAGGGTCCTGCTCGATTCCGCGCCCGAGGATCTGTCCGGCTGGCGCGCTGCCGTGGCAGCCGTGGATCCGGCGTTGGCGGCGTCCGCGGAACGCGCGGCCCCGCCGGACGCGCAGCTCCCAGCCGGGTCGGACACGGTGAGCGTGGTGGTCTGCACCCTGGGACGCAATCCGGTGCTGGCCGACACTGTGCGTGCCGTCCTCAGGCAGCGGGGTCCGATGGACGAACTCGTGGTTGTCGACAACGACCCCGGCGCGGGCGGCGTCGCCGGGCTGCTGGCCGGGATCGCCGACCCCCGCTTGCGGATCATCGAAGAACCCCGCCGCGGGGCGTCCAACGCCCGCAATGCCGGGGCGCGGCATGCTGCCGGAACCGTGCTCGCCTTCACCGACGATGATGCGGTGCCTGATCCCGACTGGACCCTGCAGCTGACCGCGGCGCTCACCGCAGATCCGCGGATCGGGTGCGCAACCGGGCTGGTGGTGCCGGCTGGGTTCGAATCCGCCGATCAGCTCCGCTTCGAGGAGTACGGCGGCTTCGCCAAGGGCTACGCCACCACCTATTGGGCGCCGGCAGACGGCGGTGCCATCGGGGCGGCGCTGACGGCCCGCGCACGCTCCGCGGGTTCCCGCACCGATGCCGTACCCGGACGCCGCGGCGCGGCCTTTCCGTACACGGCGGGCGAGTTCGGCTCGGGTGTGGTGGCTTTACGGGCGACCACATTCGCCCAACTGGGCGGATTCGACCCCGCACTGGGCCCCGGCACTCCGACCCATGCCGGCGAGGACCTCGACCTGTGCCGACGGGTGTACCTGTCAGGCGCCGCGGTGGCCTACCACCCGGCTGCGATCGTCCGGCATCACCATCGCGCCGACGAGGCCCAGCTGCGAGAACAGATCTTCGGGTACGGCGTCGGCCTGACGGCTGCGCTGGCCAAGTTGCTGCTGACCCAGCCACGCCACTTGGCCGGCTTCGTTGCCCGCGTCCCCGCCGCCGCACACATGCTCTTCGCGTCCGACTCCAAGAAGAATGCCGCGTTGCCGTCCGACTTTCCGGCTGAGCTGCTGCGGGCGGAACGACTCGGCATGGTGCTCGGACCGCTGCGCTACCTCCGCTCGCGGGCAGGATTGCCGTGACTCCGACGATCGGCGTCGTCGTACCGATCTACCGGGTCGAACGGTACGTCGCCGACTGCATCGCCTCGATCGGCGCGCAGACCCATGCCGCGGACCGGGTGATCCTGGTCGATGACCGTGGCGGGGACGCCTCCATGGAGCGGGCGCTGGATGCCGCGCGCGAGGCCGGCCTGCCGGTCGAGGTTGTGACCCAGCCTGAGAACCGCGGCCTGTCCGCAGCCCGCAATGCCGGATTGGCCAGGCTGAATACCGACCTGGTCTGGTTCTGCGACTCCGACGACACCGTCGAGCTGGAGTTCCTGGAGGACATGCGCCGGGCGCTGGTGGAAAGCGATGCCCAGTTGGCGATGTGCCGGACGGCCAGGGTGGACGGGGCCGGCCAGACCCTCAGTGTCGACGAGGACTCGTTCGGCGCGCCGACCATGTCGGGCGCGGAACTGGCCCGGCGGTTGCTGCTCAGTGAGGTCCGCGGCTACGCCTGCAACAAGCTGTTCCGCCGCGAGTTGCTCGGCGCCACCCCATTCCCCGAGGGTCACGTCTACGAGGACGTCGCGCCGATGCTGCGGATCGCGCTCGCCGCCGACCGGGTCGCTCTGGTGGATGCGCCCCTGTACCGCTACCTGATCAACGAGAGTTCGATCTCGCGCCGTTTCGGCCCGCACACCCACGACCTGTTCGTCCAGGACGAGCATGTGCGGTCGCTGCTCGCCGAAGCCGGCGTGTTCGACGGCGCCGAGGCGGACGCCTGGCGCTGGGCGCACCTGCGCTTCCGCTACGACGGGGTGGTGTTCCCAGCGGCGAATATGGCGCTCCGCGCGAAGCTCGCCGGCGACCTCGGCGCGGCGGTGGCCGAGGTCGTCGCCAAGGCACGGGCGCTGGTCCGTTGGTCGGAGCTCACCTCGCTCTGGCGCGGCGGCGCCCACCGGCAGGCAATCGCTGCGGCGGTGCTGGCCCTGAGCCCATGGCTGTACGCCCAGATCCTGCATCGTCGCTGAGAAGCCCTGACTTTCGTTGGTCGAGCTTGTCGAGACCTTGGACAACCTGTTGCTGGCAAGGGGTTTCGACAAGCTCAACCAGCGGTGCTTGCGCTAGGGAAAGCTTCCCTCGGGAAGCACGGTCGCCGATCGGGTTGTGACGATCCCGGGCCCGGGATTCAGGACTGTGCGGGACGGGTGAGCAGGGTCCGGATCCGTTCGCGGCCCACCAGCAGCGCCTGGCGGACGCCCGCCGTCCGATGGGTGCGCAGGCCCAGCCACAGCACGACGGGCAGTCGCAGCGCCGCATACCGCAGCGCCGCCGTCCAGCCCCGCCCGGCGGGCCACAGCAGTCGCTCCAGCCGATCCACGCTCACCGGCACCCCGCGTCCGGCCAGGTTCTCGGCACAGATCCGCAGTTGCACTCGCTGCTGCGGACCGGCTTCCACCTGGCTGACCTGCCCGGGGTGAACGCGGTAGCGCAGGCCGGGCTCGGCCAGATTCGCCAGGGCGCCGACGGTGGCGAGTTCGCTGAACAGTTTGAAGTCCTCGGCGTGCGGGTACTCATCCCGGTACCGGACGCCGTGCGCACGCAGCGCGTCAGCCCGCAGCATCACCGCTGGATGCGCGATTGGTGACCCGAACACCAGGTGGGCGCGGCAATCACGATCCTGCCGCGGCGTCCGGACCATACCCGTCGACGCGCCGAACAGTAGGTAATCGCTGCCTGCCGCGACCAGGGTGCGGTCGCGCCGGAACTGCTCGACCTGGCGCCTGAGCCGGCCGGGCAGCATCTCGTCGTCGGCGTCCAGCCGCGCGATCAGGTCGCCGCGAGCCTCGTCCAAGCCTCGATTGAGGGCGCCGACCAGGCCGGTATGCTCCAGCCGGAGCACCCGCAGCCGCGGGTCGGCACAGTCCGCCAGAACCTCCGGGGTGGCGTCAGTGGAGCCGTCATCGACCACCAGCACCTCGAAGTCAGCAAAGTTCTGCTCGCACACGCTGGCCAGCGCAACCGCCAGATGCTCAGCGCCGTTGTGCACCGGGATCAGCACCGTGACCAGAGGATGGGTCACGCCAGCCGCCGGATCATTCGCCACGCCGGTCCGACCAGGATCGCGGTAGTCACCACCTCGATCACCACGTAGCTGTAGCCGATCGCGTCCAAGCCGAACCGGTCAATGGTCAACGCGGTGCCGGCCACCGCGACCACGGCGGTCAGGATCTGCATCACCATCGCTAGCCGCAGCCGGCGCGCCACTCGGGCAACGCCGGCGTACAGCATGCCGACCAGCGACAGCGGCAAGCTCAACGCCATCAGCCGCACCAGCGATTCGGTCTCGACCGCGTAGCGCTCCCCCAACAGGCCCAGCAGCAGCGGCGCACCGAACCAGAGGAAGACGGCGCCCGACACCGACAGGGCGAGCAGGATGCCGGCGAACCGGGCGGTCAACCGGCGCACGTCGGCCCCCGGACTGGAGGCTTGCGCGATGTACGGACCGACCACGGTGGCGAGCAGCAACGCCAAGGCAGAGAACAGCGTCCAGGCCATCGTGAAGCAGGCGTTGAGCTCGGGCCCGAGCCGATCGACGACGATCAGCGGAATGATCAGCGGCGCCAACGCCCCGACCACCATGATTCCGACGCTGGTCCCGAAGAACGACCACAACTCGCGGCGCGGCGGCAGCACCGGCGTCAACCGGGTGACCGACTCAGTCCCGCACAACCGCCAGACAACGGGGAGGTAGAGCAGCACCAGCAACAGTGCCGGTGCCGCCCAGGCGATCACCAGCGACTCGCCACCGACCAGCACCAGCAGCGCCGCGCCGGCGGCCAGACCCAGCTTGACCACCGCGTGGATGATGTTCTTCCCGGCCGCCCAACGGGCCCGCCGCAATCCCACCAGCGTGTTGTCGAGCAACGCGAACTGCGCCAAGGTCAGCACCAACAGCGGGAAGCCGAGCCACTCCCACTCGTGCACGAACAACCGTTGCGTCGGTCCCACCAGCACGAACCCGAAACCCAACAGCAGGGCCAGACCGGCGGTCGCCAGCCCGCCGCGCAGCAGATAGTGCCGGGTATCGCGTCCGGTCACCGGCAGGAACCGCTCGTACATGCCGCCCAGGCTGAGGTTCGACACGGTCGCCAGCGCGGTCGCCGCCGACACGATCGCGGACGCCCTGCCCACCTCGCCGATCGGGAAGCCGCGGGCCGCAATGGTCCAGTAGGCGAGCCCGAGCAGCGCGGTGATGCCGGTGGAGGCGGTCAGCGCCAGCGCGTCCAGTTCGAGGGTGGCCCGGCCGAGCCGAGCCCGCCAGCCGGGCTTGGCCGGTGCGGTGGTAGCCGGCGCGCTCATCGTCGAATCTCCCTCATCGCAGCACTTCCTGGATCACCGGGCCGGCGATGCCGGCGATGAAGGCGTGGCCCGCGTCGGTCAGGTGGGTGCGGTCCGCCGAATACAGCTCCGGCCGGGCAGCGGCACCCGGCATGCCGGCGGCCAGGTTGATCACCGGGGCGCCGAGACGTTCGGCGTAGTCCAGGGTGATCTGCTGGAACCCCATCCAGTCCTGGGACGGCGTGTGGTCGGGCACCGGCTGGGTGCCGAGCACCCACGACGCCCGCGGCACCACCGCAGCCACCCGGTCGTGCACGGTACGCAGGTGTGCGGCGAACCGGTCCCGGTCGCCGCCCTGCCAGAAGTCGTTGCCACCCAGGGACAGCACGATCACATCCGGATCGATGGACTCGATCAGCGACAGCAGCGCGGGGCGGTCCAGCCAACCCAGCCAGTCGTTGGTGCTGCTGCCCGACCAGGACAGGTTGTACACCTCGACCGACCCGTGGCCGGCCCGCGCCAGCACGCCGACCACCACCCCGTCGCCGCGCACGGTCAGGGTGTCGGCGAGGCCGTCCACGGTGAAGCTGTGCAGTCCGGCGTCCGGGCTGGTGAAGCCGACCTGATTCTCGCTGCCGGACGCGGTGAACAGCTGTCCCGGACGCTCCGCGAACACCTGGACGACGGCGCTGTCGAAGCCGGTCATCTGCCAGGTCACGGTGCCCCCGGCCATCGCCCCGGGGACGCCGACCTTGGCGGTCGCCGCCCACGCTCCGGGCCCGGCCGTGCCGGTGCGGAAGCCGAACGCCTCGCCGTGCACGGACGCCGGCAGCCACGTTCCGCCGTCCGAGGCCGACTCGCCTCGTTCGGTTCGCAGCTGGGCGCCGACGAGGTGCGGCCAGGTGTTCTGCAGCGCTGTGACCTGGCCCATGCCCTCGGACAGCGAGTCGGACAGGACCACCAGCCGCACCGGCGTGGGCTGCCACGGCCGGGTGATCGCCAGCACACCGGCGATCAGGGCGATCCCGATCACGATCGCCAGCAGGACCACAGGCCGGCGGCGCCCCGCCCCACCCGCGGGCTGGACGTGGTGGTGGTCACCGCCCGCATGGTTGCGGTCGCCGGCCGGCCCCGTCTGGCCGCTGGCCGAGCGCCCCAGACCACTTCCTGGGCGCGTCTGGTCGTTCACCGGCCGGCCACCGCCGACCGCCGCCGAACCCGGCGACGAGCCCGCAGGTAAGCCCCTGGCCCAGCCAGGTAGCCGCGCCGCTCGGCTCGCGTCGCCTCGGCCGGGAAGGCCGCCGACTTGCCGCGGTTCTTGGCCGACCGGGAATCGAGCAGCAGGCGGAGCCCACCCGGCAGTCGGCGCAGCACGCCGACCGCCGTCGACGGCGAGCTGAGGAACCGCTTGGTGACGACGGCGGCCATCCCGACGCCGTAGCCGTGCAGCTGCTCCACCAGGGCGTCGTGATCGGCGCGATGGTGGTGCCGGACCAGTGCGGCCGGCCAGTACACGACGGTGCCGCCGGCCAGGTAGACGGCCTGGAAGGCGTCCAGATCCTCGCCGCCACGGGTCGGTGAACCGGCACCCAGCGCCTCGTCGAAACCACCCAGGTCCCGCAGCACGGCGGCCCGGAAAGCCATGTTGTTGCCGGAGCCGAAGCCTCCGTCGAACGGGAAGGCGATGCCCTCTGGTCCGGCCTCGGTGCCCAGCGCCGTGCCACCACCGGCACGGCTCCAGTGCACGGCGCGCAGGCCCTTGGCGAAGCCACCCGCCTCCTCGAAGAACAGCTGCGTCCGGGTGGCCACCGCCGCCGGCAGCACCAGACCGGTCACGCAGTCCACACTGGGGTCGGTCTCGAACACCGCCGCCACAGTGGCGATCCAGTCGGGCGCGGGCAATGCGTCATCGTCGGTGAACGCGATGACCGGGTGGCTCGCCTGGGCGAGTCCGGTGTTCCGCGCGGCGGACAGACCGCGGCGCGGTTCGGCCACGATCCGCAGCCGCGGATCGTCGAGCTCGGCGAGCAGGGACGGCACACCGCCGGAATCGGGGTCGTTGTCGACCACCAGGATCTCCAGGTCGGGATGGGTTTGGCCCACCAGCGCGGCCACTGTCTCGACCAGCCGCGGTTCGCGTCCGAGGGTGCAGACCACCACGGTCACCGCGGCCTGGGCGGCAACTCCGGCGTTGAACCCGGACGGTGCCCGGACCCCCTGCGCTGCGACGCCGCGACGGGCAGTCTCCGCGACACCGTCGGCGGACTCGGCTCGCGCGTCCACCATCGCGGACGGCCACCCATCGACGGTGGCCAGCACGAACAGCCGGCCTTCGGCGTTGGGCTGCAGCGTGGCGTCCGCCGGTTCCTCAACGGGCCAGGTGACACAGCGGATCGGAACGAACTCGGGAGTCTCGGCCCGCCGCTCTGCACCGGCGGTGGATCCGGGCTCGGTGGACGGCCCGGTCACGGATGCCATGTCGCCGCCTCCTGGCTGCGGGTCCGGACGGGCGTGTAGCGGAACACAGTGACGCCGTCGGCGTCGATCACCACGTCCCAGCCCGGGCGGCTCCGCAGCGTCTCGCGCAAGGCGTCCAGGGTGCCGAGCGGGGCGATGCCGCGGTAGTCCGCGTAGGCGTCCATCCGGGGGCCGTAGAGGGCGAACGTCGGCGCACTGCGGTTCTCCAGGTGCGCCTCGAGCGCGAGCAGGTAGTCGGGCGAGCGGAGCCCGTCACCCTCGTTCTGCAGCGGACGGTCGTACTCCCAGTCGTCGGTCAGTCGCCAGGCGTAGGCTTCGCTGGCCCGCACCGGCCAGAACGCCGACCCGGGGCTCAGATAGGCGCGACCGGGGACGCCGCGTTCCAGCACCACCTGAGCCTGGTACTCCGCCTTCGTCACCGCGTAGTGGTAATAGGTGGCGAAATAGGCCTGCGCCCCCGCCGCGGCCAGGATGACCAGGACCGCACCGGCGGTGATCCGGCGGCGCAGATCACCCGCCATCAGCCGGCTCAGCCAGGGCCCGATCAGCAGTGCGCAGCCAGGAATCGAGTACAGCATCACCCGCAGCAATGCCTCGCCGCCGTAACTCTGCGCGAACAGAATGGCGAACGGTGAGAAGGCGAGCACCGCGACGACCAAGCCCGGCCCGCGACGCCACCGGGCCCAGCGCTGCCGCACCAGTGCCGCTATCGACAGGCCGGCTGCGAGCCCCCACAGTCCCAGCGTGGCGATCCGGTTGCTGACGCCGTGCACGGTGAGTGCGAGGCTGCCGAGGTCGGCAGCCGCACCGGTCTTCGCGTTGGCCAGCACGTCGACGCCGGTGAACAAGCCGTAGGCACTGGCGATCTCGAAGTTGGCCGCGAGTTGGCCCAGCGCCACCGCGGCGAGCACGGCAGCCAGCCGCCAGGACACGCGTCCGAACAGCATCAGCACCGCAATCGCGCCCAGCAGCCAGAACGGGGTCAGCTGATGGCTGACCACAAGCGCAGCGAACACCACCACGGCCAGGACGCCGGCCACCCGGTTGGTCCGGGCCCGGAGGACCAGCGCGGCGGTGATGATCGCCAGCACGAAGCCGAGCGCCTGGGGCGAGAAGTAGTCCTGCGCGACCCAGTTCACCACCAGCGCGACCATCGCCGCGGCCAGTGCGGACGGCGTCGAGAACCGCAGCGCCTTACCGAGGGTGTACATCGCGAACACGGTGGCGAAGGTCACCGCGACGGTGAACCAGGAGGCGATCGCGAACGGCGACACCCCGCTGGAGACGCTCACCCAGCCGATCGCAGCGAAGAAGCCCGGCCAGCCCTGGTAGATGTCGAGCCCGCGGTGCAGCGTGCCGGTGGTGGTGATCAGGTCGATCACGCCGAGGTGCTTATAGGCCCAGTCGACCGACGGGGCGTCCAGGGTGAGCGGAGCGGTGCCCCGTTGGATCAGGGCGGTCAGGGCGAGCATTGTCCAGAGCAGTCCGACGTGCCGCAGCCGCAGCGCGATCAGGAAGGCCAGCACGGCGAGCAGCAGCGCGACCGCGAAGGCCGGGGTGGCGACCAGCGGACCGAAGGTGGCGGCGCGGTTGCCGGCGATCGCAGGGAGGGACAGGAGCCAGAGCAGCAGCGAAGCCCCGCCGGTCGCCAGCGCGATCCGGGCCCAGAGGCCGGACGGCAGCGTGATCGCCGGCCGGGCCGGACGGCTGAGCGACATGGCGGAATAGCCCGCCGCCAGGCCTGCGGCGATCGCGGTGACCAGCTGCGGCGGCCACAGCCCGACCCACAACGAGCACGTGGACAGCAGGACGGTAACCGAGGCGCTCAGAGCCGGGACCAGTCCGACCGCGGGCAAGCCAGTGGACGGCAACGCCCGCACCAACAGCAGCCCCGGGACCACAGCCCAAAACGCCACCGCCGCACCACCGAGCCCCGGAACCGCCTGGCCGATCAGCGTCGCCACGGACAGCACCAGCGCAGCCCACATGGCCCACGGACGCGGGTGTGCGGCGGGCTGCGGACGGCGGCGGGCATGGGTCAACACGGATGAAGTCAGAGTCATGGGAACCTTTGCTTAGGTAAGCCTAACCTACATCAGATTTCTGCCTTCTCGGTGTCGCTCTCAGCGCCCGGACGTGCGCCAACCGTCACCGCTGGTCGGCTTGTCGAGACCTCACCTGATGTGGCCACACCCTCCGCTGGTCGCGTGTGGACGAACTCAACCAACGGCGAGCTAGTCGGAACGGGCCGCCTCGCCGGTCTGCACCAGCCACAGCGCCGCGTAGTTGCCGCCGGCGGCCACGAGTTCGTCATGGGTGCCGGACTCGACGATCCGTCCGGCATCCAACACCCAGATCCGGTGGGCGTGCCGGACGGTGGACAGCCGGTGGGCGACCATGATGGCCGTCCGGTCCCGGGTGGCCTCGCGCAGCGACCGCTGAATGGCCGCCTCGGTCTCGTTGTCGACCGCGCTGGTGGCCTCGTCCAGGACCAGGACGGCGGGGTCACGCAGCAGCGCCCGAGCCAACGCCAGCCGCTGCCGTTGCCCGCCGGACAAGGTGATTCCGCGCTCCCCAACCCAGCTGTCCAGGCCGCCGGGCAGCGCGTCGATGAAGTCCTGTGCGGCTGCTGCGTCCGCCGCCGCCCGGATCTCGGCGGCGGTGGCGTCCGGCTTCCCGTAGCCGATGTTGTCGGCAATGCTCCCCGAGAACAGGTAGACATCCTGGGAGACGTAACCCATTGAGCCGCGCAGCGAATCCCAGTCGAGATCCCGGACGTCGGCGCCGTCCAGCAGAACCGCACCCGACCGAGGATCGTCGAAGCGCAGCACCAGCCGGAGCAGCGAGGACTTGCCGGCACCGGTGGACCCCACGATTGCGTGGGTCTCCCCCGCCGGCACCACCAGGTCGACGCCGCGCAGCACGTCCGGGCCGTCACCGTAGCCGGCGCGGACGTCTCGCAACTCGACCCGGCCACGCACCGGTTGCGGCAGCGAACGCCGTCCGGCCGGCACGGTGATCGGGACGTCGAGCAGCGCCAGGATGCGGCTGGCCGAGGCCCGTCCGCGCTGGTACAGGTCGAGTACCTCGGCAACCTCGGTCAGCGGCCAGAGCAGCCGCTGGGTCATGAAGACCAGGACGGAATAGAGACCGACCTCCAGTTGGCCGTTCAGGGTCGCCCAGCCGCCGAGCAGCAGGGTGCAGGTGAAACCGGCCAGGATCGCCATCCGGACCAGCGGGACGAAGGCCGCCGACTGCTTGATCGCCGCCAGGTTGGCCCGCCGGTAGGCGGTGGACACCTCCTCGATCCGGCGTCGCTCCCGGTCCTCGGCGGTGAAAGCCTTGATGGTGGTGATCCCGGCCAAATTCGCCGCCAACACCCCGGACATGTCGGCAACGGTCGCGCGCACCGCGTCATAGAGCGGCTCGAGCCTCCGCTGGAACACCAGGGAGCCGACCACGATCACCGGGATCGGCAGAAATGCGAGCAGCCACAGCTGCCACGACGCGAACGCGAACACCGCGCCCACCAGCGCCACATTCAGCGCCGTCTGCAGCAAGGCAGGGGCCCCGACGTCCAGGAAGCGTTCCAGCTGGTTGACGTCGTCATTGAGGGTGGCGAGCGTGCTGCCCTGCGGCCTTGCCTCGTGCCAGGCCACGTCGAGATGCTGCACATGGTCGTAGGCCTCGACCCGCAGCTCGTGCTCGACGCCCTGGGCCAGACCGCGCCACAGCACGTCGGCGACGTATTCCGAGACCGACTCCAGCACCCAGACCACACCATTGATCACGGCGAGCCAGACCAGCTGCATCGACCGTGATTCCACGCCGAGCAGCGTCCCGACCAGCGATGCATCGCCGCGCACCACGACGTCCACCGCGGCCCCGATCAGCAGCTCGGGGAAGACGTCGGCGACCTTGTTGACGGTGGACGCGATCACAGCCGCCACAAAGCGGGGACGGAAACGCCGTTGCCGTTCCCACAGTGCCCGCAGCGGCGCCTGTGCGGTGTGGTTCATCTGATCCCTCCGGTCGAGCGACCCCTCAACCTACCGACCGCCGCGCCCCTGTCCGGCCGCCGTCCGCGCCACCCTGCCCCCAACCCCCTGCACCCCAAGGCCCTGCCTAACCAGTTCAGGCCTCCCGTCGACGGGAGGCCTGAACTGGTTAGGCAGGGCTATACCGAGTATGGCGAGCGCCAGGGGACGGTCAGCGGCCCATCAGCTTGAGCGCCTCGGCCAGCGCCGACTTCGCCTCGTTCACCTTCGCCTGGTAGGTGGCCAGGTCGCCCTTGCGCAGGGCGGTGTCCGCCGCCACGAAGGCCTTCTGGGCCTGGTCCAGCTTGGCCATCGCGGCCGGGCCGGCGGTCTGCGGCGACCCGGTCGGCTGCGGGCTCGGGCTGCCCGTACTGCCCGGCGTCGGCGAGGGCGACGCGGTCGGCTGCTCGCCGGTGTTGGCTCCGGCACTGCCCTCGAACACCTCGTCAAGCGCCTGCTGCAACGTGTTGCCGATTCCGACATGCGCACCGAACCGGACGACGACGAACGCCAACGCCGGGTACGAGCCGGTATTGCCCTGGCGCATGGTGTAGATCGGCGCCACGTACAGCAGTCCGTTACCCATCGGCAGCGTCAACAGGTTCCCGTAGGTCGCGGACGCCGCACCCTGATTGAGGAACGGCCGCAGCTTCTCGGCGACCTTCGGATCGGTGTTGATCGCGTTGAAGGTCTGGCCCGGGCCGTCGATCTGGTGGGTGTCGGACATTCGCAGCACCCGCAGCTTGCCGTAGTCGGGACTGGTCGCCTCGGCCACCGCCGACATGTAGCTGGCCAGGTTCGAGCGGTTCTTCGGCACGAACACGGTGGTCTGGCTGAAAATCGGGCTCTTGTCCTCGGGCCACTTGATGCTGAGGTAGTAAGGCGGTTCCTTGGCATCGGCGCTGGCCTTGACCGGGTCGTTCGGCACCTGCCACAGGTCCGACTGGGCGTACCAGGTGTACGGATCGGTCATGTGGTAGCGGCCGAGGATCTCGCGCTGCACCTTGAACAGGTCCTCGGGGTAGCGCAGATGGCTGAGCAGATCGGGGCTGATCGCGCTCTTCGGCTGCACGGTGCCCGGGAACGCCCGCGCGTAGGCCTGCTGGATCGGATCGCTCTCGTCCCAGGCGTACAGCGTCACGGTGCCGTCGTAGGCGTCCACGACCGCCTTCACCGAGTTGCGGATGTAGTTGATGTTGGCGTCCACCTGGGTGCCGACCGCCCGCGACTGGGTGTCGGCGGCGGAGTTCCGCAGGTTCACCAGCTGGCTGTTCGGGTAGCTGTTCGAGGTGGTGTAGCCGTCCACGATCCACACCGTCCGGCCGTCGACGATCGCCGGATAGATGTTCGAATCGAGGGTGAGCCAGGGCGCGACCTCCTGCACCCGCTCCTTGGGGGTGCGGTTGTACAGGATGCGCGACTGGCTGTTCACCCGGTCCGTCATCAGCAGGTTGAAGTCCATGAACTTGGCGGCGTAGAGGGCGCGGGTGAAGGCGTCCCCGATCGGGACGCCGCCCTTGCCGGAATACACATTGGACTTCCCGTTCGGCGTGTCCAGCTCGATCGGCTCCTGGCCCTCCTCACGTCCGACGATCGCGTACTGGGTGGACTGCTCGCCGAAGTAGATCCGCGATTCGTGGTCGGGCAGCTTGCCCTGCGGCGGAATATCCCGGACGATCCACTCGGGCTGGCCGTCGCTCTGGCGGCGGTTGCCGTAGGCGATCACCAGTCCGTAGCCGTGGGTGTAGACGGTGTGGATGTTGTTCCAGTTCTGGTCGGGCAGGCCGGCCAGGTTCATCTCACGGGCCGCCACCACGACGTCGGTCTCACGTCCGTCGATGATGTAGCGATCGACGTCCAACACCTCCGGGAAGGTGTAGTAGCCGCGCACCTGCTGCAACTGCTCGAAGGTCGGCCCGATCACCGCGGGATCCATCAGCCGAATGCCGGGCAAGGCCTCGGCGTCGGCCTTGAGCTGCCCCGCGCGCACTTGAGTGACGGCGTCGTACGGCGTGATCTCGACATCGTCGATCCCGAACGCCTGCCGCGTCATCTGGATGTGCTTGTTCATGTACGGGTTCTCTTTGTCCGGCTGGTTCGGCGCCACCACGAACGACTGCACGATCGCCGGATAGATCAGGCTGAGGATCAGCCCTGAGATCACCATCAGCACCACAGCCGCGGCGGGATAGATGCCGCGCTTGAGGATCGGGTTGGCGAAGAACAGGCCGGCGACCAGGAAGGAGATCACCGCCATCACCAGCTTGGCGCCGAGCCGGGCGTGGTCGTCGGTGTAGTGGATGCCGGTGAAGAGCGTGCCCGGGGTAAGCAGCATCGCGTACCGGTCGAGCAGGCATTGCAGGCCGTACAGCACCAGCAGCAAACCGGCCAGCACGGACATGTGCACCCGGGCCGCCTGGGTCACCTGCGGCCGTCCGGTCGCGCGCACCACCCGCACGCCCCCGGTGGTGAAGTGCACCACCACCGCAGCGATCAGGCTGAAGGCGACGGCGGTCAGCAGGAAGGACAGGAAGGCCTGCCAGATCGGCATCTCGAAGACGAAGAATTTGTAGTCCAGCCCGAACACTGGGTCGGTCTGGCCGAACGGCACCGCGTGGATCCAGCTCAGTACCGGAAGCGCCTCGGTGACCGCGGACATGCCGGCCAGAATCCCGAGCGCCAGCGCGGGGATGGCGATGGCGAACTTGGCGTTCTGCTCCAGCAACCGGCGATAGGCGTCCAGGACGGCACTCTCGCCCCGTTGGCGAGGGGGCGGCGCGAGCCTGATGGCGAGCCACATGTTGCCGCCGACCAGAACGGCCATCAATAACCCCACGCCGACGAACAACAACGCCCGGGTCCAAAGCTGTGTGGAGAACACAACTCCGAAGCCGACCGAGTCGAACCAGAGCTTGTCGGTCCACACCTGGGTGAAGACCGCGAGCAAGATGACCAGCACGGCGGCTATGCCGAAGGTCAGCAGCAGTGGTGATCGTCGGTGGACACTTGCAGGCAGGCTCACGCGGGGTCTCCTTGTTCGGTGTCAGTCCAATGTACGTGCCAGCGCAGCAGCCAGCCCGGGAACCAGGTCAATGCTCGACAACAGGTCGTCAGGATGGCTCCGGATCCGGGCCACACCGTACGAGTCGCCGGTCCTGGTGGCACCCACGACCACCCGGATCTCCTGGCGATCGGGGTTCGTCCGGACCGTATCGGACGCGGGGGCGCCCTCGCCCAGGTCGGCGTCCATGGCACCGGGCAGGAAGAACCGCTCCAGGCTGAGCGCCACGCCGGCGACGGTATCCGGCCAGGCGATCCGGCTCAACGCCTCGCCGAGGTCGGCGCCCCCGGCGAAGCCGTCCTGCTCGATTGCCGAGAGATGACCGGGCTGCGGTTCGAGTCCACCGGTGAGATGTTCGGTGAGCTGTGGTTCAGCGGCGATCAGTTCGGTGGTCGGCACCAGGGCGAACAGCCGGGCGGGCTGGTCCCAGCCGACGCCGCCGACGTGCCGTTCGATCTCCAGCAGTGCCGCGATCAGGGCATCGGACGTCACGCGCACCCCCTCACGTTGCCGGCCTTCGCCGGATCCTCGAGTTCTCGCAGGCTCTCGATGGTGTCGGTCAGGGTGCTGACCCGCACCAGGCGGACCGCGGACGATACGTCGAGGACGTCGGCGCAGTTCTCGGCGGGCACCAGGAAGATGGACGCTCCCGCCGCCTCGGCACCGGCGATCTTCTCCTGGATGCCGCCGATCGCACCGACCTTGCCGTCGCCGGTGATCGTGCCCGTTCCGGCGATCGACCGGTCCGCGATCAGGTCGCCCGGCGTGACCATGTCGTAAATCGCGAGCGCGAAGACCAGCCCCGCACTCGGACCGCCGATGTCGGGGCTGATCCGAAAAGTCACCCGGGGTGCGTAGGAGTACCCGGTGGTCAGGTTGATGCCGACCACCGATTGCGCCGCGTTGGCGTTGGACGCGGCGGTGATGATCGTCGGGGTCAGCACCTGGCGGTCGCGCAGCACCTTGAACAGGATCGCCTCGCCCACGGCGTGCTTATTGATAGCCGCCCGCACTTCGTCGGTGGTGCGGACATCGGAGTTGTTGACCTGCAGGATGAAGTCACCCGGCTTGAGCTTGCCGTCCGCGGGGCTGCCGTTCGACACGCCGGCCACCATCGGATACTCGCGGACCTCCTGACCCGCGGCGCGCAGCGCCGCGGCCACCGCGGACGACTGCGAGTTGTCCATCATCTGCACCTCGCGGGCGCGGATCTCGTCGACGCTGACACCGGCCGGGTACACGGCCTCGCGGGGCAGCACCTCGCGCGCCGAGAGCCAGTACGACAGCAGCGCCTCGGGCAGGGTGAGCCGGCTGTCGGCGCGGGTCACCGAGACGGTCGTGAGGCGGAGTTGGCCGGTGGTCGGATAGATGGTGGCGCCCTCAATCTCGACCCGGGCCTGCCCGTCGACCGGCTCGAACAGATTGACCGTCGTTCCCGGCGCCCAGCTCACGAAAGGCACCGGTGTCAACGACACCACGGCGGCCAATGCCACGAACAGCAGAGCTGAGACGGCGGCCGTCCAGGTCTGCTTGGTCACTCACCTGACCCTACCGGACTCCTACCGAACTCCTGCCGGACGACCTGCGCCGCCGGGTTGTCGGGTGCGGGACAATGGGGTGAGCATCTCGCCGGGCCACCGTCCGGCGACCAGAAATCTCTACGACCTGAGGAGCCTGCCCATGGCCAACGATCCGGACCTCCCCGGCGGCGATCAGTCGCCCGAGGAGAACCCGCTGGCCCAGTTCCTCGCCCAGTTCGGCATCACCCCCGGCCCGGACGGCGAGTTCGACATGGCCGCACTCACCCAGCGTCTACAGGGCGTGATGGCGCAGTTCCAGACCCAGATGGCTGGCTTCGGCCCGAGCGACTCCAGCAGCGGAATGAACTGGACGTTCACCAAGGACATCGCCCGCCGGGTCACTGCTTCGCTGGGTCCGGACGGCACGCCGTCCGCGGCACAGAGTGGACAGGTCCGGGATGCGGTGGGCCTGGCCGACCTCTGGCTGGACGAGGCAATCAGCTTCCCGCGGCTGAGCACGCCGGCCGTGGCGTGGAGCCGCGCGGAGTGGGTGGAGGGCACCTTCGACACCTGGCGCAAGCTCGGCAATCCGATCGTGACCAGCCTGTCCGCCGCGCTCGGCGCCCTGATGTCGCGCGAGGCGGGTCCCGGCGAAGAGTTCATGAAACCGATGGTGCGCGCGGCCGCGTCCGGCATGTTCGCGGCGCAGGTCGGCCAGTCGGTGGGCAGGCTGTCGGCCGAGGTGCTGAGTGTCAGCGACATCGGCCTGCCGCTCGGCACTCACCCGCAGGTGGCGCTGCTCCCGACCAATATCGAGACCTTTGGCGCCGAGCTCGAATCGGTGACACCGGCCGATGTGCTGCTCTTCCTGGCGCTGCGCGAGTCGGCCCGGCAACGGCTGTTCGCGGCGGTCGGCTGGCTCGGACCGCAGTTGCACGCGCTGGTCGAGCACTACGCCCGCGACATCACCATCGACACCTCAGCGCTCGAGCAGGCAATCGAACAGCAGCTCAGTGCGGCGATGAGTGCGGACGACCTGGAGCGCGCCGGACAGACGCTGGCCGGCAAGCTGTTCGAGCCGGCGGTCACCGCCGAGCAGGCCGAGGTACTGGAACGGCTGGAGACGTTGCTGGCGCTGGTCGAGGGGTGGGTGGACGAGGTGGTCGGCCACACCATGAGCCGCTGGATGCCCAACGGACAGGCGCTGACCGAGGTCGTCCGGCGCCGCCGCGCGGCCGGCGGACCCGCCGAAAGCGCACTGAAGAGTCTGGTCGGCCTGGAGTTGCGCCCCCGGCGCACCCGGGACGCCGCGAACCTGTGGGCGGCCGTCCGGGCCACCCGCGGCGCCGAGGCGCGCGACGCGGCATGGAGCCACCCCGACCTGATCCCCACCTCGGCCGACCTCGACGATCCGCTGGGTTACGCCGAGCACGGCCACCAGGTGGTGCCCGACGAGCTGGACGCCGAATTGCAGAAGCTGCTCGACGAGGAGGGCGGCAAGTAGCGGGCATTCGCTGGTCGAGCTTGTCGAGACCTGTTTCTGTGATCCCGTCTCGATGGTTGCGTTTGGTTGCCGCGGAGTGGGCTGCACCCCGTCCCGCCCGTGCGCAGCTCGCCTGCTTCTGCTTTCGTCTTTCAGACCCTGGGCGGGGGCTCGCACGCTTCACGCCCGACCCACCCGGACGGGGTGCAGCCCACTCCGCTCCGGGTCGCGACCTTCTCGGCGGTTGCGACGCTGCTCATCTGCTCCCGGAGGAGGTTCAGTCCTCGTCCACAGGGAGGCCCTGGGCGGTGCTCCAGCCTTCCAGGAAGCCCTTGGCTCGTTCAGTCTCGGGGTAGCGGGCGACAAGAGCGTGGAAGCGGGCCGAATGGGTGCGCTCCAGCAGGTGTGTGAGCTCATGGATCAGCACGTAGTCCGCAACCCAGTCGGGCATCTGCTGCAACCGGTCGGACAGCCGGATCTGACCGTTGGCGGTGGTGCATGACCCCCAGCGGTGACGTTGCCGGGACGACCAGCTGACGCTCAGTTGGGGCATCGGCGTCCCCGGTTCGGACAGATACCGGGTGAACAGTTCGCGGGCGCGGACGGTGAGCGCGCTGTCCTCGGCGGGGGCACGGCGTCCTGCCTCCTGCTCCAGGAAGCGGGACACGAAGCCCGGAATCAGCTCGCGCTCCTGCCGCACGGTCATCCGATCGGGTACCAGCACCACCAGGGTGCCGGCTTCGCGCACGATGCCCATCGTCGTCCGTCGCCGTCGGCTGCGTCGCACCACGTAGTTTTCCGAGGTCATGGCTCGAGGCTAACCAGCGTCACCGACGTCGCCGTCCCACGGCCACCGTGTCGTGTTGACCAGCCGGCCGATGCCCTACTACGGTCTGTGCGGACGAGGCTCCGGCTGAATCCGCTCGCAGGGGAAGGCAAGCGGACGACGCCGTGGCCTCGTCTTCGCCGTGGGCCCTCCCCTTCCCGGCGCGGACGACTCGCCAGGAATACCCTCGCGCGTGGCACGAGCAACGGTGCCGTATGCTGAACCGGCAAGCCGTGCTGTGAAGATTGCCAGCGCACACCATCTATAGGAGGAAATGACGTGGCCGACGACACCTACAGCGGTTCGTTCTATTGCGTGAAGTGCAAGGACCACCGCGACGCCAGTGGCGACGTGACGGTCAACGCAAAGGGAACGCGGATCGCCAAGGCCAAGTGCCCCGTTTGTGGGACCAATCTGACCCGCTTCCTGCCCAAGGCCTGAGCTAGTACCCCGGCTACCCACCTTCGCCCGCTGCGCGACGCCCGGACGGCGTACGCCGGGGCGAACGTTGGTTGGCCGGGGCACTCGTACCGCCAAAGGCGCCGCATTTCGGTGCGGCGCCTTTGGCATGCCCGGAACGCACCGATCAATGCTGTTCCGAGTGAGGACGTGCTCGGTGAGATGAGCTGTGGCCGCCGGCTCTCGTGGGGCGTATCGGGTGGTCCGCTGCGAGAGTTGGCGGCCGCAGACCGTCCGCCGAGTGCGCCGGTTCGCCGGGTGTTGTCCGTTTGCGGTCAGGTGTTGTCCGTCGCGGTAGATCCCGTGACCTGTCGCCGGCTGGTCTCCACGATGGCGGGGTGGAGGTTTCCCAACGATCCGAGCGGTGGCAACTGTGCGGGCCGATGCCGGTGCTCAGACGTCCGGACGACGTCGTCCAGCTGGGTCTGGAGCCCCCGGCGGGCGTACTGCTCGGCCGGCTGCCGGCCACGGCGGAGCTGGTTCTCCAGGCGCTGCTCGAACCGTGCAGCTGGATGCAGCTGGAGCAGCTCGCCGGGCGGTCGGCAGCGCAATGGCTGCCCGGCCTGCTCGCGGCGCTGGATCGCACCGGTCTGCTTCACGTCGCGGATCCGCCGTCCGGGGCGGTCACCGTGGTCGGCACCGATCGGCTTTCCTTACTGGTCACCGAGCTGCTGCTGGACGCGGCACCCGGCCCGGTCCAGGTGATCTGGCCCGGCGCCCCCGTACCACCCGCCGCGCTGACCCCGCTGCAGGACCGGTATCCCCACCGGATCCGGTTCAGCGGCCACCTTGGCGGGCCCGACCGGTGGACGTCCGGCTTGTCGGTGATCTGTATCCGGGCACTCGAGCCCGACCGTGCACTGCTGCGAGCGGTCAAGGGGCCGCATCTGATCGTCGCCTGCAGTGACCTCGGGGTCGCGCTGGGGCCGTTGGTGGTGCCCGGCCGCACCGCCTGCCTGCGCTGCGAGGACCTGCACCGCCTCGATCGTGACCCGGCGTGGCCCGAGTTGCTGCTGCAGCTCAGCCGTCCGCGACCCGCAGACGCCGGATCGGCGGATCTGCACTGGGTCGCAGGCGGGACCGTCCGCCACGCCAGGTCCTGGCTGGCCGGCGGTGCACCCGACTCGCTGGGCGCCAGCCTCGTGATGGATGCTGCCGGTGCGCTGCGGCTGCGTCCGTTGCGCGCGCACCCCGGTTGCGGCTGCGGTGCGACCGGGTAGCGGTGCCGCATTTCGGTTGGTTGGCACAATGGCGCCATGGAAGGCCCGGACCGCACCACGCAGGAGCGTCCGCTACCCACGTCGTCGCTGGCCCGAGCGTCAAAGATGCTCTCGCTACCGCTCGGTGCGGCCGGACGCCAAGCCGTCGGCCTGGGTCGGCGGCTGCTCGGCGCGGACGCCGAGCGGGTCGATGCCGAGTTGCGCGCCGCCGCCGCGGAACAGCTGTTCGCCGTGCTCGGCGACCTCAAGGGCGGCGCGATGAAGTTCGGCCAGGCATTGAGCATGTTCGAGGCCTTTCTGCCCGAGGAGGTGGCCAAGCCCTACCGGCAGCACCTGGCGAAGCTGCAGGACAGCGCTCCTCCGCTGCCGTCGTCGCGGGTGCAGGCGGTGCTCCGCAACGAACTCGGTCCGCGCTGGCGGGAGCGGTTCACCAGCTTCGATCTGCGGCCGGCGGCCGCGGCGTCCATCGGTCAGGTGCACCGTGCCGTGCTGACCAACGGTCAGCCGGTGGCGGTGAAGATCCAGTACCCGGGTGCGGATCAGGCGCTGCGCTCGGACCTGCGGCAGATCGAACGGCTGGCGAGCGTGGTCGCGCCGCTCGCCGGCGGTGTGGACGTGGTCACCATCAGCCGCGAACTCGCCGCCCGGATCTCCGAAGAGGTCGACTACACGTTGGAGGCCGAGAACCAGGCCCGCGCCGCCGACGCCTTCGAGGGCGACCCCGAGTTCGCCGTCCCGAAGGTCTGGGACGCGACGACGCGCGTTCTGATCAGCGACTGGCTGGAGGGCCGGAAGCTGTCCAGCATCGCCGACGCCGACGCGGCGGAGCGCAACCGGGTCGGCCTGGCTTACGTCCGCTTCCTGTTCGCCGGGCCGGCCCGCGCCGAGCTGCTGCACGCCGACCCGCACCCGGGCAACTATCTGGTGCTGCCCGACGGACGCCTCGGCGTGGTCGACTTCGGCCTGGTCGCCCGGCTGCCGGACGGTCTGCCGTCCGCGATGGGACGACTGATCCGGCTGGCCATCGACGACGATGCGGACGCCATGACGGCGGGGCTCGCCGAGGAGGGCTTCATCGCCCGCGATGTCGACGCCGGCGAACTGCTCGGTTACCTGGGACCTTTCGTCGAACCGGCTCGCTACGAGGAGTTCCACTTCGACCGGGAATGGATGCGGGCCCAATTCCTGCATGTGCGCGGCAGTTCGAGCCGTGAGGGGGTGGCGATGAAGCTGACCATCCCGCCGGTGTACGCACTGATCCACCGGGTCTGGCTGGGCGGAATCGCCGTCCTCGCCCAGCTGGACGTGACCGCTCGCTTCCGCGGCGTGCTCGCCGAACTCCTCCCCGGCTGGTACGAGTAACTCCTTCGTTGGTCGAGCGTGTCGAGACCCCTGGTGGCCCGCTGGTCGAGGTTGTCGAGACCCCCTCCAGGCCGCTGGTCGAGCTTGTCGCGACCCAAGTACGGCGACCTCGGACCATGGTGGTTTCGACAAGCTCAACCAGCGACAAGCTCAACCAGGGTCAGCTGGACGGCTCGGGCGCAGCCCGAAGAATCTCGAGCACCGCTTCGGCGTACTTGTCCGCCTTGGACCGACCGACTCCGGCAATCGCCAGCAGGGCTCGTTCGTCTCCGGGTCGGGCCTCGGCGATGGCCATCAGCGTCGCGTCGGTGAAGATGCAGAACGCCGGCAGCCCGACCTCCTCCGCCTCTTGACGACGCCATTCGCGCAGCAGATCCCAGGTGCGTTCGTCGTAGTCGGAGGGGCAATCTGCATGCCGACCCAGCTTCAGCTCGGCGCCGGCAGCGAGTGGACCACCGCAGACCCGACAGGTCACGCTGTGCGTGCTGCGGCTCGTCCGGCCCCCGCCCCGGGCCGGCCGAGCCGGTTCGGTGGAAGGTCGAACGCCGTCCAGGAACCGGGACGGCTTGCGCCGCGCCGAGCCTCCGTCGCGTGAGCTGGACCACGACACCCACAGGTGCCGCTTGGCTCGGGTGATGCCCACGTAGAGCAGCCGCCGTTCCTCAGCGACCTGCTCGGGCGACTGAGCGAGCGCGAACGGCAGAGTCCCCTCCTGGACGCCGACCAGCGCCACCCCCTCCCACTCCAGGCCCTTGGCGGCATGCAGCGTGGACAGCGTCACCCCGGCCCCGGGTGGGGCATGTTCGGCACGGGCCCTCTCGTCGATCTCGGCCATCAAGCCCGCCAGGGTGGGTTCGGTGTGCTCGGCCGCGTAGGCCTCGGCGAGACCGAGCAGCGCCGCCAGCGACTCCCAGCGCTCGCGGGCCTGACCCTGCCCCGACGGCGGCTCGGCCGTCCAGCCCTGGCCGGCCAGCACCCCGCGCACCGTGGTGACCAGATCACCGGACGCGGCCGACAGCTGACCTTTGAGCGCGACGATCGCGGTGCGCACCTCGGCCCGCTGGAAGAAGCCCTCCGAGGCGCGGAGGCTGAACGGCACACCGGCCGCGGTCAGGGCTGCCTCGTAGGCCAGCGACTGGGCATGGATGCGGTACAGCACCGCCAGTTCGGACGGCGCCACCCCGTCGGCGATCAGGCCCGCCAGCCAGCGAGCCACATGGGCGGCTTCGTCGGCCTCGGTGGACGCCTGGGTGAACACTGGTCGCGGACCGTCACCACCCTGGGCGACCAGCCGGACCCCGCCGGCCGGCCCTTGGCTGTGCAGCACCCGGTTGGCCAGCTCGACCACCTGGGTGGTGGACCGGTAGTCGCGCACCAGCCGGATGATCTCCGCTTCGGGATGGTGAAGGGCGAAGCGGATCAGGTAGCTGGACCGGGCGCCGGCGAAGGAGTGAATGGTCTGGGCGGCATCCCCCACCACGCACAGGTCGGGCCGTTCGGCCTGCCACAGTTCGAGCAGCTTCTGCTGCAGCGGGCTGACGTCCTGGTACTCGTCGACCACCAGGTGACGATAGGTGCGGCGCACCTGGGTGCGGACGTCGTCGTGATCGGAGAGCAGCGCAACAGTGCAGAGCAGCACGTCGTCGAAGTCGATCACGCTGCGGTCGCTCTTGACCTGCTCGTACCGGGCATAGATCCGGCCGACGGTGGTGGCGTCGACCGCCGACACCTCGCGGCCCTGGGCGCCCGCGAGTTCGGCGTAGTCGGAAGGCGGCACGTTGCTGACCTTGGCCCAGCTGATCTCGGTGAGCAGGTCGCGCAGGGTGCCGGACTCAGCACGATGGCCGAGCAGCCGTCCGGCCGCCTCGGCCATCATGCCGGCCCGGTGGTCGCTGACCCTAGGCAACTCGTGGCCCATTGCGGCCGGCCAGAAGTACTGCGCCTGCCGGAGTGCCGCCGAGTGGAACGTCCTGGCCTGCACCCGCGGAAACCCCAGGGTGCGCAGCCGTCCGCGCAGTTCGCCTGCGGCCCTGGTGGTGAAGGTGACCGCGAGCACCGCATGCGGGTCGTAGGTGCCGGTCGCGCAACCGTAGGCGATGCGGTGAGTGATCGCGCGGGTCTTGCCGGTCCCGGCGCCGGCGATCACCGCCACCGGCACACCGAAAGTGGTCGCCACGGCCCGCTGTTCGGGGTCGAGCGCGGCCAGCAGAGCGTCGGGATCAGGCACGCCAGACACTGTAGGACGCCGCTCCGACACTCGCTGCCGCAGTAGCATTCGGCACAGCCGACCTCCCCGGGGGAACCATGGAACAACCGTCGAATGCCGACGACGGCCAAGTCACGTCGTCTCACCGCACGCCGCCATCTCCGCACGAGCCGGGAACCCCGAGCAAGCTCAGCAGGACCTGGCGCGGACCGGGCGGCATCCGCATCTCGGTGATCGGATTGATCGGCATCCTCGTGGTGGTCGCGGGCATCGTCCTCGTCCTCACGACGAGCAACTCCGCCTTCGGTTCGGGGGTCGTCGTGGCGGGTTTCGGCGTCCTACTGATCGACGCGCTGCGGGCCCGCTGAGTACCCGACGAAACTGTCCGAGCCGCACCCTAGGGTGTTGCGCAGCATGACTGGACTGTTTCTTCACCGCAGCGACGACGCCTCCGCGCTGGCCGCCGAACTGGCGTCCCGGTTGGGCGGTGTCCGCGCCGACCCGTTCGCCACCGACCTGGTGGTGACGCCGCACGCGCACCTGCGCCGCTGGCTCACCAACGAGCTCGCCCACCGGCTCGGACGCCCCGGCGAGGGCATCTGCGCCGGCATCGATTTCGTCACCCCCGCGCGGTTGCTGCGCGACCTGGGCGAGCCGCTGGCGGCCTGGCGGGCCCGGCGTCTGGCCTGGCGGCTGCTGGCGGTGATCGAGACCCGCGACGACGTCCCCGAGCTGACCCAACTGCGGCGGCACCTCACCAACTCCCGCGACGGTTACCGGGTCGGACGCCGCATCGCGCGGCTGTTCGAGCGGTACCTGGAGTGGCGGCCCGATCTGGTGGCCCGTTGGAGCGCCGGGGAGGACTGCGACGAGCAGGGCCGGCAGTTGGGCTTCGACAGCTGGCAGCCGGTGTTGTGGCGGTTGACGACCGCCGACGCCGATCCGCTGGCCGAGCGAGGCGCCTTCCTGGCCGGCCTGCGGGAGCGGCCGGAACGACTGGCGTTGCCGGCGTCGGTGTCCTTCGTCCAACCGAGATCGCTGTCGCCGTGGTGGGTCGAGATCTTGTCCGCGCTAGCCGAGCACCGCGACGTCCATGTGTCCTTGCGGCAAGTGACCGCCGCCTCCTGGCCAATGCCACTGCCCGGCGATCCGGCCACCCGGCTGAGCGTCTTCGAATCCGGCGCGCAGCGCGGCCTGCTGCCACTGGCGCACGACGAGCTGCTGCCCGGTGGTCAGAGCACGTCCGGCACACTGGGTTGGTTGCACGCCCGGCTGGCCGGACGCCAGGCTCCCCCGCCGCCCGCCGACGACAGCGTGCAGGTGCACGCCGGTCACGGCCTCGACCGCCAGGTAGAGATACTGCGCGATGTCATCACCGAACTGTTGGCGTCCGATCCGACCCTGGAACCGCGGCACATCGCGGTGGGCTGCGCCAACCTGAGCGCGGCGGCTCCGCTGATCACCGCCGCCTTCCGGCTGCCCGCCGACGTGCCCGGACGGCACCCCGCCAACGACTTCCGGGTGCAGCTGGCCGACCGTAGCTCGGCCGACACCAGCCCGCTGCTGGGCGTCGTGGTCCGGCTGCTGGGCCTGGTCGAATCGCGTGCGACGGCCGCCGAGGTGCTCGACCTGTGTGCCCATCCCGCGGTCGCGGCACGCTTCGGGTTCGATCCGGAGACGCTCGAGCGGCTCGGCCAGCTGGCAGCCGAGTCCGGGGTGCGCTGGGGCCTGTCGGCCCGGCACCGGGAGCGGTACGGCCTGGGCAACCTGCGGCAGAACACCTGGCTGGCCGGCCTGCAGCGAATGTTGCTGGGCGTCGCGCTCAGCGAGGACCGGCTGCCGGTGGTCGGCACCACCCTGCCCTTGCACGATGTCGAAGACCGCGACCTGGACGGGTTGGGCGGCCTGGCCGAACTGCTCGCCCGGCTCGGGCTCTTCGCCGCCGCGGCCGAGACCCCGACCACGCTGGCCGGCTGGGTGCAACGCCTGCAGCAGGCCGTCGACGACTTCACCCTGACCAGCGGCGACACCGTGTGGCAACGCACCGACGCCCAGCTCCGCCTCGCCGAGCTCGCCGAACGCGGCGCCGGCGACGCCGTGCTGCGGCTGGCCGACCTGACCGCGCTGGTCACCGACGAGTTCGAGCGGGGCGAGGCCCGTTCCACCTTCGGCAACGGTGCCCTCACGGTCTGCTCACTGCGCTCGCTGCGCGGCGTGCCTTATCGAGTGGTCTGCCTGCTCGGCCTCGACGACGGGGTCTTTCCCGGCCGCGGCGAGCGCGACGGCGACGACCTGATGCTGCGTGCGCCGCGCCCCGGCGAACCGGATCCGGCGGGCGAGGACCGGCAGGCGCTGGCCGATGCCGCCGGTGCCGCCCGGCAGGCCTTGGTGCTGGTCCATCAGGGCCGCTCGGCGCTCACCAACGAGAAGGTGCCGCCGCCGGCCGCCCTCGCCGACCTGCTCGACGTGCTCGCCGAGGGCGGTGTCAGGACACATCAGCACCCGCTGCAGCCGTTCAGCCCGGCCCTGTTCGGCGCCGCCGGTGCGCCGGTCAGTTACGATCCCGCGGGCCTGCGCGGGGCTCGTGCCCTGCTCGGGCCGCGCCGCGAACTGCGGGCCGACACCTCCGTCCCGCCGGCCGGACCACTCACCCAGGTGACCCTCGACGACCTGATCGCGCTGGCGTCCGATCCGGTCCGGCACTTCCTGCGAGCCCGCTGCGACCTCAACCTCGGCGAGTCGGACGACGCCGGCGAAGAGGTGCCGATCGAACTGAACGGGCTGGAGCAGTGGGCCGTCGGCAACCGGATGCTCGCCCTGGCCCGCGACGGTCACAGTCGCGACGACGCCGTCCGCGCCGAATGGCTGCGCGGGCAGGTTCCGCCTGGTGAACTGGGCAATCGGCTGCTGCACGACGTCGGCAAGACGGTCGGGCGGATCATCGGCAACCTGCCCGTGCCGGCCGACGTGCCGACGGTGCACCACGACCTGGTGGTCGATTGCGGCGCCGTCCGGCTGACCGGGCGGGTCTCGACGCAACAGGACCTGATCGTCGACGCCACCTATTCCAAGCTTGGTCCCAAGCATCGACTGACCAGCTGGCTACGGCTGATCGCGCTGACCGCCGCCACTGGCCAGACTTGGCGGGCCGCCGTGGTGGCGCGCAACTGGCGGCTGCGGCTGCGCGGCCCCGAACCCGAGCAGGCGCGGGTGCTGCTCGACCGCTGGGTGCGGTTGTACCGGCTCGGCCTGGACGCCCCGCTGCCGGTACCGGCGCAGTTCGGCGCCCGGCTCGCCGAACTGCTCGGCGACGGCAAGGATCCGTTCCGCGAGCTGGCCGAGCTCGGCAAGGCCTACCGCACCTGGGGCGATGCCGCCTGGCCGATGTTCTACCCCGCCGTGGAGGATTTGTTGAGCGTCGGCGTCGGTTCCGACGACCTCGACCAACCCGGCGAAACCGTGCTGGCCTGCGCCGCCGCTCGGCTGATCTGGCAGCCGCTGACCGATCATGAGGTGCGTTGACGATGGAGCGCTTCGACGATTTCAACCCGAACCGTCCGCTGGGCACCGGTACCACGGTGCTCGAGGCGTCCGCCGGTACCGGGAAGACGCACGCCATTGCCGATCTGGCTGTGACGCTGCTCGGCTCCGGCGCGACCAGCATCGACCGGCTGCTGCTGGTCACCTTCGGACGCGACGCCACCCGCGAGCTGCGCTCCCGCGTCCGCGCACACCTGCTCGAGGCCTCTCGGGAGACCGCAGACGAGAACGTCCGAGCGAATCTCGGCCGGGCCGTCGCCGGCTTCGACGCCGCGGCCGTGATGACCATTCACGAGTTCTGCCAGGCGATGTACTCCCGGCTCGGGGTGCTCGCCACCGGTGATCCCTCGGGAACCCTGCTGCCCGACCTGCGCCCGCTGGTGCGCGAGGTTGCCGTCGACGAATACCTGCGGCGGTACGCATTCGCGGAACGGCGTCCGCCCATGCCGGTGTCCGACCGCAACCGGTGGGACGACCGCAACGGCGCCGATCGGCTGGCCCAGGACGCAGTCGAGAACGCACTGCGGGAGATCGTGCCGACCGACGCCCCGAACCCGGCGGCCGAGCGGATCCGGTTCGCCGAGCAGGTCCGGAAGGTCGCCGCCGAACGCCGGCACCGGCTGGGGGTGCTCACCTTCGACGACCAGCTGCTTCGGCTGCGCACCGCGCTGGCCGACACCGACACCGGTGCGGACGCCTGCGCCCGGTTGCGCGGCGGCATCGACTACGTGCTGGTCGACGAGTTCCAGGACACCGACCCGGTGCAATGGCAGATCCTCAAGCTGCTGTTCGACGGGCACCGTCCGATGGTGTTGATCGGCGACCCGAAGCAGGCCATCTACACCTTCCGCGGGGCCGACGTGCAGGCCTATCTGCGGGCGGCCGACGGAGCCGCGGAACGCTTCGGGTTGAGCCGCAACTATCGCAGCGACGCCGCCCTGGTCGACGCCCTGGGCACCCTGTTCGAGGGGCTGCGACTCGGCGACGGCATCGACGTGCGCCCGGTGAGCGCCGACCGGCCGGCCTGTGGGCTACGGCACCACGGTGCAGACGTCGCGCCGCTGCTGCTGACCACGATCGACCAGCAGCAGAAGTGGAGCCATGCCCGCAGCCAGATCGTCGCCGACGTCGCCGCCCAGGTGCGCGCCCTGCTCGACGGTCACGAACTCTTCGACGACGATCTGGCCGAGTGGCGTGGCGTCGATCCGGGTGACATCGCGGTCCTGGTACGCACCAATCCGACGGCGCAGCGGGTGGCCGACGCGCTGCGCGCCCGCGGCGTCGCGGTCGCGCTGAGCGGCGCCGAGAGCATCTTCTCCTCCCCCGCAGCGCGGGACTGGTTGCTGCTGCTGCGGGCGCTGGCCAGCGGCTGGCGCGGCGATCTGCGCAAGGCCGTCCGGACGGCCTTCTTCGAGGCGTCACTGGCCGACCTGGCGAGCGCCGACGAACAGCAGGTGGCCGGCTGGACGGCGACCCTGCGGCAATGGGACCGCATCCTGCACGGCGCCGGGATGGCCGCGCTGTTCGCCGCCATCGGGGCCGAGACCGGCTTCATCGACCGGGTGCTGACCCGGCCCGACGGCGAGCGGTTGATGACCGACTTCCGGCACGTCGCAGAGCTGTTGCACGAGGCGTCCGGGCATCAGCGGCCGAGCGCCACCTGGCTGGCCGAATGGCTCGCCGAGCAGCTGCAGCGCCCGGCCGCGGAGAGCGAACGCACCCGCCGGCTGGAGACCGACTCGCGCGCCGTCCAGGTCAAGACGGTGCATCGTGCCAAAGGCCTGCAGTACCCGATCGTGCTGCTGCCCGACCTGTGGAAACCGTTCGCGTCCAGCGGGGACAGCGGCGGCGCGCTGCTGTTCCACGACGACGAAGGGCAGGCGTTGATCGACCTCGGCGGCGGTGACGCGCCCGGCCGCGTCGAGCGCTACCGACGGGCCCAGACCGAAGAGGACGAGGAAGAGCTGCGGCTGCTGTACGTCGCGTTCACCCGGGCCCGCTGCCAGGTGCGGGCCTGGTGGGCGCGCACCGAGCAGACCGCCGACTCGGCGCTGCAACGGGTGCTGTACCGGACGCGCAGCGCTGAGGCATCGGTGCCGGCCGCCCGGTACCCGCTGGATGTCCCGCCCGGCACCCTCTCCCCCGGCGAACTCGACTGGGTGCGGAGCACCCCCGGCATCGAGGTGCGGCCGATCGAACTCCGCACCCGGCCCGTTCCTGCGCCGGCGGCGTCCGAGCCACCGGTGCTGCGGGCCAGGAGCTTCGGCCGCTCCATCGACGCCGACTGGCGCCGGACCTCCTACTCGGGCCTGACCGCCGGCGTCCACCACGACGCGCCGCTGCTGCTCGACGAGCCGGAGGAACCCCAGGGGGCGACGCCCTCGGCGTCCGCGGCCACCCCGTCGCCGATGCGTGACCTGCCCGGCGGCACCCAGTTCGGCACGCTGGTGCACGCGCTGTTCGAACAGGTCGACCCCGGCTCCGATCCGGGCACGCTGCGTGCGAACCTGGCCCGTGCCGCGGCCGAATGGCTGCCGCGGTTCCCGCTGCCCGGGGTGGACGCCAACCAACTGGTCGAGTCGCTACTGCCCGCGTTCGCCACCCCGCTCGGCCCGTTGGCCGATGGACGCAGCCTGGCCGAACTGCCACTGACCGACCGGCTCGCCGAACTCACCTTCGACCTGCCGATGGAACCCAGTTCGCCGCTCACCCTGGGCGACGTGGCCGGGCTGCTGCGCCGGCATCTACCGCCCGACGATCCGCTGGTCGGCTATCCGGCGCTGCTGGCCGATCCGGCGCTGGCCGGCCAGCCGTTGCGCGGCTTCCTGACCGGCAGCATCGACGCGGTGCTACGCGTCGGCACCACGGTCGATCCCCGATTCCTGGTGGTCGACTACAAGACCAACCGGCTCGGCGGCGACGACCTCGCGCTCGGCCACTACGCGCAGGGACCGATGGTGACCGCGATGTGTGCCAGTCACTACCCGTTGCAGGCGCTGCTCTACTGCGTTGCGCTGCACCGTTTCCTGGCCGGACGCCTCGCCGGCTACGACCCGGAGCGCCACCTCGGCGGCGTGCTGTACCTGTTCGTCCGCGGCATGGGTGGGGCAGAGGCCGGGCCGGACACCGGGGTGTTCGCCTGGCGTCCACCGGCCGCGCTGGTGACCGAACTGTCCCGGCTGCTGGGTGGAGGTGCGAGCAATGCGTGACCCGGAGCTGTCCGTGGCTGCCGACGGCCTGGTCGGCGAGTTCCACGCCCTCGGCGTCCTGGAGTGGGCCGATCTGCACCCGGTCCGGCACTGGTCGCTGCTGTACGGCGAATCCGACCAGCGGGTGCAACTCGCCCTCGCCCTGGCCGTCCGAGCGCTGCGCGCCGGTTCAGTCTGCCTCGAACTCGACCAGGTCCGGGCGAGCGTCACCGGCCGCGACGACGAGCTGGTCGAGGTGCCCGACGAACTCTGGCCCTCGGAGTCGGGATGGCGTGACGCGTTGCGGGCCAGCCCGCTGGTCGCCCTCGATCCGGACGGCGACCTGCGGCGTCCGGCACGGCTGGTGGGCGACCGGCTATATCTGACCCGGTACTGGGAGCAGGAGGAGCGGGTCCGCACGGCACTGATCGAACGCACCCTGGCCACCCCGCCGGGCACCGACGCCGGTCCGCGGGCAGCCCTCGATGAGCTCTTCGGCCCGGACGCCGACCCCGACCAGCGGCGCGCCGTCGAGCATGTCGCCACCTCGGGCCTGACCGTGCTGGCCGGCGGGCCGGGCACCGGCAAGACCACCACCATCGCCCGGATGCTCGCCCTGCTGTTCCGGCAGGGCGTGCGCCGGATCGCACTCGCCGCACCCACCGGGAAGGCGGCCGCCCGGATGGACGAGGCGCTCCGGGACGCCGCCGCCCAACTGCCCGCCGACGTGGCGGCCTGGATCACCACACTCAGCGCCTCGACCGTGCACCGGCTGATCGGTTGGACGCCGCGGCAGCGCGCCACCCCACGGTTCAACGCTGCCAACCCGCTGCCGCACGACGCGGTCATCGTCGACGAGCTGTCGATGGTGTCGTTGACCCAGATGGCGCAGCTGGTCGACGCCCTCGGCCCGACCACCCGGCTAGTGCTCGTCGGCGACCCCGACCAGCTCAGCTCGGTGTCCGCCGGGGCCGTGCTCGCCGACCTGACCCGGGCCGGCTGGCAGGGCACCGGCGGGGCCAGCCCGGTCGTCCGGCTGAACCGCAACTACCGGTTCGCCGGCGTCCTGGGGCGGCTGGCGGCGGCGGTCCGCGACGGCGACGCCCAGGTTGTGCTCGACCTGGTCGGCGCGGGCGATCCGCAGCTGACTCTGACCGATCCCGAGCATGCTCAGGACGCCCTGCGTGCCCGCGTGGTGCACACCGGCCGGGCCATCCACGCCGCCGCGGTGGCCGGCGACGCGGCGTCCGCACTCGACCTGCTGGACCGGCACCGGCTGCTCTGCGCCCACCGGCACGGGCCGTTCGGCGCCACCACCTGGGCGCGCCAGGCCGAATACTGGCTGCGGGCCTCGGTGGCCGGGTTCGGCGCCGAGGGCGAGTGGTACGCCGGGCGGGCGTTGCTGGTGACGTCCAACCAGTCCGACTGGGGGCTGTGGAACGGCGACACCGGCGTGGTGCTGCTCGACTCCGGACGCCCCGTCGTCCACTTCGCCGGACGCGACCAGAAGGCGCTCAGCCCCGACCTGCTCGGCCCCACCCAGTCGGTGGACGCCCTCACCGTGCACAAATCGCAGGGCAGCCAGTTCGCCGAGGTCACCCTGGTGGTGCCCCCGGTCAGCTCTCCCCTGCTCACCCGCGAGCTGCTCTACACCGCGGTCACCCGGGCTCGCGACGCCGTCCACCTGATCGGGACCCCGGAGTCGCTCGCCGCCGCCGTCGAGCGGACGGCCCGCCGCGCCTCCGGCCTGCGGGAACGGTTGTGAACGGCGCCGACTCCCGTCGGTCGCGCTCATTACCTTCCTGGTGAGCGGGTTTCGACAAGCTCAACCAGCGACGACACAGCAGCACGAGTGACCCCCAATCTCCGTCGGTCGAGCGGCGAGTCTCGACGCGAAAGAACGGTCAGGCGCGGCAGGTGGCCAGCACCTTCCCGGTCCGATCGAGCACCTGTCCCTCGACCGCGGGCGCGTCGTCCTGGTTGTTGATGTCGAATCGGATGCCGGCCTGCGAGGTCGCGGAGCCGCCCACGATCGCGACGCCGTCCACCACGGGATGGGTCGTCGTCACAGTGTCGCCGGCCAAGCCGATCCGCAGCGAGGTGGCGTCGGTGATAATCCGGCCGGCGCTGTCCCGCACCGCACCGGCACCCTTGAGTTCGTATCGCCCGACCGCGTGGCTGTCGTTGTCCGCCGGGCCCATGTTGCGTGGCCGTACCGGACACACTCCCCCGGCAGCCGGCAGCTCAGACGCACCCACCGACAGCTCCACGGTGGCGTACATACCGTAGTCAGCGAGGTTGTAGCCGAGAATGCAACCGACCACGGTGCCGTGCTCATCGATGAAGGCTGCGGTTGCGACGTCCTCGATGGTGGCACTCGGCCGAGTGATCCGGTTGTGGCCGAGGAAGCGCCAGGTGGAGTCCATCGCCAGGCCGCTGGTCGAGCAGATCCGGCGCAGCCGCGCCTCGGTGGCTCGGTCGCTGTAGTCGACCGGCGTGTGGGACGGCGCCGCAGCCCAACCGACGTCACACGAGTAGTCATCGAGGAAAGCCTCGTAGTCGACGTGTGTCCCGGGAGGCAGCGCGGTGACCTGCGTCAGGTCGGGACTGGACCGATAGCCTTCCTGCTGCGGACAACGCTGCATGACGACCGCGCGTGGAATCAGCGGCTGCGTCCACCACTCACCCGGCTGATGGACGTTGAGCGACCAGCCGTCCGGCACCTTCTCGACCGGTATTCGCGGCGCCGCCGTACACGCGGAGACCAGCAGCATCGCTGCTGCGATAGCCACGACGGCGAGTCGTTTGAGTCGACGGTCCACGAATCCCCCTGATGCCGACCCGGCCGCGCCGCATCCATCCATCGCGGGCCCGGGAATCAGGCCAGCATAGGAGCGCCGGATCGGAAGTCCGGAAACGAGCGTCGGCGCGTCCGGGAGGTGCCGTTGAGGCTGTCGAGTCTGGGACGGCATCAACCACCAGCGGACGGGATCAACCAGCAGCGGTTAGGTCACGCAAGGAAACGCTGATCAACGCAACCACCGCTGGTTGAGCTTGTCGAAACCCCTTGCCGGCGCCAGGTCACCCAAGGTCTTGACAAGCTCCACCAACGAAAATCAGTGCGTCCTCAAACGTTTCCCTCACCCACAATGGCGCTGGTCATCGGCTCCCGAATGGTCAGGTCCAGAGGCCGCCCGGGGCGAAAACCTCGTCCACCAGCTCTTCGAACCACCCCAGTTCGCGGGCCAGGTCGAGGACGCTGTAGCGCGACCGGTAGTAGGCGGCGCTCAGGAAGGTGTCCTTGACTCGGGCCGCGGTGAGTCCGATGTCCTCGGGGACGCTGGGGGCGCCGGCGGCCTTCAGCATCGCCTGCAGCTCACGGGCCGGGAGCAGCTGCTGCTCCAACCGCGGCTTGAGCGTGTCCCAGCTGTTGAGGACGCCGGTGAGCCGCTCCCGCAGTGCCGGGCCGTCGATGTACTTCGCCCGGGTCTCCTTGGCGCAGTGATCGGCCAGCACGCCGGACAGCCGGGTCCGAATGTCGACCTCGATCTGCTCCCACTCAGGCCAGGCCGCGACAGCCTTCTCCACCGCGTCCGCGGTCACGTCGCGGGCGAAGAAGCGCTCGTAGAAGGCGCACATGGCCAAGGTTCCGATCGACACCTTGAAGCCGTGCGACAAGGGTGGATCCCAGTCCTGCCCCAGGTGGTCCAACTCCCACAGATGGCTGAAGTAGTGCTCGGCCCCGGACGCCGGACGGGTACCGCCGTACACCTGCATCGACAACCCGGACAGGATCAGCCCGTTGACCAGGCCGGCGTAGGCGTCCGCGTCGCCGGCCGCCAGTGCGGCGGGACGGGCCAGCGCCTCGGCGACACCGCCCTGCACCAACTCCCAGGCCAGCGGATGCAGCGGCTCCCAGCCCACCGCGTCCGACAGCAGCCAGTCGGCACCGCCCGGGATCTTCGCCGACAGGTCGCCGTAGCCCGAACCGACCATGCTGGGTGGTGCCGCGGCGGCCACGTCCAGGTCGAAGATCACCACCTGGGGCGCCGGGCAGGGCATGGTCACCTTGACGCCGTCCCTGGTCATCGGCGCGCCGAAACCTGTGTAACCGTCCATCGACGCCGCGGTACCGACCACCGTGTACGGCTGCTCCAGTTCGCCCGAGGCCAGTTTGACCAGGTCATTCAGGGTGCCAGCGCCGACCACCACGCCGAGCGACCCGGTTTCGCGCAGCCGCTCGCGAATCGTCTCGCAGTGTTCGTAGGCCGCGTACAACGCGGGCGTGCCCGGGAAAATCAGGGCGTCCTCGACCCGTAGCCCGGCGGCGCGCAGCGAGGCGTCCACCGCCGCACCGGCCGCCCCCCAGGTGCGTTCGTCGGCGATCACCAGCACGGACGCGTCACCGACGTCCAGGGCATCACGGACGATCTGCCCGGTTCTCGACAGCACACCCCGTCCGACCTCGACGACCCTGGTCTGGTCGGCGTGAGCCAACCCCTTCTCGATTCCGGCGTTCAACGCTGTCTCCTTCGGTTGGTTCCCGCTGTGTGTTCACCATCATTGGCGAACCGGTGCTGGATCTCGTGCACCGCCGGGTCCAGCTTGCCGCACCGGTGTACCCGCGGGATATAGCCGGGGAGGTGGGTCTCAGCGCCACCAGAAGTGCCGGCCACCGTCGATCGAACCGGTCGAGACCGCTGTGGCAACCGTTCTCGTCACGCTCAACCAGGGAAGCGCTGATCAAGGCGCCTCCATCGTCATCCCGGACTTGATCCGGGATCTCTCCCCGCCGGGGAGCCCGGGATGACGTGAACAATCAGCGCTTCCAGGGAAGCCCTGATCACGCAACCAGCGCTGTTGAGCTGGTCGAAACCCCTTGCCAGCACCAGATCGTCCAAGGTCTCGACAAGCCGGACCAACGAAAATCAGCGTTTCCCTCGCGACAGATCCGCTGGTCAGCATGTCCGCAATGGTTTGGACCGGTGACAAGAATGGGGGCATCGGCCGGAGAAGCCGGCCCGACCGTCTCTGGAGTGTGTGCAGATGTCCGACAAAGGCAACACCGAGCAGTTCGAGGTGACGTTCGGCAACGTGGTCAGCAAGATCATGGAACTGATCCGGGAAGGCAATGTGCGTCGGATCACCCTGCGCCGCGGCGGCAAGACACTTCTGGAGGTTCCGCTCAATGCCGGCCTCACGGTGGGTGCCGTCACCGCGCTGGTAGCTCCGCTGCTGCTGGGCGTAGGTGCGATCGCCGCGGTCGCCACCAAGGTGACCATCGTGGTGGAGCGGCCGCCCAAGCCCGAGTGAGCCGCGCCCGAGGGTAGGCCCGTCGAAGCCGTTGTGCGATCTGCCGTAGTCCGGGTCTCGACAAGCTCGACCAACGACGCCACCCAGGTCCCGACGAAGCTCGACCAACGACGTGCCGGAGGCTTGACAACACGCAACCGGCGCTATCGGCGCCCATTTCAGGGGTGGCGGCCCAGGCCCGCTTGCCTTCAGGGGTGGCGACCCAGGCCCGCTTCCCGCGCGGCGACGATTGCCGCCGAGCGGTCCCGGGCGCGCAGCTTGGTCAGGATCGCCGAGACGTTGTTCCGGACCGTCTTGGGCGACAGGTAGAGCCTGGCGGCAATATCTCCGTTGGACAGCCCGCCGGCCACTAGGTCGAGGATCTCCCGCTCCCGCTCAGTCAACTCCGGGAAGACGGACGGCGCCGCGCCGGCCGGTCCACCGGCGAAGACCCGGGCGATGCGTTGCGCCAGCGATGCCCCGAACACCACCCCGCCACCGTGCACCGTCCGGATCGCCTGAACCAGTTCGTCGGCGTCCGCGCCTTTGAGCAGGTAGCCGCGGGCTCCGGCCGTGATGGCGCCGAACACTGTGCTTTCGTCCTCACCCATGGTGACTACCAGCACCCCGGTCTCAGGTAGTTCGGCGAGCACCCGGCGGGTGGCGTCGATGCCGTTCAGCCGGGGCATCTGCAGGTCCATGATGACGACGTCGGGCCTGGTCTCCAGCGCCAGCTCGACCGCCTGGACGCCGTCCGCCGCCCGTCCGACCACAGTGATGTCGGGCAGCGGGTCGAGCAGGGATGCCAGCCCGTCGCGGTAGATCGGATGGTCGTCGGCGATCAGCACGGTGATCGGTTCGGTCATGAGTCCCCTCCGGTCAGCGGCAGCACGGCCCGGACGGTGGTGCCCCCGCCGGCCGGGCACTCGATCGTGGCCTCGCCGCCCAGTTCGGCGGCCCGTTCGCGGACCGAGAGCAAACCGACCCCGGCTGTCCGCTCCGACGATATCCCGATGCCGTCGTCGGTCACCTCCACCAGCAGCGCACCATCGTCGCGCCGCAGCCGGACGCCCACCGCACGCGCCTGGGCGTGCCGGGCCACGTTCGTGAGGGATTCGGCGACGATCCGGTAGCTGGCCACCTCGACCGCTGCGGGGAGGCCGTCCAAGCCCTCGGCATCGACGGTGACCTCGAGTCCGGCGGCCCGCAGCTGGTCGCCCTGGTGTTCGAGGGCGGCCAGCAGGCCCAGATCGTCCAGGGCGGGCGGGCGCAGCCCATGCACCAGCCGACGCACCTCTGCCACCGCCTCGCGCAGGTCGGTCCGCGAGGCACCGATCAGTTCCTTGGCCCGGCCGGGGTCGACATCCACGGCCTGCTCCGCCGCGGCGAGCCGCAGCCCCACCCCGCCCAGCGCCGGACCGAGCCCGTCGTGCAGGTCCCGGCGGATCCGCCGACGGTCCTCCTCGCGGGCCAGCACCAACCGTTCCCGGCTGGCCTGCAGTTCCTCGGTCAATCGGGTCAGCCGGACGGCGATCGCGGCCTGCCGTACCACGTCCATCAGCAGCGCCTGATCGGCCCGGGTGAGCACCGCCCGCAGGCCGCTCCGGACCGGCAGGATCAGCCGTCCGACCTGCTGGCCGGAGTAGGCGATCGGCAGTTCGGTGACCTGGTCGGGGCGGCGTCCGTGGTCGGCGATGAGGCGGCCGCCGTCGGAGGCGAACACCTCGACGCCGACATAGGGCACCCGGAACGAATCGGCCACGGATGCCACCAGTGCCGGCAGTTGATCGGCGACCGAACCGCTGGATTCGAGGCGCGCGGCCAGGCCCGTCACCACCTGATAGCGGTCGCCGCGCCGTCCCATCAGGGCACGGCGGACCCGCACCCAGAGCAGGCTGCGCAGCGGGGCGTAGAGCAGAACTGTTAGCAGCAGCACCGCCAGGGTGACGTCGCGCTGATCGAGATGGTCGCCCATCGTCCGGCTGACCAGGGCGACCATGGCGAGATCGAGGCCGAGCACGATGGCGCCGACCGCACCCCACGCGACCGTGTCGGCGACCAGGCCGTCCACGTCGTAGCGATCGGGGGCACAGATCCCGATGGTCACCGAGACTGACGTCGCGACAACCGCGGCGAACAGCATGTAACTGGCCAGCAGGCCGGACGGCGCGAGCAGGCTGATCACCGCCAGGAAGCCGCAGACGATGCCGGCCCACAGCAGCCAGCGGAGCCGGCGGCGCTCCAGCCCGGCCGCCAGCCGATGCCGCACCACCACCAGCACGAGTGCGGGCAGCACGGCGCCCAAAGTGATCAGCCGGGTGACCACCATCAGCGGGTACCCGATCTCGGCCGGGATCGGCAGGCTGAGCAGATCGGGATCGGCGACCGGCGCCGCGGGCACCCCGAGTTCGAGCACGGCGGACGGCATCACCAGCAGGGTCGCCGGCAGCGCCGCGGAGGCCACCAGGGTCGCGCCACCGAGCCACCGCCAGCCGCCGGCCAGCAGGCGTCCGGTCGGGTAGAGCACCAGGATCAGCGGCAGGCCGACCAGCAGGAAGGCACCGGCGCGGGCGACGAACCAGTAGGCGAAGGAGGTGCCCGGCAGCAGGTCGTCGGGCGGGGTGCCGAACGGGGGCGTGGTGCCGAGCCCGTACCAGGCCTCCAGCGCGCCGTCGGCGGCCCACAACATCCCGAACCCGACCAGGATGACGCCGATGGCGTGTCCCGGACGCCGGGACAGGATCACCGCGCCACAGCCGGTCATCACCACCCCGAGCGGGGCCGTGGGTGAGGCGAGGTCGACCGAACCGCCGGCATGAAGCCGGATCACCTGGCAGGCCACCGTGACCACCGCCAGTGCCAGGGCGAGGCTCAACCACACCAGCGGGAGCGGTCGCAGCCGAGGCAGTCGCAGGGGCATTCCCGCATTATCGCGGGCTCGGCGTCCCGTCCGCCCGGGACCGGCGTCCCTGTACCGCGGGACGTTTCCGCCCGGACGGCGAGGACGACCAACCCTGGGACGCGGGTCGCCCTGCCCAGCACGGTTATCGCATCGGGCCGGCAGCACGGTCGGCCGACAACAAGGGAGAACCACTGATGTCTGTTTCACAGCAGCCGGCACCGGCCCGCTCGGACCTCGCACTGGCCGCCACCCCGGCCACGACCGACACCGCCGTTGGTCGTCCGTTCCGCCGCCAGGGCATTCTGCTCACCGTCGGCAGCCTCGCCTGGGCCACCACGATGGCGTTGTTCGATCTGGACCCCAGTTCGCGGGTCGGTGTGATCGGCTACGCCTTCGGCTCCGGTTTGTTCCAGGTCGGATTGCTGGCCCTGCTCTGGGTGCTCTGGCAGACCGATGCCCTCGGCACCGGCCGGGTCGCGAAGACCGCACTCGCCATCGAGTCCGTCCTGGTCACGCTCGCCATCGGCTCGACGATCGCGGACGGCCTCGGCGTCAGCGACATGAACCAGCCCGGGTGGGCTCTGCTGGACGCCTTCTGGCCCTTCTCGATGCTCGGCATGTTCCTGATCGGCATCCGGATCGCCATCGCCGGCCAGTGGAAGGGCGTCCGCCGGTTCTGGCCGCTGGTCGCCGAGAGCTGGGCCGTGGTGACCATTCCCACCCTGATGGTCTTCGGCCCCACCGTGGCCCAGGTCGTCGCACCGCTGCATCTGGTGGTCGGCTACGCCGTCCTCGGTGTGCTGGTGGCGACCAAGACCCGCTGATTGATCACCGGTCGGCCGACGGCCCGCCGCTCCCCCGGCGGGCCGTCGCCGCGTCCACCTGCCCGGCCGGCCTAATGGCTGGCGCCCCTTGCGGGTACGCAGGCCGCTCGGTCACAGTAGGGGGACCCGCCCGCACCACCCGACCGATCGTGAGCGCCGCTCACCACCCGCCGCCGAGGAGTGCCGATGGACCAGAGAATCCCCCGCTTCGCCCAGCTCGTGTGCAGCATCGCGATCGCAGCAGCGCTCACAGGCTGCTCCACCTCGTCCGGCAACGACGGACGGCCCGGCGGCGCCGAGCCAGGTGGAGCCGCCACCGGGGGTGCCGCCCCGGACCAGCCGGCCGCGTCCGACCCTGCGACTCCGACCGGCCCAGCGAAGGACGCGATCCGCTCGCTGGATCCGAAGTCGCTGAGCTGGAAATGGTTCGAGGACCATTCGGAATCGGTCGCGGTCGACGTGACCAAGCCCGACACGTACGGCCGCACCTACGCCGTCGGCAAACCGGTCTATTCGGACGCCGACGACGACGGCCTGGAGGACATGGCCGTCCCGATCGCCCGACTCGACGGCAACGGCTACCAGCAGCACTGGCACATCTGGCTGGCCAAGCCGACCGGCGACGCCGAGCAAGTGATGATTCCGATCGGGCTGACCGCCCGGTGCGGGGACGCCACCACCAAGGTGACGGCGGTCAAGGGCGGCTTCCAGGTCGACGAGAGGTTGCGCGAGCCGCTCATCGACGACCGTTTGCCGTGCTCCAGCGCGGGCACCTTCAAGGCGACCCGGCAGGTGGGCGTCGAACGGTCCGGCGACAGGCTCGCGCTGGTCAACCTGAAAGACCGCCGCGGCTACGGCGGGGTCTGCCCCACCGTGCCGCGCACCGAGACCGGTCAGGTCAAGGTCTGGGGTGCGGTGGCGCCCACGAACGCGGCACCGCTGACCATCGACGGCAAGCGGATGTACCTGGTCTGGACCCATGCCCACCCGCTGACCAACGGAACCGAGCCGATGCGGTTGGCCGCAGTCTGGCCGGCCGGTGGGAACTCCGACAAGCGGCTCTGCGTGTGGACCGATCCGGGCCGCTACGAGAGTTCGTGAGCGACCGCGCACCCGCCCGGTGAGTTCGGGGCGGAGCGGGGTCAGCTGTGAGCGGAGCGGAAGCTGGCGCCCGGCCGCAGCCGGCTGCCCAGCAGCTCGGGCACCGTCACGAAGTTGAATCCGCGTTCCCGGAGCCGATCGATGATGCGGGCGTAGGCGGCGCGCGTCGTCGGATGGATGTCGTGGGACAGCACGATCGAGCCGTTGCGTGTCGCCGCCACCACTCGGCGGGCGACCACTGCGGAGTTGCGGTCGCGCCAGTCCAGCGGATCGACGTCCCACAGCACCTGCGCCATCCCCTGCGCGCCCGCGAGTCGCAGGATCGACTGGTTCGTGCCGCCGTAGGGCGGGCGGAAGACGATGGGTTTCGGCGCTCCGGCGGCGACGACGGCATGGTTGGTGCGAACGAGCTGCGAGCGGACCTTCGCCTTGCTGAGCCGGGTGAGCAGCGGGTGGTCCCAGCTGTGGTTGCCGACGACATGGCCGTCGGCCACGATCTGCCGGATGACGTCCGGATGCGCGGCAGCCTGGCTGCCCAGCACGAAGAAGGTCACTTTCACGTTCTTGGCGCGCAGCACCGCCAGCAGTTCGCGGGTCTCGGGGACCGGGCCGTCATCAAAGGTCAGCGCCACGCACTTCACCTTCGCGCAGTTCACCCGCGGGGTCGGTGGGGTGGCAGGGACGGTCGACGACGTCGGGGCAGCGGTGGAGCTGGACGGCGTCGGCTGGCTCGTGCCGTCGGGCGTCCCGCCGTGGGTCGGCGACGCCGGGCGCGGCGTACCGGGCGACACGCATCCGGATAGTCCCGCCACGATCAACGCCAGCAGGGTGGCACCGACCAGAGCGAACCTCGGTCGGCGCGGCAGGGTGGACTGATGGCGGCCGTACTCGGGCCGCCTGGTACTGCGAATCATCGGTGCCTTTAGGGAGTGGGGGGCATGGATGGACCGGCAGCGGCCGGGATGACCGGAATCTCCAGAGCCGACACCGCGCCGGGCGCCCAGAGGATTGTAGCGCTACCCGACGCGCTTGGCTCGTAGGCGGTGGGGAAGTGCCCGAAAAGCGGGTTCCGCGGTTGCAGGTAGCGGCCGGCGATCAGCAACCGCAGTCGGTCGCCGGCACGGAAGAGCGTGGCCGAGGGGCTCAGCGGTATGACTACCTCCACCTCCTCCCCGTCCGCCACGGGCTGGAGGGTCCGGAAGCTGTGCACGGGCTGATGCGGCGTGCTGCGTTCGGCGTCCAGTTCACGCAGCGCGAGTCGCAGCCGGCCCTGTGCGACATGATCGCGTCCGTAGCCGTAGGAACCCTCGAACGGGACCGGCGCACCGTGCGACCACTTCTCGACACCGATGAACAGCCGTGGATCGGCGGCGCCCGTCGTCGCGACGCGGAGTCCTAGTGTCATCGGGCCGCTCAGCTCGGTGTCCTCCCGGAAGCGGTAGTCGAAACTCGCGGCATTCTGGGTCAGTTCGAAGGTCACCGATCCGGTCGGGTTCGCCGTCTCGGTCAATACGCCGTCGCCGCCGAGGTAGAGCCGGCGCCACTCGGTGCGGCCGATCGGCCACTCCTGCTCGTCCCGTACCGCCACGACGTGATCGCGACGATCCCGGATCTCCAGCCGCACGGGAGGCAGATCGGGGACGTCCTCGTCGCGGAGGTATCGCGCGAAGAACGAACGCTGATGTTCGCGCGCGTCGTCGCCGTAGAAGGTGGCCCACTTCCCGCCGCGGTGCACATAGGCGTGCCGATGCACCGAGCCCACCTCCTGGAAGGCCCGCATCGATCCCCCGCTGTGCAGATTCGCGTCGGAGAAGCTGGTGCACTCCAAGATCGGCACGGTGATCCGCGATAGGTCGGGCGTGATGGCATCCCACCAGGCATCTCGCAGCGGATGCTCGCGCCGCTCGACCGCGAGGTTGCTGTTCAGCCGCGCGACCCGGGAACTCAGAAAGAGCCACACCCGGGCGAAACCGTTCTCGACGACGCCACCCGGGGTGAAGAAGTCGCGATAGGCGTCGGTGAACCCCTCCCACGGGCAGATCGCCTTCAACGCGGGAGGCCGCAAGGCGGCGACCTTGTATTGCGACAACGCCAGGTAGGACACGCCCAGCATGCCGACCCGGCCGTTCGACCATGGCTGCTCGGCCGCCCAGGCGATCACCTCGGCGATGTCCTCGGCCTCCTGATCGGAGAACAGTGCACCACGGCCCTCGGAGTGCCCGCCGCCGCGGGTGTCCAGGTTGATCACGGCGTAGCCCTGCTGCGCCCACCAGACCGGGTCGGGAGCCTCCCAGCTGGTCTGATCCGAGATGCGCAGCGGCGCGGGCTGGTTCATGATCCGGAACTGCGGGTTGACCGACCACCGGCCATGCCGCTTCTTCGGCACCGCGTCCTTCCCGTACGGGTGCGCCGACAACAGCACCGGCAGCGGCCCCGTCGCATGGGTGGGCCGGTACAGATTCAGTCGCAAGGTGACGCCGTCGCGCATCCGCACGGCGACGTCTTCGTCTTTGCCGACATCGTCGGCCATCTCATACACCGTCACCGGCGGATGGAGGATCGCCGCCACCCGACGGCGCGCGTAGGCGGCCCGTCCAGGACGCCGCCACGGCTGATCAAGCCCAGTTCCCCTCATGTTCCACCCCTCTCGCCGGCGATGCTTTTGAGCATCATTCAAGTGCATTTGATCGGCACTCTAAACCATAGGCTATGCTGCTGTCCATGACCACGGGCACCCCCGCCGACGACAACCACCGCAGCCGCCAGAAGCGCGTCGGCGCCGCCCTGCGCAGCGAGACCCGGATCAGGCTCCTGGAGGCCGCCGAAGCCGAGTTCCAGGCACACGGCTACACCGGCACCACCGTCACCCGGCTCGCCGCCGCCGCGGGAGTCTCCGTCCAGACGCTCTATCTCGCCTGGGGCAGCAAACGTGGCCTGCTCCGCGGCTACCTGGAGCGTGCACTGGCCGGGGAAGCACCCTCACCCGAGGCCAACTCGGACGGCTTCTCCGGCATGTCCGCACCCGAGCGACTGAGCGGCCTGGCGAACCTGGTCGCCGACATCGCCGGCCGGGCCGCACTGGGGTGGCGCCTGTACCGGGACGCCGCCGCCGCGGACCCCGCGATCGCGGCCGACTGGGACGAACTCCAGCTGCTTCGCCGCGGGACCTTCGCCCGCATCCTCGCCGGTCTGCCCCCGGAGGCTCTGCGCGACGGGCTGACCCTCGACGACGCCATCGACACCGCATGGACAATCGCCAGCCCCGAGAGCTACGACCTGCTCACCCGTCGGCTCGGCTACACGCTCGACCAGTTCCGCGCCTGGACCGAACACACCCTCGTCGCGGCGCTGCTCTCCCCCGGCCCAGGTAACCGCTGAGCAAATCATGTCCCGGCTGCGACGCGCTCGGAACGGCACTGATCATCGCAAGCCCACTAGTCATTTCGGACAGCAACCGACAAGCGGCCACCACTGAGACTGGAAGCGAAGCAAGGCCGACAACGACGAAGGGAAGGCCATCATGAGACTGGGCAGCACGGGACACGATGTGATCGACAGCGGATTCTTCCGCGATGCGGACCTCGACTTCGCCACCCGGGGGGTCCTGGGTCGTGCGGTGCACGGCGCCAGCGAGATCGGCGAGGTGCTGGCCACGATCGCCCGGGTGCGGCACGCGTCCGACTGGGTGACGCAGTGGCGGCTCACGGCCGAGTCGGTGCAACGGCAGGCCGAACATCAACTGGCGGCCGGTCATCGGGTCAGCGCCCGCTCCAGTTACCTGCGCGCCGCCACCTATTGGTCGTGCGTGGCGGACGGCTTGGCCGCCGAGTCGGACGAGGATGCGCTGCTGGCGGCGTTCCGTGCCGGCCGCAGTGCCTGGGAGCACTTCATCGACTGCTCCAACGGCGCACACCTGCGGGTCGGGGTCGGCTATGAGGGTGGCACGCTGCCCGGCTACCTGATGCGTCCGGACGCAACCGGACGGCCCAGGCCCACTTTGGTGGTGACCAACGGCAGCGATGCGGCGATCAATGACCTGTGGTCCACCATCGTCGCCGGCGGTCTGGAGCGCGACTGGAACGTCTTCATCTACGACGGTCCGGGGCAGCAGTCGATGCTGTTCGAGCACGGCGTGCCGTTCCGCCCCGATTGGGAGGCGGTGCTGACTCCGGTTGTCGACACGCTGGCCGCCCGCGCGGACGTGATCGCCGAGCAGCTCGCCGGCTACGGCCTCAGCCAGGGCGGCTACTGGCTGCCGCGGGCACTCGCCTTCGAGCACCGGTTCGCGGCGGCGGTCGTCGACCCGGGCGTGGTGGATGTCTCGACCTCGTGGACCGCGAAGCTCAGCAAGGGCATGATCGAACAGCTCCATACCGGGGACCGGAAGCGGTTCAACCAGGCGATGGGCCTGGCGACGCACCTCCCGGGGCTGGCCAGAACCCTCACCTACCGGGCCCGCCCCTACCCGCATACCGACTGGTTCGACCTGTACACCACCGTTCTGCAGTATCGACTGGACGCCGAGACGGCGGCGCTGATCAGCACGCCGTTGCTGATCACCGAACCCGAGGGCGAACAGTTCTGGCCGGGACAGTCGGCGGAGCTGGCCGCCCTGGTGCAGGACTCGGAAGTGACCCGCTTCACCGCCGCCCAGGGGGCCGAGCTGCACTGTCAGTCGCTGGCCCGGCTGCAGACGGAAGCGCGCGTCTTCGACTGGCTGGAGGACCGTCTCGGAATCACCGAGCCAGCGCCTCGGGATGAGCCAGCAGGTACGCGGTGAGGTCGTGCCGCGAGCGGACGTCGAACTTCGCGTAGATGTTGGACAGATGGAACGCGACGGCGCTGCGGGTGACGAACAGCTCCCCGGCGATCTGGGTGTAACTGAGCCCCTTCACCAGCAGCGCCAGCACGTCCCGCTCACGGTCGGTCAGCTCCGGCGCGAAGGCGTCGACCGGCGCGGACGTGGTGGTCGATCGGTCGGCCGCCGCCTCGAGTCGCTCGACATAGGGCACGGCGCCGAGCCGCCGGTAGCCGTCCAGCGCCCTGCCGCCGGCTCGTGCGGCCACTGTCGGGTCGGACGTGGTGCCTGCGAGGTCGGCCCACATGTGCGCCCGATAGAGCTGCAATTCGTTGGCATCGTCGTGGGCTGCCCGACTGAGCAGCCGCTCGGCGCCGGCGGCGTCCCCGGCCTGCTTGGCGCGCAGACCCCGCAGCCAGGCCAGCACGGCCGGGCTGGACGGCGCCGGCAGCGCGGTCTGCGCCATGAGGTCAACGCACTGGTCGGCCACATCGGGCCAGCTCGCCCAGAGTGCGAGCAGGCCGGCATGGAGCAGCAGGAGCCCGTCGGACGAGTTGGCGACGAGCTCGATGAGGTCGGCCAGGTCGCGGTAGTCGGACACCAGCGCCGCGACCTCGTCGGGCCGCATTCCGGCGGCGTGCGCGCGCACCACGCGGGCCACCAGCAGCATCAGCCGTCCCTCAGGCCAGGGCGCCTGGCGTGACATGGCGATGGCCGCGCCGAGGTGCCGATCGGCGTCGCTGAACCGGCCCAGTCCGGCGTCGACCAGCGCGGGCCCGAAGTCCGGCGCCCAGCGGAGCGGTTCGCTGGTGTCAGCGGAGAGCCCGACGACGACCCGGGCGAGCGGCCAGTCGCCGGCCAGCCATTGGGCCAGACCCAGCTGGGCACGGAAAGCGGAGACGTCGCGGTGTCGGTGCAGCCGATTCGCCAGGGTGTCGAAGTCCTCGGCGGCCCCGCGGACGTGCAGCGCGTAGAGCCGATAGACGGCCCGCCAGCCCAACAGGCCCAGCCCGTCGACGGGCACCGCAGCCGCCCGGTCGGGCAGTGCGGAGAAGAAGCCGACGATCTCGGTGTCGCCGCTGGACTGCCGCGCCGCCACAAAACCATGGGTGGGGGAATCGACGCCCTCAAGGGCCGGGTCGAACGCACCGGTGCGATCGGCCAGGGTGATCTGCTCCTCGATCCGTGCGGTGTCCTGGCCGGTCAGCATCCGCAGGTAGCCGCGCAGGATCGCCACCCGCTGCTGGACGGCGGGCTCGGCGGCCGCGAACTGCTCGGCCGACACGCCTTCGAGAAGCTCGAGTGCGGTGGCGATGTCCCGTCCCGGAACCGGGTGAGCGCGGCGGCGACCGCCTGCGCAGGGAGTTCTGCGTGTTCCAGCAGGGCCCGGCGAGAGCCGGCCAGCGCGGCGTCCCACAGGCTCTCACCCTCCCGGCTTCGCCGCAGCTCAGGCGAAGCGGTGATGCCCGCAGCCGCCCGGTAGTAGTGGGCCGCCTGATCGTAGGCGCCGTCGCGGTGCAGCATGACGGCGCGCTGGTCGAGGTCGTCGGCCAGGGAATCGTCGACCACGGTGGTCGCGGCGAGCCGGTGGTCCAGTGCGTCCTGACCGGTGCTCACCGCGGCGGCCAGCCGGTGCAGCTGGAACCTGCGGGACATCGGGATCAGTTCCAGGACGGCCGCTCGGGTCAGGGCGTGCGTCGCTCGAGCCGTCAGCAGGCCGGCGTGGCCCACCTGGACGAGGTCGGCGTCCACCAGTTCCTGCAGGGACTGGTGCGGCTCGGCACACCCGGAGACGGCAGCGATGTCGGGAACGGTCGAGTAGCTGGAGCTCAGCACGACGATCGCCTCCAGGGTCGCCCGCGCGTCGGGGCTCAGCCGGGCGAGCCGACGCTCCACCGACGACGCGAACGCCCGCGGGGCGGGCCACCGGCCGGTCAGGTCCTCCAGCTCGATGGCATTCAACTCCAGCAGCGAGGACAGATACAGCGGATTCCCACCGGTGTGGCGCCACAGCTCCAGCACGGTTCCCTCCGGAAGCTCGGGACGGCGGGTGCGGACCAGTTCGTACGCCTCGTCCAGCGTCAGGCCGGAGAGCGTGATCCGGTGCAACCGCGAACGGGAGCGGGCCAAGGCGTCCAGTGCGAGCGCCTCCGCGGAAGCGCCGGAGCGAGCAGCGCCGGAGTGCCCTCCAGCCGGCGGAACACCAACCGGAGCGCCCGGACGGACTGCTCGTCCGCCCACTGGGCGTCGTCGATGCAGATCAGCAGCGGGCCGGTCCCCACCCGTTCGTCGATCCATTCGGCGAAGGCCTGAGCAGCCAACGGCGCCGGAGGGTGGGCGGAGCCCAGGTCGACGCCGAGGTCCCGCAGCAGCGAGTACGGCTCGGCAGCGATGTCCGGCTCGAGCGCATCGGCGGCGACGACCACGAAGTCCGCCGCCCGCTCGCGACAGCGCACCAGCAGGGTCGTCTTGCCGCTGCCGGGCGGGCCCTCGATCAGCAGCACAGTGGGCGTGCCCGCTCTCGCCGCGCTGAGCGACGCATCGACCACGCTGAGGGTGTCCGACAACGGCGACATCGTTCCCTCCAACCTCAGGCGCGAGTGTGCCAGTCCTGCACGGCGGCGGTCCAGGTACCGCATGGATGACGAGCGCGGGGGTGGCCGCGGGACTGGTGACTGTGTTTAGCCGCGGTGCCTTCCGGGTATGCATCTCGCGGCGGCTGCTCGGTGGTGCGGCGACCAGCGCCGCCGGGTAATACGGTGCAAGAGATGGGGGCCGCAGATCGTCCACCGAGTGCGCCGCAGCCGGGACATGATTGATCAGTGGTTCCCCAGGTGGAGGAACCACCGAAGCCGACAGGGAGGTCCAGCCATCAGCGTCGAATCCGCGCCGGTCCGCGGCTTGGTCGAGAGAGTCACCGAGTCGGTGCTGCCCACCCGCCATGGCACGTTTCGCATTGTCGGGTACCGCTCAGTCGGCGACGGCGTTGAGCTGGTCAGCCTGTCGCAGGGCATCGAGGACGGCCGGCCCCACTCCGGTGCGCCGCTGGTCCGGCTCCACTCGGAGTGCCTGACCGGAGACGCCTTCGGATCGTGGCGGTGCGATTGCGGTGAGCAGTTGGACGCCGCGCTCGCGCTGATCGCCCACGCCGGCGAGGGTGTCCTGGTCTACCTCCGGGGTCACGAGGGACGCGGCATCGGCCTGGTCGAGAAGCTGCGGGCCTACCGGTTGCAGGATCAGGGCTTCGACACCGTCGACGCCAACCTGCAGCTCGGGCATCCGGTCGACGCCCGCGACTACAGCCAAGCGGCCGGCATCCTGCGCGACCTCGGCGTGCACAGCGTCCGGCTGCTGTCGTCCAACCCGGCTAAGGCGGAGGCGCTCGGGACGCTCGGCCTCCGGGTGGTCGAGCGGGTCGGAGCAGCCGTGCCGTCGCGTCCCGAGAACACGCGCTATCTGCTGACCAAGAGGAAGCGGATGCGGCACGACGATGTCGTCACCGCGATCGTTCCGCTGCCGACGGCTGCCGCCGGGGCTTCGTCCGACGGTGACTGCTGCTCGGCGGTGGACAGCGCGCCGGGGAACGCCGATCGCTACGCGTGGCTCGCCGCACAGGACGAGTGGGTGGTGGCGCAGAGCGCACAGAGCCTGGACGGATTCCTGGCCACCCGGACCGGCGAGGGCGCCGGGCTTTCCGGGGACGCCGATCATCGGCATCTGCATCGGCTGCGGGGGCTGGCCGACGCGCTCATCGTCGGGGCGCAGACCGTCGTGAACGATGACCCGCTGCTGACCGTCAGGCTGGCCGCCGGGAGCGATCCGGCCCGGGTGGTGCTCGATCCGCACGGACGAGTGGGAGCTGCCGCACGGGCGTTGTCGGTACCCGATGCACCCACCCTCTGGCTGACCGGCCCGGACGTCGTCGGCAGCGCGGACGCACCCTCGCACGTGTCGCAGATCCGGCTCGGGGCACCACCCTGGTCTCCCGCCGAGCTGCTCGCTCTGCTGCGGGCCCGTGGCCTGCGGCGGGTACTGGTCGAGGGCGGTGGACGCACGGTGTCGGCGTTCCTGGCGGCAGGTGCGCTCGACCGGCTGTTCCTGACCACGGTGCCGATCCTGCTCGGCGACGGCGTCCCCGGCGTCCGGGTGCCGCCGGTCGGCCGCATCGCGGACGCTCGGCGCTGGCCGGTGCGCCGCTTCGCGCTGGATGAGGACACCTGCCTCGAGTTCACCCTGCGGTAGCGCCAGTCGCCGTTGGTCGAGCCTGGCCACCGTTGGTCGGGCCGGTTGAGACCTGAGCCTATGCGTCCGGAAAGGGGTTTCGACAAGGTCAGCCAGCGGTGGTGGCGTTGATCGGCGTTTCCTACCGAGCTGGACAAGCTCAGGATGGCGGCGAGGTGATCAGCAGATCCAGATGGCCCACCCGGACCCGCAACTCTCCGTCGTCCAGCAGGGCCAGCCGGGCTGCCAGCCACTCGGCGGCGGCACTCGCCAGCTCCGGGCGTGCCTCGACGACGGCGTCGATCCGCTCGGTCAGCAGCCGGTTGATCAGGGGCGCGGCGGTGGAGTCCAGCAGCCACGGCGTGTCGGCGGTGCGCACGCGAAGGCCCAGCCGGGCGCATCGATCCGCCAGATACCCGGCGGCGTCGCTGCCGGGACGGCCCGCGCGGGCCTGGTGCGCATTGAAGGCCGCCGTCAACGCCGCATCCTGCGGCTCCGGAGGATCGAGCTGGACGGTGCCATCCACGGTCAGGCTGAACAGCGCCGCAACCCGGTGGGTCACCAGCACGTTCGCCAGCTCGTCGAGCTCGGCGGCGGTCAGCAGGTCCAGCAGCGCCGAGCAAGTCAGCAGCTGTGGGTGGTGTGCCCGGATCAGACCGTCGAGCTCCCCGATCCCGCCGACCACCCGCTCGGTGTCCACGGCCACCGACGCGGCGAGCAGGTCGGAGTCATGGTCGAGCAGCACCCAGCGCGCCGCCCTCGGCAATCGCGACTCGAGGTAGGCGCTGTTCGCTCCCGTCCCCGCGCCGACGTCCACGATGGTGAGCGGGTCGGCCTCCGGTGCGGCGGCGACCCACTCGGCGACCAGATCCAGCGCGCGATCCCGGGCCGCGGCGTCCGCGGCCCGGCGGAGCGCGAGCCAGTCGGCGGCGATCGGACGCTCCGGCCGAGTCACTGCCCCACCACCCCGAGGAGTTCGGCGGCGGCTCGCGGCCAGCCGCGCAGACCGCGACGGGATGCGAGAGCCTGCTCGCGCCATTCTCGGCGCAGCGCCGGGTCGGTCAGCCATCGCCGCAGGTGACGGGCAAGTGCGCTGGGTTCCTCGACCGGCACCGCCGCTCCGGGCAGGCCCTCAGTCGTGCCACTGCCCAGTGCCTCGACCGCTCCGGTGCCCGCCCCGACAATGGCCGGGATTCCCCGTGCCAACGCCTCGGTGACGACCATTCCCCAGGTTTCGGCACGGGCCGGGTGCAGCAACAGATCCGCTGCAGCGTAGGCCTCGTCGAGCGCCGCACCCTGCAGTGATCCCGTCCAGACCGATCGGACGCCACCCAGCGCAACCCGAAACCGTTCGGCGTAGTCAGGCTCGGCAACCGGGCCGACGAAGGTGGCAGTCCACGGCAGGTCCAGGCACTGGGTCAGCGCCGCAACCGTGCCGAGCTGGTTCTTGCGTGGACCGATCGAACCCACCTGCAACAGTCGGGGCGGATCGTGCGGTTCGGCCACCGGCGCAGACTGCACACCGGGCGGCACGGCGGCGATGCCGGCCCGGCCGGTGCGGCCGGCGAGCTCGTCCGCGGCCGTCCGACTGGTCGCCACCACCCGCCAGGCGGCCCGCACGCTGCGCCCCTCGAGCGCCGCCAACTCGCGGCGCTCAGCGTCCGTCAGTCCCCCTTCGGCGGCGAGGGGCAGATGCACCAGCAGGACGATCCGGACGCCGCGAGCGGACGCCGCCTCGATCAGATCCGGCGACGCTGCCCCGACCAGGCCGTCCAGCAGCACGACGTGCGCGCTGTCCAGGGCCATCCGGAGGGCGTCACGAGAAGCGGCGTCGCCGCGGGGCCAGGGTCCGTCGATCTCGACGAGGCTGACCGGTGGACCAGGCCAGTGGGCGACCACGGCCGCGTTGTAGGCGTGCCCGCCGGAGGGCGCCTGCGGCCGCGGCACGACGAACCGAACGGCCATCTACAGCTCGAGCCGATAGGTGGCCCAGGCGTCCGGATGTTCCCTCAACCGCACCGACAGCGCCGTGAAGCCGGTGAGATCCATCGTGGCGCGCAGCCGGTCGCCGATGTGGCCCGCGACCACCTCGGTGGTGCTGAACCGGCCTGAGAAGGCCGGATGCTCGTCGAGGTTGCGGTAGTCGAGGTCGGCCAGGATCTCCTTCAGCCGAGCGGACGCCTCGCCGACGTCGATCACCACCCCGTGTTCGTCCAACTCCGGACGGCTCCAGGTCACCTCGACGACAAAGGTCGCCCCGTGCAGCCCCGCGGCCGGCCCGAAGAACGGATCCGGCAGGCTGTGCGCGATCATCACGTGGTCGCGGACGGTCAACTCGTACATGCGTCCTCCCGGGGGTAGCTGATCACCTGGCACAGGGTCGTGCCGCGTCCGGTGTCCATCACGCGCAGCGTCTCGGGCAGGTCGGCGAACGGCACCGCGGGTGCCAGCAGCGCGTCGAAGGCGTCGTCGCGCAACAACTCGAGCGCCAGCCGCAACCGGTCGGACGTGCTCCGCCGAGCCACCCGCGCCGGGCTGACCCGGCTCACTTGACTGGCTCGCAGCGTCAACCGCCGAGCGTGGAAGTCGGTGCCGAGCGGGATGCTCGGCGCCGTCTCACCGAACCAGGACAACTCGATCACCTCGGCCTCGTCCCCGCACAGCCGCAACGCGGTGGCCACCCCCGCAGCACTCGCGGACACCTCGAACACCAGATCGCAATCGGCAGCTGCCGCGTCCGGGTTGAGCAGCGGAACACCGATCAGGTCCGCGATCGTGGCCTTGCCGGGGTCGATATCGATCAGCTGCAGGCGCCCGAGCGGGAAGCGACGCAGCAGCGCGGCGACGCTGAGTCCCACCATGCCGGCGCCGATCACCGCGACCCGGTCACCGATCCGGGGCGCGGCGTCCCAGAGCGCATTGACCGCAGTTTCGACGGTCCCAGCCAGGACGGCACGCGAAGTGGGCACGCCGTCCGGCACCTCGGTGACCGTGGACGCCGGCACGACGTAGACGTCCTGATGAGGGTGCAAGCAGAACACCCGCCTACCGACCAGTTGTGCCGGGCCGTCCTCAACCATGCCGACGCTGAGGTAGCCGTACTTGACCGGCCCGGGTAGGTCGCCGGCTTGGAACGGGCAGCGCATCGGTGCCCGCACCGACTCGGGGACGGCGTGCCGATGCACCAGCAGTTCGGTTCCCCTGCTGATGCCGGAGGCGAGCGTTCGGACGCGCACCTCGTCCGGACCCGGCTTGGGAAGCCGTTCGCGGCGCAGTTCACCCTGCCCTGCCGCGACCGTCCAGTACGCCGTCGCCTCCATGCAGGAACGCTACCCGTGCGCCGCGCGAGGGAAACGCTGAGCAACGCAACCACCGCAGAAACGGCTCTGCCGGCCTTCGCGCCCTGACGGCATTGGCCCGGTGGGTAGTGTCAATTGAATGAACACAGCGGTCGACGATCGGCCGCGAGAGCCTCGGACTCCCTCCAGGAGGCCCGCCCTTCGCGTCCGCGGAATCAACTACGACACCGGCTTCGCCGGCGCTGGATACCCGTCCCGGAGGAGCTTCGACCCGGACGTGGTCCGGCGCGAGCTGGTCGTCATCGCCGAGGACCTGCACTGCACGGCCGTCCGGGTCTCCGGCGGTGACCTGGACCGGCTGGTCATCGCCGGGCGGGCCGCCCTCGATGCCGGACTGGAGCTCTGGTTCGCACCATTCCCGACCGAGCTCACGCCGTCCGAGCTGACCCGATACTTCCGCGACGCCGCCGAGCGGGCGGCCGTTCTCGAGCACGCCTTCCCGGGCCGGGTCGTGCTCGTGCTGGGCTGCGAGATCAGCCTGTTCGGTGCCGGCTTCCTTCCGGGCGACACCTTCATCGAGCGCGCCACGGGCTTGACCACCTCTCCTTGGCCGGACGCCATGATGGCCGCCTTCCGCGGCCTACCAGCGGCGCTCGACGACTTCTTCGCAGACACGGTGGCAGCAGTGCGGCAGGTATTCCACGGGCGGGTCAGCTACGCCAGCGGCACCTGGGAGACCATTGATTGGACGCCCTTCGACATCGTCGGGATCGACGGCTACCGCGACGCGCGGAACTCCGACGACTACCGGCAGCAGCTGCGCAGCTATCTGGCCAAGGGCAAGCCGGTCGCGGTCACCGAGTTCGGTTGCTGCACCTATCGCGGGGCAGCTGACCGCGGCGGCCTGGGCTGGGCGATCATCGACGGAGAGCACAGCCCGGCCAGGCTCGACGGATCCTATGAACGTTCCGAGGCTGAGCAGGTCGACTATCTGCGGGAGTTGCTCGCGATCTTCGCGGACGAGGGCATCGACGCGGCGTTCTGGTTCACCTTCGCCGGCTACGAGTTGCCGCACCGGGCAGATCCGTTGTTCGACCTCGATATGGCGTCCTATGGGGTGGTGAAACTGCACGATCCCGCCGTCGGCCCTCCCGCGGACGACCTCGGCTGGCAGCCGAAGAAGGTGTTCGCGGCCCTGGCCGACGCCTACCGGACGGAGTAGCAATGGAATCGATCCTGATCTGGGTCGCACTCACTGCCGCCGTGGCGGGCGGCGTCCAGTACTTGCGTGGCATCCGGCGACGACTGATGTTCCCCGGAATGACGCTGGTGCTGGCGGCCGTCACCGCCGTCGTCAGCGTTCTGGGCAACCTGAATCCGGACATCCTGGCCGCCCTCGGTCGCGACCGCGACGCACTGCTCGCCGGACAGTGGTGGCGGCTCGTCACTCCCCTCTTCGTGCAGGACGGCGGCTGGGCCGGAACGGTGTTCAACCTTGTCGCGCTGCTGATCATCGGAGCGTTCGCTGAGTCACTGTACGGCCGAGGCGTCCTGGTCGGGGTCTACTTCGCCGCCGGCCTGATCAGCGAGGTCGCGGCCTACACGGTCCTGCAGCACCAGGGCTCCGCCGGAAACTCGGTCGCCGACCTGGGCCTGACCGCGCTGTGCCTGATGACCTACGTCGTCGGATCGCTCCCGCTGCCGCGGGTGCTGGGTGTGATCGGCCTGCTGGCCGGGGCGGCGCTCATCGTCACGGCGAACCTGCATGGCGTCGGCTTCGCCGTGGGTGCGGCCGCCGGCCTCGTCCTGGCGCTGCCACGTCATGGACGACAGCGCATCGCCGCCGTCCCAGCCGCCGAGGCTCACCATCAGCGTTGATCGAGCTTGTCGAACCGCCGGACTGTCGAAACCAGCTCAGCTCCGACACCGGGCCAGCAGCTTCCCGTCGGCATCCAGGACCTTGCCCTCGACAGCCGGCGGATGATTCCAGCCGGCAAAGTGAACCCGCGCTTGTGGGACCACCCTCGCATCGACGATCGCAACACCGTCGACGACGGGGTGCGTGCTCGTCACACTGTCACCGACCAGACCGATCTGGAGGCTGGCTGCCTGAGTGAGGACGGCCCCGGCATCGTTGCGGACGGCGCCGGCGCCGATCACGTCGTACTCGGCGACGGTAGCGTCGTCGTTGCCTACCAGTCCGCTTGGCTCGACCGGGCAGGCAGCGGTTCCGGCGGGCACGGGGCCGCCGACGGCCAATTCGACCGAGGCGCCGATGTCGTCGTCCAGATACTCAGGGTCGTTGCCCGCGAAGCAGGTGACGATCGTGTGGTGCTTGTCGACGAAGGCCGCCGTCCTGGGCGTACCCGGCACGTCGCCGGATCGCCTGCTCAGGTTGTGTCCGATGAAGCGCCACCCGGCGTCCATCACGAGACCGCTAGTCGAGCAGAGCCGCCGTAGGCCAGCCTCGGTACGACGCTCAGCGGCGGTGATCCGCACCGTGCTGGGCGCCTCGGACCAGCCGACGTAGCAGTGGTAGTCATCGGTCCAGAACGAGTAGTTGATGTCGATCCCGGGCGGCACGGACGTCACCCGCGACAGGTCGGGCTGGGACGACCAACCCGCCGGCGGTGGACACCGTCGCACCACCACCGAGCGTGGAATAAACGGCTGTTTCCACCACTCCCCCGGCTGATGAACATCCAGCGCCCAGCCCTCGGGCACTTTCTCAATCGGGATCGGACCGGTACAGCCCGGCAGCACCAGCGCCGCCAGAGCCACGAGTACGACGGCGAGTCGGTCGAATCGATGGTTCATGAGCCCCCCAAGAAAAGCATGGTCCCTCTCTCCCTGGGCCAAATACCTCGATTGCCTAGGTATGAAGGTCCGGCCAGCATACCGGCGCGCGTCCCGCGGTCAACCCCGCAGAGCGGATCCGGTAGCGGACGGCCCCCGCGACCGACGGGTTCCCGCCCATCGCCCCGGGTAGCGGCACCATCGCCCGTCCCCGGCCGGCCCCAGTTACCCACCGGTCATAACCGTCTGAGAAACTTCTCCGGTGACCGTTGTCGCCACTTATCTCGCCGTTACCCTGATCCTCGGACTCTTGGCGGTGGTTGTCCGCCTGCCCCCACTGGTCGGATTCCTGGCCGCCGGCTTCGTCCTGAACTGGATGCATGTCGAGCACCTGCCCGCCATCGAGGTGATCGCCGACCTGGGCGTCACGATCCTGCTGTTCGGGATCGGCCTCAAGCTGAACCTGCGCACCCTGCTGCGGCGCGAGGTGTGGCTGACGGCGTCCGTGCACCTGGTGCTCAGCGTGGCGTTGGGCACCCTTGTGCTGTGGCTCGGCGCCCTCGTCGGGCTGCCGATGCTGTTCGGGCAGGATCTGCGCACCTTCGTCCTGCTGGCGTTCGCGCTGTCCTTCTCCAGCACCGTGTTCGTGATCAAGGTGCTCGAGGAGCGCGGTGAATCACACGCGCTCTACGGACGGGTCGCGATCGGCATCCTGGTCATTCAGGACATCGCCGCGGTGATCTTCCTGACCGCCACCAGCGGCCATTGGCCGAGCCCGTGGGCGCTGGCCCTGGTGCTGCTGTGGCCGCTGTCCCGGGTGCTGCGCAAGATCTGGGGCCGCTTCGGTCACGGCGAGATGCAGTCGCTGTTCGGCATCGTGATGGCGCTCGTCCCCGGCTACGCGCTGTTCTCGATCGTCGGGCTCAAGGGCGACCTCGGAGCCCTGATCATGGGCGTCCTGCTCGCTTCGCACCCGTCGTCGTCCGAGCTCGCCCGGTCACTGTTCCATCTCAAGGAGTTGCTGCTGGTCGGCTTCTTCGTCTCGATCGGGCTGACCGGCCTGCCTGACCTGCCGATCCTGGGGATCGCACTTTTCATGGTCGTGCTGCTACCGGCGAAGACCTTCGGCTACATCGCATTGCTGTGGCTGATGCGGTTGCGGGTCCGGACGTCGCTGCTCGCCGGCCTCAGCCTGACCAACTACTCCGAGTTCGGGCTGATCGTGGTCTCGTACGGGGTGACCGCGGGGATGCTCGAGGCCACCTGGCTGGTGGAGATCTCGATCGCTGTGGCGATCAGCTTCGTCTTCGCCGCCCTGATGAACGGACGCGGCCACCTGTATGTGGAGAAGCTGGCCGAGCGGGTGCCGCGCCGGAACCCCGACCAGCTCCACCCCGAAGAGCGGCCCGCGGACGCCGGCGACGCCGAGGTGGTGGTGATCGGCATGGGACGGATCGGAACCGCGGCCTACGACCGGCTGCAGGACAGCTTCGGCCTTCGCGTCGTCGGCGTCGACTACGACGGCGGGCGGGTCGAGTCGCAGGTCAAGCAGGGCCGTCACGTGGTGGAGGGCGACGCCACCGACCTGGACTTCTGGAACCGGCTGACCCGCAGCGAGTCGGTGCGGATCGCGGTGCTCGCGATGGCCCAGCACGGCGCGAACGTCACCGCCCTGGACTGCCTGCGAGAGAGCGGGTTCACCGGCAAGGTGGCCACCGTGGCCCGCTACGAGGACGAGGTGCTCTGGGCCCGCGAGCACGGCGTCCCGATCGCGTTCAACGTCTACGCCGGTGCCGGCATCGAACTCGCCGACGCGTCCGCCCGCTCGGTGGGGCGCAAGGAGATCGCCCAGTAAACAACCCCGCAGTGGTGGCGAGAATGTCGGCGCTCGCCACCGGGGCCGCGCAGCCGCAGCTCGATGGATCCGGATCTCGACCCCAGGGATCCTGCCCGGCCTGGTCGCTCCACCGGGGGTGTCGGTGCCGACCTTTACGATGAGTCTCGTGCCTGACCTGTCGCCGCTGGACGTGCTGCGTACCACCTTCGGGTACGACGACTTCCGCGGCGAGCAGGACGCGATTATCGACCATGTCACCGGCGGTGGTGACGCGATCGTGCTGATGCCCACCGGCGGCGGCAAGTCGTTGTGCTACCAGATTCCGGCGATGGTCCGGCCCGGGGTGGGCGTGGTGATCTCGCCGCTGATCGCGCTGATGCACGACCAGGTGACCGCCTTGGAGAACCTCGGGGTGCGGGCCGGATTCCTCAACTCGAGCCAGAGCTACGAGCTGCAACGACTCACCGAGCAGCAGGCGTTGGCAGGCGAGCTCGACCTGCTCTACCTGGCACCGGAACGCCTCGACCTGCCGCGGACGCAGGAGTTCCTCGACCGGCTCACCCTGTCGGTATTCGCCATCGACGAGGCGCACTGCGTGTCGCAATGGGGTCACGACTTCCGTCCGGAGTACCTGAAGCTGTCGGTACTCGGACAGCGCTGGCCCGACGTACCCCGGATCGCCCTGACCGCCACCGCGACGCCGACCACCCGGCGCGAGATCGCCGAACGACTCGGCCTGCAGCAGGCGCGGACCTTCGTCGCCAGCTTCGACCGTCCAAACATCGCCTACCGGATCGAACCCAAGCAGCAGCCGCTGAAGCAGTTGCTGTCGCTGCTCCGCACCGAGCACGACGGGGATGCCGGCATCGTCTACTGCCTGAGCCGCAAATCGGTCGAGGCCACCGCGGAATCCCTGGTCAAGGAGGGCATTGACGCCCTCCCTTACCACGCCGGGCTGCCGGCAAGCGTCCGCTCGGCCAACCAGTCGCGGTTCCTGCGCGAGGACGGCATCGTGATGGTGGCGACCATCGCCTTCGGCATGGGCATCGACAAGCCCGACGTCCGGTTCGTCGCGCATCTCGACCTGCCCCGCAGCATCGAGGGCTACTACCAGGAGACCGGACGCGCCGGTCGCGACGGCCTGCCCGCCACCGCCTGGATGGCCTACGGCCTGGCCGACGTCGTCCAGCAACGCCAGATGATCGACCGCTCCGAAGGGGACGCCACCCACAAACGCCAGCTCGGGCAGCACCTGGACGCGATGCTCGGCCTGTGCGAGACGCTGCGCTGCCGGCGCCAGCTGATGCTCGACTACTTCGGCGAAACCAGTGAGCCCTGCGGCAACTGCGACACCTGCCTGAACCCACCGAAGCCGTGGGACGGCACGATCCCCGCCCAGAAACTGCTTTCCACTGTGGTGCGGCTGAAGCGGGAACGCAACCAGCGGTTCGGCGCCGGCCAGCTGATCGACATCCTGCACGGCCGGCGCACCACCAGGGTGGAGCAGTGGCGCCATGAGCAGCTGAGCACGTTCGGCATCGGCACCGAACTCACCGACCTGCAATGGCGGGCGGTGGTTCGCCAACTGCTGGCCGCCGGCATCCTGGCGGTCTCCTCCGATGGCCACCACACCCTGGAGATCACCGACCTCTCCTGGCCGGTACTCCGCGGCGAGCGCCCCGTCCCGCTGCGTGAGGACGCCGTGGTGCGGGCCGGCTCAACCCGGAAACGCACGGCGTCCGGGAGCGGCAAAGGCCCCGCTGCCGCCACCGAGCTCACAGCGAACGACCGCGAACTCTTCGAACGCCTCCGCACCTGGCGCGCCGAGACGGCCCGCACCGCCGCCGTCCCGGCTTACGTGGTCTTCCCCGACAGCACCCTGGCCGCCATCGCCCAACACCGTCCGACCAACTCGGACGAACTGTTCGCGATCAGCGGCGTCGGCGCCAAGAAGCTGGAGTCCTACGGCGACGCGGTTCTCACTGTGGTCGCCGGCGGCACGACGGACGAGGCCTGATCATCGCGTCGCGGACAGGTCAGAGTGTGAGCAGGGCGTCCGGCGTCCAGCGTGGCCACCTCGGCGCGTAGTCGGGGATGGCCCGCCGACCGGCAGCTTGCTCGGCTTCGTTGGGTCCGGCGATGAGGTCGACGGGTCACAGAAGACGCCGGGTGCCGTCCGGTTTGATCTCCACGAGATTGCCGTCATCGTCGATCGAGACCGTCGTCTGCCCAGACCGTCGCACGGTCGCCGCGAGTCGCACGGCTGCTGCCCGTTGAGCGACCCGTGCGTCGATCACAGCGTGGGCGATGTCCCTCTCCTGCGGATTCGACGCGGAGAACTGGGCATCACCCGTAGCCACAGCAAGGATCTGGCGGTTCTGCGCCGAAGTGGACCGTTCCACCTGCATGCCGATCCGAAGCCAGTAGTTGATCTGTTCGGTTGTCGTCCGGTTCTCAGCGCGCGCGACCGCCGTCGCGGCTGCGGCGACATCCGCCGTCACCCGTGTCTGGATGGTTGCACCCTTGGCCATCGGCCTCCCTTCTGTCCTCACTTAGCGGTCCGAGTTGAGAAGTGCGTGTAGTCGTTGGGCGAACTTCGGTGCGCCCGCGGTAGCGATCTTGTCCGCCAACTGGAGCGCGGTCACAGGAGGGCTCTTCTTGCTGGCCGCCGCACGAGTGAACGACTCGAGCACACCCTGACGATGGCGATTGAGTAGATCCACCAGAAACTCGTCCGACGTGATGACCTTGACGCCGGCCGCGAGCACCGGCGCCGTGCGCAGATGCCTCATGTTCCGTGTAAGCAGGACATCCACGTCACCGTGGATCACTGCGGCCGCGTGCGCCCGGTCGTCTGGATCCGGCGAGAGGTCGTCCGTGACCTTGTCCCGGTAGCGACCCGGCTCAATACGGTATCGCCCGAAGTGCTGGCGCACAGCGGAACTGACCGAAGCGGCAGACGCCGGCGTGCGCTTGCCTTCACGGATGATCACTTCCTCCCATTCGGCAAGCACCTCGTCGGTCCAGACCCAGGTGAACAAGAAATCCTCAGCGAGGGTGAGCAGCACGTCCATGGTCGTGAACGGAAACAGCTCGCTGGTGTCGATGAAGACCCGCTGAGGACGGGCCATCGGACTACTCCCCCAAAACGGCGCGGATCGCCTCGCCGCCGGCTCGGCGGCGATCGCGTTCTGCGGCGACATCGACGGCGTCCTGCACTCGGATCCGGCGGTGGCGGCTTCCGGGCAGCCGGCGGAAAGCGAGCACCTTATCCTCGCACAGCCGGTCGACGAACTGCCGTGTCACGCCGATGATGTCAGCTGCCTGCGCAGGGGTGACCTCGTCCTCGGCGCGCAGCACGACAACCCTGGCGCCGTGTGCGACATCGTCGAGCATCGCGCGCACGGCAACCTCAACCGGGGTGTCGCCAACGAGCCGATCGGCCAGATTCTTCGCATCAGTGCGGACGGCGGGATCCATGGGGTCAAGTGTGGTTGCGAGCGCATGTGCGGCCATGGGTTCCATGATACGCACATCTGCAATAACAGCAACTGTCTGAGTGGGGGCTCGGGGACGCCACGAATGGATCGGCGCACTCAGGTCTCCAGGGCCGTGAGCGTCCCCGCGCGCCAGTCAGCGATCAACGCGTGCGCGATGGACGCCTCACCGGGCACGCTCACCTCGCCGGCGTCCACCGCCGCGGTCAGTTCCTCTCGAGTGAACCAGCGGGCGTATTCGATCTCGACGCCGTCCACCTGAATGTCGGTGGTGGACGCCCGAGCGACGAAGCCGAGCATCAGCGAGCGGGGGAAGGGCCACGGCTGGCTCGCCACATAGCGGACGGCGGACAAAGGCAAACCGGTCTCCTCGCCGACCTCGCGGTGGACCGCCTGTTCCAGCGACTCCCCTGCCGTGACGAAGCCGGCCAGGACGGACAGCCGTCCCGGTGCCCAGACGCCTTGGTGGCCGAGCAGCAGGCGGTCGTCGGCGTCCAGAACGGCGACGATGATCGCGGGGTCGCTGCGCGGGAAGCGGTCACGTCCGCACGAGGGGCAGTGGCGGACCATGCCGCCCTGGGTGACGACCGTTGCCGCACCGCACAGCCCGCAATGCGGCGACGTCCGATGCCACTGCGTCAGCGCCACCGCGGCGACCACCAGCTCGCGGTCGGCATCGCCGAGCACCGGCATCAACTCACGTAGGCCGGCACCGTTCTCGACGTCGGCGGATTCCACGAAGACGGGACGTCCATGGGACAGGCCCAGCAGGTAGTGCCGCTGGGTGTCGAACTCGCCCCCCGGATGCCGTTCAACGATGGCGAGATCGTCGCCGACGTTCAGCCGGCCGGCCCGGTCGACGCTGAGCAGCAGCGCCGACGGGTCCCTCCACCTGGCGGCTAGCCAGGCGGCGTCCAGCCGTTGAGGTTCGCAACGATCCAGTTGTGCCGCCTCGCCCCAGGAGTCCATGAGGTCAACCTACGACTTCTGGATGGATGGGTCTCGACAAGCTCGACCAACGGTGGGGATCAGCTGAGCAATCGCACCGCGTCCGCCCAGGCCGACTCGGGTGGGAGCCTTGGTGTCACCAGGCGGTCGGCGAGGATGTCGAAGAATCCGGCCTGCACCTGATCCGGCGGGACTCCGGCCAGGTCGGCCCAGGCTTGCCGGTAGATGGCCAGCTGGGCGGGGTCGGCGCGGTCGACGTCGCCGGTCTTCCAGTCCACGACCAGGTAGCCATCGGGGGTGTCGAACACGGCGTCGATCCGGCCCCGGACGATGGTGCCGGCGATCACCATGCTGAACGGCACCTCCACCGCCCGTGGACGCCGGGTGGCGAACTGTCCGCGCTCGAACGCCGCGCTCAGCTGGGCGAAGTACGGGTCGTCCGGCGGCTCCTGACCGGGGTCGACGTCGAAGGTGGGTTCGAGCGAGAACCGGTCCTCCAACCAGCGATGGAACCGGGTACCCAGCCGTTGCGCCGCCACCGGACGCTGCGGCATCGGACGGCTGGCGTCCGTCACGAACTCCTCGGGCTCACGCGCCAGCCGCACCAGTCCGGTCACCGACAGGTACTCCGGACGCGCCGGGACGGCCTCCTCGACCGCGGCCAACGCCAACGCGGCCACGTCGGCGTCCCACTGCGCCACCTCCGCCTGTTCCTCAGCGGACAACCCGACCGGATCGAGCGGCACCAATAGCTCGGACGCCGCCTCGACGTCGGCGGCCAACCGTTGCCGTCGCACGCGTGCCTCCGGGTCACCGATCACCGGCCACTCCAGCGCCGCCCCCGATCCGGCGAGCGGATTGTCACCAACAGCGGGCGGCGCCTCACGCAGCACCTCGCCGTGCTGCTCGATGGCGCGCAGATAGGGCGACGGCCGGCGCGGCTTGATCAGTTCGCCCTCCCACGAGTGTGTGGTGGCCACCAGTAGTTGCTTGGCTCGGGTGACCGCGACGTAGGCCAACCGGTCCTCGGCATGCCGGGCCTGCTGTTTCAGTGCCGCCGCATATTCCTTGAACGCCGCGTCGGAGGCGTCGGCCAGCTGCGGAATCGCCGCGGCGTCGCCGCGCAGCTCAGCGGGCAGGACGGCCGCGTTGGTCACCCAGTTCTCGGTCACCCGGTCGTTGGGGAAGACGCCGTCGGCCATGCCGGGCAGGAACACCACCTCCCACTCCAGGCCTTTCGCCTTGTGCACCGTGAGCAGTTTCACCGAGTCGGCATCGCTGGCCACCGCCTGATCGAGACCCGCGCCGTGGTTGCGCTCGGCGTCCAGATAGGCCAGCAACCCGCCCAGGGAGGCTTCGCCGTCCACATCGCAGTAGGCGGCGACCGCGTCGGTGAACGCGCCGAGCTGGGCGCTCGACGAACCGGACGCCGCCAGCTCACCCTCGACCCCGAGGGTGTTGATCACCCGCCGCACCAAGTCGAGCACCGGTTCGCCGGCATGCGCCCGCAACCCCGCCATCTCGGCGGCGACCGCGGCGAACCGGCGACGGGCCTGCTGGCTGTAGTGGAGCTCGCCCGGATCGTGCAGCGCCTCCAGCAGGCTCGGCACCGTGACCCCTTCGGTGCGGGCCATGGCCCGGCCGAGGTCGTCCACCAGGTCGCCGTCCCGCACGCCCTCAACGGACGCCAGGTCGGCGGCACGGCGTCCGAGCAGCGCCAGGTCGGCGATCCCGATCGCCCAGCGCGCCGAAGTCAGCAGCCGGATTGCCGCCGGGTTCGCGCTCACATCGTCGAGCAGCGCCAGCACCGAGCACACCTCGACGATCTCGGGCAGCTCCAACAGACCGCCGAGTCCGACGATCTCCACCGGCACGTCACGCGCCTTCAGGTCGGCGTACAGCGCCGGAATCTGCGCATTGCGGCGCACCAGCACCGCCAGATCGGACCACAACGGCACCCGGCCGGTGCCGTGCAGCGCCGCGATCCGGTCGCCGATGAACGCCACCTCCTGTAGCCAGGTGTCGAAGCCCGCCACCTCCACCCGGCCGGGCGGCGTCCCCTCCGGGGCGGTCAACGCAAGCGCCGCCGCCCCGCCACCCATCGCGGGATCGGTGTGCAGCCCGGACGCCAACACGTTCGCCACCGCCAGAATCGTCGGCCCCGACCGCCGGTTCACGGTCAGCGCGAACGACCGCGCCGGCACCCCGGAGGTGGTCGGGAAGTCGTCGGCGAACTGCAGAATGTTGCTGGCCGCCGCACCCCGCCAGCCGTAGATGGCCTGATGCGGGTCGCCCACCGCGGTCACCGGATGGCCCTGTCCGGACGCCACGTCGTCGCCCGAGAACAACGCCCGCAGCATCGCCGCCTGCGCCGACGAGGTGTCCTGGTACTCGTCGAGCAACACCACCCGGAACTGCCGGCGCAGCAACTCCGACACGGCCGGCACTCGGCGGGCCAGCTCGGCTGCCACCGCCATCTGATCGGCGAACTCGACATACCCCAGGCTGCGCTTCAACTCCGCATACGCAGTGGTCAGGCCCAGCAACTCCAGCCGCTGCTCGGTGATCGCCCGCGCCTGGCGCACCGTGGCGTACTCGCGGCGATACCGGTTCAGCGGCGCCTCGGCCAGCGCCGTGGCGAACTCGCGGGCATGTGCGCCGACCTCGGCGGCGCTGACCAGATGTGAGGTCAGGTCGGAGTCCAGCTTCAGCAGCCGCTCGGTCAGCGTCACCGGGGCGAAGGACGCCAGATGCTCGAACGGTCCGGCGGCGTTGGTCACCACCCGGGCGGCCAGCCGGTACCGGGAGGCGCCGGTGATCATCACCGGGTCGCTCTCCACCCCGATCCGCAGGCCGTGCTCGGCGACCAGCCGGGCAGCGAACGCATCGTAGGTGAGCACCAGCTGCTCCCCCTGCTCGTCCACACCGGTGTCGTCGATCACTCCCGCGCGCTGCAGCGCCGTCCGGACGCGGGCCGACAGTTCCGCGGCCGCCTTGCGGGTGAAGGTCAGCCCCAGCACCTGTTCGGGTGCCAGCTGGCCGCTGCCGACCAGCCACACCACCCGCGCCGCCATCACCGTGGTCTTCCCCGAGCCGGCACCGGCGATGATCACCCCCGGCTCGAGCGGCGCGGTGATCGCCGCCAGCTGCTGCTCAGAGAACGGCAACCCGAGCACCTCGCACAGCTGCTCGGGCGCCTGCAACAGACCCGTCATGCCACCACCTGCCGGCCGGCCGGCTTGGCCGGACAGCTGGCCGCGAACGGACACCAGGTGCAGCCCGGGCCCGGCGTCGCCGGATAGCGTCCCTCGCGGACCAGCCGGGCGGCGCGGGCCAGCCGCTCATGCACCCAGCTGGGGTGATCGGCGTCGTCGTCTGCCAGATGCGGGCGCTCGGACAGCGCCGCCTGGTGGAACTCCTTCGGATAGTCGTCGAGATCGCTGCCGCCGGGCACCCGCAGATAGACCAGGCAGCCGCCGGCGCTGGTCGCGCCAGGCCCCGCCAACCGTTCGAAACCGCCGGCCTCAATCGCCAGCTGATACACCCCCAACTGCTCGTGGGACGCGGTGGCGCCGGCGGTCGGCGGCCGCTTCCCGGTCTTGAAATCGACCACCCGCAGCCGTCCATCGGCAGCCCGCTCCAACCGGTCGACGGTGCCGACCAGCCGCACCTGATCGCCGGCGACGTCGACCTCGACGTCGAAACCCACCTCGACCCCCAGCACCTCGGTGCCGGCGTTGGCGTCCGACCAGTTCAGGAACCGAGTCAGCGCCGCCTCGGCCTGATCGCGTTCGGACACCGACAGCCACGCGGTGGCGAACGGCAACTCGCCCCACACCTCGTCCAGCTTCGCGGTCAACTCGTCGAAGTCGAGCCCGGAATTGCGGGCATGTTCGGCCAATACGTGGATCACTGAGCCGAGGCTGGTGGCCGCACTGCGCGGCGGGTCCGCCTTCACCTGCCGGGTGAGGTAGTGCTGCCGCGGACAGGTGAGCAGGCCGGTCAGCATCGACGGACTGATCCGCAGCGGTCCGGTGGGCTTCGGGGGGCGTCCGGTTGCGTCGAGCACGCCCCACCAGAGCGACGGCCGGGCCTGCGGCGCCAGCGGACGGCCACGCGAGTCGGTGAGCGCGGCCAACCGGGCCAGCCGTGCCGCGGCCGCCTCACGCAACGCCGCCGAACAACCGGGGTCGGCCGCCCGGCGACGCAGCTGGGCGACCAATGCGGGCAGGGTGAGCGGACGGGCACTGGGTCGGAACTCGGCCGGCTCCACCCCCAGCTCGGTGAGGAACCTCGACGGCTGGTTCGCCTCGCCGTCGGAGCCCTGCACCGCGCTGACGATCAGCCGGCGGCTCGCCCGGCTGCACGCCACATGGAACAACCGCCGCTCGTCGGCCAGGGATTCCCGGGCCTCGGGCCGTCCGACCAGGCCGTCACTGACCAGCTCGGACGGCTCCAGGATCGCCGCCCCCGCGCCGGGCGCCGGCCACAGCCCCTCCTGGACGCCGGCCACCACCACCAGCGGCCACTCCAAGCCCTTCGCCCGATGCGCCGTCAACAGCCGGACGCCGCGCCCCCGCACCTCCGCTTCGCGGGTGGTGTCGGCCGGGATCTCCTGGGCCGCCACCTCCGCCAGAAAACCACGCACCCCGCCCGGACCGGCCGGCTGTTCACTCGCATTCGCGGAGGCGAACAGCGCGATGACCGCGTCCAGGTCGCGGTCGGCGCGGCGTCCAGCCTCCCCGCCGGCCAGGCTCGCCGCCCGCAGCCGTTGCGGCCATTCGGTACCGGACCACAGGCTCCACAGCACATCGGACGCCCCGCTCGCCGGCTTCGCGAGTACCTCGGCCGCCCTCGCAAGCAGCTCAGCCAGCCCGCGCACGGCGGCCACCTCGGCGGTCTCGGCCACACCGGTGAGCCGCTCGGGCTCAGCCAGCACATCAGCAATCAACTGACCGGGGCTCCGCGCGATCAGCGACGATCCGGTCTTCGCGCGTTCGGCCTCCAGCAGCAACCGCCCCAAGGTGCGCAGGCCGACGGCATCGAGCCCGACCAGTGGCGAGGTCAGCAGCCGCTTCGCTTCATCGGCATCCAGCTCGACACCGCCCGGCTCGATGCCGCGCAACACCACCTCGAGCGCCAGCAGCAGCGGCCGGACCGCCTGCTCGGACAGCAGCGGGATCTCGTCTCCGGCCACTTCCACCGGAATGCCGGCCGCCACCAACGCACGCGCGATCGGCGCGATCTGGCGCCGTCCGGAGCGGACCAGCACCGCGATGTCGGCATGCCGGAAGCCCTCATCCAGATGCGCCCGGCGAAGCTCCTCGGCAATCAGCTGGGCCTGCTCGGCCTCGGTGGCACACACGAATGTCCGCACCTCGGCACCCGGACGGGCCTGGTCGTCAGCACGCAGCACGCGGGCAGCGACATCGCCCAGCACGGGCAGCGGCAGCCGACGGGCCACCCGCCTCCACGCTGCTGTCAGGCCGGGTGCCCCGCGGTGGACGGCACCGAGCGCGAGCACCGCTGCAGGCTCCCCGGCGGCCGAACGGAACGTGTCCGGAAAATCGGCGAGGGCGCGCGGGTGGGCCCCACGGAAGCGGAACACGACCTGATCGGGGTCGCCGACGGCCAGGATCGGACCGCCCGGCCCGACCAAGGAACGCAGCAACCCGATCTGGGCCGGATCGAGCTCGCCGTACTCGTCGACGATGACCCGGGAGATCTCGCCTCGCACCGACGCCGCCAGCTCTTCATCGGTGAGTACGATCCTCGCCCGGTGCACCAGTTCGGCGTAGTCGAGGCTGCCCTCGTGATCGAGGATGTCGAGGTACTCGGCGAAGAACCGGCCGAGACTCACCCACTCGTCGCGACCGGAGGCCCGCCCAGCGGCCACCACATCATCGGGATCAAGGCCGAGTTGTCGGGCCCGCGCGATCGCCGCGCGGACCTGCCGCGCGAACGCCCGGGTACCGACCGCTTGCTCGATCTCGGCGGGCCAGACGGCGACGCCGCGGCCGGCCAGCAACTCGCGTACCCGGAACTCCTGCTCGGGCGCGGTCAACAGCCGCGGTGCGCTCGTTCCGGGGACGGCCGCACGCCGCAACAGCCACAGGCAGAACGCATGCACCGTCGTCACCCAGGGCGGGCTGATCGTGCGATCCAGCGCACGAGCCACCTCGTTGCGCAGCTGGCTCGCCGCCCGGCGTCCGAAAGTCAGCACCAGCGGCTGCGGCTCTCCGGGTGCTCGTTCGCGGAGATCGACGGCGGCTGCCGCCGCAACCACGGTCGACTTGCCCGAGCCCGGCGGACCCACCACCAGAACGGGTGAGCGGCGGTGTGCCTGGACAGCCTCGCGCTGCCCGGCGTCGAGCTCGCCCTCGATGGATGCTCCGACCGATCTCATGCCCTCATCGAATCACCCGGCACCCACATTTTCCGGACGGCGACACGCGGCGTCCGGGTCCACTCGCACGAGTGACAGGGCGCGGACGGATGTGAGATTGTTGCTGGCGCTGCCGCGAGGGCGACCGCACTGGTCGTCTGGGACAGCTCGTTCGGCAGTGGCCGTCAGCGACGGTCGTATTAAGGCTAAGGAGAAGTACATGGCGCAGGGGACCGTCAAGTGGTTCAGTGCCGAGAAGGGCTACGGCTTCATCGAGGTCGAGGGTGGCACGCAGGACGTCTTCGTCCATCACACGGCCATCGACATCCAGGGCTTCCGCACCCTCAACGAGGGCCAGAAGGTCGAGTTCGAGATCACCTCGGGACCGAAAGGTCCGCAGGCTGATCGGGTCCGGCCGCTCTGACCTGACCCGACTCGAATCCATCGCGATCCGCGGGCCCCATCCGCCGATGGGGCCCGCTTCGTATTCCCAGGTGCCGTTGGTTGAGCTGTCGAAAGCAAGGAGGGTCTCGACAAGCTCGACCAACGACGAGCAGTCCGCCACAAGCTCGTCAGACGGGTCCGGCACTCCCCCTTCCAGGGTTGTCCCCGACGTCCTCCCCACTGCCTGTGTCCTCGCCGCCCGCTAGATTGGGCGAGGAAGCCCAGCCCGCGTCGAGAGGTACCCATGAGTTCCACCACGCCCCCTGGCGGCGCCGCCGCGATGCCGCTCCAGCCACCCGTCACGCTCACCCTTACCGCCCCGGACGTGCCCGCCGTCGTCACCGAAACGCAGGCGCCGGCGATGGCCCCGCAGGTCGAGGCGGCCCAGGTTCCGGTGCTGGACGCCAAGGTCGATGAGTTCCTGAACGCGCTCAGCAGCGCTGAGGAGAAGTCGCCCACTTTCTCGGCCCAGGCGGACGCCGTCCGCAGCATGGGCGATGTCGATATTCGCAAGGCCGCCGAGACCTCCAACCGGCTGCTGAACGCTCCCGTCCGGGCGCTGAACGAGGGCGGGCTGTCCGAAGGATCCAAGGTCGGCCAGACGCTGCTCCAGTTGCGCCGCACCGTCGAAGATCTCGACCCGGGCAAGGCGCGCGGTTCGAAGAAGTTTCTCGGGATGATCCCGTTCGGCGACCAGGTCACCGACTACTTCCGCCGTTACCAGAGCTCGCAGCAGCAGCTCAACGGCATTCTGCACGCGCTACGCAGCGGCCAGGACGAGCTGACCAAGGACAATGTCGCGCTCAACATGGAGAAGCAGAACCTGTGGACGGTGATGGGCCGGCTCAACCAGTACGTCTACATCGCCGAGCGGCTGGACGCTCGGCTGTCGGCCCAGGTCGCCGAGTTGCAGTTCTCCGATCCCGAGAAAGCCAAGGCGCTCAGCCAGGACGTGTTGTTCTACGTGCGGCAGAAGCACCAGGACCTGCTCACCCAGCTGGCGGTGTCCATCCAGAGCTACCTGGCGATCGACATCATCATCAAGAACAACATCGAGCTGATCAAGGGCGTCGACCGGGCGTCGACGACCACCATTTCCGCGCTGCGGACGGCCGTCATCGTGGCGCAGGCCCTGGGCAACCAGAAGCTGGTGCTCGACCAGATCACGGCGCTGAACACGACGACGTCGCAGATGATCCAGCGCACCTCGGAGATGCTCAAGGACAACTCGGCCCGCATCCAGGAGCAGGCGGCCTCGTCGACGATCGGACTCGAACAGTTGCAGTCGGCGTTCGCGAACATCTACATCACGATGGACTCGATCGACGAGTTCAAGGCCCGCGCTCTCGACACCATGGCACAGACCATCGGCGTGCTCGAGGGTGAAGTGGTCAAATCGAAGGAGTACCTGGAGCGGGTTTCGCAGCAGGACTCCCGCTCGCAGACGATGCCGCAGATCAACATCTGAGGCCACCCGCACCACCGATCCAGACACGAGGTAACAGCGAGCAATGGGCTTTTGGGACTGGCTGACCGGCCGCGACTCCGCGCCGCCGCCGGTCGCCGTACCCGAGATCGATCCGGCGCCCACCGAAGCCGACATCCTGTCCTCCCTGGACGGCGTGGAGCAGCTGATCGCGTCCGGCGCCCTGCCCTCGGTGGTGCGTTCGCGGGCGGCCCGGGTGACCAAGCTGGTCCGCCAGACGCTGCCCCGGCTGGGCTCGCTCGGACTCGGCAGCTATGACAGCTACTCGGTCGTCGCGACGGCCACCGACTATCTGCCGGAGGCGATCGGCGCCTATCTGCGGCTGCCGCGGGACTGGGCCGACAGCCGTCCGGTCGAGAACGGCAAGACGCCGCTGCTGCTGCTGATCGACCAGCTGGATCTGCTGGGGGCCACCATGGAGAAGATCTACGACGCCGCCAACTCCACCGACGCGGCCGCCCTGATCACCCACGGACGCTTCCTGCAGGAACGCTTCGGTCACGCACCCATGGCCGAACTGAACGTACCGAAACCGGCACCGGAGACGTCCACCAACCCCTTCGACTTGGAGCGACCGTGAGCAGCCCTGACCTGGCCGGAACCCTCGACGCACTGGCGGACGCCGCACGCACCGCCGGTGTGGACGCCGCCGCCGCCCGCGTCGAGGGCGAGCAGTTGGCCGCCTCCGTCGCCGAGTCGGCGGTCGGGTCGTTCGTCGACTGGTGCACCGGCACCGGTCGCGCGATCAGCGCGCAGGTGTTCATGGAGGCCGCGGTGCGGGGGCGCCGATTCCGGACGTCCGCCACGCCGCTGGTCGCCCAGCTGCACAACTCGCGGTCCCCGCAGGCGGTGCCGTACGCCAAGGCGCTCGCCGAGGTGGCGTCCGCGGCCGCACTGCTCGGGCAGCCCACCCCGCTCAGCATCGGTGCGGCGCAAGGAGCCGCGAGCGCCCAGCTGAGCGCCGCCCAAGGCTTGAGCGCCGCGCCGCGCACGCCCGCCATGCCCCCCGGTGCGGACGCCGAGTTCGTCCGGCAGGCACCGCAGATCCTGGCCAACGTGCTCGATCAGATGCAGACCAGCCAGTCCCGGCTGCTCGACCTGCAACAGCTGGACCCGTTCGGAGCGGGCGCCTTCCGCGGGCTGGGCACGGTCGCGCCGGGCACGGACCCGCGGGGTCTCGACACGCTCGACCAGCGGAGCAGCGATCAGCAAGGCCTCGACACGCCCGGCCCACGAGCCGGCCAGCCGGTGCAGGCCGCTCCCCCGCCCGCCGAGCCGGCACCCGTGGAGCCCGAGCAGCCGGATGAGCCGGAGAAGTCGCTCGACGAGCTGCTCGCCGAACTCGACGCCCTGGTCGGGCTGGGCACTGTCAAGGCCGAGATCCACCGCCAGACCGCGGTGCTCAAGGTGGACGCGCTGCGCTCCAAGGCCGGTCTGAAGAGCCCCACCATCACCCGGCACCTGGTCTTCGTGGGCAATCCCGGCACCGGCAAGACCACCGTGGCCCGGCTGGTGGCCGGTATCTACCGTGCGGTCGGATTGCTGTCGAAGGGGCAGCTGATTGAGGTCGACCGTTCCGAACTGGTCGCCGGGTACCTCGGTCAGACCGCGATGAAGACCGCCGAGGTGGTGGCCCAGGCCGAGGGCGGCGTGCTTTTCATCGACGAGGCGTACAGCCTCAACGGCGACCAGTACGGCGAGGAAGCCATCAATACGCTGGTCAAGGAGATGGAGGACAAGCGCAACGACCTGGTCGTGATCGTGGCCGGCTACCCGCTGCCGATGCAGATCTTCATCGCGCAGAACCCCGGCCTGGCCAGCCGATTCCGCACCACGATCGGCTTCGACGACTACACCGACGACGAGTTGGAGGGCATCTTCACCGGCATGGTGGCCCGGGCCGACTACGACCTCGGTGAAGGCTGCCTGGAGGCCTTCCGCGACCTGCTGGCTACCCAGGTCCGCGACGAGACCTTCGGCAACGGCCGCTTCGCCCGCAACGTCCTGGAGGCCGCGGTCGGCAAGCACGCCTGGCGGTTGCGTGACGTGACCGACCCGACGCTCGACCAGCTGCGCACGTTGCTGCCCGAGGACCTGGCCCCGGACGCCGCACCCGCCGTCAACTGGCCGCCGGCACGTCCCGGCGCGTTGCAGCCGCCCTTCGACCCGGCCCTGCCCGGTCCAGCCGCGGACGATCCCAGCCCGTCCGCGGGCGCCGACACTGACACCGGCACCGGCCCCGACCGAACCGGTGACGATCCGGCTGGAGCGCTGCCGTGACCGCGGTCCGCACCACGATCGCGACACCCACCGCGAGCGGCGGAACTCCGGCGGCAGCCACGCCCGCTCGCCGCCGCCGTGGCGCCGCCCCCCGGTCGGTGCGTCGCCTCCGACGGCTGCAGATCGCTGCGGTCGCCTTGCTGCTGGCGTTCGGCGCTCTGGTGGTCACCGCGCTGGCGGTCCAGTTCAACGCCTCGTCCCGCGCCGCGGAAAGCCTGGCCCAGTACGACCGGCTCGCCAACGCACGCATCCAGGCACTTGAGGTGCAGCAGGCGGCCAACACCTGGGCGCTCACCCCCACCGACGCCGTCCGCGCCGATGTCACCGACCAGCTGACCTCGCTGGCCACCACCCTCGCGGACGCATCCTCGGTCGACACCGACCGGGACCGGATCGTGCCCCTGACCGGTGCCCTGGTGCATTACTCGATGACCCTGCAGGACGCGCTCAACGCCAAGGGCACCGCGTCCGCGGCACTGCTCGCCAAAGCCGACACCCAACTCAGCGATGAACTGCTCACCCCGCTGACCGCGGCCCGCACCGCGGCCGGCGACCGCATCGCCCCTGAACTGACCGCGGGCTGGCTGCCCTGGGTGATCGGCGGCCTCGTGGTGACCGCGGGCGGGTTGATCGCGATCTCGGTTGCACTGGCCCGCGCCTCACACCGCTACGTCAATCCTGGTGTGGCTCTGGCGCTGGTGTCGGCGTTGGCGTCGGCGGCTGTGCTGGCCGCGTTGTCGACCTCCGCCTCGAACGTGGCGAACGACTTCACCGGGAGTGCCCGGGCCGAACTCGACGCGGCGGCAACCATCCAGCAACAGCTGCATCAGGCGCGCGCCGACGAGGTGCTGGCCGTCGGCCTGCAAACCGCGGGGACCCCGTATCAAACCCGGTGGACCTCCGCCTACAACGCGATTCTCAGCGGCGTCGCCACCTTGCCCGATTCAACCTGGTCCGCCTCCGTATTGAAGGCGTACAAGGCCACGCACGACCAGGTCGTCAGTGCCACCGGCAAGGCCCAGTGGACCACCGCGGCCAGCATGGTCACCGACGCCTCGGCGAAGGCGTTCACCATGATCGACACATCGTTGAACACGGTCCGTGCCAATCTGGGAGGGCCGGTCAGCACCGGCCTGAAGTCAGCCAGCGACGGTGCCGCTGCCGGCATCGCCGGCGTGATCGTATTCACCCTCGCCGGAGCCGGCCTGGTGGTCTGGGGCGTGGCCCGGCGGATCGAGGAGTACCGATGAGCCCCGTCAGCGCGCCCACCGCACCCGGCCGGCTCAATGAGCCTGTCCAGCCGCAGGCGATGGTCGGCTACCTCGCCGAACTGGACGCCTGGACAGCAGCCCGGCGCAGCGAACTGGCGGCGTTGGACGCCGAGATCCTGGGCCGCCGGCTGACCGCACTCACGCCGGACATGCAGCTGTCGCTGGCGTTGTGGCAGGCGGTGAAGAGCCGCTATGACCTGCTGCTGGTGACCTGGGACTCGGGCCGGGTCGGTCCGGCCGAGTGCGCCCGGCTGTCCTCGCTGATCTGGGGACGTCTGGACACCGGCGCCGCCCCGTCCGCACAGCTGGCCGGGATGGCCGTGTCGCTGCCCGAGGCCTGCCGGCTCTCGGACGCGCTGGTCGCGCAGCTGCGGCAGAAGCTCAACCTCGACCCCAATGCAGAACAGTTGGCCCGCCGGCTACGCGATCTGCGCGCCCAGCTGGAACGGATCCGGGAACAAATCCGGATCGAGCCGCCGGCCTCCGCCGATGCCGCCCGCGGCCAGGTGGAACAGCTGGCCGCCCGTACAGCTGAGCTGGAGGCCAAACGCGAACGGGGCGGCGACATCGGTGGCCTGCTCGGCCCACTCGAGATCGACGCCGCCCGCTACGAACGCGACCTGATCGTCGGTGGTGCCCGACGCCGCGAGAACCGGGACGCGCTGGCCCGGGCCCGAGAACTCACCGACGAACTCACCGCCCGCGAGCAGGCGCTGCGACAGCTGGTCGCCAACACGGTCGCCGCGGTCGCCCCGGCCCCCAAGTACGCCGTCCCGGACGTCGCCGCGCTCGGTCCGGTGCCCAATACCCGCACGGCGATCGACACCTACCTGGGCCGGCTGGAGCAGGTGGGCCGGGCCATGCAGGTCGTCCAGGACGCCTACTCCGGCGCGCTCGCCGAACGCGACGCGCTCGCCGCCCTGGTCCCGGCGCTGCGAGCCAAGGCAGCGGCGCTGGGTCACGCCGGCGATCCCGACTTCGCTGCGCTGACCCAGACCGCGGAACGGCTGCTGGCCCGGCGTCCGGCCCCGATCGCGGTGGTGCGGCAGGTCCTGCCGGCCGCGCAGGCGCTGCTGGACGCCCTCGCCGAGGGGGGCACCCGATGAGATGTCGTCAGCCGGGCTGCACCGGCACCATCGTGGACGGCTACTGCGACGTCTGCGGGATGCCGGGCAACGCGATCACCATGCCGGTCGGACGCGGGACGCCCGGACGCAAGCCGTCGGCGACCGCCAGCGGCCCCTGCCGGCAGCCCGGCTGCTCCGGCTCGATCGTCGACGGCTACTGCGACACCTGCGGGATGCCGCCGACCTCGGCGGTGGAACCGAGCGCGTCGTCAGCCACCAAGGCGTCCGTACAGCTTGGCTCGACCGCGCTCGGCTCAGCACGGGCGACCTCGTTCGGCGTCCGGCCGACCCGGCGTCCGTCCAACTCCACCCGACGGATGGGACGGATCGGCCAGGGTCTGACGATCGTTCCGCCGGCCCCCGCGGTCGACCCGGCCAAAGCGGTGATGGCCAACCCCGAACTGCCGGAGGACAAACGGATCTGCCCCAACTGCGGCGCGCACGTCGGACGCTCCCGCTCCGACGCCGCGGGCCGCTCGGACGGCTTCTGCCCGCAATGCGGCGCGGCCTACTCGTTCAGCCCGAAGTTGAAGCAGGGCGACCTGGTCGCCAACCAGTACGAGGTCGTCGGACCGCTGGCCCACGGCGGCATGGGCTGGATCTACCTGGCTCGGGACAAGAACGTCTCCGATCGCTGGGTGGTGCTCAAGGGGCTGCTGAACACCGGCGACGCCGACACGCTCAAGGCCACCATCTCCGAACAGCGGTTCCTGGCGCAGGTCGAGCATCCGCTGATCGTCGAGATTTACAACTTCGTCAGCCATGACGACAACGGCTACATCGTGATGGAGTACGTCGGCGGCCGGTCGCTGAAGCAGCTGCTCAAGCAGCGCATGGAGACCAATGGTGGCAGTTACGATCCGCTGCCGGTCGATCAGGCGCTGGCCTTCCTGATCGAGATCCTGCCGGCCTTCAGCTACCTGCACGACCTGGGGCTGCTGTACTGCGATTTCAAGCCCGACAACGTCATTCAGGTCGGCGACTCGTTGAAGCTGATCGACCTGGGCGGCGTCCGGCGGGCCAACGACGACGACTCGGCGATCTACGGCACGGTCGGCTACCAGGCCCCCGAAGTGGCGCAGGCGGGCGCCACCGTGGCGTCCGACATCTTCACCATCGGGCGCACCCTGATGGTGTTGTGCGCCGAGGTGCCCGGCTACCAGAGCGAGTTCGAGTTCGGCATTCCGCCGGCCGACCAACTGCCCGCCTTCGCCCATTACGACTCGCTCTACCGGCTGTTGCTGAAGTGCTGCGCGCGCGACCCGAACGACCGCTTCAACAGCGCCGAGGAACTGCGCCAACAAATGCTGGGCGTGCTGCGCGAGGTGGTGGCGACTGCGTCCGCGACGACGGCGTCCACCTCGATCAGTTCGCCGCTGTTCGAGGCGCCGACGGTCTCGGGCGACCGGTTCGAGTGGCGCCAACTGCCGCAGCTGCGCCGCGATCCCGGCGATCCGCAGGCCGCTTGGTTGGAGTCCCTCGACCTCAGTGACCCGGTGGACCGGCTGGGTGCGCTGGCCCGGCCCCCGGCGCTGTCCACCGAGGTGTTGCTGGCCCGCTGCCTGGCGGCGCTGGAGACTGGGAACCAGCGTGTCCTGGACGAGTCGGTGCACACCCTGCTCACCGACGATCCGTGGGAATGGCGCGCGGTCTGGATGGCCGGGCTGGGTGCCCTGGTGCGCGGCGACCACGGCACCGCGTTGTCCTCGTTCAACGCCGTCTACGGACAGCTTCCCGGTGAGCTGGCGCCCAAGCTGGCGCTGGCGGTCGCCTGTGAGTTCGGCGGGCAGGGGGACGTCGCCGAGAGCCTCTACCGGATCTGCGCGGTGACCGACGCCAACTATGTGACCCCGGCCGGCTTCGGTCTGGCGCGGATCCGGGCTTCCCGGGGCGACCTGAGCGGTTCGCTGGCCGCGCTGGACCTCATTCCGCAGACCTCGCGGGGCTACCAGGAGTCGCAGAAGCTGACCACCGAGCACCTGATCGCGCTGGGCAAGGACGCCGCACATTTGGCCGAGGCATTGCGAGTGCTGCAGCACGCCCGGCTCGATCAGGCCAGCCAGCTGACCTACGAGGCCGCCATTCATTCCAGAGCCTTGGCGCTGGCCTCCAATGGTGCGATCAAGCTCGGCACCACCACCTACACCGAGCGTGACCTGCGGGACAAGCTCGAGAGCTGCTACCGGCGGCTGGCCCAACTGAGCGCCGACGCCGAGGAACGTGCCCAGTTGGTCGACCAGGCCAACGCGATCCGAGCGTGGAGCCTGCTGTGACCGATGAGTCCCCTGCCTGGCCGCTGTGGGCCAGCGAGCATGCCGCCGCAGCTGCAGCGGCCGCCCAGGAGTACGGCACCCTGGCATTGACGGCACCCTGCCCGGCGTGCGGCGTCCCGGTGCGACCCGATCAGCGGTACTGCGAGAACTGTGGTGCAGACGTCCATCCCGAGGTCGGCCCGGCTGCGCCGCAGCGGCCGGCCACGGAAGAGACGGTCAAGTTCAACCGGCCGCGGCCGTCCACACCGCCCTGTGTCGAGTGCGGCGGTGAGGTGGACGCCGACGGCTACTGCCAGACCTGCGGCGCCAAGGCACCGTCGGCCCGCGACCACTTCGAGGCGGCCCCGGCATCCTGGGTCGCCGGGGTCTGCGATCGCGGTCTGGTGCACGGTCGCAACGAGGACGCGATGGCGCTGTGGGCCGCTGCCGAACCCACACGGTCCGCGGTGCTGGTGGTGTGCGACGGCGTCTCCAGTTCACAGGATTCCGATGTGGCCGCACTCGCCGCCGCCGAGCGGGCCCGCGACGTCCTGGCCGAACGCCTGGCGAGCGCGTCCGGCGATCGCCGATCGGACCTGCCGGATGATCGCGGGTCGAGCTCGTCGACCCCGTCCGGCCACCGTCGGTCGACCTTGTCGAGGCCCCTTGCCGACACAACCGAGCCCGACCCGCTCACCACCGCCCTCGTCGAAGCCGCCGCCGCAGCGCAACAGGCGGTCATCGCGCACACCGCACCCGACAGCGCCAATGCCGCCTCCTGCACGTTCGTGGGCGCGGTGGTGGAAGACGGTCTGGTCCACTGGGCCTCGCTCGGCGACTCCCGGATCTACTTCCTCGCCAACGACGCCCACGTCCAGCTGAGCACCGACCACTCGGTCGCGGAGGAGTTGATCCGCGGCGGGGTGTCGCGGGTCGAGGCGGAGCACAGTCCGCAGGCGCATGCGATCACCCGGTGGCTGGGCCGCGACGCGGAGAGCATCGTCCCCGACACCGGCGTGTTCGCCGCGCCGTCCGACGGGTGGCTGGTGCTCTGCACCGACGGGCTGTGGAACTACGCCTCCGAGCCGACCGCGCTCGCCGAACAGCTGCAGGCTGCATCGGTGGAGAGCGACGAGCCGGTGCAGGTCGCCCGCCGCCTCGTCCGATGGGCGAACTCGCAAGGCGGCAAGGACAACATCACGGTGGCCCTGGCTCGCCTGGCGGCTAACCTGAACGGGGAAGCCACAAGCACCTTCGGACGGCCTTGAGGAACCGCTGATTCCTTAACTGGTCCGCCACCGGTGCGGGCGTGCCGAGCACGAGTGTCGAAGAGAAGGACTGAGGATGGCCCTGTTCACCTCCGCGGTGTACCAGAACGAGTTCCTGCCCGACGGCGGCACCGACGTCAACGCGATCGTCACCATCGCCTGCAGCGGCGCCGGGGCGGCCGGGCAGACCGGCAGCGGCGACGCCGGCGAGATCATCATCGTGGACACCTCGGGCTCGATGGGCAACGTCAACATGGCCGCGGCGAAACAGGCAGCGATGGTGGCGCTCGACCACATTCTCGACGGCACCTACTTCGCGGTGGTGGCCGGCAACCACAAGGCATACCTGGCCTACCCGATGGTGCAATCCGGGGCCGGCATGGTGCGGATGGACGCCCGCACCCGAGCCGACGCACGGCGGGCGATCAGCTACTTCCGGGCCGACGGCGGCACCGCGATGGGCAACTGGCTGAACCTGGCCAAGGCCCTGTTCGACTCGATCGGGCATCTGGCACAGAAGCACGCCATCCTGCTCACCGACGGCGAGAACCACAACGAGACCCAACAGCAGCTCGACATGGCGATCCGCAACTGCGTCGGCCAGTTCCAGGTGGACTGCCGCGGTGTCGGTGTCGACTGGAAGGTCTCCGAGATCCGCACCATCGCCCAAGCGCTGCTCGGCACCGTCGACATCATTCCCAACCCATCAGCGCTGGGGCAGGTGTTCGCCGAGCTGATGCAGACCTCGATGGCGCGCGGGGTAGCGCAGGCCGATCTGCGGATCTGGATTCCGCAGGGGGCGCAGGTGTTGTTCGTTCGGCAGGTCTCCCCCACCGTGGAGGACCTGACCGGCCGCGGGGTGCCGATCAATCCGCTCACTCAGGGCTACCCGACCGGTTCGTGGGGCGACGAAGAGCGCGATTACCACGTGCAGATCCGGCTGCCGGCCAAGTCGGTCGGGCAGGAGCAGCTCGCCGCCCGCGTCCAGCTGGCGGTCGGACCCGAGGTGCTGACCCAGGGCCTGGTGAAGGCCAAATGGTCCTCGGACACCAACCTCACCGCGCAGATCAACCCGGAGGTGGCGCACTACACCGGGCAGACCGAGCTCGCCCAGGCGATTCAGGAGGGGCTGCACGCGAAGGCGTCCGGCGACGAGCGGACGGCGACCACCAAGCTCGGCCGCGCCGCCCAGCTCGCCGCGGAGACCGGCAACGCCGAGGCCACCGCGAAGCTGCGCAAGGTGGTCGACATCGACAACGCCGAAACCGGTACCGTGCGGCTGAAGCGCGGTGTCGCCAAGGCCGACGAGATGGCGCTCGACACGGCGTCCACCAAGACCACGCGAATCAGGGGCTGACATGGCGATTTGTCCGGCAGGACACACCTCGGCGGCCGAGGACTACTGCGACCTGTGCGGTTTGCCGGTGACGTCCGGCCCGGACGCCGCCCGTCCGGCCGCTGCAGTGGCGGAGGCGCCCACGGGTGCACTGTGCCCGCACTGCGGCACCAACAACGCCCCAGACGCCCTGTTCTGCGAAGCCTGCGGCTACGACTTCACCACCGGCACCATGCCCCGCTCGGCGACACCGGCCGCCGTCCCGCCCGCACAGTGGTCGAACCCGTCCACCCCTGACGGTGCCGCCGACTGGTCGAGCCTGCCGGCCTCTACCGACCCCGACCATCCCGATCCCAGCCCGTCGAGCCTGCCGACCACCGCAGACAACACCCAACCCGACGCCCACCTGACGAGCCGACCGACCACCGCAGACACAGACCAACCCGACCCCCGCTGGTCGAGCTTGTCGAGACCCCATGACGCCGACGCGGAGGCTCAGGAGGCCCAGCCTGACGCGGGCGCACCGGACATCCTCGGTGCCGACGCAGCGGAAGCGCAGCAGGGCGGGTCCACCCCCACCTGGTCGACTGGGCCGGGACCGGACGCGCCGACCGCCGATTCCCCCGCAGCGGCAAGCCCAGCTGACTTCCCCGCGGTGGCACCCATCGCACAGCCCGCCGACCGCGCACCGGATCCCACTCAGCCGGCGCCGTCCCCACCAGCCCCGACCCCGCCGTCACGGCGTCCTCTGCAGGCGCGTCCGACTTCGGTCGAGTGGGTGGCCGAAATCTGGATCGACCCCGACTGGTACGCCACCCAGGGGGCAACGGACGCCCTGCCCTCCCCCGGCCTGCCCGAGGTGGTGCCGCTGCGGGCGAGCTCGGCGCTGATCGGACGCACCTCGCAGAGCCGCAAGATCCACCCGGATATCGACTGCGCGCTGGATTCGGGCGTCAGCCGGCGGCACGCCCAGGTGACCAGCGACGGCACCCGGTGGTGGATCGAGGACCTCGAATCGGCCAACGGCACCTTCGTCGGCTCGTCCGCCGGTCCGCTGCCCACCAAACCGGTCGGACGCGGCCGCGTCGAGTTCTCCCCCGACCAGCGGATCTACCTCGGCGGCTGGACCCGCATCGTCATCCGGGCCGCCACCGACGACGAGAAGCAGGCCTTCAACGCCTGACCAGTAAACCCCTGCCTAACTACTTCTGGCCTCCCGTCGACGGCAGGCCTGAACTGGTTAGGCAGGAAGTGAACTTGCGAAGATCGCAGCCCGGCCGACGAATGAAGAGATCGTCGCGCGGCTGCAGGCCCGTGATCGCGCACGGGGGCCGGAGACTGCGGAGATCGTCGCTGCCGTACGAGCAGACCGTCGATGATCGTGGTCGATGCCTCGGCGATGGTCGAGGCGCTGGTCGGACGCGACGTTCAGCCCGGTCTTCTCGACGCCCTACGCGGCGAGATCCACGCGCCGCATCTGCTCGACGTCGAGGTGCTGTCTGCTCTGCGCGGACTGGCCCTCGGCGGACACCTCGACTCCCAGACCGCCGAGCAGGCTCTCCGGGACTACTTCGATTTCGCCATGGTCCGGCACGAAAGTGAACCGTTGGCTGAGCGGATCTGGCAACTGCGGCATGAGTTCACCAGCTATGACGCCAGCCACCTGGCGTTGGCGGAGGCGCTGTCGGTTCCTTTGCACACCTGCGACGCGAAGCTGGCCGGCTCCGGCCACGACGCCCAGGTACTGCTGTTCGGCCGAACGCGCTGATCGGACGAGCTACTCAAACACCACGCGACCGTCGTCATCGATGCGCCAGCCGGGGTTGTGTGCGATCTCCCAGATGACGCCGTTCGGGTCGGCCGCGTGACCGTGGAAGACTCCGCCGAAGGCTCCCTCCTGCGCCGGTTTCAGGATCGTTCCACCGGCCGCCTCGAACGCGGCGAGGGTCGCAACCACACTCTCCCGGTCGGGCACGTTGTGTGCGAGAGTCATGCCGCTGACCCCAATCGTCGAGTGGTCGCGGTGGAGGTCCTGATCGAACTTCTCCGCATCGAACAGGCCCAGCAGCAAGCCGGGTGCGATCTGGAAGAAGACGATCTCTCCCGGCTCGTCGTAGAACACCGTCCAGCCCAGGCCGTCACAGTAGAACCGGCGTGCCGCGTCCAGGTCGGAGGTCGCCAGGGTGAGGAAGTGCAGCCGTTGTTCCATGCGTCCAGTCTGACGACTCGCCCCGACCGTCGGCCGCCGTTTCATCGGGCTCAGAGCATCAGGGGGACGTACTTGATCACCACCATGGCTGTGATGGCGACCAGCCAGAGGGTGACCAAGAGCAGATCCAGGTCGTGCGCGATCAGCGTCCGGGCCGTCCGGGTGACCCGCTCGGGCAGGTACAGGTTGCCGTCCCGGATGTTCACGTGGGTCAGCGAGGTGAACACCAGGGTGGTCGACAGCGTGACCAGCAAACACCACGGGCACAGCGCGCCGATCACGAAGAACGCCTGGAAGAACAGCCAGTAGGCGAAGATCAGCCCGAGGGTGTAGACGATCTGCGCGGAGAACATGAACCAGCGCGGGAACCGGACGCCACCCAGGCTGGCCACCGCGATGGTGATCACCACCGGCTCCGCGACCAGTCCGAGGAAGGCATTCGGGAACCCGAACAGGCTGGCCTGCCAGGAGGCGCCGACGGTGCCGCAACTCAGCACGGCGTTGATATTGCAGGCCAGTGCCGCCTGCGGATCCGCGGCCAGCATGATCGCGTCCACCGAGAGGACGAAGGACGCCGTCAGGCTGACCAGTGCCGAGAACAGCATGGTGCCGAAGATCCACGGGTTGGACTGTCGCAGGCGCCGGAGCCGGCGGCCCGCCGACGACGGCTCCCCCGCGTCGTCGGTGGGGACGGGTGGCTCCTCGCCCCGCGACTCGGCCTCGGTACGCGTGCCGATGTCGCGGGGACGATCGTGTCGGGCGGTTGCCTCAGGCACCGGACGCCGCCTGCTGGATCGCGTTGGTGAGGGCACCGGGCGTGTACAGGTCGCCGGTGAACGGCTGCCCGTTGATCTTGACCGTGGGAGTGCCGGTCACACCGGAGCTGAAGGCCTGCTTGGTGAGCTGGTCGATCCAGGGCACGAACCGCTGCTCACCGAACGACGCGACGACGTCCGCCGACGCCCCGGCTTCGGTGGCCAACGCGGCGATCCGGTCGTCGCTCAGCCCGGACGACCCTTCCGCGGGCTGGTTGGCGAACAGCAACTGGCTGAACCGCAGTGCCGCCTGCGGATCGCTGTTGGCGATGGTGACGAACGCGTTCGCCGCGCGGGTGGAGTACTTGCTGCCGGCCGACTGGGCGTCCAGGAAGGCCATCGGATGGATGTCGAGCTTCACGGTGCCGGCGGTGACGGCGTTCTGCAGTGCCTCACCGTTGGCGCGCTCGAACTGGCCGCAGTAGGGGCACATGAAGTCGGCGTACACGGTGACGGTCACCGGGGCGTCGTCCTTGCCGAAGCGGACGGCGCCGGTGTCCGTCCCGTTGGGTGGCACGACGACCTGGCCGCTGGCCGGTGGTGCGGCGGAGTTGCTGGACCGGGCGTTGGCCACCGTCCAGATCGTGACGCCGAGAATCACGGCGATGGCGGTGATTCCCACGATCCAGGCGGTGCGGACGATCACGCGCAGCCGGCGGTCGGCGGCGGCCTGCTGCTGTTGACGGCGACGCAGCGCCTCGCGGGCCCCGCCGTTCTTGGTGGGTGTGGATTGCTTGGGCATGGTTGGGTTCCTGATCCGGGCCGGACGTCCGGCCCCGCTGAGTTGTTCGATCGAGTGCGGCGGCAGAGGTGCTCGCCGGGGTGCGTTCCAAGGGACGGTTCTTTCGTTCCGCTTGGTGTAGGGACGGAGGGTCCTTTCGGTCCGCTTCGGCCACGCGACGACGCGCGTGCGGCGAAGACGTTCCTTTCGGTCCACCGTGGATGCACGACCGCGTGAGTGAAGCTCAGCCGACCCGGACGTCACTCAATACGGACGCGGGGCCCGATTCGGACGCGGGGCCGGCTCAGGAAAAAGCCGGCGGACCGCGGCGAGGATTCGCCCGATTCCAGCCGGGGCGAGTGGCCAGCACCGGAATCGGCACGGGCGCTGGTTGCGGCCAGGCGAGGACGGCGATGCCCTCCAGTCGGGCCAGGGCGGCCACCAGGATGCCGCGTCCGACCCCGATCAGCCGTTGCGCACCGGCCAGCAGCACAGCAACCGCCAGGAGCGCGGCGGGAGCCAGGACGAGCTGCATCAGCAGGGTGGCCGCGACCATCAGCGTCCAGCTGACCACCGGAGCCGGCGCACTCACGCAATGGACTACGCCTGCCGGTTCGGTCGTAGCCACCACGGTGTAGAGCGGATGGCCGGCGTCGAAGCATGCCACCACGGCCACGCGCGGCAGCCGGTCGAGCAGCGGCAGCAGCGCCGCTACCGTCAGCGCCGCCACGACGGAATAGGGCCCCCACGCAGAGGGCCGCAGTCGCAGCGGAATGCTCACGCCAATGACACTACCAACCGGACCCGACCGCCATGTGGCGATCCGACCCACATCGGCACGGTTGCCGGCACACACCCCGATATCCGCTGCCTCGCCTGTCGCGCGTGCCTGCGTTCTGGGAGCTGGCGGCCAGCCGCTTCCGGAAGGAGACCCGGTGTTTTGCGCTGGCAGCGGACGACACGGGCGTCCGGGGGGCAGGCCGACTAGGGTCTGTGCAGAGATTCCGGTGGCTGGTGAGGAGAACCAATGGAGATCAAGGTCGGCATCGTTCACGGCCCGCGCGAGATCGTGCTGGAGTCCGAGGAGACCTCGGCCGATGTGGAGGCCGCCTTCGGCAAGGCTGTCGCCGACGACGCCGTGCTCACTCTCACCGACGACCGGGGCCGCAAAGTGCTCATTCCGGCGTCCCGGATCGCCTACCTCGAACTCGGCCAGGAGGCAGCCCGACGAGTGGGCTTCGGGTCGCTCTGAGCGTTACCCGGCCGAGCGGGCTAGACTGGCGCCAACCGCACACCCGAGTGCGTCCCCAGTTCCAGTGCGGCTGACGACCAACGCCGCCGGAGCGGGTGTCATCTTTCCGGCCTGACGGCCGGTGCACGTGAGGCCACCACACTGAGCGACAACGCTTCCGAGGCGCAGCAGGACGTCGAGTCCGCCGCCACCTTCGCCGACCTCGGCGTCATTCCTGAAATCGTCGAGGCCCTGAAGGCCGTCGGCATCGAGCATCCGTTCCCGATCCAGTCGCTGGCGATTCCGATCGCAGTGAACGGAACCGACATGATCGGCCAGGCCCGGACGGGCACCGGCAAGACCCTCGCGTTCGGCATCAGCCTGCTGCAGCGCGTCGTCGTCAAGACCGACCCCGGCTACGCCGATCACTCGCCGAAGGGCAAGCCGCAGGCGCTGGTGATGTGCCCGACCCGCGAGCTCGCGCTGCAGGTCGCCGACGACCTCGAAGTGGCCTCGGCCGTCCGCAAGGCACGGGTGCTGACCGTCTACGGCGGCGTCGGCTACGACACCCAGGTCGGCACGCTGACCAGCGGCGTCGACATCGTGGTCGGCACGCCCGGACGGCTGCTCGATCTGGTCACCCGCCGCTCGCTCGACCTGTCCGCGGTCAAGGTGCTGGTGCTCGACGAGGCCGACGAGATGCTCGACATGGGCTTCCTGCCCGACGTCGAACGGCTGATCTCGAAGACGCCGCCGACCCGGCAGACGCTGCTGTTCAGCGCCACCATGCCGTCCGCGGTGGTGGGTCTGGCCCGGATGTACCTCAACCAGCCGGTCAACGTCCGTGCCGAGACCCAGGACGCTTCGGTCACGGTGCCCGAGGTCGACCAGTTCGTCTACCAGGCGCACGACCTGGACAAGCCCGAGATCATCGGACGCCTGCTGCAGGCCGAGGGCTGCACTAAGACGATCATCTTCACCCGCACCAAGCGGTCCGCGCAGCGTTTGACCGACGAACTCACCGACCGCGGATTCTCGGTCGGCTCGCTGCATGGCGACCTCAACCAGGTGCTGCGCGAGAAGTCGTTGAAGCGGTTCCACGCCGGCAAGGTGGACGTGCTGGTCGCCACCGACGTGGCCGCCCGCGGCATCGACGTCACCGGTGTCTCGCACGTGGTCAACTACGAATGCCCCGACGACGACAAGACCTACGTCCACCGGATCGGCCGCACCGGCCGGGCCGGCGCGAAGGGCGTCGCAATCACTCTCGTCGACTGGGCCGACCTGACTCGGTGGAAGGTAATCAACAAGACCCTCGACCTGAGCTTCCCGGAGCCGGCCGAGACCTACTCCACGTCGCACCACCTGTTCACCGATCTGGGCATCACGCCCGGCACCAAAGGCCGGATCGCGCCCCCCAAGGCCGCCGAACCGCGCACGCCCCGCGAGCCGCGCGAACGCGGACCGAGGGCCGAGCGGGTCGAGACCGGTGACGGACGCGTCCGCCGCCAACGCCGCCGGCGCCCCAGCGACAGGCCGGTTCAGCCGGAGACCACCGACTCCGCCACGAGTGGCGACACTGCGCCGGAAGCGCCCTCCGACAAGCCTCGTCGGCGCCGGCGCCGGCGATCCTCGGGTACTAGGGCGGCGCAGCCCACGCCCGCCGAGTAGCAAGCGTGCCGAGGCCCGGCCGGTGTCGATCCGGCCGGGCCTCGCTGGTCCTCGATGGGAGATCGAGGACTACTTTTTGACGGTGAGGTAGGTCACGTTGGCGTCGTCGTAGTTGGGGACGTAGAGAACGCTGCGCGTCCGGTCCATGGCCATGCCCTGCGGCCAGGACCCGGTCTTGACGCGCCAGGACACCTTGTAGGTCTTGGTGTTGATTGCTGCGAGTGCCCCCGAAGTGTTGTCGCCGCTGTCAGTCTCAACGGAGTTGGCCACGAACGCGTAGCTGCCGGAGTTGTTCAGCACGACGCCCTTTGGGTAGGGAAAACCACGGGGGAACACCTTCTGTGCGCCAAGGAACGCCACCGACTTGCCCGATGCCGCGTTGATCACCGACACCCCGTACCGTCCGGTCACCCAGACCTTGCCCTTCGGAGCGAAGGTGAGACCGGTGATCGGGCCGGCTTTGGTGGCCTTCATAGTCTTGACGATCTTGCCGTTCGTGGTGCTGACCTGGGAGATGCGGCCCTCCCCGAAGCCGCCGACCCAGATCCGCTTCCCGCCGGGCTGCGCGGCCAGAACGCCCGAGACCCCTGGCAGCCGGGTGCGGCTGACGACCTTGCCCGTGCTGGTCTGGATCCCGATCAGCTCGTTCTTGGCCTTACCCGGACCCGGTCCGGAATCGGCGGAGGTGATCAGGTATGCCCGCTCACCCTTCGGCGTCCTGACCGTGACGATGCCCCTGGCGCCGTACCCGACCCGGATGCTCGGGCGCACCTTGCGGGTCTCGGTGTCGAAGACGGCGACCGTCGTGATCATGCCGTTGGCGATGTAGCCCTTGGTGTTGTTGCGAACCAAAGTAAGTGCGGTCTGACCCCCAACTCCGGAGGTGTTGAACTCGGCCAACTCACGATGGGTGAGCAGGCTCACGACAGAGACGCTGCCATCGTTCACGACGAAAGCCTTGCCGAGGTTCTGGGCGACCGCCACGTCGAACGGATGGATACCGACCTCGACCGTATGGGTCTTCGGGGCCGTAGCGGGCTCGACCGGTTCCGCTGAGGCAGACGGGGGTACGAGTGCGGGCGAAATAAGCAGGCTGCCTACCGCAGCCAGGCCGATGAGTCGGCGAGTGAGTGACATGGGGACGGTCCTTCTTGTGGGAGAGGGTTGACGGGCACACTCTGCGGCCGGCGACTCCAAAGCGACTTCAAGTCGACTCACAGTCTGCTCCGGGGCCGGCGGGTCTTCGGGGCGCAGCGGGTTCCACTCCTCCGCCTTGAGGACATCCCGATCGGTTCACCCAAGGGCCCGCGTTTGCGCCGATGCGGCGCGCGCGTCGGTTGACCGGCCGGCGCGGTGCCTACAGGATCGTGACCAAGGCCGACGACGGGAGTCAGGACAGACATGCAACAGGTGAAGGGCGTCATCGCCCGGGGCAAAGGCGCAGCGGTGGAACTGGTGACGGTGAACGTGCCTGATCCCGGCCCGGGTGAGGCCGTGGTGAAGATCCAGGCGTGCGGGGTGTGCCACACGGACCTGCACTACCGCGAGGGCGGCATCGGCAACGACTACCCGTACCTGCTCGGCCATGAGGCCGCGGGGATCGTCGAGTCCGTGGGACCCGAGGTGCACGATCTGGCCCCGGGTGACTACGTGATCCTGAATTGGCGCGCGGTCTGCGGCGCCTGCCGGGCCTGCCTGCGCGGGCGTCCCTGGTACTGCTTCGCCACCCACAACGCCAAGCAGAAGATGACCCTGGAGGACGGCACCGAGCTCTCCCCCGCGCTCGGCATCGGCGCCTTCATCGACAAGACCCTGGTGGCCGCTGGGCAGTGCACCAAGGTCGACCCTGCGGCGCGTCCGGCAGCGGCCGGGCTGCTCGGCTGCGGCGTGATGGCCGGCCTGGGCGCCGCGCTGAACACCGGCAACGTCGGCCGCGGCGATTCGGTAGCCGTGATCGGCTGCGGCGGTGTTGGTGCGGCGGCGATCGCCGGTGCCCGGCTGGCCGGCGCGAGCCGGATCATCGCCGTCGACCTGGACGACCGCAAACTCGCCACGGCGACCACGCTGGGTGCCACCCACACCGTGAACAGCTCCTCCACCGACGCGGTGGCAGCGATCCAGGACCTGACCGGAGGCTTCGGCGCCGACGTGGTGATCGACGCGGTGGGACGTCCGGAGACCTGGAAGCAGGCGTTCTACGGACGCGACCTGGCCGGCACCGTGGTGCTGGTCGGCGTCCCCACCCCGGAGATGCAGCTGGAACTGCCGCTGCTCGACGTCTTCGGACGCGGCGGGTCGCTGAAGTCGTCCTGGTACGGCGACTGCCTGCCGAGCCGGGACTTCCCGATGCTGATCGACCTGTACCTGCAGGGCCGGTTGCCGCTCGACGCCTTCGTGACCGAGGAGATCGGCATCGACGGTGTCGAGGCGGCCTTCGAGAAGATGCACGGCGGCAACGTGCTGCGCTCGGTGGTGGTGTTCTGATGGCGGTCCGGATCGACCACACCGTGACGTCCGGCACCTTCTCGTTGGACGGCGAGACCTTCGACGTCGACAACAACGTCTGGATCATCGGCGACGACACCGAGTGCATCGTGATCGACGCCCCGCACGATCCGTTGGCCATCGTCGCGCTGATCGACGGACGCGAGGTCAAGGCGGTGGTCTGCACCCACGCCCACGACGACCACGTCCGGTGGGCCCCGTTGCTCGGACGAGTCACCCAGGCACCGGTGCTGCTGCACCCCGACGATGCCGTGCTGTGGAACCTGACCCACGACACCCCGCCGGACGGCCCGCTGGCCGACGGCCAGACCATCTCCGTCGGTGGTGAGACGATCCGGGTGCTGCATACCCCCGGCCATGCGCCCGGCGCGGTCTGTCTCCATCTGCCGTCACTGGGCACCGTGTTCACCGGCGACACCCTGTTCCAGGGCGGACCAGGTGCGACGGGCCGCAGCTACAGCGACCGGGACACCCTGGTGGCGTCCATCAGGGCGAAGCTGTTCCCGCTGCCCGATGACACGGTGGTGAAGACCGGACACGGTGACGACACCACAATCGGTGCCGAGAAGAAGGCGCTCGGCGCCTGAGCCTTGCCTTTGGGTACACCCGATCTGGTCGATAGCCGGCCGTCGGCGATCTCGACATCGCTCGCCGATAGAGGGAAACCTCGCCGATCGCGGGTCACAACACGAGATCGGCGAGGTTTCCAGGCATTGGGCGATGATGTCGAGATCGCTGCATGCAGGCCTCGGCAGGTGCCCACACCGTGTGCCACGACACTGGCTGGTGACAGCAGGCGCTGCCCGCGGTCCGCCGGGGACTCACGAACCGGCGTCGCCGCTGACGAGTGGATGGTGCCAGGGGTAGCGCGACTCCGCGGGTCAGTAGACCATGCCCATCGCTTGGCGGACCTCGTCCAGGGTGGCGTCGCCGATCGCGTTCGCGCGGGCGTTGCCCTCGCGCAGCACCGACAACAGGTAGCCGGGATCGGAGGCCAGTTCTACTCGCCGCGCGCGGATCGGCGCGAAGTAGGAGTTCACCGCCTCGGTCACCACGCGCTTCAGGCCGCCACCGCCGCCGTCGCCGATCTCCTCGGCGATCGCCACCGGGTCGCCGCCGGTGCACAGCGCGGCCAGCATCAGCAGGTTGGACACCTCGGGCCGGTTCGCCGGGTCGTAGGTGATGTGCCGGTTGGAGTCGGTGACAGCCTTCTTGATCAGCCGGGCGGTGGTGTCGGCGTCCATGCCGATCTCGATCACGTTGCCCTTGGTCTTGCTCATCTTGGTGCCGTCCAGACCCAGCACGGTCGGCGCCTTGGACAGCAGCGCCTCGGCCTGCGGGAAGACCGGCTCGGCCGGGTTCGCCCGTCCGTACCGCTCGTCGAAGCGGCGCGCGACCACCCGGGTCTGTTCCAGGTGCGGCAGTTGGTCCTTGCCGACCGGCACCAGGTTCGCCTTGCAGAACAGGATGTCGGCGGCCTGATGCACCGGGTAGGTGAGCAGCAGACCGGACATCGGACGGTCGCCGGTGGCCTCCAGTTCCGCCTTCACGGTCGGGTTACGGCGCAGTTCGGCGTCCGTCACCAGAGAGAGGAAGGGCAGCAGCAGCTGGTTCAGCGCCGGCACCGCCGAGTGGGCGTAGATGGTGCTCCGACTAGGGTCGATGCCGATCGCCAGGTAGTCGGCAACCATGCCCAGGGCGCGCTCACGGATCGGGCCGGTGCCGTCGCGGTCGGTGATCACCTGGTAGTCGGCGATCAGGATGATCGTCTCGACCCCGGCGTCCTGCAACCGGACCCGGTTGGCCAGGGAGCCGAAGTAGTGGCCGATGTGCAGGGCACCCGTCGGCCGGTCGCCGGTCATGATCCGGAACTTGGACGGATCGGCGGCAATCTCGGCTTCGATCGCCACGCTGCGGGCTTCGGTGCGGCGCAGCGAGGCGTCAGAGGTGGACGCCGCGAGCTCGTCGCCCGCGTCGTCGAGCAGTGCTTCAGTCATCGTCAATCACTCGTTCGTTCGTCGTCCGGACATGCGAAAGGCCGCCACACAGTGACGGCCGGGTGTACTCGATCGAGCCGTCAGCGGAGGCGCCAGCCAGCGGTTCGATGCACGGCCGTGAGCCTATCACCGACCCCGCGTCCTCCCGGCACCAATCGCCGCCGGCCCGGTCCGTGCGAAGGGACGGCCCTGCCTAATCAGTTCAGGCCTCCCGTCGACGGGAGGCCTGAACTGATTAGGGAGGGCCTACCCGCTGAGCGGAGAGGCTAGAGGTGGCCGCCGCGGGCGCGGATGCGGCGGACCAGTTCGCGGTACACATCGGGGTCGGTGGTCTCGCAGGCCAGGGGGTTGTTGACCTTGCCGAGGCCGTGGTGGTCGGACGAGCCGAGGGTCAGCAGGCCGAGCCGGGAGGCCAACTCGCGCAGCCGGGCCCGGGTCTCGGCGTCGTGGTCGGGATGGTCCACCTCGACACCTTCCAGCCGATTCTCCATGGTCAGCTCGGACAGCACGGCGGGGGTGAGCTCGCGAGCGCGGCCGCGTCCCCAGGGGTGCGCGATCACCGGCACCCCGCCGGCGCGGCGGATCAGCTCGATGCCCCGGCGCAGCGGGCAGGAGTAGCGGTTTGCGTAGGCCGGTCCGCCGTCGTAGAGGAAGCGGTCGAAGGCCTCCTGGCGGTCCCGGACGTAGCCCTTCGCGACCATGGCGTCGGCGACGTGCGGACGGCCCAGCGACGGGCTGGAGCCGACCTGCTCGGCGATTTCGGTCTCGGTCAGCGGCATGCCCAGCTCGGTGAGTTTGGCGAGCATCTCGGGCAGCCGTCCGGTCCGCCCCACCCGGACCCGGGCAAGTTCGTCCAGCAGTGGCTCGAAGTGCGGGTCGCAGCCGTACCCGAGCAGGTGGACGCTGGCCCCCTCGAGCTGGCAGGACATCTCCAGACCCGGCAGCACCACGACGCCGAGCGGCTCGGCGGCAAGCCGTGCCTCGCGCAGCCCGTCGAAGGTGTCGTGGTCGGTCAGGCCCAGGACGTCCACGCCCTCGGCAGCGGCCTTCCGGACCAGCTGGGTGGGGGTGTCGGTGCCGTCGGAGACGCTGGAGTGGGTGTGCAGATCGATCCGCATGCCGCAATCCTGCCCTAAGGAGACACTGATCATTCACGTCATCCCGGGCTCGGACCCGGGATCTCAGGCGGGACAGATCCCGGACAGATCCCGGATCAAGTCCGGGAGGACGATGGATGGCCTTCGATCAGCGCTTCCCTAATGGGCGGTGGCTCCCCCGCCCCGACCCCCAGGCGGCAGCAGGAGCACACCCGATCGAACGAGCAGCCGCCCGCCCCAAACCACTCGCCGGAGCTCGGCAAGCCCCAGATAGTTCGGCGAGCGTTGGGCGGGCGACCCGGGGTCTCGACAAGCTCGACCAGCGAAACCCGGACCCAACAGACTCGACCAGCAATTCGAGCTCGACCGGCGACCTCAGGCGGGCAGCAGCGACCGCACCAATCGGACGCCGACGCTCACCCGGGCCACATCGGGCTCCTCGCACACCTGCGCCAGGGTGGCCACCTTGTCCGGAATGCCCGGGGTCCGCGCCAGCCACTCCTCCACCTGGTCGGCGGCGGAGCGGGAGGGATCGACCAGGACCGCCGAGGTGAGTTCCCCGTGTGCCTTGAGCAGCTCGTCCCGCAAGGCGGCCCGCGCCATCGTCTCCCACCGGTCATGCTGCGGCAGGGCGACCACCGTGTCATGCAGCTCGTCCAGCCCGAGCCGGTCGGCGAGCAGGAAGGCGATCTCGGCGACCGTCCGGACCGGCGCCTGCCGGGCCTGGGCGATCTCGACGATGGTCAGCGCGAAGTGTGAGTAGGCGTCCTGGGCGACCTCCTCCGCCAACGACTGCGGCACCCCCTGCGAGGCCATCCGTTCCGCATGGCTGGCGGCGTTCGCCGCCTGCCGTGGGGTGAGTAGCGAACCCAGCCCGGCCCGCACCTCTCTGACCCCATCGGTGAACTGCTTGGCGGCCGCCACGATGTCGAGCGGAGCCCGCCGGTTGGCCAGCAGCCAGCGGGTGGCCCGCTCCACCAGCCGCCGCAGCGCCACCCGCAGTTCGGTGACCACATGTGCGCTCAGCTCACCGGCACTGCGTAGCTCAACCTCGGACTTGCCGACCTGGAAGATCGACCGGGCGGCCAGCTGGGCGCGGATCACCTCGGTGACCGCCGCGTTGGTTTCGTTGTGCAGCCGGTAGTAGGCGGTAATGCCCTGCGAATCGACGAACCGGTTCACCGCGACGGCGGTGATGATCTCGCGCGCCAGCCGGTGCCTGGGCATCTCGCCGGCGTAGCGGTGCTGCAGTTCCGTCGGGAAGTACTGGATCAGCCGATCCGCCAGGTACGGGTCGTCGGGCAGATCCGAGGCCAGCACCTGATCGGTGAGGTAGATCTTGGTCCACGCCAGCAGCGTGGCCAGTTCGGGCCGGGTCAGTCCCCGGCCGTTCTCCCGCCGCGCGTCGAGTTGTCGTCCGGTGGGCAGGAACTCGAGTTCCCGGTCGATGTAGCCGGTCTCTTCGAGGGCCTGCATCCAGCCCTCGTAGGCCCCGGTCAGCTCGGCCCCGCGCAGCATCGAGTTCGACAGCGCCAGATTCTGGTGGACGTTGTGGCTGAGCACCAGAGCCGCGACCTCGTCGGTCATGGACGCCAGCAGCTCGTTGCGCTGCTCCAGGGCCAGCTCGCCGGCGGCCACCCGTCCGGCAAGCAGGATCTTGATGTTCACCTCGTGGTCGGAGGTGTCCACGCCGGCCGAGTTGTCAATCGCGTCGGTGTTGATCCGGCCGCCCGCCAGGGCGTATTCGATCCGGCCCAACTGGGTCCAGCCGAGGTTGCCGCCCTCGCCGACGCAGCTGGCGCGGACCTCCGAACCGTTCACCCGGACGGCGTCGTTGGCCTTGTCGCCGACCTCCGCATTGGCCTCGTCGGTCGCCTTCACGTAGGTGCCGATGCCGCCGTTCCAGAGCAGATCCACCGGGGCCTTGAGGATGGCGTTGATCAGCTCGGCCGGCGTCAGCGCGGTGATGCCGTCCGCGATACCCAGCGCTGCCCGCACCTCGGGACTGACCGGCACCGACTTCAACGTCCGGGCGTAGACCCCGCCGCCAGCCGAGATCAGCGACCGGTCATAGTCTGCCCAGGACGATCGGGGCAGCCGGGAGAGCCGCTCCCGCTCGGTGTAGCTGCTGGCGGCGTCCGGGGTCGGGTCGAGGAAGACGTGCAGGTGGTTGAAGGCGGCCACCAGCCGGGTGTGCCGGCTGCGCAACATGCCGTTGCCGAACACGTCGCCGGCCATGTCGCCGATGCCGACGCAGGTGAAGTCCTCGGCCTGACAGTCGCGGCCCATCTCGATGAAGTGCCGTTTGACCGACTCCCAGGCGCCGCGGGCGGTGATTCCCATCGCCTTGTGGTCGTAGCCGGCCGAACCGCCGGAGGCGAACGCGTCACCGAGCCAGAAGTCGCGGGCTAGTGAGATCCGGTTGGCGTTGTCCGAGAAGCTGGCGGTGCCCTTGTCAGCGGCCACCACCAGATAGGGGTCGTCACCGTCCCAGCGCACCACCGCCTCGGGCGGCACCACCTCGCCGGCCACGATGTTGTCGGTGAGGGTCAGCAGCGAGGCGATGAAAATCTCGTAGCAGGCCACCCCTTCGGCCAGCCAGCCGGCCCGGTCGACAGCCGGGTCGGGCAGCGACTGCGGCACGAACCCGCCCTTGGCGCCGGACGGCACGATCACGCTGTTCTTCACCATCTGCGCCTTGACCAGGCCCAGCACCTCGGTCCGGAAGTCCTCGCGGCGATCCGACCAGCGCAGGCCGCCGCGGGCGACGCTGCCGAACCGCAGGTGCACGCCCTGCACGCGCGGCGAATAGACGAAGATCTCGAACATCGGACGCGGCTCGGGCAGCAACGCGAGCTCGCGCGGGTGCACCTTGAAGGCATGCGCCGGCGCTCCCGGCTGGAACGCGTTGGTGCGGATCATCGCTCGCAGCACAGCGAGGAACATCCGCAGGATGCGGTCGGCGTCCAGGCTGGCCACGTCGACGAGTTGCTGCTCGATGGCGGCGCAGGCCTCATCGACCGCCGCGGCCCGCGCGTCGAGATCGGCGAACTCAGCGTCCGGGTCGAATTTGGTCCGGAACACACCCACCAGGGCGGCCGCGATGGTGGGATTGTCGTTCAGCGTGGCCGCCACGTAGGGCTGGCTGTAGGGAATGCCCGCCTGCACCAGGTAACGCGACATCGCCCGGAGCCAGGCGATCTCCTGCCAGGTGAGCCCGCCGGTCGTCACCAGCCGATTGAACTTGCCCGACTCGGCCCGGCCCCGGTAGGTGGCATCGAAGGTGTCGATGAACCGGGCCTGCAGTTCGGGCGTCCATTCCGGACGGCGGTCGGCCGCACCGGACAACTTCAGCCCGAAGTCGTACAGGTAGACGTCCCGGCCGCGGAGGGTGAACTCGAAGGGTCGCTCGTCGAGCACCTCCACGCCGAGTTCGGAGAGGTGGGGCATCGCGTCGGCCAGCGACATCTGCCGGTAGGAGAACACCTTGAACCGGATGTCGGCAGCGTCGTTGGGCCACAGCGGCCGATAGACGTCGTAGCTGAGATCGTCGTCGCCGCTCAGCCGGTTGGCCGACCGGAGGTCGTCCACACCGATGCTGGCCGGGAACTCCTCCTTGTAGGCGTCGCTGAACTCCACCCCGCGGGATTCGCTGGACAGGCCGCGCGCGGCCGTCTCGAAGTCGTCGTCCCAGCTGCGGACGGCGTCCTCGATCCGGGCCAGCAGCGCAGCCTCATCGACATCGCCCGCGAGCGGATCGCCGTCGGGCCGTTTCACCACGAAGAACAGCCGGGCCAGCACCGATTCCGACACCCGGGCCTGATGCTCGATGGATTCGCCGCCCAGCTCGGCGACCAAGATCCGCTGGATCGCCTCCCGGACATCGGTGGTGTACCGGTCGCGCGGCAGGAACACCAGCACGGAAATGAACCGCCCGTAGGTGCCGCGACGCACGAACACCCTGACCACGCGACGGTCCTTGAACTGCGCCTCCTGCGCGATCACCGGGAAGAGTTGGTCGGCGTCGGCCTGGAACAGCTCATCCCTGGGGTAACTGTCGATCACCTGCCGGATCGCCGACCCACCATGGCTGTGCGGCGCGAACCCGGACAGCTCCAGCAGCCGGTGCGCCTTGCTCGCCAGCGTCGGGATCTCCCACACGCTCTCGCCGTAGGCGATCGCCGAGAACAGGCCCAGGAAGCGGCGTTCTCCGGTGAGGCGTCCGCGGTCGTCATAGAGCCGGACGCCGACGTAGTCCAGATAGGCCGGCCGGTGCACCGGCGAGCGACGCGAATCCTTGGTGAGCACGAGCAGCCCGCGGTCACCGGACGGCGGAACGGCATGGAACTCGCGCGGGTCCTCGTCGCCGCCGAGGATGCCGAGCCCGGTGCCGGGCACCGCGTGGAATCCGTCCGCCTCGGTGTAGCGGGACTCGCGGTAGCCGAGCAGGACGAAGTGGTCCTGGCTCAGCCACTGCAGCAGGTCGGTGACCTCGCGGACGGCATGCGGGCTGACCGGCTGCGGACGGTTGTTGAGCAGATCGACCGTCTCGATGAGCCGGCGTCGCATCGCCTGCCAGTCGCCGACCGCCGCCTGCACCGACGCGATGCCCGATGAGATCGCCGCCTCCAGGTCGGCGGCCAGCTCCTCGGCCGCCCGTCCCAGCGGAGGAAAGACTTCGATGCAGATCCACGACTCGGCGATCGGGCCGCGATCGCCCTGCCCGACGGCCGTCAAGGTGCCGTCGGCGTCCCGCACCATCTCGTATTGCGGGTGGAACAGCGCCCGGATGCTCCAGTCGGCGCGAGTGACGTCCATGCTGACGGTGTCCACCAGGAACGGCCGGTCGTCGGTGACGATCAGGATCGCGGTCGACGCGCCGGGCTGGTCGGGCAGCACCACTCGCACCCGCGATTCGCCCACGCCCCGGCGCCGGCCGAGGTCCAGGTGCGCCACGATCAGCTCTGCCACCCGGCGCGGATCGAGGGCGGTCAGCTCGCCGTCGGGGAGGTGCCGGACGTACTGCTCGGCGAACCCGGCCAGCATCGTCGCGTTCGGTAAGAACTCCAGGAGCTCATCGAGTTCGCCCAGCAATTTCTTGAGCCATTCCACCCGGGGCGGGTTTTTTGCGGCCACATCGCCTCCTTGCGAGAACACCGTCGTGCTGGCAACTCACTGTAGTGCGCCATCTCTGCGCTGTCTCGGTGGCGTCTCGGTGCGGTGTCCGGCGTCGAGGCGGCAGAATGACCCGCATGCAGATTCAGGCCCGCAACGACTTCGCCGCGGACACCCTTGCCACCCATGCCATGCTCACCGACCCGGCCTTCCTGGCCAAGGTGTGCGAGGCGTCCGGAGACCTCTCCTATCGGGTGGACGGCGTGCCGGAGCACACCGCCGTGGAGCGAACCATGGAGGCGCCCTCGGCGGTGCGGAGCCTGCTCGGCGACCGACTGACCCTGGTGCAGGAGATCCGCTGGAATCCCGCAGACGCAGCCGGTGCCCGGACCGGTGACCTGGAACTGACGGTGCAGGGCATGCCGGCCCGTGCCCAACTCGCCATCGACCTGCGCTCCGGTGGACGCGGCACCGTGGTGACCTTCAGCGGCGACTTCACCATCAAGGTGCCGCTGCTCGGCCGTTCGCTCGAAGCCAAGGCCGCACCCGCGCTCACCGCCGGGTTCGACGTCCAGCAGCAGGTCGGGGACGACTGGCTGGCGGCCGGCGACCGCTGACTCCCCCGCTGCGTCGCTAAGGAAGCACTGATCATTCATGTCATCCCGGGCTCCGACCCGGGATCTCAGGCTGGGATCTCAGGCTGGGATCTCAGGCTGGGAGATCCCGGATCAAGTCGGGGATGACGATGGATGGGCTTTGATCAGCGCTTCCCTAACGCGCGAGCAGCCGGTGCGCTCGGATCGCGCGGCTGCTGTCGATGCCGTGCTGACCCGTCTCCTCTCCGGGACGGGCTTGGGCGATCTCGTCCTTCAGGAGCTGCTGCTCGGCCGGGCTCAGGGTGTCCCAGGCCTCCTCGGCCGCTAGCAGGGCCTGATACTGCTCGAAGTTCGACCGCTTGGCGCGGATGGCCTCGGCGATCGCGGTCGGCAGTGCGAGGTCGGGACGCGCCACCATCACCCCGAGCGCCACGATGCGACGCCCGTCGTGGCCGCTCGCCCACAGCGCGCTGACCCGCTCCCGGGTGTACCGGTTCCGCCGCGCCAGTTCGCCGGCCCGCGCTGCAAGAACATCCATCGAACGGGTTCGCTCGCGTCCGTAGGGAAGAGTGCGCAGGTTCACGTACTGCTGGGTCAGGCTCTGCGGATCCTCCAGCGTCTCGGTGTCCCCGAGGCGGGTCCGGTTCACGACCCGATCGGTCACCAGCTGCTCAATGATCGGCAACGCCACCTCGGGCCGCAGGCCCGTGGTGGCGAGCAGCTGGCCGAGTTCGAGCGGCTCGTTCTGCAGCGCGTCGAGGAGCAGTTGCCGGCGGGTCGAGCGCAGCGCGACCGCCACGTCGAGCACCCAGACGGTGCGGCCGCCGGCCTGCGTCGGGCTTGCGGTGTCGATCAGGGTGCGCCGGACGTCGGCAGCACTCTGCCCCCGGTCGGTCGCCCAGATCACGGTGGCGGCCGCGGCCGCATACCGCGCCGGCGTCCACGAACCCGTCGCGGTCACCGACAGCGAAACGTAGACGTCCGGCAGGGGCACGGTTGGCAGGTCCTCGCCGAGCACGCCCACCGACAGCATGGCGTCCCGCGCGGCGACCGGACGGGGTGAGTCGGTCCGTGCGATCACGAGCGCGCCGGAGGCAACCAGTCGTTTACATGCCTGCTGGGTCTGGAGGTCTCCCTCCGTCGTCGGCTCCAGCACAACGATGTCGGGGTGCAGCCGTTCCACTCCCGCCAGCCCGGCCGAAGGCACCGCGCCGGCGTCCGGATCGTCGGATTCCATGGGCAGGCTGACCAGTTCGGCCAGCGACGACGTGACGTCCATCGTGGCCGACGACATCACTCGTCCGGAAACCCCGTGACCAGCCGCGAATCCGGTCGCCAGGCGGGTGAACTCGACCACGCTGTCGGAGCTCAGCTGCCCCGTCACGGCGATGCGCAGCACCCCGGGCGCCGCACCGCCGGCAGAGGCGGCCGGCTCATCCCGCTCACCGCTCAGATCGGGGTCTGTTGGCTCGGGGCCACGGGACGGGACTATCCCGAAGATCGGCAGGTCCGACTCCGCTCCGGTGTTGCCACGTCCGGCGCTGACCGTCGTGTTTTGGTCGGGGGTCCGGACCGAAGCGACGACGGCGGGCAGTTCGGCGACGGTGGTCGACGGCCGCTCGATGAGCTTCTCGGCAAGTCGCTCCCACGACTCCAGGTGGCTGAGGTCGGAGTAGAACGGGGCCAGCGCTTCTTTCCCGTACTTCGACAGGATGGGCAGGTTCCGCCGGATCCAGAGCCAGATGTCGTCCCAGTCGAGGGCCTTGAGGGCGATCGTGAACACCTGACCGGCCCGCAGCCTCGTCGACAACGACGGGATGTCGGCGCGGGACGCGAGCGCCAGCCGGACCTTGCCGCGGCGCCGAGTCAGCTCGGACAATGCTGCGAGGATCTCATCCCCGGCACGACGCTTCCACACGGCGTCCGGTCCGGTTGGGTCCGTGCTGATCAGGTCGTCCGCGTCATCGATCAGGATGGCCATCGGGACGTCGGCCAGGTCCTCCAGCAGCTGCACCCACCAGTCCTGCGGGACGCGCTCGCCTCGGGCGGTGACCTTGCGGCGGCCGCGTTTGAGCAGCTCGCTGACCAGGGTGCCGAGCATCCCGACCGCTGCCGTGGGGTCCGCTTCGAGCTCCGGCTCCGCCACGGCCGGCAGCAGCCGGCTCGCGGGGAACATCAGCACCAGGATGTCGTCATCGAGTTCCTCGGCGACCCGATCCAGAAAGGCCGACTTGCCGGAGCCGCGGCCCCCGACCACCTGCAGCAGCCGCGCCGGACGTCGAGCCGACAGCACGTCGAGCGCCTGCCGCATCTCGTTGAAGCGGGATGTGAAACGCAACTCGCCCTGGAGCGGGTCGTAGCGAGTCGCGACCCGGGGAGCCCGAGGAACCGGCAACGCCTTCGCGGCGGGATCGAGCAACGCGCCCGGGAGGCTGCCGCCGACGAAGAGGGCCGGAACCGACCAGTTCGCCAGCGGGCGACCGTCGAACTGGTCGTCGGCGATCGCCAGCCGGGCCAACCGCAGTGCCTCCGCGACGTGGTGGCCGGAGGTGAGTGCCTGGTAGAAGAACCGGGTGAAGAGGCGCTCGGTGCCGAACGGCAGCACGGCCTGCATGCCGATCACCATCGGGCTCGCGTCCCGCACGCAGCGATCGGCGATGGACTGCGTGCCCGGCCACTCGTCGGCGCCGGGGTCGCTGGGCGATCGCGCGGTTTCGCAGCCGGCGAAGACCGCGAGCCGCAAGTCGGGCATCTGCTGCAGCAGGGCGGCGAAGTCCGCGCCCGGCACCAGCCGGCGTGTGCCGCCGGCCCGCTCCAGGTTGAGTCCGTTGGGCTGGGCGTGCCCGAGGTAGTGCAGCAGGTGGAAGCCGCGGCGCTGGCGTCCGATCCGCTCGCGCAGCCGCTCGACCGTGGGGCGTTCCTCGACCTCGACGGCCAGCAGGCCGCGCTCCACCAGCGGGCGCAGCTCCTCCAGCAGTGCCCGCTTCTCGCCGTAGAGATCGAACGGCGTCTCTTCCTCGGCCGTGCTGCTGCGCAGCGGGCTGGACAACACCAGCAGCAGGTTCAGCGGCGGTTGAATGGGTTCGGTGCGCACCGGATAGGTGCGGGACCGGCCGGCGCGAACCACATGGACGTCACGCGCCATGGTGAGGAACTCCCCCGGCCGCTGCGGATCGATCAACAGTTCCCAGGGCCATGAGCTGATCTCCTGGGGCGCGGCGAGCACCCGCACCAGCAGCTGTGCGCCCGCCGCGGCCGCGGCTCCACGGGAGAGGCTGAACAGGGACACCACTTCCGGCACCCCGAAGACCAGTTCGCGAAGCGCTTCACCGATCGCGACAGCGTCCGTTTGCGCCGTCCGATCAGCGCTGCCGACCACCCGGGTCAGCCAGTCCGACGGTCGTGGATCGGAGGCCGGGAGAACCCACGTCGGCGACCTGCGAGGGACACCGTGCACCGAGCCCTGACTGGCGTTGACCGAGAGCCACACATGACTGTCGGCCCCCAGCACACTGATGTCGAAGGCGTGCAGTGCGCGCGGCTGGCTGGCCATGGGTCAGCCGACCAGGCCGAGATCGACGACGCTGACCACGTCCGAGACGGACGCGGCTCCCGGCGCGGAGACCACGATGCGGTAGTCCCCCTCCGGCAGATCGTCGCGGAATCCGGTGTGCCAGCCGTCCGCATCCTGGGTGAGCGGCACATCCCAGGACTGGTCCGGCTCACCGGGTGCCGGCAGCCGGGTCGCGGTGGCCCGCAGCGCCAGCCCGGCGTCGTTGAAGGCACGGACGACCAAGGGGTCGCCCTTGAGTACATCCCCGGCTTCGAGCGTGGTGGGGACGTCGGAAGCCGGGAAGACCGGGACGCCACCGCCTCCACCGGTGTTGCGAATGAGGCCGCTGGCATGGGTGAGCAGCGCGTCCACATTCTGCAGGGTGGCGTGCTTCTGGCCCGCGAAGGTTGCCGAGCGGTAGCCGTCCAAGAGCTCGTGTGGAGACGCCGACAGCTTGGCGACCGTGCCGTCGCCGCCCTCGAGGTCGCCGCGGCTGAACAGCGGCGTCACCCCGGAGGCGGTGCGCTGTGCCGCCCACGGCGTCCGCTGGAAGTCGCCGATGATCGGACGCACATCGCACCCCGCTGCACCGGTCGTGAGCCGATCGTCGACCGCGGCGCGCAGTTCACGGTGCAGCCCGATCGCCGCCCGCAGCCGGGCGTCGTCGACATCGGACGCGGTCCAGTCCACTTCGTCGAGGTTCAGCCACGTGCCGTTGGCGCCCTCCAAGCACCGGTAGGAGGGCAGCAACTGATACACCGAGGTGAACGACCGCAGCATGGTCGACAGGTCCAGGGTGAAAGGTCCCCAACCGGCACGGAAGCCGTTCGCGAGGAAATCGAGGGCCTTGACCGAACCGCTGTACGGGGTGCCGAAGGTGATCAGCAGCCGGGTGTCGCGGTGCCCGTCAAGCTGTTCGAGGAAGATCCGGGCGATGATCCCACCCATTGAATGGGCGACGATAACCAGCTTCGCGTCGGCGGCGCCCGAGCGTTCCCGCCACTCCCGCAGCCGGGTCGTGGCGAGTCTCGCGAGTGCCCGCGCCGCGACCCGATTGTCGCGGCGCCAGTCATAGGGCAGCTCGAAGAAGTTCGCGCCGGGCGTGAGGTTGAGGCTCTTGCACAGCGAGGTGCGAGCGATGTCATAGCCGTCGATGCGCCAGTCCAGACCCGGGACGATGTGGTAGTCGGGCAGCAGCCGTGTCGCCACCACGCCGTCGCCCAGGTCATCCGCCTCCGGGTCGTCACCGCTCAACGTCAACTTCCGCAGCGAACCACCCGCGGAAAGGACGCCGCGCAGCGCGGCACCCGGGGTGAGGGACCACAACTCCTTGCCGTCCTTGGCCAGCGCCGATCCGCCGATACCGGGGATCAAGACCACCAGATCCTTCATCGCCGAACTCCTCTACTTCGCGTCTACTTCGCGTCCTCCGCCGGTGTTGCGGTGCCGCGCCACCCGATGGCGGCGCCCTGCGCACAGCATCGGGTGCTGCCGCATGGGCGTCAAAGCTTCTGCGGAAGGATGCGCAGATATGCGTAGCTGATACATCGACTTCGGCCGTCGGTTGAGGGTCGAAACCAGTCGCTGGTGTTGTCTGTCCCAGCCCGGTCGGCGCCGCAGCAGCCAGGTCTCGACACGCTCAACCAACGGCACATCGGCCCGCATTGACCTTGACGCGACGTCAAGGTAGACACTCATTCAGTGACCTCGAAGACCACACTGCCGCTGTACCTGACCGCGACCGCAACCTCCCTGTTCGGCAACGCGGCCATCGCGATCGTGCTGCCCTGGCTGGTGTTGGAACGCACCGGAGATGCGGCGATGGCGGGCCTGGTCGCGGCGGTGAGCGCCGTCCCCGGAGCGATCGCGGCTTTCGTCGGCGGACACCTGATCGACAAGGTCGGACGCCGTCGCATGTCGGTGCTCTCCGACATCGGTTCGGCGGTAGCGGTCGCCGCACTCGCCGTCGTGGACGCCGCCGTCGGACTCAACGTGGGTTGGTTCATCGCCCTCGGCGTGCTCGGCGCACTATTCGACGTGCCCGGGATGACCGCCCGGGAGACCCTGCTGGCCAACGTGTCGGAGACCTCCGGCGTCGGGCTCGACAAGCTCGCCGCCTGGCGCGGAATGCTGTTCGGCCTGTCGTTCCTGGCCGGCCCCGCCGTGGCGGGCTGGCTGCTCGCGCTGTTGCCGTCCATTCAGGTGGTGTGGATCACGGCCGCCTGCTCCGCGGTCGCCGCCCTCGCCATCGCCGTGATGCCGCTGCGGCGAACCGAGGTGGCGTCGTCCGACGACAACTCACCGCTAGCGGGATTCACTCACATCTGGCGCAGCCGTCCGCTGCTCATCCTGCTGGTGATCAGCCTGGCCTCGATGGTGCTGGTCGCTCCGCTGCTCAGCGTCGTGCTACCCGCCCACTTCCTTGCCCTGGCGGCGCCCGGCCTGCTCGGCCTGAGTCTGTCGGCCTACGCCGTCGGCACGATGGCCGGCTCCGGCGTCTACGGCTGGGCCTTCGGCGGACGTCGCTGGGCGGCCTGGGTGGTGGCCAACCTGCTGTACGTCGTTTCGGCCGTCCTGATCGCGCCGCTGCAGGGCTTCTGGCTGGTCGCCGCCGGCATGGTGGCCGCGGGCCTGGGCTCCGGATTGCTGCAGCCGATCAGCACGGTGGTGCTCACCGAACATGTCCCGGACGCCCTACGCGGCCGGGTCTTCGGGGCCTACTCGGCGCTGGCCATGGTGGCCAGTCCACTGGGGCTGGGACTGATGGCGATCGTGCTCTCGGGCGCGGATCTGCGCACCGGCGCCTGGGTGTTGGCCGCCGGCTGGGCGGTGGTCGGGGTGTACGCCCTGGTCGCACCAGGTTTGAAGGGTTACATTCAGCCGCGGACGGAGGACGTCGATGCTGACCATCGGCCAGTTGGCTGACTACACCGGGGTCACCCGTCGCGCCATCCGGCACTATCACGCCCTCGGCCTGCTGCCCGAGCCGGAGCGGAACTCGTCGGGGTATCGCAGCTACGACGCCCAGGCCGTGGTGGACCTGCACCGGATCAAGGTGCTCGCCGACGCCGGCGTCCCGCTGTCCCGGGTGCGCGAGTTGGTGGACGCCGCACCGGACGCGTTCCGGAATGCCGCCGCCCAGATCGACGCCGAGTTGCACACCCGGATCGCCGAGTTGGAGTCGACCCGGCAGGCTCTCGGGCGGCTCGCCGCTCAGGGTGAGCCGTTCCTTCCGCCACGGGTGACCCGGATGCACGACGAGATGCGTGCCCTCGGTGTCTCGGAGCGCACTCTGCAGTTGGAGCGGGACGCCTGGCTGCTGATCCAGGTGCTGTATCCCGATCTGGTCACCACCTGGATCGACACCCAGCAGGCGATGCTGGACGATCCGGACTACCGCGACCTCTACCTGCGCACCGACCGGGCCTTCGACTACCCCGCCGACGATCCGCGGATCGAGCAGATCGCCCAAGCCACCGTCGAGTGGATGATGACCCACCGTCCACCGCCCGAGGAGGCGGAGTGGTCCGACGACTCGCTCGCCCAGCAACTGGTGGTCAGCTACCGCCGCGACTACTCCGCCGGCTGGCGACGCCTGATGGAACGCATGGGCGAACTGGTCCAGGACTGCACCTGAGTGACCGCAGAACCGTCCCCACTCAGCCAGGTTGCCGAGCCAGTCGTCGGCGACGCCCGCCACTACGCAATTCGACGCTCTAGACGAACCGCCGTACGCACACCACAATTGGGCGCCAGCGAGGCTGCCCACTCCGTCCGAGGTGAAACCACATGCCGTACTTCGTCATCGAACGCTCCTACGCCGAGGCTGTCACGCTCCCGGTCGACACGACGCTCCTGAACGAGATCAACGATGAGGAGGACGTCCGCTGGCTCTTCTCCTACCTGTCGCTGGACCGGAGGAAGACCTACTGCCTCTACGAGGCGCCCTCCAGCGAGGCGATTCGCAAGGCGGCCGAACGGGCCGGTGTCCCGGCCGACGTGATCACCGAAGTCTCCGGCCGGGTGATGGCCGGCACCGGTCACTTGGCCGGGGTCGAGTAGCCGGTCACCGCGCTAGTGCCGAGCAGTCCGGCGTCGCGGGCGTAGCGGACGGCTTGCGACCGGTTCCTGCTGCCGGTCTTCGACAAGATGTTGCGGACGTGGTTGGCGGCGGTGTGCTGGCTGATCACCAGTCGGGTGGCGATGTCGTGGTTGCTCAGGCCCTCGTCCAGCAGCCGCAGGATCTCGATCTCTCGAGCGGTCAGGCCGTCGTGGCGTCCCTTGCCCGGCGCGGCCTCGTCCAGTACCGCCAGCACCCGGGTCCAGCCTTCCGGTACCGCCTTGGCCCGGACCTGTTCGGCCAAGGCGGACGCCTCCCGCGAGCGGGCGTCCCGGCAGCGTAACCAGCGGACGGTCGCCGCGTGGGTGTGCGCGATGTAGAGGGCGGCGTCAAATCTCTCCTCCAGTTCCAGCGCAGCCCCGAACAGCGAGCCGGGGTCGCCGATCCCAAGTGCCGCGTCCACCTGCGCCAGGTACCGGTCGGCCGCTCCGAACGACGTCACGAAGTAGCCCACCGTCAGGTTCATGCCGGTGTATTCGGCCAGCCACGGGCGGAGCCGGCGCAGCGCCGACTTGTCGTCCAACAACAGCGCGGCCTCGGTCATCAACGCGAGGCTCCCCGGCCATTCGGCCGACTCGTGCGCACTCGGACGATCGTGATCCAGCAGCCACGTGAGCAGCCGTCGGGTCGGGTTCACCATGCGGAGTTCGGTGTACAGGCTGAGCAGTCCGGGCGCCCAGAATCCGTGCGGCGACTCATCCCCCGTGATCACGGCCCGCGCCACCCCAAGGTCGCCACGTTCCCGTTTGACCATGTAGAGCTGTTGCGCGGGCACGTTCGACTCGGCATCGGCCCGGAACTCTGCCTCGGCGGCGGACGCCCGCCGCGACGCGGCCTTCGCTCGATCGAGGTCGCCCGCGATGAAATGGCGAATGTAGTTCTGGCACTCCTGCCAGAACTGCCAGAAGGCGCCGAATTGCTCGGCTGCCGCGGCGAGCGCCTGGCCGGCTTCGTCCAAGACCTGGCGATCACCGAGAACATAGGCGGCCGCTGCGCAGAAGTGGGGGCCGGCGTGGAGGTCATCTCCCAACAGCTCCGCATGCTGGCGGCCCAGGAGCCAGAACTCCCGTGCCGTCGCGTAGGCCTGTGGCAACGGGCCCGGACGCAGGCTGGGGACGTAGGCGCGACGAAGGACGCGGAGCAGCAGGTCGACATCGCCCCGCTCCCGCGCCTGCGCGGTCGCCATAGCCGCGATCCGGGCCGCTTCGTCCGGCCTACCCGCCATCGAGGTGGCCCGACCCAACGCCGCCAACGCCACGATGCGTTCGGCGTCCGACTCTGGGCCCGATGGCGATTCCAGCGCCGAGGACAGGAGTCGGACGGCATCGTGGCCGGGCAATCCGGGACGCCAACTCGCCTCCTCGAATTCAGTAGCGGCGCGCAGCCGGTGTCGAGCGGAGACGGCCGATTCACTGATTCCGCGCGCCAGTTCACGGGCCCGAATGAAATGAGCCGCCAGACGCCAATTCCGGGCGGCCGACAGGGTCAGCTCGGCGCCCGTCTCAGCCGCGTCGCTAAGGGTCGCCGCGAGCTCATACAACCGGGCGGCATCCTCGTAAGCTCGCTTGGACGACGCGACCTCCGCCGCTCGCGCTGTGTAGTCGACGGCCTGCTGCCGGTGCCCGAGCGAGAGGGCCTGGGCGTAGTGGTGGGCCAGCCGCTGGACGAGCCGCTCAGGCGGCGGCGTGACGCGCTGCAGCGCGCCGGCGGCTCGGGCATGCAGTCCGGGCAGATCCGCCGCCGGGATTCCGTCGAGCAGTGCTTGCCGGGCGATGGCGTGGACGAACCGCAGCGTTCCGCCCCGACCACCCACCCATTCGATCAAACCAGTGCCGGACGCCCGCTCGAGGCTGCCGAGGATCGCGGTGCTCGGCTCGCCGGTGTAGGCCACGAGCTCATCGGGCACGACGTCCATGCCCAGGACCGCTGCCGCCTCAAGTGCCCCGCGTGCCGTCGGTGGGATCGATCGCAGTCGGGCGCGGAGCAGATCGTTGACCGTCTCGGGCAGCACGACCGCGTCCGAATCGCCCGCCTCGGCCACCTGCCGCCAGGCTTCCCGGAGCAGGAACGGGTTGCCGCCGGTCAGGAAGCTCAGTCGTCGCGCGATCTCCGACGAGCCGGGCGTGGCCACCGGATGGTGCGCCGCCACGTACTCGGTCACCTGGTCCGGCGTCAGCGGCGATAGTCCGATCCTGCGGACGCACTCGAAGCTGCTCAGCTCGGCCAGGACGTCGTCCGCCAGGGACGACCGGTCGGGCACCGTGTCACGGGAGCCGGCCATGATCAGCACGCGGCTGGCTGCGAGCCCCGCGATCAGTCGCGGGAGCAGTCGGAGCATGGTCCGGTCCGCCCAGTGCAGATCGTCGAGGACAAGCACGATCGGGTGCGCCTGAGCGGCGTTCCGCAGCACCTGGACGATGGCGGTGGCGAGCCTGGACACGACGTCCCCACCTGGACCGCTCGCCGGGGGCTCGGAGCCGTGGACGGCCTCAGGGTTCGGATCAAGCGCTTCGCGGATCAGTCGGCGCGAAGGGTCGGTGCTGTCATCGGAGCCGGTCAGTTCGAGCAGCTGGGTGAGGGGTGCGCCCAGCGGCTCCAGTGGAGCACCGTATTCGGCAACGCAGGAACCCACGAACACTGCCGCCCCGAGGTCCCCCAGGCGCGCGGACGACTCGGCGATCAGCCTGGTCTTGCCGATGCCCGGCGCCCCCTCAAGGAAGATTCCGCGCACGGTTCCCCGCAGCACGTCCGAGAAGGCGGCGAGAACGCCCTGCAACTCGGAATCCCGCCCGACGAAGGGCGGTTGGTCCGAGATCCCCCATCCCGCCGGGAGCGCAGGCGCGTTCCATTCCCGCATGCCGCCCACCGTAGGACCCAGTGCGGACGGCGTCGAGGGATTCGATTCCGGGAGGCTCTTCTGAAAGAAACGCTGACCACGCGACCCGCGATGGTCGAACGTGTCGACACCCCTCGTCAGCGTCGTGACACCCGGGTGTCGATCAAGCTCAGTCCTTCTGTCGCCGCGAAATGGCCATTTCTGGTCATGTGCCGGAGCGGGGCACGAACCTAGCCTCGGGTTCACCTCAGCAGCACCCCTTCACAGGGTAACGACAAGGAGCGGGAACCATGCCCAAGTACGTGATCGAACGCACCGCGCCAGGCGCGGGACAGATGTCGACCGACCAACTGCGGGAGGCCGCACAGGGTTCGAACGAGGTGATCGCCGCCATGTCACCCGCCATCAGCTGGCAACAGAGCTACATCACTGACAACAAGATCTTCTGCGTCTTCGTGGCCGACGACGAGGAGACGGTCCGCGAGCACGCCCGCCGTGCCGGCATACCCTGCGACGTGATGCACCGAGTGGCCGCGGTAATCGATCCGGCCACAGCCGGGTGATCCGAGACGCGAGCGATCCGGGACGCGAGCGATCCGAGACGTGAGCGATCTGGGACGTGAGCGATCCGAGCCCGGGATGCGGGCGCGGCTCACCTCCGGCATCGCACCGATCTCACCATCGGTGGCCAGTGACAGGATCGATGACGGCTTTCGTGTTATTACGCGAAAGTCGTCAGCGATCCGGTCACTGGCTGCCGATGGTGAGATCGGCGGAGGGGCGCAGACCGGTGTCCGGCACGAATGCGCGCAGTCAGCGCAGGCCCAGCTGTCCGCGGTGCAGGACGCCGCCGACCGGAGCCCGGCACGAATGCGCGCAGTCAGCGCAGGCCCAGCTGTCCGCGGTGCAGGACGCCGCCGACCGGAGCCCGGCACGAATGCGCGCGGTCAGGGCACAGCTGTCAGCGGTGCAACGTGGCTCGGCCGGGGATCAGAGCATGTGCGGGTAGCCCGTGGACGTCGGAGGCACCAGGGTCTCCTTGATCGCCCGCGGGCTCACCCAGCGCATCAGGTTCCACATCGAGCCGGCCTTGTCGTTGGTGCCGGACGCCCGCGCACCGCCGAACGGCTGCTGGCCGACGACCGCACCGGTCGGCTTGTCGTTGATGTAGAAGTTGCCGGCGGTGTAGCGCAGCTTGTTCTGGGCGAGTTCGATGGCCGTCCGGTCGGTGGCCAGAATCGAGCCGGTCAGCGCGTAGGCGGACGCGGTGTCGACCAGTCCGAGCACCTTGTCGTAGTCGGCGTCGTCGTAGACGAAGATGCCGAGCAGCGGGCCGAAGTACTCGGTGACGAAGATGTCCTGCTTGGGGTTGTCCGAGACCGCCAGGGTGGGCCGGATGAACCAGCCCTCGCTGCGGTCGTAGCTGCCGCCGGCGACGATCTCGGCGTCCGAGCTGGCCTTGACGGCATCGATCGCAGCCGACAGCTTGTCGAAGGCCCGCTCGTCGATCACCGCAGAGGTGAAGTTGCTGAAGTCGCGGACATCTCCCACCTTCAGCGCCTCGACCTGGGAGATCAGATCGTCGGAGATCGCGTTCCACAGGCTGCGCGGCAGGTAGGCGCGGGACGCGGCCGAGCACTTCTGGCCGGAGTACTCGAAGGCCCCGCGGATCAGCGCGGTCTTGACCACCTCGGGGTCGGCACTGGCATGGGCCAGGACGAAGTCCTTGCCGCCGGTCTCGCCGACGATCCGGGGATACGACTTGTAGCTGGCGATGTTGGCGCCGACCTGCGACCACAAACCCTGGAAGACCCGGGTGGAACCGGTGAAGTGGATGCCGGCCAGATCGGGGTGGGCCAGCGCGACGTCCGAGATCTCCTTGCCGTGACCGGGCACCAGGTTGATCACGCCGTCGGGCAGGCCGGCGGCCTGCAGCACGTCCACGAACACCGAGGCGGCCAGCATCTGGGTGAGCGCCGGCTTCCACAGCACCGGGTTGCCCATCAGCGCAGCAGAGGTCGGCAGGTTGCCGGCGATGGCGGTGAAGTTGAACGGGGTGATGGCGTAGACGAAGCCTTCCAGCGGGCGGTAGTCCATCCGGTTCCACACGCCGGGGCTGTTCTGCGGCTGGTTGGCGTAGATCTCCTGGGCGAAGTGTGCGTTGAACCGCAGGAAGTCGATCAGCTCGCAGGCGGAGTCGATCTCGGCCTGCTGCACGGTCTTGCCCTGGCCCAGCATGGTGGCGGCGTTGATCCGCGCGCGGAACGGTCCGGCGATCAGGTCGGCGGCGCGCAGGAAGATCGCCGCGCGCTGGTCGAACGGCAGGTCGGCCCAGCCCCGCGCGGCAGCCGTGGCGGCCGTGACGGCCTGCTCGGCGTCGGCGTGGTTGGCTTGCTTGACCACGCCCAGCACCTGGCCGTGATCGGACGGCATGGTCACCTCGTAGCGGTCGTCACCGCGTCCGGGACGGCGCTCGGCGCCGAAGGTGCCGGTCAGCTCCAGCGGGGCGGCGGTCAGCTCGGCCAGCGCAGCTTCGAGTTCGGCGCGCTCAGCGCTGCCGGGGGCATAGCTCTTGACCGGCTCGTTTACCGGCACGGGCACACGGGTGATAGCATCCACGGCCCGAGAATACCTCAGGTACAGCGGGCCCAGTCAAACATTTTTCTTCGCGTAGTCGAGATATTACAAGACAATCTCTTGCGCGTCAGCCCGCTTTGGCTGCCTCTTCACGTCGCTTCTTGGCCGCCTCGACGGAGGCTCGCAATGCAGCCACCAGGTCGACGACCTCGGCTTGTGCGGGCGCTTCCTCGGTGGCCTCCGGCGCCGGAGCACCCGCCAGTTTCGCCTGAACAACCGACTCCAGTGCCTCCCGGTAGACATCGGTGAACTGGGTCGGGTCGAAGTCGCCGGTGAGCTGGTCGATGAACATCCGCGCCATGTCTACCTCGGCGTCCGACACCTTCACATCCTCGGACGGCGCCGCGAACGACCCGTCCCGCAGTTCATCGGGCCAGAGCATGGTGTGCATCAGCAGCAGGTCGTCCTTGGCCCGGATCAACGCCAGCGACTCCCGCGACCGCAGCGCCACCTTCACCAGGGCGGCCTTCCCGGCATCCGCCAGGGCACGGCGGAGCAGCACGTACGGCTTGCCACCCGGGCCGTCCGCCTCGAGGAAGTAGGTGCGCTCGAAGTAGGTGGGGTCGACCTCATCGACCTCGACGAACTGGACGACCTCGACCGCCTTCGTGGTGGGCAGCGGCAGGTTCTCGAAGTCCTCGGCTTCCAGGATCACCATCCGGCCGTCGCCGGTCTCGTAGCCCTTGGCGATCTCGGTGTAGGGAATCTCCTTGCCGCACACGTCGCAGACCCGCTTGTACTTGATCCGTCCGCCGTCTTCAGGATGCACCTGGCGGAACGACAGGTCTTTGGTCTCGGTGGCGCCGTAGACCTTGACCGGAATCGTGATCAGGCCGAACGAGATCGCACCCTTCCAGATGGATCGTGGCATGTCGCCCTCCTCGTCACGCACGGACTGGTGGCTCCCAAGCCTGCCGCATCACCCCAAGTCACACCAGCACCCTTGGGGTTGAACGCCGTCACGCCAGACACCTTTGTCATCCCGGTGCACGCCGGGATCTCACGACTGAGCCTGTCACCCGAGATCCCGGAGCGACTCCGGGACGACGCGTTAGGCCAGTGACTGCCACTCGGTCGGCCCGTGCCACAACAATTCGTTGTCAGCGAGGAACTCCGCCACCTCAGAGTCATCCCAGGCCGCATCCACGGTGCGCCCATGGACCAGGGCGGCGAGCGCATCGGCGAGAGCCGGTGACTCATCGGCGAACAGGGCCGTCACCGCATCGAAGCCCAGGACGCCGACAGTCACCTCGCCGAAGTCGGCGTCGGCCACCGGCCTCGCGGACGCCTCGGCGACGGCGACCAGCCGCCGTCCGCCCCGCAGTAGCGATGTCAGTCCGGCGATGTGCAGCACCGTGTGTTCGGCGTCCTCGGCGTCGGCCGGGGTGAAACCGAACGCGCTGCAGAGCGAGGCCGTCACCGCATACGCCGTAGTCGGCCGCTGGCGTCCGTCGCCAGCCCAAGCGGCCAGTTCGTCCGTAGTCAGCGGCACGAAGACCAGCATCAACGCACCTCCCGCCGCAGCACGCCGAGTTCTTCGACGACGTCCCGGGCGAAGGTGGGCAGCGGAGCGATCGCGCTGGCGGCGAAGGTGACCCGGCCGTCCAGGCTGCTGACGCCGACGCTGATCTGCTGGTCGTCGATCGTGGACGCGAACGCGTGCAGAGCCCGTACCCGCTGCGCGCCCAGCCAACGTGGTGCGGCCGGCCCCGGCACGTTCGAGATAAGCACTTGATGCGGACGCCCCGCGGTCACCGTGGCGGCGGCCACGGCATGCGTGGTGGGTGGTGTGAAGCCGGCCAGTTCGGTCAGCTCGCCGGCCGGCACGAGGCGATCGGAGTCGATGCGCGCCTGGGTGAGGGTGGCGATGGCGATCAGCCGTTCCCGCGCGGTGATCGTGGTCACCGGCAGTTGCATGAATTGGGACGCCACCAAGCAGCCCATAGCGCTGGTTCCGCCGTCGTCGACGGCGAGCGGGATCAGGGCCACCGGGTCGTACAGGGGCTTGTCGCGGGCGGCCTGCCAGCCCCGAACGCCGGCGGTGGCCAGCGCCACGATCACGTCGTGCACCGTACAGTCGACGGCTCGGGCGATCCCGGCCAGGTCGGCGAGCGGGCACTCGACCGCCGCCACATGACGCGGCTCCGGGACCGTCGTCACTTGGCGGACGCCGTACTCGGCCAGCCCGCCCAGGCCGGCGGCGGTGTCCCGCAACGCCCGCATCGGATCGCCCACACCACGCAGCAGCCCGGCGAGACCCACCGATGGTTCCTCGTCGGACGGCTGCCACTCAGGCACGTCCCCGGCGATCGGCGTGGCCTCCTCGTCGAGCAGCTCGTGCAGCAGGTGGACATTGTCCGCACCGTCGATCAGTGCCGGATGCGCCCGCACCACCAACGCCCAGGCGCCGGCGGCCAGCCCGGTGAGAATCGTGGCGTCCCACAACGGATGCAGCCGATCGAGCGGGACGGCGAGCTGCCCGGCCAGCCAGTCCTCGATGGTCGTATCGGACGGCAGGGTGGCGCTGCGCAGGTGACCGGCGATGTTGAAACCCCGGTCGTCCACCCACGCCTGCAGGCCGGTGCCGGCGAGCTTCTGCCGGAAGCGCGGCGCGTAGCCGATGCGTTGCCCGACCAGCCGGCCCAGGTCGGACGCCGCAGGCGCCGGCCCGTCCACCACCAGCACGCTCAGCTGATGCCAGGGTTGCGCCGGTTGGTCGCGGGCGAGCAGTTGTGCCTCGGTCCTGCTCACGGAAGCCACCACGTGCCGTTCTCCTTGTTGTCGCCGACTCGTTTGGTCAGCCTACTTCGTGCGTTTCGTGGAGCGCCGACGCCGAGAAACGTGCGTATTGATCGACCGCTCCGCGGTGCGTCGCTCGGGTCGCGCCGGCGGGTTCCACCGCACCCGGCGACGATCGTGAAAACGCACGTTTCTGCGCATCCAAACCCGGGCCGGGCTGGCCCAGGTCGTGTTCGACCGCAGTACAGTCCGTGGCCGCGCCCACGCATGCAAGAATCGGCGGGTGCGCAGATTCCTTCCCGTGGCCGCTCTTCTCGTGCTCGCCGCCGGTTGTGCCGGCACTCCCGCGTCGACCCCGAGCGGCAGCGGTTCGCCGCTGGTGACACCGGCGTCCAGCACCCCCACATTGGCCAGCCCGAGCACGGCACCCACGCCCGGGGTGACAACTATCACGATCGAACTCGCCGACGGGAAGGTGTCGCCCAACGGCAGCAGGATCAACCTGACCAAGGGCGAGACCTTCGTCCTCGACATCACCTCCGACCGCGACGACCAGGTGCATGTGCACGGCTTCGACAAAGAGATCGAGGTGAAAGCCGGCAAGCGGGTGAAGGTCGAGATGGTGGCCGACCGCACCGGCCGCTATGAGGTGGAGTCGCACCATCCCGAACTCTTGATCGCCGTCCTGCAGATCCGGTGAGACTGCCGCTGCACGGACTCGGCTCGCGGCAGGATCTGCCGCTGCCGTTCGAGTTCGTCCTGCTCGGCGCCGCGGTGGCGCTGGTGGTGTCCTTCGCGGTGTTGATCGCCGCTTGGCGCCGTCCGCGCTACACCCGGCCGTCCGGGCTGGCGCTGCCCGGATTGACCCGGCTGGTCGACCGCCCCTCCGCGCGTGCCGCCGTCCGGATCGTCGCGCTGGCGCTGTTCTGCTGGATGGCGTTGGCGCTGTGGTTCGGCCAGGACCTGGTGACGAACCCGGTCTTCGGGTTCGTCTTCGTCTGGGCCTGGGTGGGTCTGGTGCCGCTGTCGCTGCTGTTCGGACCGGTCTGGCGCCGCGCCAACCCACTGCGGACGCTGGCCCGGTTGGTGCTCGCCGCGCGCGCCCCCGTCCGTCCGCTGCGGCAGGCGACCTGGGAGCGGATCGGCGTCCTGCCCGGTGTGCTGACCCTGCTCGGTTTCGCCTGGCTGGAACTGGTCCAGCCCGATAACAACACCCTGGCGGTGCTGCGCTGGTGGACGATCGCCTGGCTCGTGCTCACCCTGGGTGGAGCGCTGCTGTTCGGCGAACGCTGGATCGCGGCCACCGACCCGTTCGAGGTGTTCGCCGAGCGGATCTCGACACTGTCCCCTTGGCAACGCATCGACGGCGTGATCCACCTGGTCAACCCGCTCCGGCACGCCGCGACCGCGGTGGTTCCCCGCGGCGCAGCCTGGGTGAACTGCACCCTGCTGGGCATCACCGCCTACGACAGCTTCACCAACACCACCGGCTGGGTGGGCTGGGTGCAGACCTCGGCCCTGCCCAGGGAATGGTGGGGCACCGCAGGCCTGATCTGCATGACGCTGCTGGTCGGAGCCGCTTTCGCGCTGGCGGCGCGGGCCACCGCCACCGGCTGGTCCGACACTGCGTCATCGAGCCTGGTGCCGATCGTGGTCGGCTACTCGTTCGCGCACTACCTCAGCCTGCTGGTCATCGAAGGCCAACGGACGGCCATCCTCGCCTCCGATCCCCTCGGTCTCGGCTGGAACGTCTTCGGCACGGCGGAACTCGGAGTCAACACCGGCATCTTCGACTACCCCGAGGTGGTCGCAGTGATCCAGCTAACCGCCATCGTCGTAGGCCACCTGCTGGGCGTCCTGCTCGCCCACGACGAGTCGCTCGTGGTGCTGCAGGGCAAACGAGTGATCGTCGGCCAGCTACCGATGCTGGTGCTGATGATCGGCTACACCTGCGCCGGCCTGCTGCTGCTTTTCTCGCCCTGACCCTGCCGCCGTTGGTTCTCCCCTGACCACGCCGCCCGCTGGTCGAGCTTGTCCAGACCCTTTCCGATCCCGAGCTCGGCTCGGATCCCCTACCTCAGCAATTGGCCCGAGTTATCCACAATTTCGGACGGCGCCCGCCCGATCGGCCCAGATTCGGGCGACAGTAGGGGATGCCCTCCGCAGCCGTCGCCCTGACTCGTGCGCCGCTCGCGCTCGCACCCGCTGTGCGGGTGATCGAACCCGTCCTGCTGCGCAGCTCCGCGCAGGATCCGTTGCTGCCCTGGGTGGAGCCGCCGCGTCCGACGCCGGCCGCGCTCCCCGAGGTGTCGGACGCCCTCCGCCGCCGGGCTACGGCGCTGATCGCCGCGGTCGTCGAGGTGTTGCGGCGACGACGTCCGCTGGCACACCTGGAGCCCCACTGCGACGAATCGGTGTTCGAACTACTCGGGCGGCTGCATGACTGCGGCGCCCTCCCCCACCTGCGACTGGCGTCCACCCAGATCACCCGGCCCGCCGAGTCTTCAATCGAGGCGTCCGCTCGGCTCACCCTCGGCGACATGTCCCGGGCCGCAGCATTCCGGATCGGCCGGAAAGACGGACGCTGGCTGCTCACCGATTTCGAACTCGCCCTGGAGGACGCGACGATTCAGCGCAGCCGATCCCGGCCGGTCTGAGGGGGTCTCGACAAGCTCGACCAACGACCAACGCTCAGCCGCGGCGTCCGTGACACATCTTGTACTTCTTGCCGGAACCACAGGGGCAGGGGGCGTTGCGGCCGACACCAGCGTACGGGTCGTCCTCCTCCTCGCGGCTACTCACAGCCTCACCGGTCTCGGACGGCGCGGAGTACGCCATCGGACGCTGCTGCCGCTCCCCCAGGCCCTTGGCCTGGACGACGGGCCGGGCCTTCGGCTCCTCAGCGGACGCCTCCGCCTCGTCGACCGTCGCGGCGATCAGCTCCTCCATCACCTCGGCGGACATCGGAACGCCCGCCCCGTCGGTCTGCAGGCCCACACTCGGCTGCTGCACGTTGACCTCGAGGTTGAACAGGAAGCCGACGACCTCCTCCATGAAGGCCTCCATCATGGCGTTGAACATGTCGCCGCCCTCACGCTGGTACTCGACCAGCGGATCGCGCTGCGCCATCGCCCGCAGCCCGATGCCCTCGCGCAGGTAGTCCATCTCGTAGAGGTGTTCGCGCCATTTGCGGTCGAGCACGGTGAGCAGCACCTGGCGCTCCAACTCGCGCATGGTCTCTTCGCCGAGTTCTTCCTCACGGCGGTCGTAGGCCGCCTGGGCATCTGCCTTGAAGTCCTCAACCAACTCGTCAACGGTCAACTCGACGCCCTCGAACTCGGCGCGGTCCAGGCCGATCGGGTACAACGTGCCGACCTGGGTCCAGAGCTGTTCCAGGTCCCACTCCTCGACGAAGCCCTCGGTGTTGGCCCGGACGTACTGCTCGACGACCGAGTTCACCGTTCCGCGCAGCTGGGTCTCGACGTCGGCTCCTTCGAGCACCCGGCGCCGGTCGCCGTAGATGGCGTGCCGCTGCCGGTTCATCACGTCGTCGTACTTCAGCACGTTCTTGCGCATCTCGAAGTTCTGCGCTTCGACCTGCTCCTGCGCCTGCTGGATGGAGTTGCTGACCCGCTTGTTCTCGATCGGGACGTCGTCGGGCACCTTCAGCGCCACCATCACCCAGTTGATGATGTCGGACTTGAACAGCCGCATCAGGTCGTCCTCGAGGCTGAGGTAGAACCGGCTCTCGCCCGGGTCACCCTGACGTCCGGAACGACCGCGCAGCTGGTTGTCGATGCGTCGCGACTCGTGCCGCTCGGAGCCCACCACGTACAGGCCGCCGAGTTCCACGACCTCGTCGTGCTCGGTGGTGACCTGCTCGTCGAGCTCCTTGATCGTCTCCGCCCAGGCGGCCTCGTACTCGTCGGCGTGCTCAACCGGATCCAGGCCCTTGGCGCGCAGCTGCGCGTCGGCCATGAACTCGGAGTTGCCGCCCAGGATGATGTCGGTGCCTCGTCCGGCCATGTTGGTGGCCACGGTGACCGCGCCGTTGCGTCCGGCCATCGCGATGATCGCTGCCTCACGAGCATGGTTCTTGGCGTTCAGCACCTCGTGCTTGACGCCGGCCTTCTTGAGCAGCTTGGACAGGATCTCCGACTTGGCCACGGACGCCGTGCCGATCAGGATCGGCTGGCCCTTCTCGTGCCGTTCGGCCACATCGTCGACCACCGCGGCGAACTTCGCCGCCTCGGTGCGGTAGATCAGGTCCTTGCCGTCGACCCTGATCATCGGCTTGTTCGTCTCGATCGGCAGCACGCCCAGACCGTAGATCTTCTGGAACTCGCTCTCCTCGGTCTTGGCCGTACCGGTCATGCCGGCGAGCTTGTCGTACATCCGGAAATAGTTCTGCAGGGTGATGGTGGCGAGCGTCTGGTACTCGTCCTTGATCTCGACCCGCTCCTTGGCCTCCAGCGCCTGGTGCAGACCCTCGTTGTAGCGGCGTCCGATCAGGGTGCGGCCGGTGTGCTCGTCGACGATCAGCACCTCGCCGTCCATGATCACGTAGTCCTTGTCCTTCTTGAACAACTCCTTCGCCTTGATGGCGTTGTTCAGGTAGGAGATCAGCGGCGTGTTGGCGCTCTCGTAGAGGTTCTCGATGCCGAGCCGGTTCTCGACCTCGGTGATGCCGCCCTCGAGGATCGCCACGGTGCGCTTCTTCTCGTCCACCTCGTAGTGGGTGTCGCGAGTCAGTCGCTCGGCGATCTTGGCGAACTCGGGGTACCACTGGTGGTTGTCCTCGGCCGGGCCGGAGATGATCAGCGGCGTCCGGGCCTCGTCGACCAGAATGGAGTCGACCTCGTCCACGATCGCGTAGTGGTGGCCGCGCTGGACGCAGTCGTCCAGGCTCAGCGCCATGTTGTCGCGGAGGTAGTCGAAGCCGAACTCGTTGTTGGTGCCGTAGGTGATATCGGCGGCGTACTGCTTGCGTCGCTCGGCCGGGGTCATGTGCGCCAGGATGACGCCGACGTCGAGCCCGAGGAAGTGATGGACGCGGCCCATCTGCTCAGACTGGTACTTGGCCAGGTAGTCGTTGACCGTGACGATGTGCACGCCCTTGCCGCTCAGCGCGTTCAGGTAGGACGGCATCAGCGCGACGATGGTCTTGCCCTCACCGGTCTTCATCTCGGCGATGTTGGCCCGGTGCAGCGCCACGCCGCCCATCACCTGGACGTCGTAGGGACGCTTGCCGAGGACCCGCTTGGTGGCCTCACGGACGGTGGCGAACGCCTCGGGAAGGATCGCGTCGAGGCTGTCGCCGTCCTCAATGCGCTTGCGGAACTCGTCGGTCTGGGCGCGCAGATCCTCGTCGCTCATCGATTCGAAGTCTGGTTCGATCATGGCCACCTGATCGGCGACCCGGCGCAACTCCCTGAGCTTGCGCCCGTCGCCCATGTGCAGCAGCTTGTCCAGAACACCCACGGTGGTTTCAACGCTTCCTGGTCGATGACAGTCCCGCGCCATCTTAGTGTGCTCAGCCGATACCGCTCGCGCACCGGCCTGAGCACTCCCCGTTCCGGCGGAAGAACGTGCCCCGCACGATGTCGAGAAACCTCGGCCGGCTCCGTCCCCGGTGTAGAGCCGACCACAATGGTCGGCACCGAACCGAGGAGTCATGATGGCCAAGTACCTGCTGCTGAAGCACTACCGCGGCGCCCCGAAGGGCGTCAACGATGTGCCGATGGAGTCCTGGACGCCGCAGGAGATCACCGACCACATCCAGTACATGAACGACTTTGCCGCCCGGCTCGAGGACACCGGCGAGTTCGTCGACGGCCAGGCGCTCGCGCCGGAGGGCGCCTGGGTCCGCTACGACGGCGCGGGGCGGCCACCTGTGACCGACGGCCCATTCGCCGAGACCAAGGACCTGATCGCCGGCTGGATGATCATCGACGTGGACGGCTGGGACCGCGCCGTCGAACTGGCCGGGGAGCTGTCGGCCGCTCCGGGCGCCGGCGGCAAGCCGATCCACGAGTGGCTGGAGGTCCGTCCGTTCCTGGCCCACCCGCCGACCGTCACCGACTAGTCCGGACGTGGACGAGACGCTGCTGCGTGGCCTGATCCCGGCCGTCCTGGCGATCCTCGTCCGCCGCGGAGCCGACTTCGCGGCGGCCGAGGATGCCGTCCAGGACGCGCTGGTCGAGGCATTGCGCAGCTGGCCGGACGATCCACCGCGCGACCCCAAGGGGTGGCTGATCACCGTCGCCTGGCGGCGGTTCCTGGACGCGACCAGGAGCGAATCCGCACGCGACCGGCGCCAGCAGCGGGCTGATGATGAGCCCGCCCCCGGTCCGGTGCCGGACGTCGACGACTCGCTGTGGCTCTACTTCCTGTGCGCCCACCCGCGGCTCACCCCGTCGTCGGCGGCGGCGCTGACCCTGCGCGCTGTCGGCGGACTGACCACCCGGCAGATCGCGCAGGCCTACCTGGTTCCCGAGGCGACGATGGCGCAACGGATCAGCCGCGCCAAGCGCATTGTCACCGACGTCCGGTTTGACCGGCCCGGCGACGTCGCAACGGTGTTGCGGGTGCTTTACCTGATCTTCAACGAGGGCTACACCAGCGATGACGCCGATCTGGCCGCTGAAGCGATCCGGCTGACCCGGCAACTGGCCGCGCTCGACGACCACCCCGAGATCGCCGGCCTGCTGGCACTGATGCTGCTGCACCATGCCCGCCGGGCGGCCCGTTTTACCGCCGACGGAGCCCTGGTGCCGCTCGCCGACCAGGACCGGGATCGCTGGGACACCGCTGCCATCGCCGAAGCCGTCGAGATCCTGCAGTCTGCACTGGCTCGCGACGCCCTGGGTGAGTTCCAGGCGCAGGCCGCTATCGCCGCACTGCACGCCGACGCGTCGAGCACCGCCGAGACCGACTGGGTGCAGATCGTCGAGTGGTACGACGAACTGGTGCGGCTGACCGATTCGCCCGTGGTCCGGCTGAACCGTGCGGTCGCCGTCGGCGAGGCGGACGGACCACTCGCGGGGCTGGCGGCACTGGCCGACCTCGATGCCGCACTCCCCCGGTATGACGCCGTCGCCGCTCATCTGCACGAGCGCGCCGGCGACCTGGCCGAGGCCGCTCGGCGCTATGCGACGGCCGCCCGCGCCGCGAACAGCAACGCCGAACGCGATCATCTCTACCGCCAGGCGGCCCGGCTCAACGCTTGCTGAGTCAGAAGGCCGCTGCGAGATCGCGAGCGAGGGTGCCGCGATCGGCGACCGCGACAGCGTCCAGCCCCAGCCACCCTGCCATCAGCCGCAACTCGTCCCGCAAGCGCGACGCCGTTTCGCTGCGCCGCGGTTCGGCGTCCGGCTCCAGCCAGGCGGACTGCACCTGCAGGACCCCGAGCGCCCGTTCTGCTTTGAGGTCGACGCGGGCGACCAACTCGTCGTCGGCGAGGAAGAGGTAGACGTAATACCCGTAGTCGCGCTGGGCGGCGGGGGTGTAGATGCCGATCCGGTAGTGGACGCCGAACAGTTCGAGCACGCGCGGACGGTGATGCACCAGGGTGTCGAACGGCGCGATCAACGCCTGTCCGGTGAGTCGTCGCGGACGGCGGGCGTCAGCCGCCAGCCAGAACTGTTGCGGCAACCCCGCCACCCTGACGGGTTCGAGGACCCCCGTCGATTCCAGTCGCGTGACCGAAGCGCGCACGGACTGTGCCTGCAGGTAGAAGTACTCGGCCAGCGCCTTGAGGTCGGCGATCCCGAGCGCAGACACCGCTCGCCCCACCAAGGTGTCATAAGACTCCTCGTCGCTCGGGTCGGCCTCGGCCAGCACAGCCGATGGCAGCACCCGCGTGGCCAGGTCGTAGCGTCGTTCGAAGGCGCTGTTGCGGTCGGCGACGCCGACGGTACCGCTGTCGAACAGGTATTCGAGGACGTGCTTGGCCTCGGACCAGTTCCATCCCCAGTGTTCCTTGCGGCGCTCTTCGGCATTCTCGATCTGCCGGGCCGACAGTGGACCGCCCTCCGCGACGTCGGCCAGCACCCGGTCGAGCAGGTCGGGTTTCGCTTCCACAATGCGCGTCAGCGCAGCCCGCTCCCCCAGGGCCCGGCGCCGCATCGCCGTCCGCAGCGCGGGCTGGAGGCCGACGTCGATCAGGCAGGCGGCATGCCCCCAATACTCGAACAGCCGTCGCGGCGCCCGTCCGCCGGCCCGGTCGAGGAGGGCTCGGTCGTAGTCACCGAGCCGGCTGAACAACGGCATGTAGTGCGCCCGGACCGCGACATTCACCGAGTCGATCTGGAACTGAGCGACCCGGTCGATCACCTGCTGCACGTGCCGCATCGTCACCGCACCGGACGGCCGCGGCCGCGCGAACCCCTGCGCCGCCAACGCGATCCGGCGGGCCTGGGCGATGCTGAACGTCGGCATGGCCCGCATGCTATCCAGTCGCTCCGACAGCTTCTCGCGGCCCGCATCCGGTACGAACCGGCGGTCCTGTTCGGTCTACGTCGGTCATCGAGGGCGGCACTGATGTTCGCCGGTCGAAGCCCGTCAACACTTCGGACGCCCCTTGCCGGCAGAGGGTTTCGACAAGCTCAACCAGCGGTGGGCGCGGTGATCAGCGGCTTCCCCCACCGCCGCGCAGGGACGCGGAAACGGGGCTCCGAGCGAACTCGGAACCCCGTTGTCCACCACGCTGATGCGAGGTCCCCCAGGTCTTGTAGTGACAGTGATTCAGACGGCCGCGAGGCCGCTTTCGCCGGTGCGGACGCGGACGACGTTTTCGACTGGGACGACCCAGACCTTGCCGTCGCCGACCGAGCCGGTGCGGGCGGCGCCGGCGATCACCTGGACGACCTCCTCGACTTCGGCTTCGTCGACCAGGATCTCCAGGCGCACCTTGACGATGAAGTCGATGGTGTATTCCTCACCGCGGTAGACCTCGATGTGGCCCTGCTGGCGTCCGTATCCGGACACCTCACTGATCGTCATGCCGCCGACACCGTGTCGGACGAGCGCCTTCTGGGTCTGCTCCAGCATCTCGGGCTGGATGATTGCGGTGACCAGCTTCACTTCGAGGCTCCCGTCTTGTTGGTCTCAGGGAAATCGTCCTTGGTCAGCACCAGGGTGTGTCCGACCCGGCTGGAGTAGTACACAGGGCTGAGGTCGTAGCCAGCCTCGCTGTGCTCGGCCAGGTCGATGCCGCCCAGTTCGTCGGCTGTCGACACCCGCCAGCCGACGGTGTGCTTGACCACCAGAGCGATCAGGTAGCTCATCACGAACGAGAAGACCATCACCGCGACGGCACCCACCGCCTGTCGCCACAGCTGATCGAAACCGCCGCCGTAGAACAGACCGGCAACCGGCTCGGTGGTCTCGGGGTCAGCCAGCAAGGCCGCCGCCGGGTCAGCCAGGAAGCCAATCAGCAAGGTGCCGACCAGACCGCCCACCAAGTGGACGCCGACGACGTCCAGCGAATCGTCGAAGCCGAACTTGAACTTGAGGCCGACCGCGTAGGCGCAGGCCACGCCGGCCACCACGCCAAGGACGATGGCGCCGACCGGGCTCACCGCACCGGCTGCCGGGGTGATGCCGACCAGGCCGGCGACGATTCCGGACGCCGCACCGAGCGAGGTCGCGTGGCCGTCCCGCAGCTTCTCCACGATCAGCCAGCCGAGCATGGCGGCCGCAGTGGCGGCCAGGGTGTTCACCCAGGCCAGCGCGGCAAGGCCGTTGGCGGCCACGGCCGAGCCGGCGTTGAAGCCGAACCAGCCGAACCACAGCAGAGCGGCGCCGAGCATCACCAGGGTCATGTTGTGCGGCCGCATCGGCTTGCTGCCGAAGCCGATCCGCGGCCCGACGACAAGCGCCAGCGCAAGTGCTGCGGTGCCGGCGTTGATGTGGATGGCGGTGCCGCCCGCGAAGTCGATGGCTTTGACCTGGTTGGCGATCCAGCCGCCGACCACACCGGCATCCTCATCGCTGAACGCGAACACCCAGTGGGCGGCCGGGAAGTAGACGAGAGTGCCCCACAGCACGGCGAACAGGGTCCAGCCGCCGAAGGAGGCGCGGTCGGCGATCGCGCCGGAGACGAGTGCGACGGTGATGATCGCGAAGCAGGCCTGGAAGGCGACGAACGCCAGGGCCGGGTAGCTGGCCTCAGGATCGTTGGTGAGCAGGCTCTGCAGGCCGGCGAACTCGAACGGATTGCCGATGATGCCGGCACCGCCGACCGAGTTGCCGAACGCCATGCTGTAGCCGAACAGCACCCACAGCACGCCGATGACGCCCATCGAGATGAAGCTCATCATCAGCATGTTCAGGACGCCCTTGGCACGGACCATGCCACCGTAGAAGAAGGCGAGACCGGGGGTCATGAGCAGCACCAGCGCGGCACTGATCAGGATCCAGGCGGTGTCGCCGGAGTTGAGTTCTAACAGGGTCATGCCGCAACGATCACCCGTCGGTGTTTCGTCGGAGTTCGAGCCCTGTTACGCACGGATTTCGTGGTGTTACAGCTCCATTGCCGACCAATCGGCGACGTCGGACGAAGATCCTGGTAAACATCAGGGTCCGCCAGTAGGTTGGGCATATGGCGCCAGGGCCACAGACCTCGCATCCGGGGTAGTGCCAGGCGCCTTTCGGGTTCCGCCCGGCTCGACGAGCCGGGCCCGATCGATCAGGAGGTTGCAGTGGACGTTCTCGTCACCGGCCGGCATTGCCAGATCAGCGACGACTTCCGCGCACGCGTCACCGAACGCCTGCGCGGAGTCGAGAAGTTGCGGGATCGGGTGATCCGGGTCGAGGTCCAGGTGTCGGCCAACCCGCACGCCCGACAACCCGACCAGGCGACCACTGTGGAAATAACGCTGCGCAGCCGCGGCCCGGTGGTGCGGGCCGAGGCGAGCGCCGACGAGAAGCTGATCGCCTTCGAACACGCCCTGGACCGACTCAAGTCACAGCTGCGTCGGGCGGCTGACCGCCGCAAGGTGCACCGCGGGCTGCGCGCCGGCCAGCATTTCGGCGCTCCGCCGCCCCTGCCCACCCCCCAGCGCGACGAGGACCGTCCGGAGATCCGCAAGATCGCCGGCCTTGAGGTTCACGGCGACGGCCCACTGGTGGTCCGCGAGAAGCTGTTCAAGGCCACTCCGCTCACCCTTGCGCAGGCGCTCGACGAGATGGAGCTGGTCGGTCACGACTTCTTCCTTTACGTGGACGCCGAGTCCGGCGCCCCGAGCGTCGTGTACCGCCGGAAGGCCTACGACTACGGCGTGATCCACCTCGACGTGGAGACCGTCACCGAGCAGAGCGCCTGATCCTGGAGGCGCGACCGTCGTTGGTTGAGCGTGTCGAAACCTGGTCAACACCGGTTTCGACAGGCTCGACCACCGCTGCTTGAGTTCCGTCGGCAGCACTTGTCAGCACGGGTCTCGACAAGCTCGACCAACGGATCTGCTGGGTGTGGACGGGTTCGGCCGACCCACTCTCGCCGGTCTCGACAAGCTCGACCACCGACGGTTGAGCGTGTCGAGATCAGGTAGGCGACCGATCAGGGCGCGACCCGTGGCCGTCCCGGCGCACGGTTGCTGCGATGACCCCAACGCCCAGCAGACGATGCCCCGCGGCAGACAGTTCGTGCGCCGCCGCCGTCACCGTCGCCCCGGTCGTGATGATGTCATCGACCAGCACCACCTGGGCGGCCTCGCCCGCCAGCGCGCGCAGGCTGTGCTGCCGGTTGCTGGCCCGCTCGGCGACTCCCAAACCCACCTGGTCACGCGTCCCTGAGGCCAGCGCCAGGCCACGCCGGGCACGGATGTTCAGGCCCAACCCGCGTAGCCGGCGGGCGATTCCCCGGGCCAGCAGCCAAGTCAGGTCGAACCCGCGCGCGGCCACAGCCGCCCGGCTGGATGGGATCGGCATCAGCACCACGGGCCCCGTCCGCCACCGTTCCCGGAGCACCGCTGCGGTACTGCCGAGCGCCAACTCGGTGAGCAGCGGCACCAATCCGAGACCCTGCCGTTCCTTACAGGCCAGAATCAGTGCCCGCAGTTCATCGGCGTAGTCACCTCGCGCCCAGATGCCGGCCACCTCGACCAAGGACACCGGCCGGGGTTGCCGGCCACGGACCAGGTCGGCGCACGCTCGACAACAGACCGGACCGGGATGTCCGCAGCCGGCGCAGCGGCCGCCCCAGGCCAGGTCGGCGGCGGCGTCCAGCAGTCCGCGCCAGCTCATCGTCCGAGTGTGCCGCGGATTCCGCACCCAGATCGCGTTATCCACAGGCAAACCCGAGTTTGGAAGCCGATCGGATTCCTCAGGGAATCGCTGATCATGCGGACTCTCTCCCTGGTCGAGCTTGTCGAGACCCAAACGGTGCAGTCGCCGACAAGCGGGTCTCGACAAGCTCGACCGGCGGTGGTCGCTACGGCAGCGAGACGTCCGCTACCCGGTCCAGCCACGGCTCCCAGGTGAAGCCGTCCACGAAACGCCAGGTCTGACCGTCCGGACCGCGCAGCACAGCCCGTCCGGCCGGCGCGGACGCCAGTTCGACCAGCGCCGCGGTGTCGTTGGGGCGAACATCGGTGGCCACGGCGCCCTCGCTGTCCACACTCACCACGCGGGCCGACGGGCTGCCGCCCAGCAGCACCAACAACTCCGCCGCACCCGTCCAGCCGACATCCACCGGCGGCTGGCTACTCCGCGCCCAACTGGACGGGGTCAGCTGCCGCCAGCCCACGAGACTCATCCCCGCCGCCCCCCGGACGACGGCCGCCACCCCGAGGACGGTGCGGCCCTGGCTCTCGATCACCAGCGCCACCCGGACCCCGTCCGGTGCCGGGGCGAAGCTGCGGATCCGGCCGGCCGGGAGGCCCGTGGTGTCCACCGCGACCTCGCGGCCGTCCCGGATCGCCCGCAGCCGGGCATCACGGACCCGGTCGAGCACTGCCCACAACTCACCCTGCCTACTCCAGCGGACACCGGTGATACCCGTGCCGGTCAGCTCCCCGCGGCTGGTCCCCTCTCGCACCGCGACGCTTCGCACCTGGGTGCCGCCGTCGGTCACCAGGGCCACGACCTGCCCGTCGGCGCGGACGGCGAGCGCGCTGGCCCGCCCGGCTGAGCCGGCGACTACTTGCGGGGCGGCAAGCGGTTCCGTCCAACTGGCCCGCTCCACGGCGTCGCCGCGCAGCAGGTAGACACCGTCACCGGGATTCGCCGGCACCGGCGCGCCCTCCTGGAAGTCGGCGGTGGTCAGGACCTCGGCGCCCCCGTTGACTTCCCAGACCACGCCATTGCCGCGCACCCGCACCCCGAGCACGCCCTCCAAGGAGGACAGCGACCAGACCAACTCCGCGGCCAGCTTGCGGCGCGCCACGGCGTCCAATGCATTCGTCTCGCCCGCCAGGTCGACGGTGGCCACCCCGCCGGTACCGAGCGCCACCGACAACACCGTCACGGAGTCCGGCCTGGTGCGTGCATAGGCCGCCGCGGACTGGGGTGCCGGGCCGGAGAGGACCGCACGGGCAGTCGCGAGCAGGCCGACCGCACCGGACTGGACGAACCGCGGGTCAGGCACCAACCAGTCTCCGGTGACATCCCAGAAGCAGACGTCGGCCCGCACCCAGGATCCGCTGAACAGGGACTGCGAAACCAGCAGGCCGCGCGGCGGTCGGGAGATCCGCCACTGATTCTCAGCGTCGCGCACCAAGCCGAAGTCGTGCAGGTACGGGGTATCGGCAGGGGTGAACGTGCCGCGCGGATCGAGGGTGCCCACCAGAGGCGCGGTCAACACGACACCCGCGTCGCTGACCTGTGGCGGGTACCCGCCGGCGTAGATCTCCACCCCCGACTCGGGCTGCCAGGCTTCGGCCGCATCCGGGGTGAGGAACTGGCGGGCCACCGCGTAGCCCGGCTGGTAGGTGGCCATCGCGTGCAGGAATCCCTCCACGATCAGGCCGGGTGAAGCACCCCGCGGCGGCGGCACCGGAGCAATGTCGACGCCAGGGTTCGCCTGTTGCTCGGCCGGGGTGTGCCGCTCGACCGGGCCGGACGTCGGCACCGTCACACACCCGGCTAACACCACCAGCGCGCACAATGCCGCCACCATCCCGGGCAGCGGTCGACGCAGCGCGCCCGGCATACCGTGCCAGCAGCCTCGCAGCCCCCTCATGTCGTCACCTCGGCGTCCTCGGGCACCACCGGCCACGGCGAGGAGAGGAAGCTCTCCCCCGCCTTGCGCGGCACGGTGAGGCGGAACTGGGCGCCCCGACCCGGCCGTCCCCAGGCGTTCAGCCAGCCGTTGTGCAGCCGGGCATCGCCGAGCGCGATCGCCAAGCCGAGGCCGCTGCCGCCCACGGTGCGGCGGCGGGCCGGGTCGGCGCGCCAGAACCGGTTGAAGACCAGGTGCGCCTCGGCGGCGCTGAAGCCCACCCCGTGGTCACGGATGGCAACCGCGACGGCCGCCTCGTCGGCCCGCACATGCACGCTGACCGGACGCCCCTCACCGTGTTCGATGGCATTGGTGATCAGATTGCGCAGGATGCGCCGGATCCGCCGGGGATCCATTTCGGCGAGGCAGGGTGTCGGCGCGTCCAACTGCAACGGGGTGCCGTACTGCTGGGCGAGCCGGGTCTGGGCGGCGAGTTCCTCGGCGGCGATCTGGGCCAGATCCCCCTCCTCCAGGTTCAGCTCCGCCGCGCCGGCGTCGAACCGGCTGATTTCCAGCAGATCGGTGAGCAGTTCCTCGAACCGGTCCAGTTCGGCCGACATCAGCTCGGTGCTCCGAGCCGCGAGCGAGTCGAAGTTCTCGCGTTGTTCGTAGAGGACGTCGGCGGCCATCCGGACCGTGGTGAGCGGAGTGCGCAACTCGTGCGAGACGTCCGACACGAACTGCTGCTGCACCAGGGACAGATCCTCCAGTTCGGTGATCTTGCGGTCCAACTCGGTCGCCATGTGGTTCATCGACCGGGCCAGGCCGGCCAAGTCCTCGGTGCCGCGCACCGCCATCCGGTCGTCCAGGTGACCCGAGGCCAGCCGCTCGGCCGCCAATCGGGCCGCCCGGATCGGCCGCAGCACTTGCAGCGCGATCAGATAAACGGTGGCGACCACGCCGACCAGCACGATCAGGCCGGCTACCAGAGTCGCCCGCTGCACCACCGCCAAGGTCTCGGCCTCGGGTTGTTGGGTGAACAGGAAGTACACGGGGTACCGGCTGCCGCCGGGCGCGGTGACCGCGGAACCGATCGCCAGTCCGGGCACCGCCGGCCGGGCATCGGTGAACCGGATCTCGGTCGGCGTGGAATAGATGCCGTCCGCACCCAGCACGGCACGGCGCAACGACTCCGGCACACTGTCGTAGCCCATGCCCGCCGAGCCGATGTCCGAGACAGGCCCGGCCACCACCACGTAGTACTGGTTGCCCACCGAACCGCGGTAGGCGGCATCCCGGGCCAGCTGGGTGAGCCGCTCGTTGAGGGACGCCGTGCGCAGGTTGAGGGTGCGCAGGTCGCGCTGCATGCCGTCCAGCACCACGGACGCCTCGGCCAGGCTGGCCTGCCGTTTGCCGTCCAGGATGCCCCGGGAAGACTGGTCCATCAGGAACCAGCCGGTGCCCGCCAGCACCGTCAGGGCGGCCACCAGCGCGGTCACGACGACCCGGAACGGCAGGGAACGCGACCACGGCGTCCGCCTCGTTCGGTCGCCGGCCTCGTGGGTCATGAGGTTTCGCGCGGTTCCCCGGCCCGGTACCCGACGCCGCGCACGGTGACGATGATCTCGGGATGTTCGGGGTCGTGCTCGATCTTGCTCCGCAGCCGCTGCACATGCACGTTGACCAGCCGCGTGTCGGAGGCATGCCGGTAGCCCCACACCTCCTCCAACAGCACCTCGCGGCTGAAGGCGTGGCGGGGACGCCTGGCCAGCGCGAGCAGCAGGTCGAACTCCAATGGGGTGAGGGCGAGCAGTTCCGAACCGCGCCGCACGGTGTGCTCGGACACGCTGATGGTGAGATCACCGATCGGCAGCACCCCCTCGTCCTCGGCGGGGACGTGGCGGCGTAGCCGGGTGCGGATCCGGGCCAGCAACTCCTTGACCTTGAACGGCTTGGCCACGTAGTCGTCGGCGCCCGCCTCCAGGCCCTCCACCACGTCGCGGGTGTCCGACTTGGCGGTGAGCATCACGATCGGGACGCCCGACACCGCGCGGATGTCACGGCAGACGTCGACCCCGTCACGGCCCGGCAGCATCAGGTCGAGCAGGACCAGGTCGGGCCGGTAACGCCGAAAGGCCTCGACCGCACGCGTCCCCGAACTGCACCAGCAGGCGTCGAACCCATCGGCTCGGAGCACCAGTTGCAGCATCTCGGACAAGGCGACATCGTCGTCGACCACCAGGATGCGTTGCGCGCGCTGCATGCCGTCCGACACTGCACCCCCTCGTTCCGGACGCCGACCGTGCCCGCAGTGTAGCCCGCGGCCCGCAAGCGGAGCCGGAGATTCGCGGGACCTCGGCATGGCGGGAAGCCCGCGGATCCGGCGAGGAAATCGCAGATCTTCGCTGGTCGAGCTTGTCGAGACCTCGGACGGCACCACGCCGGCAGAGGCTTCGACAAGCTCAACCCGCGGAAGTGGCGTTGGCTGGGCGCCGATTCAGTTCCACTCCGGGTGCGACGTCCAGGTGGCCAGCAGCGCCAGGTCGCCGCCCTGCCGGCGCAGCACCCGGCGCCACAGCGTGTCGGGATCGCGGTCGTAGACGTCGCTGTAGCTGGCCGGCACCACATGCCACCAGCCCTGCTCTAGCTCACGCTCCAACTGGCCGGGCGCCCAGCCGGCGTAGCCAGCGAAGATCCGCAGGTCGCGGTAGGCGCCCTCGGCGATCTCCACCGGGGTGTCCAGGTGCAGCAGGCCGACCGTGTCGAACAGTGACCGCCAACCCGGCGGCTCCTCGTCCGCGCGCTGCGGGGAGGCGAGGCAGATCGCTCCCTCCTGGGAGACCGGACCGCCTTCGAAGAGCACCTGCGGTTCACTCACCAGGGGTGCCCAGGCGGGCAACGCGCTGCGCAGGTCGATGGTGGACTCACGATTGATCACCACGCCGAGCGAGCCGGATTCGTCCGAGTCGAGCACCAGGATGACGCTCTGATCGAATACGCCGTCGCCGAGTTCGGTGTGAGCCACCAGCAGCACACCGGGCGTCACCTCGCCCTTCACGCCACGCCCCGACTCATGGCCCCAAGCATGCCATCGATGACGGGACCGGCGAGCAGGGTGCGCGGGGTGAATACCCCCAGGAACCCACACCCGGGACACGAGTTCGGGCTACCGGCAGACGTAGCGCAGAGAATCGATGAGCCAGCCCCAGCGCTCGCGGTGCACGCACAGCGCCTGGAGGTCGAGTGCGCCGGCGTTCGCGGCGTCGATCAACTGGCTGAAGATCCAGAAGCCGACGATCACCATGGTGACCAGCAACACCGCGGCCACCACGATGCCCGCCAGCGACAGGCCGCCGCTCTCGCCGGACCGCTTGGCCCAGATGTAGGTGGCGACGCTCACCACCAGACCGACGGCGGGCATCACGACGGCCAGCACGAGGCTGGCAATTGCCGCGCCCCTGCGGATCGTCGGAGTGTCGATTGTGTTGCCGGGTTCGGCGTCGGATGCGTCAGTCATGAGATTTCCTCCGGGGAAGAGGGCACCGATCGAGTGCGGCGCGGGTGGTTGGTCGCCGAGGAAAGCCCGGACGGCATCAGTAGAGCAGCGGCGTCCCGGACGCGGACAGGCAACTCGGGCTCGATCCCCTACCAATGGGGGCCCAGCACGTCACTTGCGGGATCATCCTCACCTGACGGAGTTCGGGGGCGCTCCGGCCGGGTAGTTTCTGCGACAGATGCACGAAGGAGCCATGGGGTGGAACGCGGACGGGCGAAGGCCAAAGTCGGGATCGTCGACGATCATCCGTCGATCCTGCTGGGTGTGCGCACCGTCATCAACGCGCAGGACGACATGACGGTGGTCGCCGGCGCCACGACCGTCCCCCGGTTGCTCAAGACCGCGCCGCCGCTGGACCTCGTCCTGCTCGACCTGGTGCTCACGGACGGCTCGACGCCGACCGACAACATCGCGACTCTGGCCTCCATGCGGGCGCCAGTGCTGGTGTACACCAGCGGTGACCAGCCGCACCTGGTGCGCGAGGCCGGCCTCGCCGGGGCGATCGGCATGATCAGGAAGTCTGCGCTGCCCGACACGATCGTGGACGCGGTGCGCGCCGCACTCTCCGGCGAGGTCGTCGCCAGCGTGGACTGGGCGGCAGCAATCGACTACGACACTGAGTTCGTGGCCGCACGCCTCACCGCGCGAGAGGCCGAGGTCCTGGCCCTGTATGCCTCGGGAGAAACGGCCGAACGGGTGGCGAACCTGCTGTTCATCTCCCGCGAGACGGTGATCGACCACGTTCGCCGGATTCGCGCCAAATATGCAGCACTCGATCGGCCGGCGCACACGAAACTCGATCTCTATCACCGGGCCGTCGAGGACGGCATCGTCGGTCCGACTCACCGCGTTCACCGGCAGGTCGGCGACGCCTGAGCGTCCGGCGTCCCGGATGGCCCGGTACCGCACGGGCGTCCGGAGGTCCCAGCTCGTCGGTCCGGCCACATACTCGCTCGGAACGGCAGTGATCAGCGCTCCCCAGACCCGACGCACTCCCCAGGGATGGGGGTTTGTCCGATCGATTGCCGCCGGTTCGGTGACTCGTCCGCACCGGTGCAGCCATGATGCGTCGCATGGCCGACACACCCACCGCAGTCCGAAGCATCTCACGGCGCGCACTCGCCAGACTCGCGCCGGGTGAGCGCGATCCGATCGGCATCCTGGTCCAGCAGAACACGACACGCGTGCAGGAGCTTGTCGGCCTGCGCGCAGAGCGGATGTCGGCGACTCCGTTCGCGTTCTATCGCGGGACCGCCGCGATCATGGCAGCCGATCACGCCCGGGATCCCCACAGCGGAATCCTGGTCGCCTCGTGCGGGGACGCGCACGTCAGCAACTTCGGCTTCTACGCGTCGCCGCATCGAACGCTGGTATTCGACCTGAACGACTTCGACGAGTCAGCGTGGGCCCCCTGGGAGTGGGATCTCAAGCGCCTCGTCACAAGCGTGATCATCGGCGGCCGAGCCACCAACAGGGACGCCTCGGTCATCGAGGGAGCCGCCCGCGGCACCGTGGAGTCCTACGTGCGATCGCTGCGCACCGCGGTCGACCGCAGCCCGCTGGAGCGCTACTACAGCCATCTCGATCCGCGGGCACCCAGCGAGCCACTCCACAAGGCGTCGCGAAAAGCACTGCGGCTGGCGATCAAGGACGCCGAGAGGCGAACCGGTGATCGTGCCGCCCGGCGTCTGACCGAGGAGGCCGACGATGGTTCGCGACGGTTCATCGAGATGCCGCCGGTCACCGCGCACGTCGATCCGGAGATCGTGGCCCGCATCCAGGATGACTACGAGCGCTATCGACGATCGGCCTACATCGACATCCGCACCCTGCTGAGCCAGTACGTCGTCGACGACATCGCCCGCCGGGTCGTCGGGGTGGGCAGTGTGGGCACCCGGTGCTACGTCGCGCTGCTCCGCGACCCCGATGACGGACTGCTCATTCTGCAGGCCAAGCAGGCCGGGCGGAGCGTCCTCGAGGAGCACGGTGGCATTCGTCAGCCGCACTCCTTGCGTGAGGTCATCGCCGCAGGTGGAGAGGGTGCGCGGGTCGTGGGCTTGCAACGCATCCTGCAGGCCTTCTCCGACCCCTTCCTCGGGCACGTCCAGACCCCCAACGGGGATTTCTATATCCGGCAGTTCCACGACATGAAGGGCGGCATCGAGGTCGAGTCCCTCAAGGACGTCACTTTCGCCGAATATGGTGCGGCCTGTGCACGGGTGCTCGCCCGCGCACACTCCCAATCACCCACCGCGGCCGAGGTCGTCGCCTACATCGGCAGCGGCCGCAAGATCGTGGACGCGATCGTGTCCTGGTGCGAGGCCTACGCCGACCTGTCCCTACGCGACTACAAGGAGTTCGTGGCGTCGCTGCGCACCGAGACGTGACGAAAGCGGGTCTGCGGCAGCGGCATCGCGGCGGCTGTCACAGTTCATCCACCGAGCACAACCCGAGACGAACCACGACAGCCCCGCCAGGGACGGCGGGGCTGTCGTGCACAGGGTGGAGGTGGGGGGAGTCGAACCCCCGTCCTCAGAAGGTGAACCAGGACTTCTCCGGGCGCAGTTGACTAGGCGGTTTTCTCGGCTCCTACCCTCGCGTCAACACGTGGTAGCCAAGCCCAGT
>WBZS01000086.1_pt1 | contig 180374 bp, 173 predicted proteins | sample 5204201 | NCBI WGS metagenome assembly WBZS01 (sample SAMN12344357, study PRJNA552823) | activated sludge metagenome | biome: Activated sludge suspended growth; feature: Nitrification reactor; material: Wastewater; isolation source: activated sludge from nitrification reactor of wastewater... | reverse complement strand
GCCCACCTCGGCGACCTCGACACCACCTTCGTCATCATCCAACTCCTGGGCCCGATCGTCTTCGCCCGCCTCACCGGGCTGCACAGCATCGACCACCACGACTGCGCACGCCTGGTCGACGACTTCCTCACCGCCCACCGCGGGTAGTCGGCAAAAGCCCTGCCACGCTGCCCGATCGCCTCGTCTGCGCACCCCGGCGCGCGGTCGGTTCGGATTCAGAACAGGGTGTCGCGGACCCGCAACGGCCGGTAGCCGGTGGGTCCGAGCTGAGCCAACTCGGCGTCGATGTCGACCTCGATCGCGCCGAAGAAGTTGATGTTGGCGCTGTGCGCGGGCGAGATGTGGGCCAAGACCTCCTCGTCGATGCGCCGCCCAGCCCGGCGCATCTGCTCGACCGCCAGCCCGTAATACTCGGTGGTCCAGGTGATGAGGGCGTTGGTGACCAGGGTCAGACACCATGCCTGCTCGGTCTGGGCTTCCAAGTGACGGGCGCGGAAGGCTCCTTCGTGGGCATAGAGGAGGCCACGTTTGAGGGCGTGGATGGATTCGCCCTTGTTGAGCTGGCGCGAGATCTTGCGCCGGTAGTCAGGGTCGGTCAGATACCGGCAGGCATAGATGGTGCGGCGCATCGCCCCGTACTCTTTCAATGCTGCGGCGAGGGCGTTCTGTCTTCCCGACGCCGAGAGCTTGCCGACCAGCAGCGAGGCGGTGGCGTGCCCGAACTTCAGCGATCCGGCCAGCCGCAGCAGGTCGTCGTAATGCTCGGCGATCAGGTCCAGGTTCAACTTCCGTGTCAGCAGAGCGCCGGCGTGCGGGAACAGGGTGTCGGCCTCGGCGCGCGGCACCGGCCGGTACAGGGTGATCTTGCCCAGATCCCGGATACGCGGGGACAGCTGCATCCCCAGCAGATCGAACAGCGCGAAGTTCACCAGGGTGACCCCGTGAGTATCGGTCGCATGCTCGGTGACTGGCAGATCCGTTGCGTTGCCGAGGATTTCGTCCAGGACGTAGTGGGCTTCGCGGCGGGTGGTAACGATGACCTTGGTGCCGTAGGTGGTGTGCTGATCGGTGACGTGGGTATAGGTCGACAGGCCCTCCTCGGCGAAGAAGTGATTCACCGCACGGGCGGTGACCGATTTGCCGCGCGTCGGGAACCTCTGCCCGTCCGATGACGAGAGTGTGCCGGTGCCGAACACCGTGGTCAGTGGCAGTCTCTGGTGGTAGCCGATGATCGCCAGGTTCGCCGCGCGCAGCGTCTCCTCCCGCACATACCACTCCGCGGTCCAGGACAGAATGTCGTAGGAGATCCCCGACGCCGCAGCCATATTGGTGAGACCGAGGTTCGTCGAGTACGCCAGCAGCACCGCGATCAGATTGCGTTTCAACTCCGGGCTCCGCGTCTGCTTGCCGCCCGCGTGGGTGAAACAATCCAGGTAGCCGGTGCGCTTGTCCATCTCGATCAGCACCGACACGATCGGCGCGAACGGCAGCATCTCGGTCAGCTCGGCCTTCAACTCGATGGCCTCGGTCGGAATGTCCTCGGCGCTCAGCGGGGAGATCACCAGATCACCGGTCTCGTCCAAGCGCACCGGCCCGTCACCGGCGGCGAGCATCTGCTCCAGCTCACCGACCGCCGTCAACCACTCGTCGGTGAGCGCGGCCAACGCGGCGGCCGGGTCGGCGGGTTTGTCGACCAGGCGGCAGAATTCGGCTCGCTGCGGCTCCCATTGGGTCGGGGTGAGCAGGTAGGCGGCCGGGTCGGCGTAGCGGCGTGATCCGGGCACGAACACGTCCCCGGTACGCAGCCCGTCCCGCAACCCGAGCAGCACGCACAGCTCCCAAAAGTGACGATAGGCAACGGTATTGCCGGTCTTGCGGGCCTCCTCGAGATAACCGCGCCACTTGGTCGGCACGAACCCCGCCGGTGCGTCGTCGAACACCTTGCGGCGACCGGTCGCGTTGAGTTCGCGCAGCATGTCCACCGCGATCAGCAACTCCGTCGCCGCCGTACCACCGGAGAACCGGACCGCCGACAACACCGCCGGAGTGAACTTCCTCAGATACGAATACGAACTATCGAGAGCGGCCAGATGCCCGTGATCACGCGGCAACCGCGGCTGGGCCTGCGCAATCGCCGCACGCAACCGCTCCAACCCGATGCTTCCGCCCCGGATCAACCCGCCCACATCCTCATCAGGGATCTGCGGGTCGATGAGGATGGATAGGAGGTCATCCAGCAGCGCTTGCCGGTCCTCCCCGGTCTTCGCCCGGTCGGCCAGTTGCTCGCGCATCCGGTTCTCCGCGGCACTGAACTTCCCCGACAGCGCCTGATCGAACAACGCCACCACCTCATCGAGCACATCAGCGGCCGACTGCGCCAGCACCGTCAACAAGATCGGATACCGGCGCTGCGGATCGCGACGCTCCAACGCCTGCCCGGTCAGACGGCGGCCCAGCATGGCCAGGAACCGGCGACGCTCAGTCGGCAACACCGACAGATCAAGAGTGTCCGCGCCCAAACCGCGCACGAACTCCAGCTTCTCGACCTCGTTGCGCACAGCGGCTGTCGACGCCTCCACCGGAGGCGTCGACAGCCACCGCAACCGAGACATCCGGATCGAGACATCGGTGACCAGCAAGCCGTCCAACTCCGCGCAGCGTTGCGGCGTCAGCTCATGCGCCAACCGGTCGTAGGTCTCTCGTTGGGCCTGCTCACGCGCGTGCACGACGCGGCGGACCACGGTGTCGGGGCTGGGCCGGATCACCCGCGCCGAGATCAGATACTCACACCCCAACCGAAACAGCAGGGTCGGGGAATCGTGCTCCATCGCCCGCGCCAACAGGAACTCGTCGAGTTCTTTCAACTCCATCGCACCCGCGCTCTGCCAGCTCAGATACTGGGCCACCAGGTGCAGATGCGCGGTGCGGGTCTGCGCCCGGCGGCCGTACGAACGGATCTGCGACGCATCGACTTTCAGCTGATCCGCCAACCGTGCCACCACCACCGGCGGCGCGGCGGCGACCTTGTCCGGCACGAACCCCAGCCACGGCAGCGTGCACAACGCCACCGCCAGACCGAGCTGATCCTCCGGACCACGCCCCCGCCCCGGCGCGACGAACGCGATATCGGCCGACGTCAGCGTGAAGAACCGGAACAGCTCCTCGCGGCTGACTTCTGGAAACTCCCGCAGACGCGCCAACTCCTCAGCCGCGAATACCTGCGTCGCCATGAAACCCGACCTCCAGCACACCGACCAACCTCATCGGCAGCCAAGCCAAGCACCTACCGCACCCGCCCGCAGCCCGAACCGATCACAACACCATCGCCGCTGGTCCAGCCATATGTGTTGTTTTCCGCGCGATTACTACCGGAACCCCGAAAGTGGCGATCAGCGACGTCGACCCCGACGGTCTCGCCGAGACCGAACGCCTGGTCAAGGCCACTGGCGCCGAGGTGCACTCGCAGTTGCTCAATGTCGCCGAGCGCGAAGCCGTACTGGCCTACGCGCAGACGGTCGTCGACCACTTCGGGAAGGTCAACGTGATCTTCAACAACGCCGGCATCGCCCACCACGGCGAGGTCGAGCACATGGAGTTCAAGGACCTCGACCGCGTGATGGACGTCGACTTCTGGGGCGTCGTCAACGGAACGAAAGCCTTCCTCCCGCACATCATCGCCTCCGGCGACGGCCACATCGTGAACACCTCGTCGCTGTTCGGCCTGCTGTCCGAGCCCGGACAGTCCGCCTACAACTCGGCCAAGTTCGCCGTGCGCGGCTTCACCGAGTCACTCAACCAGGAGATGATCGTCGCCAAGCACCCGGTCAAGGTCACCTGCGTGCACCCCGGGGGCATCAAGACGGCGATCGCCCGCAACGCGACGACCTCCGGCGGCGACGACGACCGCAAGCTCACCGACGCATTCGAGAAGTACTTCCTGCGCATGGATGCCGCGAAGGCCGCCGACATCATCCTGCACGGAGTGGAGAAGGGCCGCGCACGCGTTCTGGTCGGGAACGACGCGAAGGCCCTCGACATCTGGGTCCGCCTCGTCGCGTCGGGCTACCAGGGTGTCACTGCGCGGCTCCTCGGAGCCGCCATCAAGTTCGCCAAGAAGTAGCCCGCGCCCGCGTCACCCCAGGCCGTGCTGGCTGAGCCAATCGCTCACCAGCACGGTTTGGTCTTTCCCGGACTGCCACGCTCGGGTCAACTCCGCCAAGTCGAGCAGGGTCAACTCGCCGGCGACCTTGTTGAGCGCCTTGATGTCGCGCCGAGTGAACCGGGCGGACCGGTAGACCGGCACTAGTTGCTCCCCCGACAGCGGGTCGCCGACGGACACACCGGTCGGCAGCGACCTGCTGAGCAGCGTGTACGCCGCATCCCCGAACTCGGTAGCCGCACCCGACGCCGAACCCGCCGCGATGGCGCCGGGCGGCAGGACCGTCGCCAGGAGCACCGGGACCATCGCGGGGAACAAGTCGATATCGTCGGCGCTCATCGCATCGAGCTGGGCCCGTTCGCCGGCGACCCAGATGGGCTCGGCGACCGCTATTCCCTGCGCGCGCAAGGCCCCCCGATAGACCGCGGCTGTCATCTGCAGCTGTGGATCCGACGGTGCGCCCACCCTGATCGCACCGACCCCGCCCGATCCCGTGCAACCACAGAGCACCGCACACACCAGTCCGACCACCAGCACCAGACGCGTCATGCCCACACCGTAGCAATCCCCTACTATCGACAGTCGTGACCGCCGACCCCGTTGTTGACTGCGCGATCTACGTCGATGGCGTGCGCGACCCGACCCCCCGAACCTATGCCGAGGCCCTGGCCCGGGTTCGGTCGAGCGGCCGGGGATTCGTCTGGCTCGGGCTGCACTCCCCCGACGACACCCAGATGACCAACGTCGCCACCGTGTTCAACCTGCACGAGCTCGCCGTCGAAGACGCCGTCGTCGCGCACCAGCGACCCAAGCTCGAGGTCTACGGCGACCACCTCTTCGTCGTCCTGAGAACCGTCGCCTACGTCGCCCACGAGTCGATCGCCAAGACCGCCGAAGTCGTCTCCACCGGAGAGATCATGGTCTTCGTCGGCACGGACTTCGTCATCACGGTGCGCCACGGCGAGCAGACCGAGTTGGCGTCGATGCGACGGCTGCTGGAGCTGCGACCAGAAATGCTCGCCCTGGGCCCCACCATCGTGCTGCACGCGGTGGCCGACCGCGTCGTCGACTCGTACCTCATCGTCGTCGACGAGATCGACACCGACGTCGCCGAGATCGAGGAGAACGTCTTCGGCGGGTCCACGGTCCAGATCGACCCGGTCTATCTGCTCAAGCGCGAGGTCGTCGAGTTCCGTCGGGCGGCCACGCCGCTGGCCAGTCCCCTGCAGCGCCTCGCGGCGCCCAATCCATGGCTGCCCGACGCGGTGCGGGCCTATCTGCGCGACGTGTCCGATCACCTCACCACCGTCAACGAGCGCGTCGTCGACTACGACAACCTGCTCTCCTCGATGCTCGACGCGGCTTCGGCGAAAGTCGGCCTCCAGCAGAACACCGATATGCGCAAGATCACCGCGTGGGCGGCGATGGCCGCCGCGCCGACGATGATCGCCGGTATCTACGGCATGAACTTCGAGCACATGCCGGAGTTGAAGTGGCGCTACGGCTATTTCGCCGTCTTGGGGCTGATGGTCTTGTTCTGCCTGCTGCTCTACCGGAACTTCCGCAAACATGGATGGCTGTGACCCCGCCGCCACTATGACCCCGACGCCACAATGACCCCGCCGCCACGCCGACACAAACTCTTCTCCTACGGCACCCTGCAGTTGCCGCAGGTGCAGCTCGCCACCTTCGGCCGGCTGATCCCGGGCGAACCCGACGCCGTCGTCGGCTATCGCAGCGAGGTGCTGACGATCACCGACCCGATGGTCATCGCGCGCAGTGGCAGCGACCGCCACCCGATCCTCGTCCCGGGCACCGCGGACGATGCCGTCGAGGGCACCACCTTCCTGCTGGACGACGCGGACCTGGCGGCGGCCGACGAGTACGAGGTCGACGACTACGCCCGCGTCGAGGTCCCGTTGCGCTCGGGCGGTCTGGGCTGGGTGTACGTGCTGGCATGACCGGTGGACTGCGGGGCGATGCACCTCGGTGCCGGCCGCGACCGGCACACCGGCCGAGCCGGACGCGACACCGACGGCGACCCACCCTTCTAGCCGAGGGTTGCCGCCACGCGCGCCGGGTCGGCCGGGTCGATCCCGGCCTCGGACCACGCATCGCGCAACGCGCGGGCACCCTTGAGTCGGACCCACGCCCCCTCGTTGGCCGTGACCGGCACCGCACGCAAGAACCGGACTGCATCGGCCGGTGCGGGCAGTTCGAGCGGCACCAGTTCATCGGCGTCCAGGAGCACCGCGGTGAAGGGCGCCCCGTCCCAGAGCGGCGCACCGAGGTCGACCAATGCATCCTCGACCAACACCAGGCCCTCGACCATCGGTGTCGCAGCCAACATGGCCAGTGATCGGTGCAGGTTGCGCAGCTGCAGCCCCGGATCGACCACGCGCAACCGCGTGACGACCTCGACGCGCGGACCGCGGACCGGATCGGGATTCAACTCGGCCGGGTCGGCCATGGGATGACGGGACGCCCCGGCGGTCACGAACACCAGGCCGCCGTCGCCGACGAATCGCAGCACATCGATCGGCTCGGCACCCAGGAAGGTCACCGACGCGCGCTGCGGGGCGTCGCCGAACTCGCGCGCCAGATGCTCGGCGACCAGCCCCGTCGACCAGGCCGCCGAACTCACCGTGACAGATTGACGCCGGTCGTGGCGTCGAAGACGGACGCGTCAGCCGCGTCGAAGGCCAACACGGCCCGACTGCCCCGACGGATCGCCGACTCCGGGGACAGCCGCGCGATGATCTCCCCACCCGGCACCTGCAGGTGCGCGTAGTGGTCCGACCCCAACGACTCCAGCACATCGACCACGGCCACGATCTCCTGGTCACCGCGACCGGCGCCGACCAGCGCGACGTCGTGCAGGTGTTCGGGCCGCAGACCCAGGACCACCGACCCGTCCGATCGCGCCCGCACCGCATTCGACTCGACCTGCGCCGCATTGGGCAGCCGCACCGGACCGAGGATCGTCTCGACCCCGTCGGGCCCGAGTTGCCCGGGCAGCAGGTTCATGGCCGGCGAGCCGATGAAGCCGGCCACGAACAGATTCGCCGGGAACCGGTACAACTCGTCGGGCGCGCCGATTTGCTGCACCTGTCCGTCGCGCATCACCACGACGCGGTCGCCCAGCGTCATGGCCTCGGTCTGGTCATGGGTCACATAGACCGTCGTGGTGCCCAACCGGGCCTGTAGGCGTGCGATCTCCACCCGCATCGCACCGCGCAATTTCGCGTCGAGGTTGCTCAGCGGCTCATCCATGAGGAAGGCCTTGGGCGCGCGCACGATCGCCCGGCCCATCGCCACCCGCTGGCGCTGCCCGCCGGAAAGCTGCGCGGGCTTGCGGTCGAGGTAGTCGTCGAGGCCCAGGATGGTCGACACCTCCGCAACCTTCGCCGCGATCTCGGCCTTGCCCAACCTCGGCCGGGCCAGCGTCAACGGGAACTCGATGTTGCGGCGCACCGTCATGTGCGGGTACAGCGCATAGTTCTGGAAGACCATCGCGATGTCGCGGTCGCGAGGCGCCGTCTCGTTGACGCGCACGCCGTCGATGCGCAGCTCGCCGTCGCTGATGTCCTCGAGCCCGGCGATCATGTTGAGCGTCGTCGACTTGCCGCAGCCGGACGGTCCGACGAGGATCAGAAACTCCCCGTCGGCGATCGTCAAGTCCAACTCGGCCACGGCCAACGAGCCGTCCGGGTACCTCTTGGTGACGCCGTCGGCGACGATTTCGGCCATGGCGGCTACCCCTTCACCGCACCGGAGGTCAATCCGGCGACGATTCGACGTTGGAAGATGAGGACGAAGACGATGATCGGGATGGTGATCACCACGGCGGCGGCCGCGATCTGCCCGGTGGGCTCGGTGAACTCCGAGACGCCGGTGAAGTTGGTGATCGCCACCGGCGCAGTGATCGCACGATCGCTCGAGGTCAGCGACAACGCCAGCAACAGCTCGTTCCAGGAGAAGATGAACACGAGGATCGCGGCCGTCACGACCCCCGGCGCGGCGAGCGGGACGATGACCCGCCGGAACGCCTGGGCGCTCGTGGCGCCGTCGAGTTTCGCGGCCTTCTCCAGATCCCACGGGATCTCCCGGAAGAAGGCCGACAGCGTGTACACCGCCAGCGGCAGCGCGAACGTGATGTAGGGCAGGATCAGTCCGGGCCAGGTGTCGAACAAGCCCAGTCGGCGCTCGATGGTGAACAGCGGTGTCACCAGGGAGATCTGCGGGAACATCGCGATCAGCAAGGTCGCGCCGACCAGCAGCTTCTTGCCCCGGAACTCCAGCCGGGCGATGGCGTAGGCGGCCATCGTCCCGATGACGACAGCGATCAGCGTCGTGATGAGCCCGACGCCGATCGAGTTGACCAGTGCGCTGGTGAATCCGCGATAGGCGAAGGCGTCCCGATAGTTGGCCAGCGTCGGATCGGCCGGGAACAGGCGCCCGTCGGTCGGGTTGGACTTGAACGACAGGCTCAGGATCCACAGCAGCGGGATCAACGCATACAAGATCACCAACAGGTTGATCGCCGACCAGGTGATGCGCTTGCCCACGCCGCTCACCGCCCCTCGTCCGCCGCGCCGGGCGCGGACGCACCGAAGCCCTTGATGAACAGGCCCGCGATCAGCGCGACGCACACGAACACCAACACGCTGATCGCCGACCCGGTACCCAGGTTGAATGCCTTGAACAGGTTGTCATAGCCCAGGATCGACACCGATCCGGTCCCGTTGGCCCCCTTGGTCAAGACGTAGATGTTGTCGAAGATCCGGAACGCGTCGAGCGTGCGGAACAGTAGAGCCACCAAGATGGCGGGCTTCATCAACGGCAGGGTGATGCGCCACAGCCGCGTCCACGACCCGGCGCCGTCGACCTGCGCGGCCCGCAACAGGTCATCGGGAACCAGGGCCAGGCCGGCGAGCAACAACAGGGCCATGAAGGGGGTCGTCTTCCACACCTCGGCCAGCACGATGACGCCCAGTGCCGGGAGTTGCTGCGTCAGCGGTGCCGACCCCTCCGGCAGCAGGTTGGCCAGGTACCCCGTGCCCGGCGTCCACGCGTAGTACCAGGACATGGCCGCGACGACGGTGACCACTCCGTAGGGCAGCAGCACCATCGTGCGCACGGTGCCGCGCCCCACGATGGTGCGGTGCATGACCAGGGCGATCGCCAGTCCCAAGACGAGTTCGATCACCACCGATACGACGGTGATCAGCAGCGTGACACCCAACGCGCTCCACCAATAGCCGTCGCCGAGGACCGTCGCATAGTTGCCCAGCCCGACGAATTCTCTGCGGCCGGGTTCGGCCAGCGACACCTTGTTCAACGACAGCCAGAACGCGTACCCGATGGGGTAGGCGGTGACCAGCGCCATCAGCAGGGCGGCCGGGGCGATCAACAGATAGGCGAGCCGCCGGTCGCCGGAGACTGCGCTCACGGAACCAGCCCCTGCCCGTCGAGCGCTTTGCGCGCGGTCTCGGCCAGTTCGTCGACGAGTGTGTCCGGATCCCACTTCCCGACCGGGTGCAGCTTCGCCGCCAGCATCGTGGACAGCGTCGCGTACACCGGTGTCGCCGGCCGCGGCGCCGCACGTCTATCGCTGAGCTGCAGTGCCAGCAGGTCGGCCATCGGGAAGGCCGAGCGCAGCTCCGGCTCGCGGTAGAGGGCCGCGGCGGTCGGCGCCTGCGAGGCCTTCAACGCATATTGCCGCTGGGCATCGACACCGGTCAGGCAGCGAACCGCTCGCCACGCCCGGTCGGTCTTGCGCGACCGCGTGGACACCGCCAGATTCATCCCGCCCAGCGTCGAGCGCGCGGGCCGGGCCGCCTCGACCCCGGGATAGGGCGCGTACGCGAACCGGCGGGCCAGCACCCGGTTGGCCCGCGCAAGGTCCTTGGCACCCGGCGTGGGCGCGCCGTCGGCGAACAGGCCGGCGAAGCGGCGCATCTCCGGGAAGAAAGGCACCTGCTGGTTCTCGTCGGTGCCGGTGGCGGCGTTGGAGCGCATCGAGGAGAACACGTAGGGCCAGTTCAGCTCGAACACCGCCTGCCCCCGCTCCATCCCGAGCCGTGCCGGGTCCTCGGTGTTGTTGGACAGCGATGGGTCGGCGCCCGGCGCGGTGGCCACGGCTTTGAGCACCCGCAGCGCCCGAACGGTCGCGGCGCGGTGCTCGGGGGTATCGGCAAGGGTCACCCGGGTCGGATCGCCCGGATCCAGCACCGACCCGCCGGCGCTGGCCAAGACCGAGTTGAACCAGACGACCAAGCCCTCGTATTGGGCACCCTGCACCATGATGTAGCTGGGCACCGGTTTGCGCTGCGCAGGCGGGAGAGCAGCATTCTCGGCGGTCACCGCCCTGCGGATCGTCTCGTTGTCGGCGAGCAACTCGTCCCACGTCGTCGGTGGGGTCGCCCGCTTGACGTAGCGGCGCAACAGGTCCCGGCGGTACCAGAGCAGTTGGGTGTTGGTCCAGGTCGGCACCGCGTAGAGGCGCGGTGCCGGGTCCGCGGCCCGGCGCCACTGGGCGGTCCGCAGCGGTCCGCCCAGCGTCGAGCGCGCCAACCCGGCCGCGACATCCTCGGGCACCGGTGCCGCCCACCCGGCCTGCGCGAACTCCGCGGTCCAGGTGACGTCCATCGCGTACACGTCCACCGACGAATCCTCCCCGGCCAGGCGGCGCGCCAACTGGAGCCGCTGCCCGTCGGCGTCTTTGGGCAATCGCACCACCGAGATCCGATAGCCGTCGGCGCATCCGGCGGCGACCGACTCGATCGCGGCGGCGTCATTGCCCGGGATATAGGCGGTGACGAGGTCGGGCGCCACGGGACTGCCGCAGGCCAGCGCCAGCGGCGCGACTGCGGCAAGCACGACCGGCAGTGCGGCGCGGCGCAGAACCACGGGGTACCTCCTCGGGCGACGGCGGACGCGGGCCGTCAAGAAGACGGGGCTGTCACAGCGACAGCCGCGTCAGCATATCCCGGCCGCGTTCGGCGGTCGTCGGGTCGCACAAAACGTCATAGCGGCCGGCGACCAACTGCATCGTCGACGCGAAGTCCCGCTGCCCGCGCATCATCGCGTACGGGACCGCCGAGGAGACGACGCCGAAGATGATGCCGCCCGCCACGCCCATCAGCAGCGCCACTTGCGCCGGCGACACGACCATGGACGCCAGGACGCCGATGAACAGGCCCAGCATTGCGCCGCCGGCGATGCCCTGCAGGATCACCCGTCCCCAGGTCAGGCGCCCGGTGACGCGCTCCACCTGCATCAGGTCGACGCCCACGATCGTCACGTTCTGGACCGGGAACCCCTCGTCGGAGAGGTAGTCGACGGCCTTCTGTGCCTGCGCATAGGTCGGATAGGAACCGATCGGCCATCCTGACGGCGGCGTCGGCAGCCCGGGGGTGGTCGCGCGATTCGGTTGCTGCGGCTGCATGGCTTGCCCTTTCTCTGTCCACCGGCCACTACTCTTGAGGCATGTCGGTGAGCAAGGTCTTCGTGGCCAGACTAGTAGGACTGGCCGTTCTTGGTCCCGACGGTGAATCAATCGGCCGGGTCCGCGACGTCGTCATCTCGATCCGCCTGTCCGGGCTGCCCCCGCGGGTGCTGGGCCTCGCGGTCGAGTTGCCCACCCGCCGGCGGATCTTCGTCCCCATCCTGCGGGTGACTGCGATCGACCCGCACAAGGTCACCTTGAACACCGGCACGGTGAGCCTGCGCCGCCTGCACCTGCGCCCGGGCGAGGCCCTGGCCGTCGGACAGGTCCTCGACACCCACGTGCGCATCACCGATCCCGACCTCACCGAGTTGCACGACGAGGACCTGACCGTCGTCGACCTGGGCATCGAGCGCGGCCGCACGCGTGACTGGTTGGTGAACCGGGTCGCGGTGCGCGTGAACCGGATCCGGCTGGCGCGCCGCGGCGAAGTCCACGTCGTCGACTGGAATAACGTCCAGGGCCTGAACCAGACGACCCTCAACCTGCCCGGACAGGGTGTGGCGGCGGTCCTGCTCCAACTCGACGGGATGCGCCCCGCCGACGCCGCCCATGTGTTGCGGGAACTGCCGACCAAGCGGCGCGAGGAGATCGCCGCAGCCTTGGACGAGGAGCGCCTGGCCGACATCCTGCAGGAGATGCCCAGCGACGACGCACAGTCGCTGATCGGTGTGATGGGCACCAGCCGGGCGCGCAACGTGCTCGGCGCGATGGAACCCGACGACGTCGCCGACCTCATCGGGGAGCTCTCGCCGGGCGAGGCCGAACGGCTGCTGTCGCTGATGGACCCCGAGGAATCCGAACCGGTGCGGCGGCTGCTCATCCACTCCCCCGACACCGCTGGCGGCATGATGACCCCGGAGCCGCTGATCATCACCGCCGCCACGACGGTCTCCGAGGCGCTGGCCCGGGCCCGCGACCCGGAGATCACCCCGGCCGCCGCGAGCCTCGCCTTCGTCGTCCGCCCCCCGACGCAAACCCCGACCGGCAAGTACCTTGGTTGCGTGCACCTGCAGGTCCTGCTGCGCAATCCGCCGGCGACCCTCGTCGGCGGCCTCCTCGACACCGATCTTGGGCATTTGCGCCCCGAGGACTCGGTGGAGACGGTGACGCGGTACTTCGCCACCTACAACCTCGTCTGCGGGCCCGTCGTCGACGAGGACGGGCACCTGCTCGGCGCGGTCAGCGTCGACGACCTGCTCGACGAGATCCTCCCCGACGGCTGGCGGGAGTCCGAGCCCGAGCCCGAGTCCGATGAGCCCCTGGGCCTGGTGTCCGGCGGTGATCGATGAGCAACCGCGACCGCGGTCGGCGCCTCGACCAACCGTCGGATCGGCGCCGACCGGCCTTCTTCAGCCTCGACGGCGACATCATCGGCGTCTACAGCGAAAGACTGGCCCGATTCCTGGGCACCGGACGGTACCTCGCGATCCAGACGGTGATCGTCATCATTTGGATTGCCCTGAACCTGTTCAGCTTCCTCCACCACTTCGACCCGTATCCGTTCATCCTGCTCAACCTGGCCTTCTCCACCCAGGCCGCCTATGCTGCGCCGCTGATCCTGCTGGCACAGAACCGCCAGGAGAACCGCGACCGGGTCGCCTTGGATGAGGACCGCCTGCGGGCCGCCGAGACGAAGGCCGACACCGAGTTCCTGGCCCGCGAACTGGCCGCGGTCCGCCTGGCCGTCGGCGACACGGTCACCCGCGACTACCTGCGCAAAGAGCTCGACGACCTGCTCGACGACCTCGTCGAGCGACTCGGCAAGCCACCGGCGGGCGATGGGGAGGTTCATGCACCCAGAACGGCGCGCGACCCCTCCGCCTGATCACCCGCGTGATCAGAGTTCCAGGGTTCCCCGCCTCCCGGTTTTCCAGCGTCGCTATGCTGTGCAGTGGCGTAGGACACATATGTCGTCGGACAGCGGCGCGAGGGGGGTGAGGTTCGACAATGAGTGGCATCACGTTTCGCCGCCGCGCGCAGGGGCCGACGCGCCCGCGCCGGGCCGGCCGCGTGCTGTCCGCCGGTTTCGGCACGACCATCCTGGGGGCGATGGTCTTGGGCGCCGCCTCGTCGAGCGCGATCGCCGGCGGCCAGCGCGTCGATGCCGACGAATCCGCCAGCAAGACGCAAGTCGTCGGGATCGCCCCCGCCGAGTACGACACCGCAGCCTGGTTCGCGCCCCCCAAGCCGGTCGGGAATCCGATGGTCGCTCCACAGTTCCGGATCGCCGCGGGCATCCCGTCCGGCCCCCTCGGCATCCCCGGCGTCGTGCTGCAGGCCTACAAGCTGGCCGCGACTCGGGTCGCAGCGGAGACACCGGCCTGCAAGCTGCCGTGGTTCCTGCTCGCCGGGATCGGCCGGATCGAGTCCGGCCACGCGGGCAACGGCAACGTCGACGAATACGGCAACACGAGGTCGTCGATCCGCGGACCCGCCCTCGACGGCTCGTTGGCGGGCAACGCGGTCATCCTCGACGCGAACGGCACCGGCACACGAGCAATGGGTCCGATGCAGTTCATCCCGAGCACCTGGGCGGCGTGGGGCTCGGATGCCAACGGTGACGGCAAGGCAGACCCGGACAACATCTTCGATGCCACCTACTCGGCCGGGCGCTACCTGTGCGCCGGGGTCAGCGACATCATGGCCGGAAACAACCCGGTGTCCGCGGTCTACCGTTACAACCACTCGATGGCCTACGTCACCAATGTGTTGGCCTGGGCCGCGGCGTATTCGGTCGGCGTCATGCCCACCCAGGGCATCCCCGACATGCACGCCACCCCCGTCACCAAGCCGGGCGAGAAGCCCGGCACCAAGCCGGGCGAGAAGCCCGGCGCGAAACCAGGCGAGAAACCAGGCGCGAAACCAGGCGAGAAGCCCGGCGACGCGGCCGGCACCGGCGACGGCTCCGACGCCCGCCGTGACACCGACCGGGCCGAGTCGAAGAAGGCCAAACCGAGGCAGCATTGCTTCATTGTCTGCCTGCCCCCTGACCTCGGTGGCCCCAAACCTGCACCGGCCGCGCCGAAGCCGGCCCACCCCAAACCCGAACAGCCCGGACCAGAGGCGGAGCGTTAGTCGCTAGGCTGGTAGGCGATGAGTAGCGCAGCCCCCTCCGAATCCGCCATCCGTGCAGCCCTGAGCAAGGTCGACGACCCCGAGATCGGCAAACCCATCACCGATTTGGGGATGGTCAAGTCGATCACCGTCGGCGATGCCGGCGCCGTGGACATCGTCGTCTACCTGACAACCGCGGGCTGTCCGCTGCGCACCGAGATCACCAACCGGGTGCGCACCGCGGTGGCCGACGTGCCCGGGGTCGGTGCGATCGAAGTCTCCCTCGACGTCATGGATGACCAGCAGCGCACCGAGTTGCGCAAGAAGCTGCGCGGCGATCGCGCCGAGCCGGTCATCCCCTTCGCCCAGCCCGGCTCCCTGACCCGCGTATACGCGGTCGCCTCCGGGAAGGGTGGGGTCGGGAAGTCGAGCATCACCGTCAACCTGGCCGCCGCCCTGGCCCAGCGCGGCCTGTCGGTGGGCGTCCTCGACGCCGACATCTACGGCCACTCGGTGCCCCGCATGCTGGGCAACGACGCCAAGCCGACCCAGGTCGAACAGATGATCATGCCCCCGATGGCACACGGGGTGAAGTTCATCTCGATCGGCCAGTTCACCGACGGGAATACCCCTGTCACCTGGCGCGGACCGATGCTGCACCGCGCACTGCAGCAATTCCTCGCCGACGTCTATTGGGGCGATCTGGACATCTTGCTGCTCGACCTGCCGCCGGGCACCGGTGACGTCGCGATCTCGATCGCCCAGCTCATCCCGGGCGCGGAAATCCTGGTCGTCACCACACCGCAGCAAGCCGCCGCGGAGGTCGCCGAGCGCGCCGGGGCCATCGCCCTGCAGACGCGCCAGAAGGTCCTCGGCGTCGTCGAGAACATGTCGTGGCTCGAGTTGCCCGATGGGTCTCGGATGACGCCGTTCGGCGAAGGCGGCGGCGAGCGGGTAGCTCAGCGCCTGACCCGGGCGATCGGGGCCGACGTCGAGTTGCTCGGCCGGGTCCCGCTGGAGACTGCGGTGCGCGAGGGCGGGGATGCCGGTGTGCCGATCGTGTTGTCGGCGCCCGACTCACCGGCCGGTTCGGCGCTGCGCGCCATCGCCGACAAACTCGCCGTGCAGCGGCGCGGACTGGCCGGGATGAGCCTCGGGATCGATCCCGCCCGCCAAGGCTGAGTCGACGGCCCAGATGTCCCAGGTGTACTGCCCAGGCAGTTGCCTAGGTGGCGTCCCAGTCGGTGATATCGTGCCGTGCGCCGTTCTTCGTGGGCGGCGCGGGCAGGCCGACGGCCTTGGGTGGATCGACGGACCCCGACGGGGTCGCCGACCCGGTGTAGGTCTTGGGGTCCAACAGTGAGTCGTCACCGCCGAGAAGGTGTTTGGTCACCAGCGCGCGCGGACTCGTCGAGCGCAACTCGTTGATTTGCTTGAGTGGTTCGCGGAGGTCCTCGAAGTCCGATCCCAGTTCCTCGCGCAGTTCGGCAGTGGCCCCGGTGGCGTAGTCGCGCGCCTTGCGCACCCAGCCCAACGTCGCCGAGATGGCACCGGGCAGCCGCTCCGGGCCGAGGATGATCAGGCCCGCGGCAACGAGGACCACGATCTCACCCCAGCCAAGGTTCGCGAACACGGGCCGGCCTAGTCGCCGGTTGGGGTGATCGAACCGGTGAACGTGCGACCGTCGCGCCAGTAGGAGAAGTCGACCTTCGCACCCACCTTCGAGCCGCGGACCGCGACTGACAACTCGTCGGAGGACTCGATCGGGCGGCCGTCGAACTTCGTGATCACATCGCCCTCCCGGATCCCGGCCCGCTCCGCCGCGCTGCCGGCGATGATGTTCGCGACACGCGCACCGAGGACCTTCTGGTTGCGCACGGAGACCGCGCTCAGCCCGATGGACGGGTGCACCACCTTGCCGTGCGCGATAAGCGTCTGCGCGATCGGCCGGATCTGGTTGATCGGAATCGCAAAGCCGAGGCCCATCGATCCACCACTGGTGGTCTGGATCATCGTGTTGATGCCGATCACCCGCGCCTGGGAGTCGACCAGCGGTCCCCCGGAGTTGCCCGGGTTGATCGCGGCGTCGGTCTGGATGGCGTCGATCACGGCGTCGGTGTCGGACTCGTTGCCCGGGGGCAGTGCCAGCGCCCGGTTGACCGCGCTGACGATGCCACTGGTCACGGTCCGGTCGAGGCCGAGCGGCGAGCCGAAGGCGACGACGGGCTCCCCGATCTGCACCTTGGACGAGTCGCCAAGTGTGGCGACGGTGATGTTCGACACGTTGTCGACCTTGACGACGGCCAAATCGCTCTTCGGGTCGCGCCCCACGATGCGGGCAGGGACGCGGGTGCGGTCGTAGAACACGACCTCGGTGGTCGCCGTCTTGTCGTCGGCGGCCATCGCCACCACGTGGTTGTTGGTCACGATATAGCCGGCCTTGTCGATGACGACGCCCGAGCCGGTCCCCGATGCCCCGGAGGTCCGGACATCGATCGCGACCACCGATTTCTCGACGGCGCGCACCACGCGGGCCACCATCGAGCGTGGCTCGTCACCGCCCTTGCCGCTGTTGACCGGCAGGGTAACAGTCTCACCGCGCGACGCCGAGCCCCCGCCGCCGCCGAGGAACGTCCCGATGAGTGCACCGAGCAGGCCGATGCTGACTGCCAGCGCGGCCAGGCTCAACAAGGCCGGCCAGGCGATGCGGTCGCCGAGGAGCACTTCGCGCACCCCGAGCTTCGGTCCCGGCTCGACCGGGTCGGCGGCTTCGGGCCGCGCCTTCGCCGGCGCCGAAAGGTGGGCCGGACTGGCCGGGTCGCGCCACGGATCGGCGGGAACCTCGGTCTCCTCGACCTCGCCAAATCTGGCATCCGGGTCGCGTGCGAGGGTCTCGCTGGACCCGGCCGGGCGGCCGAAAGCCTCGGCGAGCACCGGGTCGGGTGCCGCCACCGCCGGCTGCGGCCGACCGGCCGAGGCCGCTTTGGCCGAGGCGGCGGAGTCAAACGCGCCGCTGATCCCGTCGGGCCGTCCGAACACCGCGGTGGTCGCCGGGGACACCGGAGCATGGCGGGGCTTTGCCGGGGCCGCAGGGGCACGTGGCGGGATCACGCCTTCGGCGGCCCATTCTTCGTTGGTCACTAACGGCCTCGTCGAAAGAATCCTCGCGGGCGCGACGACTGCTCGACGCGCGCCGCGACCTGGTTGACATCGAACTCGCTGGTCGGGATCCGCGAGAGCTGCCCGAGCAGATCGAGCGGGGCGGTGATCGCGGCACCACTGTCCCGCAGCGCCGCACGGGCGGCCTTCTGCGACTCCACCGCACCGGCGCACATGCCGCACAGGTTGAGGTGGGCGTCGGCACGGGAGACCGCGGTGCCGCGCAACTCGCCGTCCACATAGGCGGCGAGCGCCTCGGGCGAGAGGTGCTCGGTCGACGCAAACGGCCGCCCCCCCAGCGTGCCGGGCGCACGGTAGTCGGAGTTCGGGCGCAACGACGACGACGTCGGCGTCCATCGACCCGGGTCCAGAAAGTTCACCGCCGCTCCTACCTGTGCGCGCCTGCTCTGTGCAGCTTATCCGAAGCTACAACGATTCCTCGTGCAGCGCGGTTCCCGGGTCGGCCGAATGACCTCTTCAGCGCAGCAGTGCGCAATCGTCCCGGTGGGCCACGAGGTAGTCGCGAATGCTCTGCCGCCCGCGATGGATGCGGCTGCGGACGGTGCCCATCTTCACGTCGAGGGTGGTGGCGATCTCCTCATAGGACAGCCCTTCGATGTCACACAGGACCACGGCGGCGCGGAACTCCGGCGCGAGTTCGTCGAGTGCTGCCTGCAGCACCGGATCGAGGTTGGCGTCGGCATAGATCTGCTGCGGGTCGGGAGTATCGCCGGGGACGCGGTCATAGTCCTCGGGCAGGGCCTCCATGCGGATCTTGCTGCGCCGACGGACCATGTCGAGGAACAGGTTCGTCGTGATGCGGTGCAACCATCCTTCGAAGGTGCCGGGCTTGTAGCTCGACAAGGAGCGGAACACCCGGATGAAGGTCTCCTGGGTCAGGTCCTCGGCATCATGCTGGTTGCCCGACAGGCGATAGGCCAAGCGGTACACCCTGTCGGCGTGCTCCGCTACCAACTCCTCCCACGAGGGCATCAGCGCCACATCACCGGTGGCGTCGAAGCCGGCGGTGCCCCGCAGATCATCGCCCCGCAGATCGTCGACAAAACCGTCGACGGTGTGCTCGGTGGACCGGGTCGTCATCGTGGTGCTCGTCCCCTCTCGGCGCCGGGTCGGATTTCGACCGGCCGTGCTCGATTCTCCCAACGCCGCCGCGGGGAGCGGCTATTCCGCCCTGGCCCGTGCGGGCGTCGCCCCTCTACCCTTGCCCACCGGTTTGTGGCGGCTGTATGAGTGGCCTGAGTGTTGGCTAAGGATCCCGGCGCGCGGTGGCCTACGCTCATAGCGTGACGGACAACACCTATGTCGAGGCGGCGATCGTCGAAGACGACGCCCTCCTCGCGGCCCGCACCCGCGCCGAGGAGTTGGGCGCGCCGACCGTGTCCCCCGCCGTCGGAGCCTTGCTCGCACTGTTGGCCCGCACGGCCGGGGCGAAGTCGGTGGTGGAGGTGGGCACCGCCGCCGGCGTGTCGGGCCTGTGGCTGCTCGCGGGCATGTCCGACGACGGTGTGCTGACCACGATCGACCCGGAATTCGAGTACCAGCAGGCCGCCCGCGAATCGTTTGCCGCGGCCGATATCCCGGTCGGGCGGACCCGGCTGATCAACGGCTCGCCCATCGAGGTCCTGCCCCGCCTGGCCGACGCCTCCTACGAGCTGGTGTTCCTCGACGGCGAGGTCCTCGACCACCCCCGCTATATCGTCGAAGCCATCCGCATCCTGCGACCCGGCGGTGTCGTCGTGCTGCACCGAGCCGGCGCGATGGAGCCGGGCATCTCGGGGCCGCACGCCGCAGCGGTGCGCGAGGCGGCACTCGTCATCGCCGACGACGACCGGTTGCTCCCCGTCGTGATCCCGTTGGGCGCCGGTCTACTGGCGGCCGCCAAGTCGCGCTGACCCCCAGCCCTCGGGGCCGGGCGTTCTAGACGTCGGTGGAGAACCGGATGCCGCCGTCGGGGATCTCGATTCCGGGCCACACCCGCGCCCCGCGGAGCAATTCGCAGTCCGCCCCGACCTTGGCATGGTCGCCGATCACGGTGTCGCGGACCAGTGCCCGTCGACCGATCCGCGCTCCGCGCCCGATGATGGCCCGCTCGACCACTGCGCCATCGTCGATGACCGCGTCGTCGAACACCACCGCCCCGTCGAGTCGGGCACCGCGGCCGATCTGCGCCCCGCATCCGACGACGGTGCCGCCGATCAGGACTGCCCCGGCGCCCACCGTGGCACCGTCCTGCACGAGGAATTCGCCGTGCCGGTCACCGAGCACCGGCGACGGGGCGATGCCGCGCACCAGGTCCGCCGAACCGCGGACGAAGTCCTCCGGGGTACCCATGTCGCGCCAATACGACTGGTCCACGTGTCCTTGGAGGTGGCGTCCGCGCGCCAGGAGTTCGGGAAAAATCTCCCGCTCGACCGAAACCGGGCGCCCGGCCGGGATCGCCTCGATGACCTCGCGACGGAACACATAGGTTCCAGCATTGATCTGATCGGTCGGTGGATCCTGCGTCTTTTCCAGGAACGCGGTGACCCGACCGGTTTCGTCGGTCGGGACGCAGCCGAAGGCGCGGGGGTCACCAACGCGGACAAGGTGCAGCGTGACATCGGCACCGGACTCCCGATGCGTGGCCAGGACCTCTCCGACGTCGGTGCCGCCGAGCACGTCGCCGTTGAACACCAGGATGTCGGGGGCGGTCAATTCGTCGAGGACATTGCGGATACCGCCGCCGGTGCCGAGGGGCTCGACCTCGGTGACGTAGCGCAGCTTCATGCCCAGGGCCTCGCCGTTGCCGTAATACTCCTCGAACACCTCGGCCTTGAACGAGGTGCCCAACACGACGTCGTCGATTCCCGCCGCCTTGATGCGGGAGAGCAGGTGGGTCAGGAACGGCTGCCCTGCGGTGGGGAGCATGGGTTTGGGCGCCGACAGCGTCAACGGGCGCAGCCTCGTGCCCTTTCCGCCGACGAGAATGACGGCCTGGACGTCCGTGGTCACCGGTTTCCTCCTTGCTCTACACGATCGAGTGCCCGGCGCGCCGAGCGAACGGCAATGCGCGATCGCACTGCCAATCCGGCCCGCAGGCCCCACCGCAGCGGCGCTCGCAGCGCACCCGGGTTGCGGTCGGCCTGGAACCGGTACGCGCTGCGGTGGTGTGCGGGCAGCATGGTCTCCGGATTCTTGCTGGCCACGTGGCCCTTCGAGTGCAAGATCTCGGCGGTGGGCACGAACACGTTCTGCCAACCGGCCTTGCCGAGTCGGTCGCCGAGGTCGACATCCTCCATGTACATGAAGTAGCGGGAGTCGAAGCCGTCGATCTCGTCGAAGGCCGCCCGCCGCAGCAACAGGCACGACCCGGACAACCAGCCGACGGGCCGCTCGGTGTCCGCGCGCTCCTCGTCGAGGTAAGCACGGGTGAACGGGTTGCTCTTCCACACCGCGGCCAGCAGGGCGTGGCCGGTGCCCGACACCAGGGTGGGCACCCGGCGCGCCGACGGGTAGACCGAACCGTCGGGCTCGAGGATGAGCGGCCCCAGCGATCCGGCGCGCGGCCAGCGCCCGGCGGCGGCGAGCAGTTCGTCGAGGGATCCGGGACCCCAGGCGACGTCCGGATTGGCGACGACGACGAACTCGACCGCGGGGTCGATCTCGGCGACGGCCCGGTTGATCGCCCCGCCGTAGCCGAGGTTGGCCCCGGTGTGGAGGAGGGTGACGCGGTCGTAGTCGCGCTCAGCGGCCTCGGGTGCCCCGTCGGTCGAACCGTTGTCGGCGATGACGACCCGAGGGTCGGCCGCAGTGGCCAACGCCAGGGTGTCCAGGAACGACCTGAGGTAGTCGCCCGACGAGTACGTCACCGTCACCACGGCGAACTGATCAGTCACGCGGGACAGCCTAACCAACAAGAGCCTCGACCAGCGCATCGCGCCAGTCGCGCAGTGGAGTCAGGCCCGCCCGGGTCCACGACCGCGACGACAACACCGAGTAGGCCGGGCGCGGTGCCGGGCGCGGGAAGTCGGCGGTGGTGCACGGCACGACCCGGCCGGGGTCGAGTCCGTCCTGGGCGAAAACCGCCTTGGCCAGGCCGCACCACGTGGTCTGGCCGGCATTCGTCGCGTGCAGCACGGCTCCGCGCCCGGCGCCCCGGCCGATCAGCTCCCACAACCCGCGGGCGAGGTCGACGGCATAGGTGGGCGAGCCGAGCTGGTCGTCGACGACGGTGAGGCTGTCTCGCTCGTGTGCCAGCCGCCGCATCGTCGCAACGAAATCGGTGTCGCCTGCGCCGCCGGTGTAGACCCAGGCCGTGCGCACGACAGTGGCACCCGGGTCGACGACGCGGGCCCGTCGTTCCCCGGACAGCTTGGTGCGCCCGTACACGCTCGCCGGGTCCGTTGCGGCGTCATCAGGTTCATAGGGGATGTTGCGCACGGCGGGCGCCGGAGCCGCCGGGCCGTCGAACACGTAGTCGGTGGACAGGTGGATCAGCCGGGCCCCGGTAGCGGCGGTGACGGCCGCGAGGTTCGCCGGACCGTCGGCGTTGACCGCGGCCGCGGCGAGCGCGTCGGTCTCGGCGTCGTCGACGCGCGTATAGGCCGCGCAGTTCACCACGACGTCCGCCGGGCCGAGTGCGCCGTCGGCCCACGCTCGGTCGGCGACGGCGCCCGGGTCGGCGATATCGAGGTCCGAGGACGACAGGCCCACGAACCGCACCCCGTCGGGGCGGGTGGCCCGCAGCGCACGGGCCACCTGACCGGCCGCACCGGTAACGAAGACACGCATGGGATTCATCATGACCGATGCCCGACGTCCGGCGTTGCGCTCCCCCATTAACCCCAGATGCATCAGTAAAGTGATTCAAGAACTTTCGTAACACCCGCCTCGGGAGAAACAAGGGAGATCGGGTCAACCGTGGACAAAGCCACCCCGACACGACGCGTTGCGCGCCCGCCCGCCGGCGCGGAACAGCGCGAGCGCCGCCGGCCCGCGCCGCAGCAGGTGCCCGGGCGCAAGCGGACCCCCACCCGCACCTCCTCCGGCGAGATCCACACGAGCGAGCCGCAGCCGACGGGCCCGGCCAAGAAGACACGGCGCCAACCGGAGGGTTCGGTATCCCGGCCCCGCCCGGGCAGGGCTCAACGGGCACAGGACAGGGCCGCCCGGCCGCGCTCGGCCGCGGCAGCCGCACAGCCCGGCCCGGCCGGCACACCGCCGCCCACCCCGCCGGGCACTGGTGGTGGATCCTCCGGCGGGTTCTTCGGCGGCCCGAACCCGCGCCGGAGCGCACACCGTGTCGGCCAACTCGTGGTCGCACTGGTCTCCGTTGCGGCGTTGGCCGTCGGCGGATATTCGTGGCGGTCGACCACTGCGGTGACCAGCGCCATCACGCAGCTCAAGGGATTGAACCTGGGCGGTGGACAGGACGGCGCGGTCGACCTGCTGCTCGTCGGCACCGATTCGCGGACTGACGCCAAGGGTGTTCCGCTGACGGCGCGGGAGTTGCGCTGGTTGCGCTCGGGCGATGAGACGTCGACCAACACCGACACCATCTTGCTGATCCGCATCCCCAACAACGGCGCTTCGGCCACGGCGATCTCCATTCCGCGCGACGCCTACGTCAATGTCCCGGGCATCGGCATGAGCAAGATCAACGCCGCCTACGGTGCCACCAAGGAGAAGGTGCGCCGCACCGAGGTCGAGCACGGCGGCAACCCCGACAAAGCGGAGCGCGACGGCACCCAGGCCGGCCGCAAGGCCCTCATCGACACCGTCGCCAAGCTGACCGGTGTCGAGGTCGACCACTACGCCGAAGTCGGCCTCCTCGGGTTCGCCCTCCTGACCAACGCGGTGGGTGGGGTCGAGGTTTGCCTCAAAGCCCCTGTGCGCGAACGCTATTCAGGAGCCAAGTTCCGCAAAGGCCGGCAAACGCTGAACGGCCCCCAGGCGCTGAGCTTCGTGCGCCAGCGCCACGGCCTGCCTCGCGGCGACCTCGACCGCATCACCCGCCAACAGGTCTTCATGGCGTCCCTCGCCCAGAAGATGCTCTCGGCCAAGGTGCTCACCGATCCCACGACGATGGGGAAGCTGCAGGTGGCCGTCTCCCGTTCGGTGATCATCGACGACAACTGGGACATCCTGTCGTTCGCCGAGAAGCTGCGCGACCTGTCCGGCGGCAAGGTCCGTTTCGCGACCATCCCGATCGTCACCGAGGAGGGGTGGAGCGAGGAGGGACAGTCGATCGTGAAGGTCGACCCGCGCGCCGTCCACCAGTTCACCGACCAGCTGCTCACCGGCGACGAGCCCAAGAAGCGGGCCGGCAAGGAGGCCTACTCGGTCGAGGTCGTCAACGCGAGCACCATCGACGGGCTCGCCGCGAACGTGTCCAACATTCTCGCGGCCAAGGGATATGGCACCGGCAAGACTTCGACCGAGCCGATGAACGAGCGCGACTCGATCATCTTCACCCGCGAAGCCGGCGACGCGACCGTCAAGGGGTTGTCCGAGGCCCTCGGCGGAGTGGCGATCCGAGCCGACCAGTCCCTGCCCGAGCGCCAGGTCCGCGTCGTGCTGACAAATACCTACTACGGCCCCGGATCCATCATGGACACCGGGCCGCAACCGGAGGCGCAACGCGGCGCTGAGACCAAGCGCCGCGCCGCGGCCCGGGCGGGCTCGTCCCGTGCGCCGATCACCGCGGCCACCGACGGGCCGATGTGCGTCAACTGATCGATCAGCGCACATCGCTCGCTGCACGGCCGACCACTGGGCGCTAGCCTTCAACCCGTGCCTTCGATCACCGATGCAGTCCTGCGTGCGGCCGCCGATCCGACGCGCCCGATGCTGACCTTCTACGACGACGCCACCGGCGAGCGCACTGAACTCTCCGGCCTGACCCTGGGCAACTGGGCCGCGAAGACTGCGAACTTCTTCCGTGACGAGTTCGGCCTCACAGCCGGCGACGCCATCCTGGTCGACCTGCCCGAACACTGGCAGACCGCCGCGATCCTGCTCGGCGCCTGGTGGGCCGGCGCCTCGGTCACCCTCCCCGATGATCCCGCCGCCGACCCGCGGGTCGTCGTCACCTCAGTCACGCGCCTCGACGACCATCCGAACGCAGACGAGCTGGTCGTCGCCGCGCTCGACCCGTTCGGGATGGGCGTGGGGGGCCTACCGGTCGGCGTGACCGACTACGGGCCGTCGGTGCGCATCCACGGCGACAGCTTCGCCCCGGGCGCTGGCGGCACCGAGGCCCTCGCCGACCGCCCGACTACGACGATCCTCGACGACGCCCGCGCCGCGGCAGCCGAGGCGGGCATCGAATCGGGAGCTCGGGTGCTCAGCACGCGGGGCTGGAGCGATGTCGACGGCGTCGTCGCCAACTTGCTCGCCCCGCTCGTGGTCGGCGCCAGCCTGGTTGTCGTCGCCCATCCCGATGACGAGCGCCTGACGGCCCGAGCCGAGGCCGAGCGCGCGACCCTCACCCTGCGCTGACCGGCGTCGTCGGCGATGTGCCGGGTCAATGCGTGCTGGACAGCACCGCCGCGACGATCCCGGCGATGCTCAAGAGCACGACCACGACCGCCATCGTGATCATCGTGCGCCGACGGTGCCGCGCCGCCGCGTTGACGCCGATCCCGATGCACACCAGGATCACGGCGGCGTAGGCGGTGACGCCCAAGGTCCAGAGGGCGGCGTGGGCGCCGTCGGGGGGCGGGGTTGCGGACATGCCGCTGATCATGCCAGGCCTCACGAACCGATCACGCCACCGCATCGATTGTCCAACCCCCTTACCCCTGCGTGCGGCCACTGGCTAGGTTGGGAACCGTGTCACTCACAGTCAAGGCCTGGATAGCCGGTGTCGCGGTCGCGGTCGCCGCCGCATCCGGCGCGGCCGCGCCCACCCGGGCCGACATCCCCGTGCTCTACAACGGCGTGCTGTCGACCACCGGCTGTCAGATCCCCATCTACCAGGTCATCAAGACGTGCTCGAACATCGAGATGCTCAGCCCGCGGGCACCGGTGATCCTGAACGTGAACCCGGTCGGCGCGCGCATCGTCGTCCTCGGTGCGCGCCTGAACAACAACGGCTCCTTCCCGGGCGTGTTGATCCCCCGGCTGCAGGCGGCCCTGCAACTGGCGCGGGGCTACCCCACCGCCGGCATCATCACCACCGGCGGTGTGACCAACCGGCGCGCCCACACGAGCGAGGCGCAAGCCATGAAGACGTGGTTGATCCAACACGGCATCCCGGCGGGCCGGATCGCGACGGAGAACCGCTCACGCTCCACTGCCGAGAACGCGAAGTTCGTCGCACCGATGCTCTTCGCGGGGCACACCTCCGGCGTCGTGGTCGTGACCAGCTATGACCATTTGCGCCGGGCGATGATCAACTTCCGCTCCGCGGTCAACGGGGCGATCCCGGTCGCGGGCGTGGTCCCCGGTCCGGGCAACGGCAGCGGGTCGAGTTCCGGTGGACTCGGCTCGATGGGCTCGAGTTAGCAGAGCACTGCTGAAAATCGCCCCCTGCTGACCGGCCGAGGGATCATTCCCCTCGACGGTGCCACAGGGGGCGATTCTCAGCGATCAGCGCAGCAGTGCTCGACTCATCACGACGCGCTGGATCTGGTTGGTCCCCTCGTAGATCTGGGTGATCTTGGCGTCGCGCATCATCCGCTCCACCGGGAAGTCGGTGGTGTACCCGGCGCCGCCGAACAGCTGCACGGCGTCGGTGGTGACCTCCATCGCAACATCGGAGGCCAGGCACTTCGACGCGGAGCTGATGAACCCGAGGTTGCGCTCACCGCGCTCGGCACGAGCCGCCGCGGTGTAGACCATCAGGCGGGCCGCCTCCACCTTCATCGCCATGTCGGCGATCATGAACTCCACACCCTGGAAGGAGCTGATGGTCTTGCCGAACTGCTTGCGGTCCTTGACGTAGGCGATGGACGCGTCGAGCGCGCCCTGTGCGACTCCGACCGCCTGGGCGCCGATAGTCGGACGGGTGTGGTCGAGGGTCGCCAGCGCGGTCTTGAACCCGGTGCCCTCCTCACCGATGATCCGGTCGTCGGGGATGGTGCAGTTCTCGAAGTAGAGCTCGGCCGTCGGGCTGCCCTTGATGCCCAGCTTGTGCTCGAGCGGTCCGACGGTGAAACCGGGATCATCCTTGTGGACCATGAACGCGGAGATGCCGTTGGCGCCCTTGTCCGGGTCGGTCACCGCCATCACGGTGTACCAGGTGGACCGGCCGCCGTTGGTGATCCAGCACTTGGAGCCGTTGATGACCCAGCTGTTTCCGTCCTTGCGCGCGCGCGTCTTCATCGCGGCCGCGTCTGAGCCGGCCTCGCGCTCGGACAGCGCGTAGGAGGCCATTGCCTCTCCCGAGGCGATCGACGGCAGCACCTTCGATTTGAGGGCGTCGTCGCCGGAGAGGATCAGCCCCATGGTGCCGAGCTTGTTCACCGCCGGGATCAGCGACGCCGACACGTCGACGCGGGCCACCTCCTCGATCACGATGCACGCGGCGATGGAGTCGCCGCCCTGACCGTCGAACTGCTCGGGGACATGGATCGCGTTGAAGCCGCTGGCGACGAGGGCGACACGGGCCTCCTCGGGGAACCGGGCGTTCTCGTCGACCTCCTTGGCATACGGCGCGATCTCCTTCTCGGCGAGCGCGCGAATCGCCTCGCGGAGCGCCTGATGCTCCTCGGGCAACTGGAACAGGTCGAAATCGGGGTTCCCGGCCATCATCATCTCCTCCTGGCACTGCGTGCCAAAGTACGTAGAAACAGTGGATCATGGCACGCAGTGCCAGTCAACCGGTGTGCGGCTCATCGCCGGTCTCCACTCTCGTCGCTACTCGCCCGTAGCGCCGCGGGTTCGGGCAACCACGTGCAGCTTCCGGGTCAGCGCTGAGCCGGGCAATCGCGCAGCCGCCGCAGTTCGACGTCGAGATGCGCCAAGGTCGCGCCGTCGTCACCGCGCAGCATCGAGCGCAGCACGTAGTTGTGCACCCCGGTCACCGCCGCCGAGAACGCGATGATCGCCTCGGGGCGGACCTTCGGCAAGCGGTCGCGCAGGAAGTCTTCGAAAAGGCGCTGGTAGCGATAGGTGCTGACCAGCTCGCGGTCGCGCAACGCGGGTGTCTGCGACACGATCGCGTAGCGGCGAACCGCCAACTCGCGATGCGCCGCGTAGTGGGCGAAGACCAAGCCGGCGCCCGCACACACCGCCGTCCAAGGGTCGTCCGACGAGTCGTCGAGCAGGGTGGCGACCTCACTCAACAGGGATTCGTGGTCGACGAAGACCAGGTCCTCCTTGGAGCGGAAGAGCCGGAACAGCGTCCGCCGCGACGAACCGGTGGCCGCGGCGATCTCATCGACCGTCGTCGCGTCGTAGCCCCGCTCGGCGAACAGTCGCGTCGATTCGGCGACCACACGCATCCGGAACTGGGCGAGATCGGCACTCGCGTGGGATCCCGGCGGAGTCGCGGCCATGCCGACCAGTATCGCCCATCGGCGCCCGGTCACGATCCCGCCACCCCACAACGGCATCCGATCACCGACCAGCGGTGCGATGGGTCACACTGGTGGCATGAGAATCCCCCAATCCGTCGCCCGGCTCAACAAGAAGGTGACCAACCCGATCCAGCGCCGGTGGGCTCCGCACCTTGCGCCGTTTGCGATGGTCGAGCACATCGGCCGCAAATCCGGCACCCGCTACTCGATCCCGGTGCTGGCCTGGGTGCAGGGCAACCGGCTGTCGATCATCCTCGCCTATGGCCCGGACACCGACTGGGTCCGCAACATCCAGTCAGCCGGACGGTTCGAGATCATCCGGAAGAACAAGCACTACACCGTAGTCGGCCCCCGGGTCGTGCCCTCGGACTCCCCCGACATCGCCAAGGGTGCGCGGCTGCCCGCTCGCGGCTTCGACTTCGTCCTCAACGGCACGATCGCGCAGGACGCCTGATGCCCCGCGACCAGCTCCACGACTTCAGCATCGAGAGTTTCACCTTCGACGACAAGACGCACCGCGTCTATGTCAAGGGCAGCGGCCCCGCGGTCATCGTGATCTCGGAGATCCCGGGCATCACCCCGTTGGTCGCCGACTTCGCGCGCCGCGTCGCCGCCGCCGGGTGCACCGTATTCCTGCCGTCGCTGTTCGGTGTCGATGGACAATCGATTCTGCCGTCGTCGGCCGCCGACGCCGCCGGGATCGCCCGGATGGCGGGCAACCTGATCCGCAAGGTGTGCATCAGCCGCGAGTTCACCATCCTGGCCACCGGCCGCAGCTCGCCGGTCGTGACCTGGTTGCGCGGACTCGCCGGCGAGGCGCACCGGCGCTGCGGCGGGCCCGGGGTCGGCGCCATCGGCATGTGCCTGACCGGCGGCTTCGCGTTGGCCATGGCCGTCGACGACACCATGATCGCGCCGGTCCTCTCCCAGCCGTCCCTACCGCTGCGCCCGATCGGCAGTGCCGCGAACATCGATATCTCCCACGACGACCTGGACCGGGTGAAGTCGCGCTGCGCCGCCGGGCTGCAGGTCCTCGGGATGCGCTTCGAAGGGGACCGCCTCGTTCCTGGTGAACGCTTCGCGTTCCTGAGCGAACAGCTCGGCGACGCCTTCATCGGCGTCGAACTCCCCGACTCCGCCGCCAACCCCGCGTCACTGCTCCCGCCGCACTCGGTGGTGACCGAACACCTCGTCGACGAGCCCGGCGAGCCGACGCGCGCGGCCCTCGATCAGGTGTTGGCCTTCTTCACCGAAAAGCTCGGGGTCACTGCGTGACTCAACCGCGCCCCGACTATGAGCGCTCACCCCATCCCCGCTCACCCCATCACCACTCACCATGGCCGGCCGTGGAGCCCTCCCACCCGGGCGCCGCCCCGCCCGGCACCGGCCATCGGTGGATCTGGTTGATACCACTGTTCGTCGTTGTCGCCGTCGCAGCCCTGATCGCGGCGTTCCTCATGGGCCGCGGCGCGACGGACTCAGCGCCACCGGCCACGACCGCCGCCAGTGCGGCGACCACGCCCGCAGTGACCGAAACCGTGACAAGGGTTGCGCCGACGCCCGCGCGCACGACCGATCCGGCTGCGCATCGCGACCTCGGGCTGAAGCGCACGCTCGTCATCCCCGACTGCGACGGACGCGTAGTCGTCTTCCTCGAATCGATCCCGGTCACCGCGCCGGATGTGCGCGAGCAGCTCCGCAGGTGGATTGAGCCCTGGGAGTTCGGTCCGCTGGGTGCGGCAGACTATCTGTACAGCCAGGCAGGCTGCACCTCCCTTCGATCCGTCGACGACAACGGTCGGCCGTTCTACGCAGTCTTCGTCGACCCCGGAGGCGACGTCTGCGCACGGTTCACCGCGCTGCGCGCCAGCCTCCCGACCGGGGCCTACCCTCGGCTGCTTTCCAACAGCGTCTCGCCCGGCTACGACCCGTGCTCACCCTGATGCAGGCTGAACCCACAAATTCCGACCTCGGCGTCCTCGCCGACCCCGTCGGGGAATCCCTGCGCGGCGCGCACGCCCGCTTCGCCCAGCACCGGGGTCGCATCAGCCGTTACGACCCGGAGGTGTCGGTCTTCTACGCCCACCCGCCGCGGTTGCTGGAGCGCGATTGGGCCGATCTGCACGACCTCGCCGGGTCCGGCGCCACGGTGGGACTACGCGGCCTGGATTCGCCGCCACCGCACCGGTGGCAGCTGCTGCGCACGTTCGACATGGTGGTCTACCGCGGCACCGCGCTGGTGACCCGGCCGGACCCGCGGGCCCTGGTCCTGGGTCCGGCCGACGTCGAGGACATGCTCGCCCTCATCGCTGTCGCAGCGCCCGGGCCGTTCTCGCGGCGCACCATCGAACTCGGCCGCTACCTTGGCTTCCGCGACGAGCAGGGGCAGCTTGTCGCGATGGCCGGCGAACGCCTGCGTCCACCGGGCTGGGGCGAGATCAGCGCCGTGGCCACCGCCCCCCACGCCCGCGGTCAGGGATTGGCACAGCGACTGATCCGCGCCGTCGGCGCGCACATCACGGCGCGCGGCGACCGACCGTTCCTGCACACGACCGTCGAGAACCCGGCTCGCGCGCTCTACGAACGGCTGGGGTTCGACGTCGTCGACGCGGTCGCCCTGGACATCGTCGAGGTGCCGTAGGCCCCCCGGCCCAGTCGGCCCAGTCGCCTCGGTCCGCCCAGTCGCCTCGGTTGGCTCAGTCGCGCAGCTGGCGACCCTGTGCGTCGGGCACCTTGCCCATGAGGATCATGATGCCGTCGATGAACGGCCAGATGCCGCCCAGCCCGCAGGTCAGCCAGGTGACGGCGATCTGGGCGATGGCGATTCCGGTGTGCCCCAGGTAGAAGCGGCCGACGCCGAAGGAGCCCAGGAAGATCTGCAGCAGGCCGGCGACCAGCTTGCTCTTGTCCGACAATGGGTTGCCCCACTGGTCGAACTGCGGCGCCACGCCGTAACCGGGTTGCGGGTAAGCCTGTTGCGGGTAGCCCGGCTGGGCCGGGTAGCCGCCCTGCTGGGGATAGCCGGGCTGCGCCGGATAGGCCTGGGCCGAACCGTCGGCCGGCTGGTAGCCGGGCGGCTGGGGGAAGGTCCCCCCAGGCTGGGCCGGGTTGGAAGGGTTGGCGAACGGATCAGGCGAAGTCACGGGCGCCACTCTATACCGGCCGGTGGGACGCGTCGACCGAGGCGTCCACCGAGGCGGCTACAGCTCGATGACGCCCACGACCTCGGTCTCAAGGCTGCCGAGCCACACCTTGCCGCCGTGCTCGCGGACCCCGGTGACCATGTGGAACGCCGCCGGATCACCGTGCACGTCGTGAACGAGGCGACCGCTGTCGTCGAAGGCCTGAACCCGCACCGTGTGTTTGGGCCTGGGCTGCAGGAAGTCGGGCACCTTCGTCGCCGCGCGGCGCAGAAACATCGGACCGCGCTGCAACCCGGCCACGACCGGGTCGGTCGGCGAAGCGATCGTCACCCAGATCAATCCGTCGCTGCCGCGGGCGATGTTGTCGGGATAGCCCGGCAGGTCGGTGACCAGGTGATCGCGCGTCCCCGCCTTCGGCCCGGTCAGCCACCACCGCACGACGGTGCGCGCGGCCGTCTCGGCCACGCACACGTACGACTGGTCGGCCACCAGCGCGACGCCGTTGGCGAAAGCAAGTCCATCAAGCGCAGTGCTCACCGATCCATCTGCACCGCGCCGCAGCAACCGGCCGGTTCGGGTGTCTTCGACGAGGTCGTTCTTCCACCGTTCGATCGGGTGCAGGGTTGAGGAATCGCTGAACCAGATGTCGCCGTTCGCGGCGACGGCGGCGTTGTTGCAGAACACCATCGGTCGACCGTCGACCTCGGTGACCAGCGGTTCGACCGAGGCGTTCCGCGGATCGACGGCCAACAGGCCCCGATGGGCGTCAGCGACGAGGAGCCGACCGTCGGGGAGCAGTTCAATGCCCAACGGACGACCGCCGGTGTGGCCGATCTGCACGACCGCGGCCGATACCGGGTCGATCGCCAGCAGGCGCCCGTCCTCCAGGCCCGTGTACACGGTGCCGTCGTCGGCGACGACGACATCCTCGGGCCCCTTTCCGCCGACCCCGATGACCCGGACCGGTCGCACTGCCGCCTGCTCCATCGCTACTCTCCCATCAGCTTTCGCCGCAGTGCGGCATCCTTGTCGGCGACCATCGCCGCGAGATCCTCCTGGAACCGCACCATCGCGCGCTGCAATGCGGGGTCGGCGGCGGCCAAGATCCGCACCGCGAGCAGGCCCGCGTTGCGGGCTCCGCCGATCGACACCGTCGCCACCGGGACACCGGCCGGCATCTGCACGATCGAGAGCAACGAGTCCATCCCGTCGAGGTACTTCAGCGGAACCGGCACCCCGATGACCGGCAGCGGCGTCGCCGACGCGACCATCCCGGGCAGGTGCGCGGCCCCACCGGCCCCAGCGATGATCACCGAAACACCCCGCCCGGCAGCACCTTTCGCATAGTCCAGCATCCCCTGTGGCGTCCGGTGGGCCGAGACGACGCCGACCTCGAAGGGCACCTCGAATTCGGCGAGCGCCTCGGCGGCCGCCTCCATGGTCGGCCAGTCCGAGTCACTGCCCATGATCAGGCCCACCCGCGGCCCCCGCGCTTCACTCACCATGTGCTTCCCATCCGTCGTTCCAAATGGCCGTCGACAGCCAGGTGGCCGCCCGCTCGGCGCGCTCGCGCACCTCCTCGAGCGAGGAATCCGGCGCACCTACGATATTGACATGGCCGATCTTGCGATCGGGCCGTTCTCCCTTGCCGTAGAGGTGGATCTTCGCCTCGGGCATGCGGGCCATCAGATGGTGGACCCGCTCATCCATCGACATCTGCGGCGGCTGCGGCGCGCCGAGCACATTGGCCATCACGACCGGGCCGGCCACGGGATCGGTCGCCCCCAACGGATAGTCGAGCACGGCGCGCAAGTGCTGCTCGAACTGGGAGGTGACCGCCCCGTCCATCGTCCAGTGCCCGCTGTTGTGCGGGCGCATCGCCAACTCGTTGACCACCAGTGCGCCGTCCACGGTCTCGAACAACTCCATCGCCATCACTCCGACGACTCCGAGCTCGTCTGCCAGCCGCAGCGCCATCTGCTGGGCGCGCTCGGCCACCGCCGGGGCCAGCCCGGGGGCGGGGGCGAGCACCACCGCGCATTGGCCGTGGCGCTGGATCGTCTCGACCACCGGCCAGGCCGCACCCTGCCCGAAGGGGGATCGGGCGATCAGCGCCGACAACTCGCGCCGCATCGCCACCTTTGCCTCGGCCATCAGCACCGTCTCATCGTCGATTCCGTCGAACACCGCGAGCGCCGCGGCCTCGTCGTCGAGCAGCCAGACGCCGCGGCCGTCGTAGCCGCCCCGCACCGCCTTCAGCACGATGTTCCAACCATGGCGCCCGCCGAAGCCGAGTAGCGCCTCCCGTGCCGCCACCCGATCCCCGGACAGGTCCGCGAAGTCTGGAACCGGGAGGCCGAGCCCCCTCAACCGCGTCCGCATGGCCAACTTGTCCTGCGCGAATCGCAGCGCCTCCGAGGGCGGGCGCACCGCAACGCCGTCTGCCTCGAGTGCCTCGAGGTGCTCCAACGGCACGCCCTCGTGGTCGAAGGTGACGACATTCGCACCCTGCGCGGCGCGACGCAGGTCCTCGAGGCTGTCATGCGACCCGATGACGGTGTCGGCACTGACCTGCGCGGCCGGATCCGTCTCGCTCGCGGCCAACACCCGCAGGCATTGTCCCAGCGCAATCGCTGATTGATGGGTCATCCGCGCCAGCTGGCCGCCCCCGATCATGGTGACCACCGGCATCGTCATAAGGCTTCTGTGCACGTCGTCCATCCTGCCGCATGTTTCCGCAGCGGCTCACCGAGCCCGTACACTAGATCCTCGTGCACTTTGCCGATGCCTCGGCGCGGCAAGAGTGCGAGAAGGGACCACCATGCTCATCGATCTGTACGACCGCTACCGCAACTCACTGCGACAGTTGGTCAAGTTCGGAGCGGTCGGCGGCTCCGGAGTCGTGGTCAACATGATCATCACCGTCATCATGAACAAGCTCAACGGTGGTTCGATCAACGCCCAGAACGTGCTGTGGAGCATTCCCGGCACCGACTTCAACGTGCGCTTCACCGCGCTGGTTTGGATCGTGGCCTTCTTCATCGCCAACCTCTACAACTTCCAGTTGAACCGCTCATGGACGTTCCGGTCCAGCAAGCACGCCGCGTGGTGGCAAGAGTTCTGGCCGTTCCTCGCCGTCGGATCGGTCGCCGCGGCAGTCGGACTGGTCATCAAGCTCGCCCTGACCAACCCCAACAGCCCGCTGTTCCTCCCCGAGCCCTACTTCCACGAGGCCGCCGGGCTCAATTCGCGCGAGTACTGGGCCCAGCTGATCGCCGTCGTCATCACGATGCCGATCAATTTCATCGTCAACAAGCTGTGGACCTTCCGGGCCGTGCGATCGAGCCGTCTGCACCCGGCGGACGAGAGCCCGTCCGCCGATCCGGTCGACGCCGCCTGACCCGGCACCCCCGGGCCATCGGCTCAGCGGTGGGGCGCCCGGTCGCGCCGCAGCGGTTCGGCGGGGCCGTCGGCGGGGACGACGATCGAGAACACCGGTGGGCGCCGCGAACTCAGCTCCAGCCGTCCGCCGTCGGCTTCGACCAGTGCGCGGGCGAGGGACAGGCCGACCCCGGTCCCGGTCGATACCCCACCGGTGAATCCGCGCCGGAAGATCTTGTCGACGAGGTCGTCGGGCACGCCGGGACCCTCGTCGGTGACCTGGACCCGCAGCATTCCCGCCGTCGTCAAGGGATCGACCGCCACCGTGGCCGTGCCCCGGCCATGGTGCAGCGCGTTGTCGAGCAGGACGGCCAACGCCTCGCGCAGGCGACTCGGCTGCGCCGTCCACGCCACTGCCGGCGCCACGCCGCGGGTGACCGTCCGCACGTCGCGGCCGGCGCCGGCGAACGCCGGGGCGAAGTCGGCGACCAGCGTTTGCACCATCTGCGCGACGTCGACCGCTGCCGCCGGCTCGCCGTCGGTGACCCGCGAGGCGACGACCATCTCGTCGAGCTCCCGGGTGAGTCGGTCCACCTGGCTCGCGGCGGCCTCCGCCTCGGCCACAACGTTGCCGTCCGGGTGCATCGCCAGTTCGTCCAGGCGCAGCTGAATGGCGGTCAGGCGACTGCGCAACTGGTGCGACACCTCCCCCACGATCCCGGCCTCGCGGTCCAGCCGCATGGCGATCTCCGTGTTCGCCGCACCCAATGCCCGCGACACCCGGTCGAGTTCGGGGATCCCGTACTCGGGCCACTCGGACCGAAAGTCGCCGTGTGCCATCGCCGTCGCACGGTCGGCCACCCGGATCAACGGGTCGGCCAAGCGCCCGGCCGTCACACCCGCGACCACGACTCCGGCCCCCACCGACGCCAGAACAACCACGACGACGATGGCCACCCCGGCGCCCTGATCGCGGCGCACCTCGCTCAACGGGATGGCCAAATCGACGGTGCCGGCCTCCCCGAGGTTGATCTCGTCGGTGAACTCGCGTCCGCCGACCGGTGTGCCCAGCGTCGTGGTCACCACCCTCGACCCGGCCTCCGCCCCGTCGCCGGGAACCCGGTGGGTGATCCGCAGCACCCCGCGTTCCGGGAGCAGCAGCCCGAGCCGCGAAGCGGTCAGGGCTGCCGGGTCCAACTCGCCGCGGGGCCCCTCCATCTGGATCAGCTCGCTGGCGATGTGCTTGAGCCGAAGATCGAGGTCCTGATGGGCGTTGTCGGCAACCCAGAACCACGCGATGACGGACAGCGGGATGCCGAGCAGCAGCCCGACGATCGCCACCATGCCGATCATCGACGTGCGGATGCGCCGACGCATCAGGCCCCGGGCACGACGGTCAGCGCATCACGCATCGAACCGGAACCCCATCCCGCGCACCGTGACGATGTGGCGCGGCCGGTCGGTACGGTCGTCGCCGATCTTGCGGCGCAACCAGGAGACGTGCATGTCGAGCGTCTTCGACGACCGCAGATCCGCCGAGCCCCACACCTGCGAGACCAGTTCCGCGCGACTCACCACCTGCCCCGGCCGCTCCATCAGGAATTGGAGGAGGTCGAACTCGCGGTTGGCGAGCACCACGTCCTCGCCGTCGACGAGGACCCGGCGGGCCCGGGTGTCCAGGACGATGGCACCGCCGACGAGGACTTCGTCGTCGACGACCGAGTTGCGGCGCAGCAGCGCACGCACCCGCGCCAGCAACTCCGCCAGGCGGAACGGCTTGCCGACGTAGTCGTCGGCACCCGCGTCGAGGCCGACGACGAAATCGACCTCGTCGGTGCGAGCGGTGAGCATCAGCACGGGCAGATCGGGACGGCGCGCGCGCAGTTCGCGGCACACCTCGAGCCCGTCCATCTTCGGCAGGCCGAGGTCGAGGACCAGCAGCTCGAAACGGGGATCGGCGGCCTGCTCCAGCGCCGACGCGCCGTCGCCGACGACGACGCAGCCATAGCCCTCGCGGGTCAGCGCCCGTGCCAGCGGCTCGGCGATCGCCGCATCGTCCTCGGCCAGCAGGACCTCGGTCATCTCGCCCCCGCAATCGCCGTCGCATCGCCCGGCGAGCCGTGGCCGTCGAGGACCTCCTCGTAGAGCAGGGCGTGCACCCGCTCGACGTCGGGAATGTTGTGGAAGGTCAGCGGGTCCTCGGAGGCCGATTCGATGACCAGCGTGCCGGTGCGCATCATCCGGGCGAGCAATCCGTGCCGGAACTCGACGGTGTTGATTCGCGAAATCGGGATGTCGATGCCGGACCGGGTGACGATTCCGTTGCGGTAGACGACCCTGCGGTCGGTGACGACGAAATGCGTGGTCATCCACAAGGCCAGTGGCCGCAGGAACCACCACAACAGTGCCAGCACCCAGACGACGGCCACCGCCGACAGCGCCGCGGTGCGCGCGGTCCCGGTCAGTGTCGATCCGGTGACGATGCCGGTGAGGACGCCGGCCACCGATGTCGCCATCGCGAAGGCGAGGAACGGCCGGACCAACGAGTTCCAATGCGGGTGTCGGTGCAGCACCACGATCTCGCCCGGTGCCAGGTTCTGCGCGGGATAGCCCATGCCGACGAGCATAAGGCGCACCTAGACTGTGGCGCATGACCTATCGCGACCCGAGCGACCAGTCCCCCGGGACCCGGGCTCACACCCGCCCCCTCGGTGCGCCCCGACCCGACGAGGTCTACCGGCCGTGGCCAGCGGAGCCGCAACCGCCGCGCGAGCCGGCCGGAACCGAGCAGTGGGCAACCGAGCAGGCGACCCCGCCTCCACCACCTGCGCCGCCGCGCCCCCCGCGCATCCCGGCACCCTCGATCAACCCCCTGCTCTTCTGCGGCGGGGTCGTGATGACCGGCGTGGTCAGCGGCCTCGCGGCCTGGCTCGTGGCGTGGATCCTGCGCACCATCGCCGACCGGGTCACCCGGACCGGCGCCGTCGGCGAATGGGTCGCCCTGGTGCAGACCGAGATCTGGTTCGCAGTTCTCGGATTCGTCTGCGCGCTGCTGGCGGCGGCGCTCTGGTACGTCCTGCAGCTCATCACCCCGGCCCCGAACAGCTTCTTCCGGTGGATCGTCATGCTGCTGCTCGTCGCCTCGGTGCTGGTGCCGATCCTCGTCGCCACCGACAACGTGGTCGCGGGCATATGCACCGCCGCCGTGCACGTGGTGATCGGCCTGCCGATCCTCGCACTCATTCCAATGGTCGGCCGCCAGTCGATGCGTCGCTGACGCGGCCGGGGTCAGGAGTGCGGGTGCGCCCGCAGGTGGGTCACGTCCCCCGCGGCGACAGCCGTGACCGCCCCGCGGTCGGCCGTGACGAGCAACCGGCCCTGCTGATCAACATCGACGGCCGTCCCGATCAGCTCCCGCTCGCCGGGCAGCAGCAGCTTCACCCGCTGCCCCAGGGTCACACACTTGTGCCGGTACTCCTGGGCCAGCTCGTCGAGACGGTGCGGCCACAGCGCCAATTCGGCGTCGAGCTCGCGCAGGATGTCGACCGCCAAATCGTCGTCGTCGATCGGGCGGGCGGTCTCCACGAACACCGATGTCGCCTCGGGCACGGGCAGCTGATCGGCGGTCATCGAGGTGTTCACACCCATCCCGATGACGGCCTGCCCGCCGCCGTCGGCACCGATCGAGTACTCCGACAACACACCGGCGACCTTGCGCTCCCCGATCAGGACGTCGTTGGGCCACTTCACGCCGGGCGCCGCGTCGAACTTGATCGTCCGAGCCAGCGCATCGGCCACGGCCACCCCGGCCAGCAACGACAGCCACCCCATCGCCGCGGTGTTGTCACCGACCCGGACGCCCACCGAGAATGTCAGCGCGCCCGCGGGGCCGGTCGTCCACTCCCGGTCGTGCCGGCCGCGACCGGCCCACTGGTGCCGAGCGATCAGCACCCGCCCGTCGATGTCCTCGGTAGCCGCGGCTGCGGCGAGATCTGCATTGGTCGAGCCGGTCGACGCCACGACATCGACCCGGCGCCACCGGGTTCCGGCGAGTTGGTCCATGAGTCCCGACATGACCCCAACTCTAGGCGCGCACCGCGCCGCGGGGGCGGTGGCGCGGCAATACCTGCGCTGGATAGCATGAATCCCCATGACCACCGCATCGCAGGGCTCGTCGACCCCCGACATCCACACGACCGCCGGAAAGCTCGCCGATCTGCGCAATCGGCTCGAGGAGGCGAAACACCCGGTCGGCGAGGCGGCGGTCGAGAAGGTTCACGCCAAGAACAAGCTGACCGCGCGCGAGCGCATCACGCACCTGCTCGACGAGGGGTCCTTCGTCGAGATCGACGCGCTGGCCCGGCACCGATCCACCAACTTCGGCCTCGGGGACAACCGTCCGCTCGGCGACGGCGTGGTCACCGGCTACGGCACCATTGACGGCCGCGAAGTCTGCATCTTCTCGCAGGACTTCACCGTCTTCGGCGGCAGCCTCGGCGAGGTCTACGGCGAGAAGATCGTCAAGGTGATGGACCTCGCGCTCAAGACGGGGCGCCCGCTCATCGGCATCAACGACGGCGCCGGTGCCCGCATCCAGGAGGGCGTGGTTTCACTGGCCCTCTACGGCGAGATCTTCCACCGCAACGTCCGCAACTCCGGCGTCATCCCGCAGATCTCGTTGATCATGGGCGCCGCCGCCGGCGGGCACGTGTACTCCCCCGCTCTCACCGACTTCGTCGTGATGGTCGACCAGACCAGCCAGATGTTCGTCACCGGACCCGACGTCATCAAGACCGTCACCGGCGAGGACGTCACGATGGAGGACCTCGGCGGCGCGCAGACCCACATGGTCCGCTCGGGTGCCGCGCACTACGTCGCCCAGGACGAGGAGGACGCCCTCGAGTACGTCAAGGACCTGCTGTCCTACCTGCCCAGCAACAACCGGGCCGAGCCGCCCCGCGTGCCGGTACCGGTGGCGACGGGCTCGATCGAGGACAACCTGACCCCCGAGGACCTCGAACTCGACGCGCTGATCCCCGATTCGGCCAACCAGCCCTATGACATGCACGAGGTCATCCGGCGCATCCTCGACGACGACGAGTTCCTCGAGGTCCAGGCCGAGCGCGCCATGAACGTCATCGTCGGCTTCGGCCGCGTCGACGGGACCAGCGTCGGCATCGTCGCCAACCAGCCCACCCAGTTCGCCGGCTGCCTCGACATCGACGCCTCGGAGAAGGCGGCCCGGTTCGTGCGCACCTGCGACGCGTTCAACGTGCCGATCGTGACGCTCGTCGACGTCCCGGGCTTCCTGCCCGGCACCGACCAGGAGTACAACGGCATCATCCGGCGCGGCGCGAAACTGCTCTACGCCTACGGTGAGGCCACGGTCGGCAAGATCACCATCATCACCCGCAAGGCCTACGGCGGAGCGTACGACGTGATGGGCTCCAAGCACATGGGCGCCGATGTGAACCTGGCGTGGCCCACCGCCCAGATCGCCGTCATGGGCGCCTCGGGCGCCGTCGGCTTCGTGTACCGCCAGGAGATCAAGGCCGCCAAGGCCAACGGTGAGGACGTCGATGCGTTGATGCTCAAGCTGCAGGAGGAGTACGAGGACACCCTCGTCAACCCCTACGTCGCTGCCGAGCGCGGCTACGTCGACGCGGTCATCCCGCCCAGCCACACCCGCGGCCAGATCGCCAACGCCCTGCGACTGCTCGAGCGCAAGATGGTCGCCGCCCCGCAGCGCAAGCATGGGAACATCCCACTGTGACCGATTCCGAGAGCACCGCGGCCGCTGACGCGACGCCGCCGTTCGTAACCGTCGTCAAGGGCAATCCGACTCCGGCGCAGGTCGCCGCGCTCACCGCCATCATCGCCGCCCGGTCCGCTGCCGCCGACGGGCCGCGGACCACGATCCGCAACGAGTGGGGCCGCCCGGTGGACCTGCTGCGGCCCAATTGGGCCACCGCCACGAGCTTCTACACGCAGCTCTGGTGAGCCCCCGCCCAGAGGTCGTGCTCGGTTCGGCCTCGCCCGCCCGCCTCCGGGTCCTGCAGCAGGCCGGGCTGGATCCGCGCGTCCTCGTCGCCGACATCGACGAGGACGCGCTGGCCGCCGAGCTGGCCGCCGCACCACCCGCGCAGATCGTCACCGCGCTGGCCACCGCCAAGGCCGATGCCCTCGTGGCCCGCATCGACTCCGGCGACGCAGTCCTGTTGACCTGTGATTCGATGCTGCACATCCATGGCGAACTGGTCGGCAAACCGCACACGCCCGCGCTCGCCGCGCGGCGGTGGGCACAGATGTCGGGCTCGACCGCCGACCTGCTCACCGGGCACTGCATCACCCGCATCGTCGACGGGGCGCCCGTCGCGCAGGTCGCGGACTGCCAGGCCACCGAGATCCGCTTCGCCACGGTCGCCCCCGAGGCCATCGACGCCTACGTCGCCACCGGTGAGCCGTTGGCGGTCGCGGGCTCGTTCACCCTCGACGGATACGGCGGCTGGTTCGTCGACGGCATCGACGGCGACCCCTCCTCGGTGATCGGCATCAGCCTGCCCCTCACCCGCCGACTGCTGGCGCGGGTGGACGTCGACGTCACCGCGCTCTGGTCGACGCGCTCGCGGTAGTCTCGGCAGCACCGCCCCACTTGCGACGAAAGGCTCCCATCATGGGTGTTGAACTCGACCCGAATCCGGCCTTCGCCGACTACGCCCATCCCGAACGGCTGGTCAGCACCGCGTGGCTCGCATCGCGGCTCGGCACGCCCGGGCTGAAGGTGGTCGAATCCGACGAGGACGTCCTGCTCTACGACATCGGCCACATCCCGACGGCGCAGAAGATCGACTGGCACCTGCACCTCAACGACCCCGTCACCCGCGACTACATCGACGGCGAGCAGTTTGCCGAACTCATGCGCGCCAAGGGGATCAACCGTGACGACACCGTCGTCATCTACGGCGACAAGAGCAACTGGTGGGCGGCCTACGCCCTGTGGGTGTTCACCCTCTTCGGCCATCCCGACGTCCGCCTGCTCGACGGCGGCCGTGACGCCTGGTTCGCCGAGGACCGCGACTCGTCCTTCGACGTCCCGGAATACCCGCGCAGCGACTACCCCGTCGTCGAGCGCGACGATTCGACGATCCGCGCCTTCGCCGACGAGGTGCTCGCCGTGCTCGGCACGCAACCGCTCATCGACGTCCGCTCCCCGCAGGAGTACACCGGCGAGCGCACGCACATGCCCGACTACCCGGAAGAGGGCGCGCTGCGCGGCGGACACATCCCGTCGGCCGTGTCGATCCCGTGGGCGAAGGCCGCCGCGCCCGACAGCCGCTTCCGGCCGCGCGCCGAACTCGAGGAGGTCTACGGCGGACTCGACCCGCAGACGCCGACCATCGCCTATTGCCGCATCGGTGAGCGGTCCAGCCACACCTGGTTCGTCCTCACCCACCTCCTCGGCTTCGACAAGGTCCGCAACTACGACGGTTCGTGGACCGAATGGGGCAATCGCGTCCGCGTGCCGATCGTGCGCGGAGAGGACCCGGGCGCCGCACCGTGACCCCGCCCGAGTTGCCGGCACCGCTGGCCGAGATCGTCGAGGACTTCGCCGCCCTGTCGGACACGGACAAGACGACGCTGCTGCTCGAGTTCGCCGATGAGCTCCCACCGCTGCCCGCCGACCTCGCCCCCGAGGCGATGGAACCGGTGCCCGAGTGCCAGTCGCCGATCTTCCTCTCGGTCGACGCGTCCGACCCGGCCGCGGTGCGCCTGTACTTCAGTGCTCCGCGCGAGGCGCCGACCACGCGGGGCTTCGCCGCGATCCTGCACCAGGGCCTCGACGGCCAGCCTGCCGCGGCGATCACCGCGGTGCCGGTCGACTTCGGGCATGAACTCGGCCTCGCGACGGTGGTCTCCCCGTTGCGGCTGCGCGGCCTGGCGGGGATGCTGACGCGTATCAAGGCGGCGATCGCGCGCAGCGGGTAGATGGACTTCCTCCAGATCCTCGACCTGCCCCTGCTGCCCGGCGGCCTGGTCGAATGGACCCCGACGCTGAGCGGCGACGCAATGCTGCGCGACGACCCGCGGTCCACGTCCTACAACCACGAGCGCCACCTGGCCGAAGCCCTCGCCCATCATGCGCAGACCGGGCACACCGGGGGGCGCGAATCCTGGCTCGGGGTGTCGATCGAATTCGACGAGCCGTTGTCCATCCCGGCGATCCGCGCCGCGCTGACCGGGTGGATCGACCGCCACGAGGTGCTGCGCAGCCACGTCGTCAACGACGACGGGCAGTTCCGCCGCCTGTCGGTGGCACCCGGAGTGGTGTCGTTGACGATGAGCCGAATCGGCTGGTACCACGACGCGGTACCGCTCGTCGACCAGATCGCCGGCTGGTTCGACCGCAGCACCGCCCCGGTGCGCTGGCCGGCCTACCGCTTCGCCACCGTCGGGCGAGCCGATTCGTTCACGCTGTTGTTTGCCGGCGACCACTCCCTGCTCGACGGGTATTCGCTCATCATGGCGGTACCCGAATTGCGCGCGCTCTACCACGGCGCCGTCGCGGCGGCCGGGCGACCGACTCGCGGGACGCCTCCGCCGCTGCCGCCCGGCGGATCAGTCGGCAGCTACGTGGACTTCAGCGGAATCGAGCGTGCCGACGCCGACCGCGCCGACCGCTCCCATCCCGCCATCGACGCGTGGGCGTCTTTCCTCGCCGAGGGGATGCCGCGGTACCCGACGCTGCCCGCCCCCGCGCCGGGCCCCAGCGAGCCGCCGGCCCCCGAACACGCGCCCGGCTTCGCCGTCGGCGGCTACCAGGAGGGCTCCGCGGCGGCGGCGCACGCGGAGCCACAGGCGTCGTACTACGCGCTGCTCGCCGACGATGCGACGACCAATGAATTCACCGCCGTCTGCGCCGAGGCGGGCACCACGTTGTTCGCCGGGGTGATGGCCGCCCTGGCCTTCGCCGCCTACGAGCGGTCTCCGGCCCCCGCCGAGGCGCTGCGGTTCCGCGCAATCCTGCCGCGGCACACCCGCCACGAACCGCAGTGGCAGGCTGCACTGGGATGGTTCGTGTCGCTGTCGCCGTTCGACCTCGACCTGACGGGGGCGACGAGTTTCGCCCAGTTGGCGGTGCGGGCGTCGGCCGAACTGCGGCGCGGTCGCGTCGCGGCGAGGATGCCGCACCTGCGGGCCGCAGAGATCCTCGGTTCGACCGAGGCGCCGAAGTTCGTCGTCTCCTTCCTCGACACCCGCGCCGCGCCGGGCGCGGCGGCCGACGACGCCGGCGGCGCCCGCGTGCTGCGCAGCCACCGCTACGCCGACGACGAGGTGTACCTGTGGATCAACCGGACCCCGGCGGGACTGCGCCTGTCGGCCCGCTATCCCCGCACACTCGAGCAGGACGTGCGCGGATTCAGCGACACCGTCGCCGCACTCATCGCCGAGGTCGCCGCACGCAGCTCATGGCACATCCAGGGGCTGGTGTGAGGTGCGATACGCAGACCTTTAGAATCCGAGAAGCGCATCAACCATGTCCGCAGCCACAGGAGACTACGTGCCCACCAAAGCCACGATCACCAAAGTCCTCATCGCCAACCGGGGCGAGATCGCCGTTCGCGTGATCCGCGCGGCCCGCGACGCCGGCATCACCAGTGTGGCCGTGTATGCCGAGCCCGACGCCGACGCGATGTTCGTCCAGCTCGCCGACGAGGCCTTCGCGCTGGGCGGGCAGACCTCGGCCGAGTCCTACCTCGTCTTCGACAAGATCCTCGACGCCGCGAAGAAGTCCGGTGCCGACGCCATCCATCCCGGGTACGGCTTCCTCTCGGAGAACGCCGACTTCGCCCAGGCCGTCCTCGACGCCGGGCTGATCTGGATCGGCCCCTCACCTCAGTCCATCCGCGACCTCGGCGACAAGGTCACCGCCCGCCACATCGCCGAGCGCGCCAAAGCGCCGATGGCCGCCGGCACCAAGGACCCGGCGGCCGACGCGGCAGAGGTCGTGGCGTTCGCCAAGGAGTACGGAGTCCCAGTCGCGATCAAGGCGGCCTTCGGCGGCGGCGGCCGCGGCATGAAGGTCGCGCACTCCATCGAGGAGATCCCCGAGCTGTTCGAGTCGGCGACCCGCGAAGCTGTCGCCGCGTTCGGCCGCGGCGAGTGCTTCGTCGAGCAGTACCTCGACAAGGCCCGGCACGTGGAGGCCCAGGTCATCGCCGACCAGCACGGCAATGTCATCGTCGCCGGCACCCGCGATTGCTCGCTGCAGCGCCGCTTCCAGAAGCTCGTCGAGGAAGCCCCGGCGCCGTTCCTGACCGACGACCAGCGCGAGCGCATCCACTCGTCGGCGAAGGCGATCTGCAAGGAGGCCGGTTACTACGGCGCCGGCACCGTCGAATACCTGGTGCAGGGCGACACGGTGTCCTTCCTCGAGGTCAACACCCGACTGCAGGTCGAGCACCCGGTCACCGAGGAGACCGCCGGGATCGACCTGGTGCGCCAGCAGTTCCGCATCGCCGAAGGCGAGAAGCTGACGCTCACGCAGGATCCCGCCCCGCGCGGCCACTCGTTCGAGTTCCGTATCAACGGCGAGGACGCCGGCCGCGGCTTCCTCCCGGCCCCCGGCCCGATCACCGTGTACCGCGAGCCTTCGGGCCCGGGCGTCCGCGTGGACTCCGGCGTGCGGCAGGGCGACGTCATCGGCGGCCAGTTCGACTCGATGCTGGCCAAGCTGATCGTCACCGGCGAGACCCGCCAGCAGGCGCTCGAACGTGCCCGCCGGGCCCTCGACGAGTTCGAGGTCGACGGCTTGGCCACGGTCATCCCCTTCCACCGCCACATTGTGAGCAACCCGGCATTCATCGGTGACGGCGAGAAGTTCGACGTCTACACCAAGTGGATCGAGACCGACTGGGACAACCCGCTCGAGGCGTTCGGCGGGAATCAGCCCCTTGACGACGACGCTCCCCTGCCGCGGCAGACCGTGGTCGTGGAGATTGACGGCCGCCGCGTCGAGGTGTCGCTGCCCAGCGACCTCGCGATCAGTGAGAACGGCGTCCGGACCGGCGCCGTGCGCCGCAAGCCCAAGGCTCGCACCCGCACGAAGGGCGCCGCCGCCGCCGCGTCCGGCGACTCGGTCACCGCACCGATGCAGGGCACCGTGGTCAAGGTCGCCGTCGAAGAGGGCCAGGAAGTCGCCGAGGGAGAGCTGGTCCTGGTGCTCGAGGCGATGAAGATGGAGAACCCGGTGAACGCGCACAAGTCGGGCACCATCACCGGGTTGTCGGTCGCCGCGGGCGATGCCGTCACCCAGGGCACCGCACTGCTCGAGATCAAATAGTCCGAGAACCCGACGCCCGCCCCCGCACCGATGGACGCCGTCGAGATCAATGCGGGGGCGTGGTATCTGCGCGCCCTGCGGGCCGACGACCGCGTCAGCGATCTGCCCGCGCTGGCCGATCTCGGCATCGACGACCCCGCGCGGTTCGTCGCTCGGGCCGATGCCGGTTGGGACACCGGAACAGTGTTCAGTTGGGCCGTCTGCGAGCCGACGACCGGGGAACTGATGTCACTGATCACCGCTGAGGCGGGCGCCGCACCGACCGGTCGCGCCCGGAGCGGCCAACAACAGAGCCTGGACGACGCCCTCCCGGTCGTCACCCGATTCCTGCAGTCGCTCTGACCCGGTTCGGCTCAGCCGCCGATGGTGCGCGAATAGGCGGCCGTGGCTTCGCCGAATGCCGCGAAGAACTCCTCGCGCAACTGCTGCTCGGCATGCTCGGCGGCCACCACGCCGGGGTCCGGGTCGCCCGGTCCGCCGGACTCCTCCTCGACCTGCCGGACGCGATCCCAGCGCAACACCGACGCCGCGTGCAGGCGGCCGACAAGGTCGGTGAACGGCCAGTCCGGCACGGGTAGACCGGGGCGTCCCAGGCACAGCTGCCTCGCCTCATGCAGCACATTGGCTCCCTGCGCCCAGTGACGAGCTTCGTGCAGGCAGGCCTGCGCCTCATCCGCGTCGCCGTCATCGCGTGCTTCGAGCGCCGCCGACGACCATTCCTCCGCCTGCTCCTGGTGGCTCTCGTACTCGCGCCGCAATGCCTCGACGTCGGTACCGAAGAGGAACGCGGTCTCCAGAGCATCCAACGACCTGTCCCGGTCGGAGAGGACCAGGAAGGCGAGGTTCCGCGAGTTCTCCGGGTTGTGGTAGTCCATGTCGTTCATGGCACGACGGTAGCGCGGCGGTCGGACACCTCTCGGGCAACCTGGCGCAGTCGATACTGGAGCGGCAGCGCGACGTCCCGGCGCTCAAGATCGGTCCAGGTCCACCGCAGCACACGGATCCCGCGACGCCGCAGGCGATCGTCGCGAACGATGGCCCGCCAGGCGGCCGCCAGGCGGGTGTCGCCGTGGACCCGGACCCGTTCGTAGCGCGCTACCCCGTCGAACTCGCCCAGCACGACCCCGTCCCAGTCCATGTCCGGCTGCGCGAGCACGTCTCCGCCGGAGTCGACGACGGGGTGCTTGAGCCTGGGCCGCGGCATCCGCGCCTGCAGTATCTGGGCCCGACACCAGGACTCCCCCACGCCGTCCGCGCACGGTGACGCGTGGCGCAGGGCGCTGTGCACCGCGCCGGGCGCTACGCAGCGGTGCACCAGGGCGACGAGTGCGACCGGGTTCGCACCGCGTCGCAGTGCCGCGTCGAAGACGGCCAGGGCACCGGCGAATCCCAGGGGCGAGGACTTCGCGACATCGACGGCGGTGCGCTCCAACGAGGTGACGCACCGACCGCCGATCTCGACGAGGTCCTCCGGTGGCAGTGACTCGAAGTGCACCCGCCGGAACCCGGTTCGCGGCCGAGTCGTCGGAGGAATCGTCACGTGCACGGCGCCGAGATCGGGTTTGAGCATCGGCAGGCCGTGCAGCACCGCGGCGGACGCGTGGCTCACCACCACCGGCTCCGCGGCATCCCCGTCGGCGATCATCAGCCGGTGTCGCGCCTCGGGCGGCACCGAACCGGCCGGGACGTAGAGTCCCGAGCCGATTCGGCACAGCTCACCGGCCGTCACCGCACGATAGAGGGTGCGCAACGAAACGCCCCGCTCGAGCACCGTCCGCCGGCGGACGGCACCATCGGCATCAATCGGAATTGTCGTCATACTCATTGGACGCACGGACGGCCCAAACGGTTGCAACCCCCCACGGGACCTGAGTAGAACCACACGTCTGCGGGGCGTCCGGGCGCAGCAGGATTGGTGCCATGAGCCCCTCATCGTTCCCCCATGCACTGTTTCCGTCGGCCACCCGTGTCGCCGCCGGTACGCCGGCCGCCCGCGACCGTGCCGTGGACGTCGCCCGGATCGCCAGCCTGCTGGTCGTCATGTTCGGGCACTGCACCTTCGTCCTGGCGACCATCACCGGATCGTCGGGTCTGGTGCTCGGCAACCTCCTGGGCGAGGTCCCGGGGATCCGCCCGCTGACCTGGTTGTTGCAGATCATGCCGCTGTTCTTCCTCGCCGGCGCGGCCTCCGCCGCCTACGGGCTCGATCGGCGCCAGTCCCCCGATGACGCGCGTGAGCAGTCGTGGGGCGCCTGGCTGTTCGCGCGCACCCAGCGCTTGGCCCGGCCGGTGTTCTGGTACCTGGGGGTCTGGACCGCCGCCCTGATCGCCACCCGGCTGATCGCCGGCCCGACCGCCGGGGCCAGGCTCGGCGAGCAGTGCGTCGCCCTGCTGTGGTTCATCGGCGTGTACCTGGTCGTCCTGGCATGCATCCCGGCCCTGGTCCGTCTGACGACGCCCCGCGCCTTCGCCGGACTGGTGGTGGCGCTGCTCGTGGTCAGCGGCTTGTGCGACGCCGCGCGCATCCACTACGACACCGTGGTCGCGGGCCTGCCGAACTTCCTGGCGGTGTGGTTGATCCCCGCGGTGATCGGTGTCGCGTATTCACGGCGCTACCTCACCGCGGCCCGCGCACTCCTCATCGTCGGTATCGCATTCGGGCTCAACGCCGCCCTCGTCGCGCTCGGACCCTATGAGGTCTCACTGGTGGTCACCGGCAACGAGAAGCTGTCCAACGTGACCCCGCCGACGCTCGTGCTCGGCCTGCACTGTGTGTGGATGAGCCTGCTGTTCGTCGCCGCCGCGCGACGCATTGGCCAGTGGGCCAGGCGCCCGCAGGTGTGGCGCTGGGTCGCCATCGGCAACGGCGGGGCGATGACCCTGTACCTCTGGCACATCCCGGCGATCGTCGCCGCCATCGCACTGCTGCACCTGGTCGGCCTGGACGCCTATGACCCGGCCCAGCCACACTTTTGGCCGCTGCTGGCGCTGCGAGCCGCATCCTTCGCCATCGTCATGACCCTCGTCTTCATCGTCGCGCTACCCGCCGAGCACCGGCGCCTGCCCTGGTGGGACGAGGCGGTCAACGCCGTCGGGGCCCGTGCCACCGCGATGGGGGTCTTGGTCTGCCTGGCCGGCATCTCGATCCTGCTGATGGCCAAGCAGAGCCTCGGCACACCGGCCGGGTGGTGGGCGTTGGCCGGCTTCGTGGTCGCACTGGCGGCAGCGCGGGCACTCGGCTCGGCTAGCATGGAGGCGCAATTGGTCCCGATGACACGCGAGTATGAGGAGCCCCTGGCCCGCGAGTCATCTGCCGAGTCGTCAACCGCGCCCGCGGAGTAACTTGCGCGGGCTGCGGCGGCGACGAGAGGGAATCCGGTGTGAATCCGGAACTGACCCCGCAGCGGTGAATCGGAAGCGACCACTGTCAATGCACTGGGCATCACCGCCTGGGAAGCGACAGTCAGTAGGTGTGGCCCCTGTGCCACGTGCCGATCAGTCCGAAGACCTGCCAGTTGTACCGGGCACGCCGTGCCCGGTGGCTCATCGCCTCGAGGAATTGGGCGCACGGGTCGACGGATCATTGCGGTTGGATCGGCTCCTGAACCTTCGTCAGCGCCGCAACCGCGCCGTCGCTCTGGGTGTCCGCCGGGTGGTGAACCATCCGATATCCACACCAGGAGCAACGACAACCATGTCCTCGGACACCATTACCGCACCGGCACCCGATTTCACCGCCACCGTCGGCGGCACCGCGCGCATCGGCGCGAACCGCGAACTCAAACGGGCGATAGAAAGCTATTGGCAGGGCCGGACCGACCGCGCGACGCTGGAAGGGGTGGCCGCCTCGCTGCGCGGCGAGACCGCCCGGCAACTGCGCGACGCCGGACTCGACTCGATCCCGGTCAACACCTTCTCCTACTACGACCAGATGCTGGACACCGCGATCATGCTCGGCGCCCTGGCGCCGCGCTTCGCGTCCGTCGACGACGATCTGGACCGCTACTTCGCGGCCGCACGCGGCACCGCGGAGTTGACACCGTTGGAGATGACCAAGTGGTTCGACACCAACTACCACTACCTGGTGCCAGAGCTGTCGGCGCAGACCGTGTACTCGCTCGACGCGACGAAAGTGCTCGCCGAATTGGCCGAGGCCGCCACCACCGGTGTGGACGCCCGCCCCGTCGTGATCGGCCCGATCACCTTCCTCGCCCTGGCGAAGTCGATCGACGGCAGCGACCCGTTCACCCGCCTCGACGAGGTGGTCGGGCTGTACGAGGAGTTGTTCGCCGCGCTGGCCGACGCCGGTGCCGCGTGGGTGCAGATCGATGAGCCGGTGTTGTGCACCGACATCGTCGACGAGGCCGCCGCGACGGCCGCCCGGGTCTACGCGCGGTTGGCCGGCACCGCTCACCGACCTGCGGTGTTGCTCAGCACCTACTTCGGTGACCCCGGCGTGGACGTGGTGGGCGCCCTCGCCGGCACCGACGTCGAGGCGATCGGCATCGACCTGGTCCACGGCAGTGCCGACACCGTCGCCGCCGTTCCGGCACTGGCGTCGAAACTGCTCGTCGCCGGCGTGGTCAACGGTCGCAACGTCTGGCGCACCGACCTCGATGCCGCGCTGGCCACGCTGGGCACCCTGCTGGGCTCGACGCGCGCGATCGCCGTCTCGACGTCGTGCTCCACGCTGCACGTGCCGTATTCGCTGGAACCCGAGACCGAACTCGACGACAACCTGCGCGGCTGGCTCGCCTTCGCCGCCGAGAAGTTCACCGAGGTCGCGACGCTGGCCACGGCTCTGCACCGCGGCCGTGACTCGGTCGCCGAGGTCTTCGAGGCCGCGGCAGCGGCGCTGTCCACCCGCGCGACCGATCCGCGCGTGCGGGTCGCCGAGGTGCGCGAGCGCCTTGCGTCGATCACGGCAGACCAGTTGACCCGAGGCGACAGTGCCGCCCGGCGCGCGGCGCAGCACGAGCGCCTGGACCTGCCGTTGTTGCCAACGACGACGATCGGCTCCTATCCGCAGACGTCGGCAATCCGCAACGCCCGGGCCGCGCTGCGCTCCGGTGGGATCGACGAGGCCGAATACACCCGTCGCATGCGAGCCGAGATCGACGACGTCATCGCGCTGCAGGAGGAGTTGGGCCTCGACGTGCTGGTCCACGGCGAGCCCGAGCGCAACGACATGGTGCAGTACTTCGCCGAGCAGCTCGGCGGCTTCTTCGCCACCCGCAACGGCTGGGTGCAGTCCTACGGGACGCGCTGCGTCCGCCCGCCCATCCTGTTCGGCGACGTCGTGCGGCCACGACCGATGACCGTCGACTGGATCGGTTACGCGCAGTCCAAGACGGCCAAGCCGGTCAAGGGCATGCTCACCGGACCGGTCACCATCCTCGCCTGGTCCTTCGTGCGCGACGACCAGCCGGAGGAGGACTCGGCCAACCAGATCGCCCTGGCGATCCGCGACGAGACCATCGACCTCGAGCGCGCCGGCACCGGCGTCATCCAGGTCGACGAGCCCGCGTTGCGGGAGCTGCTGCCGCTGCGCGACGCGGACAAGCCCGACTACCTCCGTTGGGCGGTGGATGCGTTCCGCCTGTCCACGGCCGGGGTTGCCGATGCCACCCAGATCCACACCCACCTGTGCTATTCGGAGTTCGGCGAGGTCATCGGCGCGATCGCCGACCTCGACGCCGATGTGACGTCGATCGAGGCGGCCCGCTCGGCGATGGAGGTCCTCGACGACCTCAATGCGATCGGCTTCGCCAACGGCGTCGGCCGGGCGTCTACGACATCCACAGCCCGCGCGTCCCGTCGACGGCCGAGATCACCGATTCACTGTCGGCCGCACTGAAAGCCGTGCCCGCCCAACGGTTGTGGGTCAACCCCGACTGCGGGTTGAAGACGCGTGGCACCGAAGAGGCTGTCGCTTCGCTGCGGAACATGGTCGCCGCGGCGAAGGCCGTCCGACCGGCCGCAACGGTGTGAACCCGACGGTGTGAACCCATTGCCCCGCACGGCCTTCGGTCGTGCGGGGCCTGCGGTCGGCGGGGGACCCGGTGGGGGCGATCAGGGGCGGTCCGCGGCCGAGGTTGCGGCGATGGCGTCGTCGATGGTCGTGTTGAGGCGTTCCAGCAGAGCCGCCAGAGCGACCAAGTCGGCGTCGGACCACCCTGCCAGCACTCGGCCGAGTCCGGCGTTCTTGCGGTCGCGGTCGGCCCGCAGCGCCTCGAGACCGGCCGGCGTCGCCGCGCACTCCGAGCCGCCGCGGGGATCGGCGATCGAATCGACCATCCCGCCCGACAGCAGTCCGGCGAGTTGCCGGGTGAGCGTGGAGGCGTCGATACCGAGTTGGCCGGCCAGCCGCTTGCGGGTCATCGGCCCGTGGACGGCGAGCAACGACAAGATGAAGTACCCCGACGCGTCGAGGACGAGTGTGGAGTCATACCGCCCCCGGTGCGTCTGACTGCGTGCCATGACCGCCAGTTCGTGCTGCAGCCGTTCGATCGCCCCCGCTCGCTCCATAGCAGGCCATGGTACACGTCCAATTTGCCCGAATAGGTGGTCTACCTGGCGATGTGTATGATGCACAATGACATTGCCGCAGTCGCGGCGCATCACCGGAGGGACCCCACTTGACCGCCACCACGACCGACGCGCCGACGACGACGGCCGGCGCCGGGACACCGCGGACCACCGCGATCATCGCGATCCTGTGCGCCTCGGGCATCGCCGTCTCGCTGATGCAAACGCTGATCGTGCCACTCATCTCGACGCTGCCGCAGATCCTGCACACCGCCAACGACAACGCGGCGTGGGCGCTCACCGTGACGCTGCTCGTCGGCGCGGTCGTCACGCCGATCGGCGGGCGCCTCGGCGACATGTACGGCAAGAAGCGGATCCTGCTGTTCAGCCTGGGCGGCGTGGTCGTCGGTTCGGTCGTGTGCGCGCTGTCCGACAGCCTCGCGCTCTTCCTCGTCGGCCGCGGGCTGCAAGGGGTCGGCATCGGCACGATCGCCCTGGGCATCAGCATCATGCGCGACTGCGTCGACAGCGCGCGCCTGGGCAAGGCGGTGGCCGCGATGAGCGCATCGCTCGGCGTCGGCGGTGCGCTGGGCCTCCCAGTCGCCGCAGTCATCGCCCAGCACGACTGGCATTCCCTGTTCTGGGTCGCGGGCGCTTTCTCCCTCGCGTGCTGGCTCGGGGTGGCACTGCTCGTGCCGGCTTCGCCGGGGCATCGCACCGCCGCCTTCGACTACCTCGGCGCAGCCGGCTTGGCCATCGCGCTCACCTGCCTCCTCCTGCCGCTGAGCAAGGGACCGACCTGGGGCTGGACGTCGACGCCGACGGTGGCGCTGTTCGCCGGCGCAGTGATCGTGTCCGCCGTCTGGGGTTGGTACCAGTGGAACCGGGACAACCCGCTGGTGGACCTGCGCATCAACACGACCCGGACCGTGGCGCTGACCAACGCCGCGTCGGCAGCCGCCGGATTCGGCATGTTCGCCATGACGCTGATCCCGGTGCAGGTCTTGATGGCGCCGACGGCCACCGGCAACGGCAACGGTCTGTCGATGATCGAGGCCGGACTGTTCCTCGCCCCCGGCGGACTGGTCATGTTCGTCTGCTCCAACATCGGCGCACGCATCTCCGCGGCGTTCGGCCCCCGTACCTCGCTGGCGACCGGCGGGGGCCTCATGGGGCTGGGATACCTGCTGCTGCTGCTCATGTTGGTGGCCGGCTGGCATGTCGGTCCGTGGCACATGTTGGCGATCACCTGTGTGACCTCCGCCGCCATCGGTATCGCCTACGCGGCCATGCCTGCCCTGATCATGGGTGCGGTCCCACTGCGGCAGACCGGGGAGGCAAACGGCGTGAACGCGCTGATGCGGGTGTTGGGCACCTCGGTGTCGTCGGCCATCATCGGGATGGTCCTGGCGCGGTACGTCACCACGCTGCACATCCCCGGCGAGCACGGGATGGTGTCGATGGCCTTCCCCGCCAACACCGGCTACCTCATCGCGACCGTCGTCTCGTTGGTCGCGTGCGCGGTGGCGGTGGCGTCGGCACTCGCTCTGCCCCGACTCGCCGCGGCCAATCAAAGTTCGATGTAGCCGGGACTCCACCCGCACGAATCCTCACTTCCCGACGAAACACCCGCGGGATATGAAGATTCGTGCGGGAGGAACACCCGCTTGGCTCATTGCGACAGCACGCACAGGTGACCGACGCTGGTCGCTTGGACCACCGACACCTGAGTCGGCCGCGACCACCCCTTCTGATAGGCCCGGATCGTGCGGGACCCGGCAGTCTGCGGCGTCCATTTCACGATGGCGACACCCTTGGCGTTCGGCTTGGCGCGACCGATCCGCTTGCTGCCCGGCGCGCCGGGCTTCCCCGCCCCGGGTGCCTCCCAGAACGTCACCCAACCGGTCGCGCCGGCCTTCTTGCCCGTCGGATCGGCCTTCTTTCCCGCCGGGCCGGCATCATTGCCCGCCGGGTCGGCCTTCTCAGTCGCGCCCGGCGCACCGACGCGGATCCCCACCGCATACGCGCAACCGGTGCCGTATACCGCACTGTCGCCGCCGACGACTGGGGCCCCGATCGGGACCGCCGACGCCGGGGAGCCGCTGAGCAGGGTCACCGCCACGACAGTGCTTGCGAGGGCGAGCCCCCGACGGGATCGTCGAAGTGTGGTCGATGCCGCCATGCCCCAGTCCTTTGGTCTGCTCTGGTCTTCTCGGGTCTGCCCGTCCCCGAGTCTGTCAGATCACGAGTCTGACAGATCCCGGACGAAAAACCGATCAGGCGAGCTCGACGATGAGATCGCCGCCGTGCGCATCGGACTGGGAACCCAGCGGCAGCGACGCGACCGTCCCGGCCCGGGGCGCGGTGATGGTGGATTCCATCTTCATCGCCTCGATCGTGCCGAGCGGGTCCCCGGCCGCGACCGTGTCACCGATGCTGACCTTGATCGCCACCACGCCGTCGAACGGGGCGCCGACGTGCCGCGGGTTCTGCGGATCGGCCTGGGCCGCAGCGGCCGGTGCCTCACCCGCGGCCTCGTCGCGCACAAGAACCGAGCGCAGCTGCCCGTTCACGGTGCACATCACGGTGCGCCGACCGTTCTCGTCGGCGTCGCTGACCGCGGCCAAGCCGATGGTGCGCTCCACGCCCGGTTCCAACTCGACCCGCTCCTCGACCCCGGCGCGCAGCCCGTAGAGGAAGGCGTTGGCCGACAACCGCGAGGTGTCCCCGTACTTCGCCCGATGCTCGGCCAGGTCGGCGGTGGGCCCCGGGAACAGCAGCCGGTTGAGGGTCTCCCGGCGGGCGGTGCCCGCCTCGGCGAGGGCGGCACGGTCGGCGTCGCCGACCGGCTCCTCCGGTGCCCGATCGCCCCGGCCGGCCAACACCTGGCCCCGCAACGGCTCCACCCACCCGGCCGCCGGTTCACCGAGTTCGCCGCGGAAGAATCCGATCACCGATTCGGGGATGTCGAACGCCTGCGGGTTCGCGGCGAACTCGTCGGCGGTGATGCCCTTGGCGACCAATGTCAGGGCCAGATCGCCGACGACCTTCGACGACGGGGTCACCTTGATCAGCCGGCCGAGCATCCGGTCCGCGCCGGCATAGGCATCCTCGATCAGCTCGAACCGGTCCGCGAGCCCGAGTGCCGCCGCCTGCTGGTACAAGTTCGACAGCTGCCCGCCGGGGATCTCGTGCTGGTAGACGCGCCCCGTCGGCGGGTGCTGCCCGACGTCGAACGGGGCATACACCTTGCGCAGGGCCTCCCAATAGGGCTCCAACGCGCACACGGCGCCCAGATCGAGCCCCGTCGCACGATCGGTGCCATCGAAAGCGGCGACGATCGCCGAGAGCGACGGTTGGCTCGTCGATCCCGACAGCGGTGCACTGGCCCCGTCGATGGCATCGGCCCCCGCCCCGACCGCGGCAAGGTAGGTGGCGAGTTGACCGCCGGCGGTGTCGTGGGTGTGCACGTGCACGGGCAGGTCGAAGTTCTCCCGCAGCGCCGACACCAGCGCCGCCGCCGCCGGCGGGCGCAACAACCCGGCCATGTCCTTGATCGCGAGGATGTGCGCGCCCGCCTCGACGATCTGCTCCGCCAAGCGCAGGTAGTAGTCCAGCGTGTAGAGGTCCTCGGCCGGGCTTGAAAGGTCACCGGTGTAGCAGAGGGCGACCTCGGCGACCGTGCGGCCCTCCTCTAGGACCGCATCGATGGCCGGGCGCATCGCGTCGACGCTGTTGAGCGCATCGAAGATCCGGAACACGTCGATTCCGGTGCGCGCCGCCTCCTCCACGAACGACGTGGTGACGATCGTCGGGTACGGCGTGTAGCCGACGGTGTTCGCGCCGCGCAACAACATTTGCAGGCAGATGTTGGGCATCCCGTCCCGCAGCTGCTCGAGGCGGTCCCACGGGTCCTCCTTGCAGAACCGCAGCGCCGTATCGAAAGTCGCCCCACCCCAGCACTCCACCGAGAACAGCTGCGGGGTCAAGGCGGCGACGTACGGCGCGACGCGGGCGAGGCCGCTGGTGCGCAGCCGAGTCGCCAGCAGCGACTGATGTGCGTCGCGGAAGGTGGTGTCGGTGACCGCGACGGCATCCTGGTTGCGCAGCACTGCCGCGAAGCCGTGCGGACCGAGGTCGGCCAGGCGGACGCGGCTGCCCTGCTCCGGCTCGCCCACCGCGACGAGCCCGGCAAGCTTCTCCCGCGGCCGGATGACCGTTGCTGGCCGCTCGTACTCCCGATTGATCGTGACGTCGGCCAAGTACTCCAAGAGGCGGGCCCACTTCGCGTCGGAAGTGTGGTTGACCAGCAACTCGGGATGGTCGGCGATGAACCCGGTGGTCACCGAACCTGCAGCGAACTCCTCGTCGGACAGCAGCGACAACAGGAACTCGATGTTCGTCGCGACGCCGCCGATCCGGAACTCGCCCAGTGCGCGCCGCGCGCGGGTCAGCGCCGCATCGCGGGTCTTGCCGCGGCAGGTCACTTTGACCAGCATCGAGTCGAAGTAGCCGGAGATCTCGGCCCCGAGGTAGGTGCCGCCGTCGATGCGCACACCCGCACCGCCCGGCGAGCGGTAGGTGGTGATCGTGCCGGTGTCGGGCCGGAACTCGTTGGCCGGGTCCTCGGTGGTCACCCGGCACTGCACCGCGAAACCGTGGATGCCGACCTGGTCCTGGGTGATGCCCAGTTCGGGCAGCGTCGCACCCGCGGCGACCTTCAACTGCGCGGCGACCAGGTCGATGTCGGTGACCTCCTCGGTCACGGTGTGCTCGACCTGGATGCGTGGATTCATCTCGATGAAGACGTAGTGCCCGTCGGGTGCCAGCAGGAACTCCACGGTGCCGGCGCCCTGGTAGCCGATCGCCTTCGCGAATGCGACCGCGTCATTGCAGATCGCCGCGCGCAGCGCCGGGTCCAGGTCGGGCGCGGGAGCCTGCTCGACAACCTTCTGGTGGCGCCGCTGCACGCTGCAGTCCCGCTCGTAGAGGTGCACGATGTTGCCGGCCGAATCCCCGAGCACCTGAACCTCGATGTGTCGCGGCGAGGTGACCGCCTGCTCGATGAACACCGTGCCGTCGCCGAAGGCCGACGCCGCCTCGCGCGATGCCGCCGCCAGTGCGTCGCGCAGCTTTGCGGGCTCGTCGACATGGCGCATGCCGCGCCCGCCCCCGCCCGCGACCGCCTTGACGAACAGCGGGAACCGCATCCGCTCCCCCGCCGCGGCCAGCGCATCGAGATCAGTGCCCGGCTCGGTGGAGTCCAGCACCGGGACGCCGGCCCCGCGCGCGGTGGCCACCGCGGTGGACTTGTTCCCGGTCCAGTCCAGGACGTCGGCCGGCGGCCCGACGAACGTCAACCCCGCCGCGTCACACGCCCGCGCCAGCCCCGGGTTCTCCGAGAGGAACCCGTACCCGGGGTAGACCGCGTCGGCGCCGCACTCGAGCGCCACGCCGACGATCGCGTCGATGTCGAGGTAGGCCCGCACCGGATGCCCGGGCTCCCCGATCTGATACGACTCGTCGGCGGCGTTGCGGTGCAGCGCGTTGCGATCCTCGTACGGATAGACCGCGACGGTGCGCAGCCCGAGTTCGCGGCACGCCCGGATAGCGCGCACCGCGATCTCGGATCGGTTGGCGATGAGAACTTTGTACACGCGCGATCAGGCCTTCACCGGGCGTTGCGGCTCGCCGTTGTAAGCACTCAACGGACGGATCAACGCGTTGTCTGCGGTCTGTTCGATGATATGCGCCGTCCAGCCGGTGATCCGAGCCATCACGAAGATCGGGGTGAAGGAACCGATGTCGAATCCCATCAGGTGGTAGGCGGGCCCGGTGGGGAAGTCGAGATTCGGCTTGATGCCGGTGCGCTCGTCCATCTGTGCGGCCAGCTCGTCGTAGATCGCCAACCACTTCGCGTCGCCGAGGTGTTCGGCCACGCGCACGAGGGCGTCGTGCATCGTCGGCACGCGCGAGTCCCCGTTCTTGTACACCCGATGGCCGAAGCCCATGATCTTCTCCGTGCGGGCCCGCTTCCCGTCGAGCCAGGCGGTGACCCGCTCGGGGCGGTCGATGTCGATCATGTCGTGCATGACCGCTTCGTTGGCGCCGCCGTGCAGCGACCCCTTGAGGGCGCCGATCGCCGCGGTGACCGCGCTGTAGATGTCCGAGGTCGTCGACGTGACGACACGCGCGGCGAACGTCGAGGCGTTGAAGCTGTGCTCGGCGTACAGGATCAGTGACTGCTCGAATGCCTGCACCAGGACCGGATCGGGAACCTGCCCGAAGCACATGGTGAGGAAGTTCTCGGCGTAGCCGTAGCCGTGGTGGGGAGCGATCGGCTCCAAGCCGCGGCGACGGCGCATATCCGCGGCGACGATGGTCGGCAACACCGCGAACATGCGCTGTGCCTTGTCGAGGTTGGCCTGCGGCGTCGCCACATCCTCGTCGGGGTCCTGGGTCCCGAGGAAGCTGATCATGGTCCGGCACACGTCCATCGGGTGGCAATTGTCCGGAATGCGCGCCAACACACCCTCGGCCGACCGGTCCATCCGACGGTTGGCCCGCTCCCTCTGGGAGAACTGCTGCAACCGCCCCGGCGTCGGGAGCTCGCCGTACCACAGCAGGTAGGCGACCTCCTCAAACGAGCAGTTGGCCGCGAGGTCCCCCACCGCGTAGCCGCGATAGGTCAGCGAGTTGGTCTCCGGCACGACCTTGGAGATGGCCGTGTAGTCGACGACGACGCCGGCCAGCCCCTTGCGGATCTCCGGTGTTGCTGTGGTCATGGTTCACACCCCTGGAATCGTGAAATTGAAGGTGGCCGTGTCGAACTCGTTGTACTCCCGATAGCGCAGCAGCTCGTAGAGGCGGGAGCGGTGCTGCATCCCGCCGAGAAGACCGGCTTGGGTGCCTTCCTCGGAGATCTCGCGCAACCCGGCCTCGACCGCGCCCATCGCGATCCGCAACGTGGTCACCGGGTAGATGACGGCGTTGTAGCCGAGGTCGCCCAGTTGCTGGGCGGTGAGCAGCTCGGACTTGCCGAACTCGGTCATATTCGCCAACAGTGGGACGTCGACCGCGGCGCGGAACCGCTCGAACTCACCGGCGTCGGCCAGCGCCTCGGTGAAGATCAGATCGGCACCGGCATCGACGTAGGCCTTCGCCCGGTCGATCGCCGCGTCGAGGCCCTCGATGGCGCGCGCGTCGGTGCGCGCACAGATGACGAAGTCGCCGTCGCGCCGGGCCGCGACCGCGGCGCGCAGCCGCTTGATCATCTCACCGGTCTCGACGACGGCCTTGCCGTCGAGGTGTCCACAGCGCTTCGGATTGACCTGGTCCTCGAGGTGGCAACCCGCCAGGCCGGCGTCTTCGAGCGCCGTGATGGTGCGGGCCGCACTCATCGGCTCGCCGAACCCGGTGTCGGCGTCGATCAGTGCCGGCAGGTTCGTCGCCCGGGCGATCTGCCCGCCGCGCCCGGCCACCTCGGTCAGAGTGGTCAATCCGATGTCGGGCAGGCCCAAGTCGGCCGAGAGCACCGCGCCGGAGACGTAGACGCCCTCGAAACCCAGGTCCTCGATCAGCTTGGCCACCAAAGGGGAGAAGGCACCCGGCCAGCATTGGAGCCGCCCGGAGGCCAAGCCGGCCCGCAGGGCCTTGCGCTTGTCGGAATCGGTTGTCGCAGTGGAGAAGAGGTCCATCAGAAGATCCCCTCGCCGATTCCCGGTGCGCCCTGCAGCACCGACTGGGGCACAACGATGTTGAGTGCACTGAGGCTTCCGGCGGCAAGGCCGTCGAGGCCCTGCGCCGCGGTGAGGAAGCGCTCCTGCTCGGCGGGCTCGATCACCCCGTCGGCCAGCGTGGCGAACTTCTGCCGGTACTGCTCGCGGGCGAACGGGCGGGCGCCGAGCGGATGCGCGTCGGCGACGGCGAGCTCGTCGGTGATGACGGTCCCGTCCTTCATCGTGATGACCGCGCGGGCGCCGAAGGCCTTCTCGGCGGGGTCCTCGCTGTGGTAGCGCCGCGTCCACTCCGGGTCCTCGACGGTGGAGATCTTGCGCCAGAGCGCGACGGTATCGGGCCGGGCGGCCCGCTCCGGTGCGTAGGACTTGACGTGGTGCCAGCTGCCGTCCTGCAGTGCGACGGCGAAGATGTACATGACCGAGTGGTCGAGGGTCTCCCGGCTCGCCGTGGGGTCGAACTTCTGCGGGTCGTTGCTGCCGGTGCCGATCACCACGTGCGTGTGGTTGGAGGTGTGCAGCACGATCGACTCGACGTCGTCGGTGTTCCCGACCCGCTCGCGCATGCGGCGCGCCAGGTCGATCGGGGCCTGGCTCTGGTACTCCGCAGAATGCTCCTTGGTGTAGCTGTCGAGGATCGCGCGCTTGGGCTCCCCCGGGCCGGGCAACGGCACCGTGTACTCGGCGTCGGGACCGTCGAGGAGCCAGGCGATGACGCCGTCCTCCCCCTCCCAGATCGGCGACGGCGCGCCCTCCCCGCGCATCGCGCGGTCGACGGCCTCGATGGCGACCTTGCCCGCCAGTGCCGGCGCGTATGCCTTCCAACTGGAGATCTGCCCCTTGCGCGACTGGCGAGTGGCCGTCGTCAGGTGCAGCGCCTGCCCGACGGCCTGGTAGATCGTGTCCGCGTCGAGCCCGAGCATGGTGCCGATGCCGGCCGCGGCCGACGGGCCGAGGTGGGCGACGTGGTCGATCTTGTGCTTGTGCAGCGAGATCCCGCGCACGAGGTCGATCTGGACCTCGTAGGCGGTGGCCAGGCCACGGATCAGGTCGTGACCGGAGACGCCCTTGTGCTGGGCGACGGCGACCAGCGGCGGGATGTTGTCACCGGGGTGGGAGTACTCCGCGGCGAGGAAGGTGTCGTGGAAATCCAGTTCGCGCACGGCGACGCCGTTGGCCCATGCGGCCCACTCCGGTGAACAGCCGCCGTTGACGCCGAACACCTGCGCGCCGGGCTTGGCGAGATGGCTGAGGGCCTGTGCCCGGGCGGTCGTGACCGGGCGACGGGTGACCGAGGCCGCACTGACGGCGGCGTTGTCGATGACGCGGTTGATGATCATCTCCGCGGTCTCGGCGGGGACCTCGACGGGGTCGACCGCGATCTGGGCGATCTTGGCGGCGAGGTGCTCAGAGGTCGGGAACTCTTCGGCACTGCGATGGGTGCGAACCGTGTGATTGATCATGATCCGCACATTACGCACTACCGGCAACACGGTGAAAGGCCTTGCAAATGCGTACTTATGCGTACATGTGCCGATCATTTTGCGAATGTTGCGTATGCCTGTCGAGGTAGTATCTGACCCTATGGCGAAAGCATTTGCCGGGGCACGGTTGCGGCGCCTGCGCGAGGAGCAGGGCCTGTCCCAAGCCGCGCTGGCCCGTCGGCTCGACTTGTCCACCAGCTACGTGAACCAACTCGAGAACGATCACCGCCCCCTGACCGTTCCGGTTCTGCTGACCCTGGGCCGCGAGTTCGATCTGGCCGCCGACTACTTCGCCGCCGACGCCGACGCGCGCCTCGTCGCCGACTTGTCCGAGGCCGCGCAGCACACCGAATTCGACGGGGTCGGCCACGCCGAGATCGAGGAGCTCGTGGCCCGCATGCCCACGGTCGGGCGCGCCATGGTGAGCATGCACCGACGACTCATCGCCGCCACCGGCGAACTCGACACCTATCGGGCCAGCGTCGCCCGCGACGAGATCGAGACGCCACGGCTGTCGACGCCGTTCGAAGAGGTGCGCGACTTCTTCTACGACCGGAAGAACTACATCCACCCCCTCGATGTCGCGGCCGAGGAGATGTTCGCCGACCTCCAGTTGCGCGTGGGCGGGCTCGACGGACAGCTGGCGGTCATCCTCGAGCGCGACCACGGCATCCGCGTCGTGCTGTCCGATCCGGCCTCGGCAGGGTCGCGCAAGCGCGCCTACGACCCGTCGACGCAGGTCGTCCGGCTCGCGCGCCACCTGCGGCCCGGCCAGCGAGCGTTCCAACTGGCCACCCAGCTGGCCCTCCTCACCCAGCGCCCGACCATCGACGCCATCCTTGCCGAAGCGGACTCGTTGAGCCCGAACGCAGTCCCGGTGGCGCGCGTCGGCCTGGCCAACTACTTCGCCGGCGCCCTGGTGTTGCCGTACGGACTGTTCCACGCCGCCGCCGAGGAGGCCCGCTACGACATCGAGCTGCTGGGACTTCGCTTCGAGGTCGGCTTCGAGACCATCTGCCACCGGCTCTCGACGCTGCAACGGCCCAAGCAGCGCGGAGTGCCGTTCATCTTCGTCCGGACCGACCGGGCCGGGAACATCTCCAAGCGTCAATCCGCCACCGCCTTCCACTTCTCCCGAGTGGGCGGCAGCTGCCCGTTGTGGGTGGTGCACGACGCGTTCACCACACCGGGCCGGATCACCACGCAGGTCTCCTCGATGCCCGATGGGAGGTCCTACTTCTGGTTGGCCCGCACCACCGACGAACCGATGCAGGGCTACCTCGGCACCCGGAGCAGCTTTGCGATCGGCCTCGGCTGCGACCTCGTGTATGCCGATCGACTCGTCTACTCCACCGGCGTCGACCTGCAGGATCCGCGCCGGACGGTGCCGATCGGCGCCGGCTGCAAGGTCTGCGACCGCCCCGACTGCACTCAGCGCGCCTTCCCCCAGTTGGGCCGTCTCATCATCGTCGACGACAACATCTCCGAGTCGGCGCCCTACCGCTCCCCGACCGGCCGATGACTGAGATCCGCAGTGTGGGCAATTCGACGATCGGTGAGGTCCTCCATAGCGAGACGCCCGTCCTCGTCGACTTCTGGGCGCCGTGGTGCGGGCGGTGCAGGAGCTTTGAGCCAACGCTGCGGGAGTTCGCCGGCGAACACGATCTCCCAGTGCGCACAGTCAACGCCGACCACGAATCGGCCCTCGTCACAACCTATGGGGTCACCGGGCTGCCGACACTCCTGCTGTTCGAGAACGGCAAGGTCGTGCGGACACTGACCGGCACGCCGTCGAAGCGGGAACTCGAAGAGGACCTCGCAGACTATCTGTGACCCGGGCGCGCTCGACGCAATCCCGGGCGCGCTCGACGCAATCCCGGGCGCGCTCGACGCAATCCCGGGCGCGCTCGACGCAATCCCGGGCGCGCTCGGCGCAATCCCGGGCGCGCTCGGCGCAATCTCGGGCGCGCTCGAGCACTACTGCCGCCAATGCAGTATCTCCAACGCGGCCGCGACGGCGATCGCGTTGCGCGACAGACTCACCGGCAGCAACTCCTCGGCGCGGGCCAACCGGCGCACGACGGTGTTGCGGTGGGTGTAGAGCCGCGCCGCGGCCGCCGTGGAGTTGCACTGCTCGGCGAACCAGACCCGCATCGTCTCGCGCAACTGGGCGTCGGCACCGGCCAACCCGCCCAACGTCTGCGCCACGAACTCGTCGACGGCGCGCCGGTCCTGGCTCATCGCACCGATCAGGCCCAACTCCTCATAGCGCACGACCGGACGCGCCGAGCCCAGTCGAACGAGGGTCTGATCCGCCGCCAGCGCCTGGAAGTGGCTCCGGCGGAATCCCTCCCGCCCGCGATCGGGCAAGCCGATCGCGACGCGCACCCCGGCGGGCACCTCCCGCGGCTCGACGGCGAGTTCGGCGACGGGGAACCACACCCACAGGCGATCGGCGCCGGCCAGCACGGTGAGGCGCCGGGTCAACCGGTTGGCCACCATGATCGAATCGCAGACGGCTTCGAGTCGGCCCATCGCCATCCCGGCACCGCTCACCACCATCGCGATCTGTGGCCCGCTCAACTGGTAGTTCAATTGGGCCTGGGCGCGGGTGTCACCGATCGGCGCGCCCTCGAGGATCAACGCCACCGCGGCACGGCGCTCGGCGTGGGTGTCACCGGCCAGCTGGGCCCGCGCGACCGCGACCTGATCTGCCATCGCGGTCACCGTATCGTCGATGAAGGCCGCAATCGACTGGGAGGAAATGTCGAGGACCTCGCGCAGCAGCTCGACGTCGTCGGTCAGTTCGAAACAGATCTCCATCCACCGGCGCCAGGCGAAGGATTGCGCCGTCCGATAGGCGTCCAACATGCCGGTGTCCGCCCCGCGCCGCACCATCTCGCGAACCGTCTCCGCATAGTCCGCCAACATCCGGATCGGCACCCGCGCACCGGGGGCAACCGCGTTGCTCTGCGTCCACTGGGCCAGATTCGACTCGTTGGTGCGGCGCAGCGCGTCGATCAGGACGGGGTCGTCGGCGATCTCGTCGAGACGCACCCCCCGCAGTGCGGCCGCGTTGTACTCGTCCACCCATTCCTGCGGTATCTCCCCGACCCGGGCCGCACCGGCCGCGATCAACGCGGCCGCGGCAGGTGAAGGCGGTGGCCACCCTTCATCCATGTGTCGATTATGCACCACCGGATGGCCATCTGTGGTTCATATAGATCTTGCCCGACCATGCCGACCACCGGGAAGATTGATGTAGGCCACACAACCGGACCAGGAGTGTTCATGACCACAAGCCAACCCACCGCCGCCGCACCCGACTTCGACGTCGTGATCGTCGGAGCCGGAATCTCCGGTATCGGAGCCGCCCACTACCTGCGCACTGAACATCCGGAGAAGTCCTTCACCATCCTCGAGTCCCGGCATACGATCGGCGGCACCTGGGACCTGTTCAAGTATCCCGGCATCCGTTCCGACAGCGACCTGTACACGTTCGGCTTCGAGTTCAAGCCGTGGACTGACGACCAATCGATCGCCGATGCGCCGCGGATCCTCGACTACCTGCACGAGGCCGTCGCCGACGACGACCTGCACGATGCCATCACCTTCCACCGCCGCGTGATCGCGGCGGACTGGTCCGATGCCGACCAGCGCTGGCACCTGACCGTCGCCCACACCGACAAGACGAGCCGCGCGAAGCCGGAGACCGTCACCGCCAGGTGGCTGTTCTCGGGCACCGGCTACTACAACTACGACGAGGGCTACACCCCCGATTTCCCCGGCCAGGACTCCTTCAAGGGCCAGATCGTGCATCCACAGCACTGGCCCGAGGACCTCGATTACCAGGACAAGCGGGTCGTCATCGTCGGCAGCGGCGCGACCGCGGTGACGCTGATGCCGGCCATGGCGCCCGATACCGAGCACATCACCATGCTCCAGCGCACCCCGTCCTACATCATCCCGGTGCCCCGTGAGGATCCGATCGCCAAGCGCGCCATGCGACTGCTCGGCGATGAGCGCGGATTCCGGCTGAACCGGGCGCGCAGCATCCTGCAGCAGAGGGCGATCTATCAGTTCTGCCAACGCTTCCCGTCCGCCGCGCGCAAAGTGATCCGCAAGATCAACGCCATGGCACTGCCCGAGGGCTTCGACGTCGACACCCACTTCAACCCGCCCTACGACCCGTGGGACCAGCGGCTGTGCGCCGTGCCCGACGGCGACCTGTACAAGGAGATCCGCAACGGCGACGCCTCGGTCGCCACCGGCGCGATCAAGACCTTCGACGCCACCGGTATCGAACTCGAGGACGGCCGCCACCTCGACGCCGACATCATCATCACCGCGACCGGCCTCAACTTGCAGTTGTTCGGCGCGATGACGCTGACGATCAACGGCGAACCGATCGACATCCCGTCGACCGTCGCCTACCGCGGCGCCATGCTCTCGGGGGTGCCGAATTTCATCATGGCGGTCGGCTACACGAACTCGTCGTGGACGTTGAAGATCGGGTTGCTCTGCGAATGGTTCTGCCGGGTCCTGAGCCACATGGACAAGAACGGCTACGTGGAGGTGCGGCCCGTCGCACCCCGTGACATGGAGACCCGCCCCCTTCTCGACTTCGATGCGGGCTATGTGAAGCGGGGCATGCACATCCTGCCCCGCCAGGGCACCAAGGACCCGTGGAAGACCACCATGTCCGTCGCCCACGACGTCAAGAACCTGCGCAAGGGGGCTGTCGACGACGGACTCCTGCGCTACGAGAAGGCCCACTATGAGAAGGCCAAGGAGCCGGTGGGCGCCCACGCCTGATGTCCTGGGCGCGGGTGAGCCGACGGTAGACCCGGACCGCATCCGGGGCGTGTACTTGCACGATGGCGCAGCCCGCGGGCCGGCCCCCTGCCGACCCGACGACCATCACCGCCGAGTTGTCCGACCTGGACGACTCGGCGGTGGTGCTGGTCGAGCGGTGGTTGCGCCGCGCAGCCGCCCGGCCGACGCGCGGGCGCGCGTCATCGCGTCGCCTGGCCGCAATCCTCGCCGATCCACAGGGGCTCGACTTCGCCGTCGGGTTCGTCGAGCGGGTCATCGGCACCGAGGACGACCGGGCCGCGGCGGCCGCGCTGAGCGAACTCGGCGCACACCCGCCAGCAGCACTGCCGGCCATCGACCGGATCCAGTTGCACCTCGGCGCGGTGGCCGGGCGGGCAGTGCCCGGACTCGTCGTCCCGGTTGCCCGGGCCAGGATGCGCGCGACGCTCGCCCACCTCGTCGTCGATGCCCGCGACCGCCCGTTCACCCGGACGATGGCACGGCTGCGCCGCGAAGGGTGCCGGTTGAACATCAATCCCCTCGGGGAGGAGGTGCACGGTGAGTCGGAAGCCGACCGTCGCCTCGATCAGGCACGAAGTCTGTTGCGCCGCAGCGATGTCGACTACGTCTCGGTGAAGGTCTCCGCGATCGCGTCCCAACTGTCGATGTGGGCCTTCGACGAGACCGTCGACTATGTCGTGGACCGGCTCGCCCCGCTCTACGCCGAGGCGGCCTCGGCACCCCCGGGGTCGCGGTTCATCAACCTCGACATGGAGGAGTACCGCGACCTCAACCTCACCGTCGAAGTGTTCATCCGACTGCTGACCCGCCCCGAGTTGCTGCACTACGAAGGCGGCATCGCCCTACAGGCGTACCTGCCCGACGCGCTGGGCGCAATGGGCCGGCTCGCCGCCTTCTCCGCCGAGCGGGTGGCCCGCGGCGGGGCCGGGATCAAGGTGCGCCTGGTCAAGGGGGCCAATTTGGCGATGGAACGGGTGCGCGCCGAGACGGCGGGTTGGCCGCTGGCGACCTGGCCGTCCAAGCTCGAGACAGACGTGAACTACAAGCGGGTGCTCTGGACGACTATGCGGCCCGACGCCATGGCACGATCAGGGCTGCGCCTCGGCGTGGCCGGGCACAACCTGTTCGACATCGCCTTCGCCCATGTGCTCGCGCACCGGCGCGCCGTTGCCGAACACGTCGAGTTCGAGATGCTGCGCGGCATGGCCCCCGACCAATCCGCAGTGGTCGGCGCCGATATCGGCCCGCTGGTCCAGTACGTCCCGACGGTGGCACCGCGCGAGTTCGACGTCGCCATCTCCTACTTGGTGCGCCGTCTCGAGGAGAACGCCGCGGCGGAGAACTTCCGCTCCGCCGCCGCCGACCTCTACCCGGGCGGCGCGGCGTTCACGCGCGAGGCCAACCGGTTCAGCACCGCCGTCGACGGGCTCGCCCGCCTCCTGTCGGTGCCGGGGCCGATGCCCGGCCCCAACGACCGTCAGGACCGCGCGGCCGAGGAACGGCGAGCGTCGCCCGACCGGCCCTGGTCGCCGGAGACACCCGTGCCGTTCCGCAACGAGCCCGACACCAACCCCGCGCTGCCCGGCAACCGGGCGTGGTGCCGCCGGGTCGTCGCGCGCAGCGCCGAACCCGGTTGGGCCGACACGCTGCGAATGCCGCCGATCATCGACGCGGACGACATCGACCCCGTCGTCGCCGCGGCGCGGACAGCCGCAGTCGACTGGGCTGCGCGACCCGCCGATGAGCGCGCCGCGATCCTGGACCGTTGCGCCGAGCTCTTGGCCCGGCGCCGCGGCCACCTGATCTCGGTGGCCGCCGCCGAGGCCGGCAAGACGCCGGCTGAATCCGACCCCGAGGTCTCCGAGGCCATCGACTTCGCCCGCTACTACGGTCACCGGGCGCGCGAACTCGATGCCGTGCGCGGCGCCCGGTTCCGCCCCGACCGGCTAATCGTCGTGGCACCGCCCTGGAACTTCCCCATCGCGATCCCGGCCGGTGGCACGTTGGCCGCCCTGGCCGCCGGGGCCGCGGTGATCTGCAAACCCGCGGTCTCGACGCCGCGCTGTGCGATGGCCGTGCTCGAGACCCTGTGGGAGGCGGGGGTCCCGACCGAGGTCTGCCTCGCCATGTTCCCCGACGAGGGCCCCGCGGGCCGCCTCCTGATCAGCCACCCCGGCGTCGACCGGGTCCTGCTCACCGGGGCCACCGCGACCGCGGCGCTGTTCTCCACCTGGCGGGCCGGACGCGCGGTCAACGCCGAGACCTCCGGGAAGAACGCCATCGTCATCACTCCCGCCGCCGACCGCGATCCGGCCGTCGCCGCGCTGGTGCACAGCGCATTCGGCCATGCCGGGCAGAAGTGCTCGGCCGCGTCGTTGGCGATCCTCGTCGGCTCGGTCAACGACTCCGCCCGGTTCCGCCGCCAACTCGTCGACGCGGCCGCCTCCCTGGTCGTCGATTGGCCATCCAATCCGCGGGCGGTCATCGGGCCGCTGATCGAACCGCCCGGGGGCAAACTGCTCCGCGCCCTCACCACCCTCGATCCCGGCGAGCACTGGCTGCTGCCGCCGCGCCGGCTCGACGACAGCGGGCGCCTGTGGTCGCCGGGGATCAAGGAGGGCGTCGCCGCCGGATCGTTCTTCCACCGCACCGAGTGCTTCGGCCCGGTGCTGGGCCTGATGCGCGCCCGCGACCTCGACGAGGCGATCGCCCTCCAGAACGCCACCGGCTTCGGCCTGACCGCTGGGCTGTACTCGCGCGACCCGACGCAGGTCCGGACCTGGTTGGACCGGGTGGCCGCGGGCAACCTGTACGTCAACCGGTCGATCACCGGCGCCATCGTCGGCCGGCAGCCCTTCGGCGGCTGGAAGGGATCCTCGGTCGGGCTCGGGTCCAAGGCAGGCGGTCCCAACTACCTGATGCTGCTGGGCCGGTGGTCGGACTGCCCGCACCCCGCCGCAGCCCGCGATGCCCCCGACCGTGCGGTCGCAGCGTTCACCGACGCCGCGGCGCCGCTGCTCGGCACCCGGCACCATGCCTGGCTTCGGCGCGCCGCCGCCGACGACGCACTCGCCTGGCGCAGCGAGTTCGGCACCGCGCGCGACGCGGCGGGACTGCGCTGCGAGGCCAACCTCTTCCGCTACCGACGGGCCGACACCTGTGTGCGGGTGGGCCCCGACGCCGATCCCACCGCCCTGGCGCGCGTGCTCGCCGCGGCCCGGTGCGCCGGCTCGGCGCCCGCGGTGTCGATGTCGCCCGCCGCCGGCCCCGCCGTCGCCGAAATCCTCGCCCTGGCCTGTGTGCACCTCGGGACCGGCACCCCCACCCGCGACGACGACAGCGCCCTCGCCGCCCGACTCCCGGCGGTGCCCGTCGAACGCATCCGCCTCATCGGCGGCACCACCGATGCCCTGCGCGCCGCAGTCGCGGCCCACCCCGGCGTGGTGCTGCTCGACGACGAGGTCACCGGGTCGGGCCGGGTGGAACTGCGCCACTGGGTCGCCGAGCAGTCGGTGTCGATCACCCTGCACCGCTTCGGCAACCGCGACCCCGACATGTGCGCCCTGGCCGACGAGCTCACCGGGGCCCGCACCGCCCAGACGTAAGCGGCCCTGCGGGGTCTTAGCCGCGCAGCAGTCCCTTGGCGACGTGGGTCACCTGGATCTCGTTGGAGCCCGCGTAGATCATCAGCGACTTGGCGTCGCGGGCGAGCTGCTCGACGCGGTACTCGGCCATGTAGCCGTTGCCGCCGAACAACTGCACCGCCTCCATCGCGACCTCGGTGGCCGCCCGCGATGAGTACAGCTTCATCGCCGAGGCCTGAGCCAACGTCGGCGGCTTACCCGCCTTCATCGCCTCCATGGCGACGAACAGCATGTTCTGCACGTTGAGTCGGGCGACCTCCATCTCGGCCAGCTTCAGCTGGATGAGCTGGAACTGGGCGATCTCCTGGCCCCAGAGCTTGCGGGTCTTGGCATAGTCGATCGAGAGCCGCATGCACTCGTTGATGATGCCCAGCGACAGCGCCGCGATACCGATCCGCTCGACGGTGAACCCGGCCTTGGCGCCCTCGCCGCCGCGCTTGTCCGAGCCGGTGTCCTCGGTCTCGCCGAGCAACCGGTCGGCGGACACCCTCACGTCGTCGAAGAACAGCTCGCCGGTCGGCGAGCTCATCATGCCCATCTTCTTGAACGCCTTGCCCTGCGTCAGGCCCTCCATCCCCGTGTCAAGCACGAAGGTCAGCACCTTGCGGTCGCGCATCGGGGTGTCGTCGCCCTCGTCGAGCTTGGCGAAGACGACGATCGTATCGGCGTACGGGCCGTTGGTGATGAAAGTCTTCTGGCCCTTGAGGATGTAGCCGCCCTCGCCGTCTCGGCGCACGGTGGTCTTCATGCCGCCAAGCGCATCCGACCCGCTGTCGGGCTCGGTGATCGCCCAGGCGCCGACCTTCTCCATGGTCACCAACTCGGGCAGCCAGCGCTTCTTCTGGGCCAACGTGCCGCGGGTGCGGATCGTGGAGACCGTCAGCCCCATGCTCACGCCCATCGACCCGACCAGGCCCAGCGCCACACCGGCGAGCTCCATGTTGAGGATCAGGTACATCGACGACGCCAGAGCGCCGGAGCTCTCCTTCTTCTTGACCTCTCCGGCCTCCTGGTCGGCGAGTTCCTTCTCCAGCTGCTCGCGGTTCATCGCGTCGATGCCGAAGGCGGCCAGCAGCTTGCGGGTGATGTCGTAGGGGGGGAGCTGGCCGGTCTCCAACTCGTCGATATGAGGCCGGATCTCCTTCTCGATGAACGCGCGCAGGGCGTCGCGCACCATGAGATCTTCGTCGGACCACTCGAACATTGCGCCTCCATGGGTTAGAACGTGTTCTAGTTGGCGCCCATTGTGCCAGGCGTCACTAGGGTGGGGTCGTATGGACGACCTTTTGGCCATCACCGATGTCGGCGACGAGGAGTCCAGCGCCGCCCAGCGCAGCGCGGTCGACGCGATCTGGTCGTCGGCCCTCGACTGGTACCGCGCGGGCCAGCAGCCCGCGATCCAACTCTGCGTGCGCCGCGACGGGCGCACGGTGCTCAACCGGGCCGTCGGCCACGCCTGGGGCGCCGGCCCCACCGATCCCGCGGATGCCGCGCAGATCCCGGTCACCGTCGACACCCCTTTCTGCTGCTACTCGGCCGGGAAAGGGTTGGCCGCCGCCGTCGTGCTGCACCTCGTCGAGCAAGGCGTGTGGACGCTGCAGGACCGCGTCACCGACTACCTGCCCGAATACGGGGCACACGGCAAGGGGCGGACCACTATCGACCACGTCCTGACCCACCGCGCCGGTGTCCCGTTGTTGACCGGCCCGAAGCCCGACCCCCGGCGGATGCGCGACAGCGACTATGCGCGCGCCATGCTGCGCGAGCTGCGCCCGGTGTATCCGCCCGGCACGCTGCACATGTACCACGGGCTGACCTGGGGCCCCCTGATCCGCGAACTCGTCGCCGCGGCCACCGGGCGCAGCATCCGCGACATCGCCGCAACCGAGTTCCTCGACCCGTTGCGCTTCCGCTGGAACAACTTCGGCGTCACCGACGCCGACGTCCCGCTCGTCGCACCGAGCCACGTCACCGGGCACGCCGACCCCGGTCCGATCGACGCGGTCTTCCGCAAGGCCGTCGGCGGCACCATGGCCGAGATCATCCCGATCTCCAACACCCGCGCATACCTGACCGACGTCGTCCCGTCGTCGAACCTGGTGTCCACCGCCGCCGAACTCTCCAGGTTCGCCGAGTTCCTGCGGCGCGGCGGCGAACTCGACGGCCACCGCGTGCTGTCACCGTCGACGATCCCCGAGGCCACCCGCCAGCGCCGACGCCTGCGCCCCGACATCGCCACCGGTGGCGCCCCGCTGCGCTGGGGTACCGGGTTCATGCTGGGCTCCAAGCGGTTCGGGCCATTCGGCGCCGACGGCGAGCACGCCTTCGGCAACACCGGGCTGACCCAGATCGCCATGTGGGCCGATCCGTCGCGCCGGCTGGCCGTCGGGATCGTCGCCAGCGGCAAACCGGTCAGCGGCAGTGACCCGCAGCGCTACGCCGCGCTCACCTCGACCATCAACCGTGCGCTACCCGCCTGACCGTTCACGACTTCGCTGCGACGACCGCCTGCCGCACGGCCTCGTAGCACCCGGCGGGGTCGGGTCCGAGGCCGATGAAGAACGTGCCCGGCGCGTTGTGCTCGCCGGGGAAGCCGCTCACCGAGAAACCCTCGTCCGCACCGCCCAGCCGCGGCCCCGGCGACACCGCGGCGGCCAACAACGGCACCGACAGTGCCGCGAGGCCCCGCTTGTCCCCGGCGGTCACCACCACCAGGTGGGTGGCCAGCAGCGCCACCAAGACGTCGTGCTCGGCGTCGGGATCCGCCGGGTTTGCCCGTCGCCCGAAGGCGCGTCCGAGCGCCGTCGGCGCCGGCAGGTTCTCACTGTGGGTGAGCCAGAACCGCGTCGCATCGTCGACGGTCAGTTGATTCGCCTCGGCGTGCACGGTCAGCCCGGCACGAAGGCGCTCGGGGACCGCGGGCAGTGCCACGGCGCGGGTGCAACGGCGGTACATCGGCTTCACCGGGCCACCCTAGCCCGTCTGGGTCGTTGGCGACGGGCTCAAAGTCCCGTCGAAGCGCGGGCACCCGACTCCGCCGATACTCTGCTGGCATGGCAGACAGATCGGCGATCATCACCGGCGGGGCCCGCGGCATGGGCCTGGCGACCGCCCGGATCATGGCGGCCGATCACCACATCGTGCTCACCGACGTCGATGACGCCGCGCTGGCCGAAGCGGTCGCCGAGATCGAATCCCTCGGCGGGAGCGCGGAATTCGTCGTCGCAGATGTCTCTGACCGTGCCCAGGTCGACGCGGTTTTCGCGGCGGCGGCGAACGCTGGCGGGTTGCGCGCCGTCGTGCACGCCGCGGGTGTGAGCCCGCACATGGGGTCGGCGGAGCGACTCATCGAGATCAACGCGGTCGGGACGATCAACGTCGTCGAGGCCTCCCTGGCCGTCGCCGACAAGGGGTTCGCCGTCGTCAACGTGGCATCGATCGCGGCCCAGGTGCTGCCCCGCTTCATGATTCCCACCCGGGCCTTCCGCCTCGCCACCACCGACGTCGCCAAGTTCCGGGACAAGCTGGTGGCCGTGGCCACCCGTACCGGCCGGAAGATGGCCGCCGCCCAGGCCTACCCGATCTCGAAGGCGTTCGTCGTGTGGTACTCGGCCGATCGGGCCGCGGCCTTCGGCGCCAAGGGCGCCCGCATCCTGTCGGTGTCACCGGGGTCCTTCGACACGGCGATGGGCCGGCTCGAGGAGTCCGGCGGCGCGGGCAAGCTCACCGAGTTCGCCGCCCTCAAGCGCTTCGGCCGGCCAGACGAGATCGCCGAACTCCTCGCCTTCTGCGCCAGCACCAAACCCGGCTACCTGACCGGCGTCGACATCCTGTGCGACGGCGGCACCAAGGCGGGGATGGGTCTGCGCGAGATGATCACCCTCGCCCGGCAGGCCTGAGCGGGCCCAAGGTCCCGCGCCCCTTCGGAAACCTGCGCCACAGGAGCACGATGGCGTCATGCAAGCAGCCTCCGACGGCGGAGCGGTTGCCCGGTCCCTCGAGTGCTATGAGGACCGCCATGGCGATCCCACCACCGCCATCTACACCCGGTTCTACGCCGCCCACCCCGACGCCGAGGAACTGTTCGCCGGCGACACGATGATCCCCCGCCGGATGATGTCGGGCATCCTCGGGATCATCCTCGACCTCGCCGATGGCACCCTCCACCCCGCCCACAGTGCTGCGTGGGTGATCGACCACGTGTCCTACGAGGTCACCCGCCCGATGATCGACTCGATGCTCGACGTCATCGTCGACGAGGTGCGCACCGGACTGGGCGAGCACTGGACCCCGGAGATGGAGGCCGACTGGGCCGCGGTGATCGGCCGGTGGGCGCAGGTCGTGCGCGACAGACTCGACGAGGACATCGCCTGACCCGCGCGGCTAGCGCAGTCGGTAGCGCTCGCCGGGCACGATCCGGACCGCGAAGAACTCCGCCGGGCCACCGCACAGCAGGGCCTGGGCCACCGGGCCGGCGACGACGAGGGTCGCGGCATCGGCGGCCAACGCCCACTGCTTGATCCGCCCGACGAACTCGGCGATGGTCTCCCCGCCGTGCGGTCGGGCCGCCGGATCGGCGAACCACGACGCGAATTGCGGTCCCGGGATCTGCTCGGGCAACAGCCCCGCCCATCTCCCGACGCCGAGGCTGCTCAGCCCGGCGTCGACGATCGCCGCCGGGCAGAGCAGCGATGCCGTCTCGCGCGTGGCGCGCTCCGGCCCGCAGAGGACCGCGCCGGCACCGACCGGTGCCAGCGCCACGATATCGGTCCGCCCGCGCTCGTCGAGGGGTACGTCGGTCTCGCCGAAGCGCACCAGGTGGTTGGGCCCGGTGCGGCCGGCGACGACAAGCTCGCCCGTCACGCGGTCAGCGTGCGGCGGCGACCAGGTCCCCGACCGGCCGGGCGTTGCGGCGGATGAATGCCGAGATGGCAGCCGCGAACACCAGGGTCAGGACGGTCCAGAGGACTACCTGGTTGGCGATGGCGTACGTCCGGAAGTCGCCGATGACACCGCCGGGGAAGCCCGGGAACACGATGGCCCCCTTGTCGTCGGTCAACGCCTCGGGCACCTCGTGGAACTCCGGCAGCAGCGCCTTGGCCACGGCGATCACGACGAGGTAGCCGACGCCGGCGACCACTGCACCGCCCACGCCGCCGATCCGGTCGCGCAACTGCAGCGCTACGCACACCGCGGCGATCATCGCCACCACCGACACGACGGTGATGGTCAGAAATGCCCCCGATCGCGCACCGATCGTGTCGTCGGCGCCGACCGCCGGGGGGTTCGCCGGGTACAGGAAGAACGGCACGCCGAAGGCCGCGACGAAGCCGAGGGCCCCCAGTACGGCGACCACGGCCCGCGGGTCCGTCGCCGGCCAGCGCCGCCCGACGTAGGCCCACAGCACGGTGAAGGCGACGGCGAAGAACGCGCCCATCGCCACGGCGAACACCACGCTGCCGATGCCGGCACCGATGGTCTCCTGGACCGAGCGGCTGAACACCTCGCCGTGCTCATGGCCGTGGGCGCCGCCGGCCAAGGCCTCTTCGGCATGGCTGCGGCCTTCTTCGTATTCGATCGCCTTGGCGACCTGCGGCTCGATGAAGATCCGCGCGAAGACGAACGAGACCAGTCCGGCGACCAGGCCGGCGAGCAGCCCGGCGCCGATGAATTTGCGCTCCATGAGTTGAGTCCTCCCCCTCTAGTGGCAGGGGAAGCCGAGGAAATGCCGGGCGTCGTGGACGAACTCGTGAATGTGGGTGTCGGACCCGAACACCGACACTGCGCCCTGGTCGTAGCCGAGGAAGTAGTACGCCAATCCGGCGATCAGCACGGTCGCGGTCAGCAACAACGCGGCGCTGAGCGCCGAGAGGTCGGGTACCGCGAGCGCGCGCGGAGCGGCAGTCGCCTGGGTCATATCGGGTCCTTTCGTCGGCGGATCTCGCGTCCGCGTGGTGGTGCGTCAGCGCGGTGTCCTGACTCGACGCCGACCGATGCCGACGTCTCACAGTGGCGCGACCGTCCCGGTATCGCACCGGGTTCCCCGCATTTGCTGACCCGCTCACTGTAGTCCCCCGAGGCGACCGCGGCCCCGCTGTCCGGCCCTTCGGCCAGAATGGACACCGTGCCCGCCCCCGATTGGCTCGCCCCCGATGCGCTCGCCCGCTTCTGCGCGCCCACCCGCGAGTGGTTCCGCGGTTCCTTCGCCGCGCCGACTCCCGCGCAGGTCGGCGCCTGGGAGTCCATCGCCGAGCGCCACCACACCCTCGTCATCGCGCCCACCGGCTCCGGCAAGACGCTGTCAGCCTTCCTCTGGGCCATCGACCGCCTCGTCGCCGCGCCGCCGCCCGGTCCCGGGCGTGGCACCAAGGTCGTCTACATCTCGCCACTCAAGGCCCTCGCCGTCGACGTCGAGCGGAATCTGCGCGGGCCGCTCGCCGGAATCGCGGCCGCCGCCACCGCCGCCGGAACCACCGCGCCTGAGATCACCGTGGGCATCCGGTCCGGTGATACCCCCGCCGCGGCGCGCCGGCAACTCGTGCGCACCCCGCCCGACATCCTGATCACCACCCCGGAGTCGCTGTACCTGATGCTGACCTCGGCGGCGCGCGAAACCCTCACCGACGTCGACACCGTCATCGTCGACGAGGTGCACGCCGTGGCCGGCACCAAGCGCGGCACCCACCTCGCCCTGTCGCTGGAGCGCCTCGACCGGCAATTGGCCACACCGGCCCAGCGCATCGGGCTCTCGGCGACGGTCCGTCCGCCGCAGGCCGTCGCCGCCTTCCTCGGCGGCGCGCAACCTTGCCGGATCGTCGATCCGCCCGCGGCCAAGACCTTCGAGCTGACCGTCCACGTCCCCGTCGAGGACATGACCGATATCGGCGCCGGAGCTGACGACGGCGCCGACCCGCTGCCCGGTGACGACGCGTTCTCCCCCACACCCGGCTCCATCTGGCCCGCCATCGAACGGTCCATCGCCGAGCAGATCCTCGCCAACCGCGCCACCATCGTCTTCGCGAACTCGCGGCGCCTCGCCGAGCGCCTGACCGCCGCGCTCAACGAGATCTACGCCCGCCAGCAGGGCCACCCGCCGGCCGACGCGCGCAACCACCAGGTCCCCGGCGGCAAGCCGTCGGCCATCTCCACCGCCGATACCCCCGCGATCCCGCTCGACGCCCCGGTACTCGCCCGCGCCCACCACGGATCGGTCAGCAAGGAGCAGCGCGCCCACATCGAGGACGACCTCAAGACCGGGCGCCTGCGGTGCGTCGTCGCCACCAGCTCGCTGGAACTCGGCATCGACATGGGCGCGGTCGACCTCGTGATCCAGGTGGAGTCGCCGCCGTCGGTGGCCAGCGGCCTGCAGCGCGTCGGCCGCGCCGGCCACCAGGTCGGCGAGATCAGCCGCGGCATCCTCTACCCCAAACACCGCACCGACCTCATTCACACCGCGGTCGCCGTCGCCCGCATGCGCGAGGGCCTGATCGAGGAACTCACGATCCCGGCAAACCCGCTCGACGTGCTGGCGCAGCAGACCGTGGCCGCCGCCGCAGTCGACGACCTCGACGTCGACGAGTGGTACGACACCGTCCGGCGCGCGGCCCCCTACCGGGAACTGGGGCGCGACGTCTTCGAGGCCACCCTGGACCTGATCTCCGGGCGATTCCCGTCCGAGGAATTCGCCGAACTGAGGCCCCGCGTCACCTGGGACCGCACAACGGGCACGCTCACCGGACGGCGCGGCGCCCTGCGGTTGGCGGTGACCTCTGGCGGCACCATCCCCGACCGTGGCCTGTTCGGCGTCTTCCTCGCCGGTGACGACGAGGGGCCGCGCCGCGTCGGCGAACTCGACGAGGAGATGGTCTACGAGTCCCGCGTGGGAGACGTGTTCGCGCTGGGAGCGTCGAGTTGGCGGATCACCGAGATCACCCACGACCGGGTTCTGGTGAACCCGGCTCCCGGCATGCCGGGTCGGTTGCCGTTCTGGATCGGCGACGCCGTGGGCCGTCCCGCCGAATTGGGCGAGGCCATCGGGGAGTTCACCGGACGGCTCGCCAACAGCGCATCCGACGCGGACGCCGTCGCACAGTCGGGGCTGACCGGATTCGCCCGCACCAACCTCCTCGCGCTCGTCGACGAACAGCGGCAGGCCACCGGCACCGTGCCTACCGATCGGACCCTGGTCGTCGAGCGCTTCCGCGACGAACTCGGGGACTGGCGGGTCGTGTTGCACTCCCCATACGGGCTGCGCGTGCACGCACCGTGGGCCAGCGCCCTGGCCAACCGGTTGAAGGCCACACTCGGCCTCGACGGGGCCGTCAGCGCTGCTGACGACGGCATCGTCGTGCGCCTGCCCGATACCGACGACGCACCGCCGGGCCCCGAGGTGTTCCTCATCGACCCCGACGAGATCGAGGGACTGGTCACCGACGCGCTCGGCGATTCACCGCTGTTCGCCGCGCGGTTCCGCGAGTGCGCCGCCCGCGCCCTGCTGCTCCCCCGCCGTGACCCGGGCAAGCGCTCACCGCTGTGGCAGCAGCGCCAGCGCAGCGCCCAACTGCTCGGCGTCGCGACGCGCTACCCGGACTTCCCGATCGTTTTGGAAGCGGTGCGCGAATGCCTGCAGGACGTCTACGACCTGCCCGCGCTGCGTGAACTGCTGGCCCGGGTCTCCCGGCGCCAAGTCCGGCTGGTCGCGGTCCAGACGCCGAGCGCCTCCCCCTTTGCCGCGGCCCTGCTGTTCGACTACGTCGGGTCGTTCATGTACGCCGACGACATCCCGGTCGCCGAACGGCGCGCTGCGGCGCTATCGCTGGACACCGCGCTGCTGGCCCAGCTACTCGGCCGCCTGGACCTGCGCGAACTCCTCGACGACGACGTGATCGCCGAGGTGGTGGCTCGCCTGCAACGACTCGATCCGGCCCGCCGGGCGCGCGACGCCCAGGACGTCGGCGACCTCCTGCGCTGGCTCGGGCCGCTGACCGACGACGAGATCGCCGCCCGCTACCGCGGCGAGGACCCGCTCCCGGCGGTCCTCGCCTCCCTGCGCGGGCAGGTCATCACGGTCACCCACCGCGGGCGGTCGCTGTGGGCCGCCGCCGAGGACGCTGGCCGCCTGCGCGACGGGCTGGGCGTCGCGCTTCCCCCGGGGGTGCCGGCAGCATTCACCGACCCCGTCGACGATGCCCTCGGCGACCTCGTCGGCCGATACGCCCGCACCCACGGCCCGTTCACCACCGCCGAGGCCGCGCACGACATCGGACTCCCGCCGGCGGCGGTCGCCGACACCCTGGCGCGGCTGGCCGGAGCACGGCGCGTGATCGAGGGCGAATTCGTGGCGGGCCGCGACGCCACCCAATGGTGTCACCCCGATGTGCTGGGCCAACTGCGGCGCGGCTCCCTGGCCGCGACCCGCTCGGCCATCGCACCGGTCGACCACTCCGCTTTCGCCCGATTCCTGCTCGACTGGCAGCACATCGGCCCCGGGCGACCGGTCCGTGGCATCGACGGCGTCGCCACCGTCGTCGACCAGCTCGCCGGGGTGCCGATTCCCGCGTCGGCGTGGGAAGCACTCATCCTGCCCGCACGGGTGTCCGACTACGCCCCGTCGATGCTCGACGAGTTGCTGTCGGCCGGCGAAGTGGTGTGGTCGGGTCACGGCGCGATCGGGGCCGCCGACGGGTGGATCGCCTTGCACCCGGCCGACCTCACCGCCGCAACCCTCCCGCCGCCCGACGACGTCGAACCCACCGCCACCATGACGAGCCTGCTCGACAGGTTGACCACCGGTGGGGCACTGCGGCTGCCCGAGCTCGTCGCCGGTCTCGATTCCCCCGGTGACGTCGCCGACGCGGTATTTGCCCTGGTGTGGGCGGGCCGGATCGCCAACGACAGCTTCGCCCCGGTACGAGCGCTGCTGTCGGGCCAAGGGGCGGCCAAGCGAACCGCACCGAGCCACCGGACGCGCCGGCCACCACGGCTGCGCGGCGCACGATTGTCCGGCGCCTACCTGTCCGGAGCGGCCAATCCCGTTGCCGGAGCGGGTGTTCCGGGCGTGTTGGGTGGTCGCTGGTTCCTGCTGGACCGCCCGGCGGTCGAGCCGACGGCCGCCACATCGGCGATGTGCGAGGTACTGCTGGAGCGCTACGGCGTGGTCACCAAGGGCGCCGTCCACAACGAGGGGATCCCCGGCGGCTTCTCCCGCGTGTACCGGGCGCTGACCGTCTTCGAGGACAGCGGAAAGGTGCGGCGCGGCTACTACGTCGACGGCCTCGGCGGTGCCCAGTTCGCCGTCCCCGCCACCGTCGACGCCCTGCGCGACCACACGACGGTCCCGCGCCGGGAGTCCACTCGGACGATCGTCCTCGCGGCCACCGACCCGGCCAATCCGTATGGTGCTGCACTGGACTGGCCGGAGTCTCACAGCAGCGGCCACCGCCCGGGGCGCAAGGCCGGGGCGCTGGTGGTCCTCGTCGACGGCGAGCTCGCCTGTTTCGTCGAACGCGGCGGCAAGACCGTGCTGACGTTCCAGGGTCGGGGGCCCGATACCGATGAGCGAGGCGGGCAGCTGACCGGGGACCATGCCGCAGCGGCCCTCGCCGGCCTCGTCCGCTCCGGCCGGGTGGAACGCCTGGCCATCGACACCGTCGACGGCGAACCGGTCCGGTCGACCGATTTCGGGCGCCTTCTCGTCGACGCCGGGTTCACCACCACGCCGCGCGGCATCCGCCTGCGCTACGGCAGCCATGCCTGAGTGCGACCCGGCCCCGCCCTATTCGTCCCGCACCCATCGACGTTTCCCGACGGAATCTCATCGGGAAACGTGGATTAGTGCGGGTGGAGCAGGTCAGCCGGGGGTGTCAGCCGTTGCCGTAGCGGTCCGGCTCGGGCCCGAAGGTGAAGCGGCGCGCCGAGATCTCGTCGACGGTGATCTCGACATAGTCGAACTTGAGGGTCGGCACCCAACTGTGCAGGGGCAACTCATCGGCGGCCTCGACGTCGTGGGTGGACACCAAGATCCTGGCGTGGCCCTTGACGATCACACTCCACCCGCCGACGTCGTCGGTCTCGTCGGTCTCGAAGGCGATGCGGTTGTTGACCGCGATCTCCGAAAGCTTGGTGCCGGCCGCGGTCCGGAAGGTGATCTTGCCGTCCGCGGCGTAGTAGTTGATCGGGAAGATCTCCGGCTGGTCAGCGACGCTCGTCGCGATGCGGCCGAGTTGGCGCGTGCCCAACAGCTCCCAGGCCTGTTCCTCCGACAACGGTTGGACAACGCTTCCGACGACCATGGCGACCTCTCAGACCTCGTTGCGGTGGTGGTCCACCGAGCCTACGCCCGCGCCGTGGCGCCCTCCATCCGACGAGACCGAGCCCACCCCGGGATGAAGGTCCCGGGTTGGCTCGCGCGCATCACTCCGGAACCGGCACCGGCTCCAGGATCTCGGTGCGTGACTCCGGGGCAGCGGCGCGCAACGCATCGGCCGACTCGTCGTCGGGCTGCTGCTGCGAGGCGATCTCGGCCTCCACCCGGGCGACATAGTTGGCCACCTCGAAGGCCGTGGTCTTCTTAGTCCAACCGAGGATCGGCGCCACCAGCTCCGCGACCTCGGCGGCACAGTCCACCCCGCGATGGGAGTACTCGATGGAGATGCGGGTGCGCCGGGCCAGCAGGTCCTCCAGGTGCAGGGCAGCCTCGTTGCGCACCGCGTAGACGATCTCCACCCGCAGATACTGGGGCGCGGCCGCCAACGGTTCGAGCAGCGACGGGTCGTGCTCGGCAAGGCGCAGCACGTCGTCGATGAGCGAGCCGTACCGGTTGAGCAACCGCCGCACGCGATACGGGTGCAGGCCGTACCGCTGCCCCAAACCCTCGCACTGGTTCACCAGCGCGAAGTAGCCGTCGGCCCCGAGCAGCGGAACGCGCTCGGTGATCGACGGGGCCACCCGCGTCGGGATGAAGTCGTTGCACGCGTCGACGGCGTCGGCGCCCATCACCCGATAGGTGGTGTACTTGCCGCCGGCGATCGACACCAGGCCCGGTGCGACGGTGGCCACCGCGTGTTCGCGCGAGAGGCTCGACGTCCCCTCGCCCTCCCCGGCCAACAGCGGGCGCAGCCCGGCGTAGACGCCCTCGATGTCGTTGTGGGTCAGCGGCGAGACGAGGACCTCGTTGACGCGGGCCAGGATGTAGTCGATGTCGCGATGCGTGGCCGCCGGGTGCGCGAGATCGAGATTCCAGTCGGTGTCGGTGGTTCCGATGATCCAGTGGGTCTCCCACGGGATCACGAACAGGACCGAGTTCACCGTGCGCAGGATGATCGCCGTCTCGCTCACGATCCGGTCGCGCGGCACCACGATGTGGACCCCCTTGGAAGCGCGGACCTTGAAGTGGCCGCGCTGCTTGGACAGCGCCTGCACCTCGTCGGTCCACACGCCCGCCGCGTTGATCACGCAGTGCGCACGGACCTCGGTGACTTTGCCGGTGTCCGAATCACGGACCCGCACGCCCTTGACCCGGTCGGCCTCGCGCAGGAAGCCGACGACCTGCGTCGAGGTCCGGATCACCGCCCCGTACTGCGCCGCGGTGCGCGCGACGGTCAGGCTGTGCCGTGCGTCGTCGACGACGGTGTCGTAGTAGCGGATCCCGCCGATGAGCGAGTTGCGCTTCAAGGCCGGGGCGGCGCGCAGCGCACCGGAGCGGGTGACATGGCGCTGACCGGGCACCGACTTGGCGCCGCCCATCTGGTCGTAGAGGAACAAGCCGGCCGCGACGTACGGCCGCTCCCACACGCGGTTGGTCAACGGGTACAGGAACGGCAGCGGCTTGACCAGGTGCGGGGCCAGCAGCCGCAAGGACAGCTCGCGCTCGCGCAGAGCCTCCCGGACCAGGCCGAACTCCAGCTGCTCCAAATACCGCAGCCCACCGTGGAACATCTTCGACGACCGGCTCGACGTGCCCGAGGCGATGTCGCGCGCCTCGACCAGCGCCACCCGCAGACCGCGCGTCGCCGCGTCGAGAGCAGCGCCGACGCCGACGACCCCGCCACCGACGACGACGATGTCGAACTGCTCGGAGCCCAACCGCTCCCACGCCTTGGCGTGGTACTCCGGACTCAGATCCGCCGGTCGCTCGGTATCCCACTCGTTATCCACGGTTAGCGAGCCTACCGCGTGCAAAGATGGCTGGCGTGGCGAGAAGCAGCGGATATGTCGTGTCAATCGATCAGGGAACCACGTCGTCGCGCGCGATCTTGTTCGACCATCGCGGGCGGCCGGTCGGTTCCGAACAGCTCGAACACCGACAGCTCTTCCCGCGCCCGGGCTGGGTCGAGCACGACCCGCAGGAGATCTGGCGCAACGTCCGGCGCGTGACCGCGGCCGCGATGGCGTCGGCGGAGGTCAAACCCCGCGACATCATGGCCTGCGGCATCACCAACCAGCGCGAGACCACCGTCGTGTGGGACCGCCACACCGGGGAGCCGGTGCACAACGCCATCGTGTGGCAGGACACCCGCACCGCGGCCCTGTGTGAACGGCTCGCCGGCGACGCCGGGTCCGACCGCTATCACGCGCGCACCGGGCTGCCCCTGTCGACGTACTTCGCGGGACCGAAACTGGTGTGGCTGCTCGAGAACGTCGACGGGCTGCAGGCCCGCGCACAAGCCGGCGACCTGTGCTTCGGCACCATGGACTCCTGGCTGGCGTGGAACATGACCGGCGGCGTCAACGGCGGTCTGCACATCACCGACGTGACCAATGCGTCACGCACCATGCTGATGGACCTGCGCACGCTGGCCTGGGACCCGCAGATCTGCGCCGACTTCGGGATCCCGATGTCGATGCTGCCGGAGATCCGCAGCAGTTCGGAGGTGTACGGGACGCTGAGCTCACCCGGCGCTCCCGAGGGGGTTCCGCTGGCCGGAATCCTCGGGGATCAGCAGGCCGCGACGTTCGGGCAGGCCTGTCTGGCCCCCGGGCAGGCGAAGAACACCTATGGCACCGGCAACTTCCTGCTGCTCAACACCGGCACCGAGCCGGTGTTCTCGCAGCACGGTCTCCTGACCACGGTGTGCTATCAGATCGGCGGCGCCCCGGCCTGCTACGCACTGGAGGGCTCGATCGCGGTGACCGGGTCGCTGATCCAGTGGTTGCGCGACAACCTCGGAATGATCTCCACTGCCGCCGAGGTCGAGGAACTCGCGGCGTCCGTCGACGACAACGGCGGCGCCTACATCGTCCCCGCGTTCTCCGGGCTGTTCGCCCCGCGCTGGCGCCCGGACGCGCGCGGCGTCATCGTCGGGCTCACCCGCTTCATCAACCGCGGCCATCTGGCCCGCGCCGCACTGGAGGCCAGCGCCTACCAGACCCGTGAGGTCATCGACGCTATGACGGCCGATTCCGGGGTCACCCTCACCGCCCTGAAAGTCGACGGCGGGATGGTCGTCAACGATCTGCTCATGCAGTTCCAGGCCGATATGCTCGGCGTCCCGGTGATCCGACCCGTCGTCAACGAGACGACGGCGCTCGGCGCCGCCTACGCCGCGGGCCTCGCCGTCGGGTATTGGGCCAGCACCGACGACATCCACGCCAACTGGGCCAAGGACGAGCAGTGGGACCCGGTCATGCCCGACGAAGACCGCACCCGCCTGTACGCGCAGTGGAACCGCGCAGTCGAGCACAGCTTCGACCTGGCCTGAGCCAAGACTGGGGCGCGGTCACGACGGCTTCTCGGCCGGCTCCGGTTCGCCGAGGACGGCCGGACCGACGAGCGGAAGCTCGCCGACGACCTCCTCTGCGTTGACCCGCGCATGCAGGTAGGCCGAGGCCCGCCGGTCCTCGTTCTCCTCGGACCGACTCGCCCGGGGGGCGTAGGGCATGGACCCGCGCATCCCCGACGCCGGCCCCGCACGCATCGGTGCGCCCGTGGACAACGGACCCGCCGGACCGGTGGTGAACCGGGTCGCGGTCGCCGGCGCCCGGGGAACCCCCGCACCGATCCCCGGCACGCCACCGGCAGACCTGCCGCCCCCGCGCCCCGCGGTGCCGGGCGGCGTGGTGCCGGGCCGCACGGTGCCGGGCGGCGCCAAGCCGGGTTGCCCCAGCAGCGGCGAAACCGGCTGGCTCCCACCAGGTCTGGTGCTACCCGGGCCGGACGGCGGTCCGGACTGGTCGGGATTCGCAGACTGCTTCGCCGTCCCGGGCGGGACCGTCGCAGTCGACCTCCCGGCCGGAGCCGGGGCGGTGCCCGTCTGGGGCGTCGACCGTTTGGCCGACGCACTCGAGCGCGCTGCCGCCCCGGTGGCAGCGGCCGGCCCGGCCCCCGTCATCGCTGCATTGCCTGCGTCGCGCTGCTTGGCCGTACCCGAGCCGGACGTCCCCGCCGGCACGGCCGCGACGATCTCCTGCGGTTCCGGTGCCGGGTCTCCGACCGGGGTCGCCGTGGCGAGCATCGGGTCGCTGTAGACCGCGTCCATGACCGCCGCAACGACTGTGCGCACCTGCAACACCTGATCGGCATCGAGGTCGGACCCCGCCAGTTCCCGTGCGGCCGCGCGCAACGCGGGTGACTTCGCCTTCGTCGCACTCAACGTGTTCGCCACTCCCTGCAGGCTCATGCTTGCCGACGTCGCGATCGCCGCTGCCCGCGAGATCTCCTTCGCGATGGCATTCGCCCTCGCGGTACTCGCCGCAGCCGCGGCACCGGTCAGCGCGGGCGAGGTCGCCAAGAAGACAGACTCCACCCGGAGGGCCGCCGCATCGGCACGCGCAATCGCCGCGCGCAGCGCCGCCACGTCGGCGGCCGCCTGCTCGGCACCCATCGAATCTGCCATGTCCGCGATTGCCGACACGTCGATCGCCGACCACGTCGTCCGTCCCCCCGCCACACCTACTTAGACGCACCGCGGACCCGTCCGGTTCCACCCCGCCCGGAGCAGACCGGAGGAAGTGGTCCGAATATCGGTGGAACCGATCCGCCGCCGGCTGCGTCTAAGTAAGAAGGGGATGACTCACGCGCGCACATCGCGCACAGCATCGGAGGTTGCCATGAGCCCACCACCGCTTCGCAGCGACGACGACGCCTGGGCCCAGCGCGCGAAGGCCGCCCAGTGGGCGGCCGAGGAGTTGGATGCATGCAAGCAGGCCGTCGGCCGGATCCTGTCGAACAACTACTTCGGGGAGGGATGCACCGAGGCCCCTCCGGTCTTCCAAGAACTCGCTGCCTCGCTATCGATCGGTCCAACCAGTTGGCGCGCATCTCTAGTGAGTCACGCTACCGAGATGGCGAGACTCGCAAGCCTTTGTTCTACCGGAAGCGCATCGATCGACGACCAGGACAGCGTTGGGGCGCGACCGCTTGGCAACTAGGCGATGGTACGGAGCAACTATTCTCGCGATCACAATCGCAGCCAACCTCTGTGCGTGCAATCAGCCCGAAAGGCCTCCGCTTGGGGGCTCATCGGTGCATCTGGGCGCCTTTCCCCATCGCCTGAATGCTGGCAACGATGGCACTTCCTACGAGCCCTGCTCCGAGGCGAACCGCTCGTCGGTCGAACGCCTCGGCTGGCGCTGGATCACACGCCACGACGCGGCGCTAGCGGATAGGCAGACCGCACGAGGTTGCGCCTGGGACGATAACTCAGCAGCTACCAGGTGGGGGTTGGCCCAGACCGTCGGAAACAGCCCAAGCCTCGCCGCATTCAAGCGAGCAAACCACATCTTTGATTGGCAACCTGACCAATCGATTGATGGCCGACCTGTCGGCGTCTACTTGATGGGCAGTACCACCTGCGTAACGAGGGTGCAAAGCAGAAAGGCAGGGGTAAGCACCAACGTCGACTTCAACCGCCTCCCCGCCCCACCCGCCTCCGAAATCTGCGCGCGGGCCATTGCGTTCACCCGGGCCACGATCGGGCGGATGCCGGAGTAGCGAGGCACTCTCGTGAGCCCGCCGTTGACAACATACAACCAGTTAGTTGTATATTGTTCGGGTGACCATGACTGCCCTGTCCGACGATGAGGTCGACGCACTTTTCCACGCCCTCGCCGATCGGACCCGCCGCGACATTCTGCGGCGATCGCTGACCGGCGAGTTCTCCGTCAGCACCCTCGCGTCGCACTACGAGATGAGTTTCGCCGCCGTGCAGAAACACGTCGCCGTGCTCGAGCGGGCCGGACTGGTCACCAAGCGCCGCGCGGGCCGTGAAGCGCTCGCCTCCGGCGACGTCACCGCGGTGCGCACGGTCAGCGCCCTGCTCGACGAACTCGAGCACGTCTGGCGAGCCCGCGTGACCCGCATCGACGACCTTCTCGCGGCCGCCATGCCTTCAACCCCCCCATCCCCCGAGGAGTGAGCCCCATGCCCGTCATCGACGTCACCAAGGACCCCGGCACCCGCACCCTGCGCCTGACCGCCCGATTCGCCGCGCCACTGGAGCGGGTATGGCAGGTCTACGCCGACCCGCGTCAACTGGAACAGGTTTGGGGCCCGCCCACCTACCCGGCCACCTTCGTCCGCCACGAGTTGCGGCCCGGCGGGCGGATGAACTACTACATGACCAGCCCCGAGGGCGCGAGGTTCGCCGGCTTCTGGGACGTCATCGACGTCGACGAACCCGCCTCCTTCGCCTTCGACGACGGATTCGCCCTCGACGCCGAGGACTTCCTCCCCGACCCGGACCTGCCGGTCTCGACCAACACCTACCGGTTCACCACCGACGGCGACGGCACCCGCGCGGAATACACCAGCGTCTTCGCAAACGCGGAGGCCTTGGCCAAGGTGCTGGAGATGGGCATGATCGAGGGCGCCACGGCAGCCATCAACCAGATCGACGAACTCCTCACCACCGACTGAGCGGGCACCTTCCGGGGGCTAGGATTCGCGGTGTGCAGCATCTCGTGTTGACCGTCATCGGCGACGACCGGCCCGGCCTCGTCTCCGCCCTCGCCGACGCCGTCGCCGCCCACGGCGGCAACTGGGAACGCAGCCAGTTGGCGCGCTTGGAGGGCAAGTTCGCCGGCATCGTCGTCGTCGGCGTTCCCGAGGGCGATGCGGACGGCTTGCTCGCTGCCACCCGCGCGCTCGCCGACCTCGAGGTCTCGGTCCATTCCGGCGGGACCAGTCAACCCCTCGACGGCGAGACCGCCACCCACCTGACGATCGGCGTCCTCGGCAACGACCGGCCCGGCATCGTCCGCGAATTGTCGTCGGTGCTCGGCGCCAGCGGTCTGAGCATCGAGGCCATGGCGACGGGCACCCGCGAAGCACCGATGGCCGGCGGCATGCTGTTCGAGGCCCATTTCGAGGTCCGCGTCCCGGCCGGCACCGACCTGGTCATCGTCCGGGGCGAGCTCGAACGGCTGGCCGCCGAACTGCTCGTCGACATCGGCTTCGATCCCCTCGCCGACGCGCAGCTGGGCATCGACTCCACTCACTGACGCTCAACCGCCAAGTCCCCCTCCCGGTTTCGGCGGTCCCGCATCGATCCAGGGAGGATGGACGAAACCGTGCGGGTTAGTCCAGGTCGTCGTGGCGGACCAACTGCCGCGCTGCCTCGATGACCGAGCCCGACAGCGACGGGTACACCGAGAGCGTCTGCGCCAGATCGCCCACCGTCAGCTTGTTCTGCACCGCCAGCGCGATCGGCAGGATCAGCTCGGATGCGGTTGGCGCGACCACGACGCCGCCGATGACCACGCCGGTGGCCGGGCGGCAGAAAATCTTGACGAAACCCCGGCGCAGCCCACTCATCTTGGCGCGCGGATTGGTCGCCAAGGGGAGCATCACGGTGCGCGCCGGGTACTCCCCGGCGTCGATCGCCTTCTGTGAGACGCCGACCGTCGCAATCTCGGGCCGGGTGAAGATCGCCGAGGCGACCGTCTTCAACTTGATCGGCGCCACCCCCTCGCCGAGCGCGTGGTACATCGCGATGCGGCCCTGCATCGCCGCCACCGAGGCCAGTGGGAACAACCCGGTGCAGTCTCCGGCCGCGTAGATTCCCGGCACCGAGGTCCGCGACACGCGGTCGACGGTGATGTAGCCGCCCTTGTCGGTGGCCACCTTCATCCGGTCCAGCCCGCACTTCCCGGTGTTCGGGATCGACCCGACCGTCATCAACACGTGCGACCCGCTCACCGTCTGGCCGTCGGCCAGCGTCACCGTCACCGTGTCGCCGTCGCGCTCGACCTTGTCCGCGCGCGCGTTCTTCACCAGCCGCACCCCGCGCTCGGCGAGTGCGTCCTCGAGGACCAGTGCGGCATCCTCGTCCTCCCCGGGCAGCACGCGGTCGCGGCTGGACACCAGGGTGACCCGCACGCCAAGCTCGGTGTAGGCGTGGACGAACTCCGCACCGGTCACCCCGGAGCCGACGACGACCAGGTGCGTCGGCAACTCGTCGAGGTCGTAGAGCTGGCGCCAGGTGAGGATGCGCTCCCCGTCGGGCTGTGCGTCGGGCAGGATCCGGGGTCGCGCCCCGGTCGCGATGAGCACGACATCGGCGTCGAGGATCTCCTCGCGGCCGTCGGCGGCCCGGGTCAACACCTTGTGCGCGGCGGCGCCCGGCACCGGGTCGACCAGCTCGCCGACTCCCGCGATCACGCGCACGCCCTCGCTGAGCAGCCGCGCCTTGATGTCGGCGGATTGGGCGAACGCGAGTTCCTTCACCCGGCGGTGGATCTTGGGCAGCCCGATGACGGCGTCGTCGAAATGCAAGTCGATCCCGAGGTCGACTGCCCGGCGCGCATCGGTGCGGATCCCGGTCGACGCGATGAACGTCTTCGACGGCACGCAGTCGTACAGGACGCAGGCGCCACCGATGCCGTCCGCATCGACGACGGTGATGTCCGATCCGTAGGCGGCAGCCGCGAGGGCGGCCTCATATCCCGCGGGTCCGCCCCCGATGATGACGATCTTGGTCACTGCGCGCTCCTGACTGCCCCGGGCGACGATTGGCTGATGCCCGGCGGCCACGCACCCATTCTGGCTCACACCGCGGCGCTTCGCGTTGCATCGCCACACCGCGCCGACTGGTGGCGCACCGCACCGGATGGCGGCGCTACTCTTATCTCGCTGCCCGCGCAGCACCGTTGTCACCCATCCCTGAGGAGACTCCCGTGGCGCTGTACGCCGCTTATGGCTCGAATATGGATCCCGAGCAGATGGCGATGCGCGCTCCCCATTCCCCCATGTCGGCGATCGGCTGGCTGGCCGGGTGGCGCCTGACCTTCGCCGGCGAGGACATCGGCTGGGAGGGCTCGCTCGCGACCGTCGTCGAGGACCGCGACAACCCCGATGCGCGCGTCTTCGTCGTGTTGTACGACGTCACCGACGAGGACGAGCACACCCTGGACCGCTGGGAGGGGTCCGAGCTGGGGGTGCACCGCAAGCTGCGGGCGCGCATCGAGACCACCGACGGAGCGGCACTGGCCTGGCTCTACGTCGTCGACGCCTACGAGGGCGGCCTGCCCTCGGCGCGATACCTCGGCGTCATGTCCGACGCCGCCGAGAAGGCCGCCGCACCCACCGATTACGTGCAAGCGCTGCGCCTGCACGAGTCGCGCAACGTCGGCCCCGGGCCGGGTCCGGGCGCCGACAGCGCCCTCTAGTCGGGCCGCTGGTTCAGAGCAGCGACGGCGGCGTCGGGACGGCCAGCGCAGCCAGCAGCGGTCCGCGCAAGCCCTTCTTGATGATCGCGGCGTTCGCACCCGCGGTCGCGGCGCGCTCCGCGGCCACTGCCCGGGCCCGGCCGAGCAGGTCGTCGGGTGCGGCCGCCTCCTCGACGATCCCGGCGGCCACCGAGTCGGCCGCCCCGTAGCGCCGCGAGACCAGCATGGCCTCGGTGGCCACGGAGTCCGTCAGCCGGGTGCGCACCAGCGCGGCCATGCCGGCGGTGAACGGCATGTTCAACGCCGCCTCGGGAAGAGACCAGAAGCCGCGGTCGGCGCGCTGGATCCGGTAGTCGGCGCACAGCGCCAACATCGCCCCCGCACCGAACGCGTGGCCGTTGATGGCGGCGACGGTCGCCACCGGCAGCGTCAGCACCTTGACGTACAGCGCGTGCACCGCGTCGAGGTAAGACGGCAGCGCGTCGGCGTTGGTGAAGACGTAGTCGGTGTCGAGACCGTTGCTGAAGAACTTCCCGGTGGCGGTGATGACCAAGCCCTTCTTCGCGGCCGACCCCGCCGCCGCGACCTCGTCGAGGGCCGCGTTCACCGCGTCGAGCCACCCCAGCGCGAACCTGTTCTCCGGGTTCGCCTCATCGAGCTCGACCCCCTCGGCGCCCAGGAACAGCTCGAAAACATCATCGGTCTCACGCAGGAATGGCATGACAGGCACTCTAGCGCTGCGCGGCACCGACCGCGTGCCCCGGCGGTGGCAAATCACTACGGTGGACCGCATGGATCCCATCGCCGACCCGAAGGCCGCCGCCGATGCCGCCGCCGCACTCATCGCGGCCGAAACCGACTGCCGCAACCACGACATCGCGATCGTGCTGGGATCGGGCTGGTCGAATGCGGTGAAGGCGTTCGACGCGCCGGTGGCCGAACTGCCGATGTCGCGGGTGCCCGGGTTCGCTCAGCCCGGCGCGGCCGGGCATGGCGGATCCATCGCCTCGGTCGCCGTGGGCGAGCTGCGCGTGCTGATCCTCACCGGCCGGGCCCACGCCTATGAGGGCCACGACTTGGCCCAAGTTGTACACCCGGTGCGCACCGCCGCGGCGACCGGCTGCCGGCGCCTGATCCTCACCAACGCGGCCGGGGCGGTGAACCGCTCCTATCGCGTCAACGGCCCCGTCCTGATCCGCGACCAGATCAACCTCACCGGGCGCTCGCCACTGGTCGGACCGCAGTTCGTCGACATGGTCGACGCGTACTCCCCGACGCTGCGGGCCACCGCGCAGCGCGCCCACGACGCGCTCGACGGTGGGCTCGGCGTCGTGGACTCGCTTCCCGAGGGCGTCTACGCCGGCCTGCCCGGCCCCCAGTACGAGACACCCGCGGAGATCGAGATGCTCGCACGGCTCGGCGCCGACCTGGTCGGCATGTCGACGGTGCACGAGACGATCGCGGCGCGGGCCGCCGGAATGGAAGTGTTGGGCATCTCGCTGGTGACCAACCTGGCCGCCGGGATCAATGACGGCCCGCTGAGCCACGACGAGGTGCTCGAGTCGGGCCGCAACGCAGCCGGGCAGATCGGCGCGCTGCTGTTCGGCATCGTCGCCTCGCTGGCCACCACCATCGGCCCCGACCACGATCGTGTCGTCTGACGGCCGGCCCGGGGCCGGTGACCTCCGCTTCGGCACGGCCGGTCTGCGCGGCCCGGTGCGCCCGGGCCCGGGCGGGATGAACGTCGAACTCGTCGCGCGGGCCACCTGGGCGGTCGGGGAATGGGTGCGCACCAACGGGTCCGCCGGTCCCGTCGTCGTCGGGCGCGATGCCCGGCACGGCTCGGCCGAGTTCTTCACCACCACCACCGAAGTCCTCGCCGGGGCCGGGCTCGACGTCGTCGCCCTGCCCGGGCACAGTCCGACCCCGCTGGTCGCCTTTGCCTGCCGCGACCTCGATGCGGCCGCAGCCGTCCAGATCACCGCCTCGCACAACCCGGCCGGCGACAACGGCTACAAGCTGTACGGCGGGACCGGCACCGACGTGCCGGGCGCGCAGATCGTCGGCCCCGACGCCGCGCAGATCGAAAGCCTCATGGGCCGCGCCCCGGCGGTGATCGCACGACGCTCCGCCCGGTCCGACACACGGGCGGCGGACAACCGCGACCGGTACCTGGCCCGGCTGGCCGCGCGCTTCGGACGGTGTGGCGCCCCGCTGCGCATCGCACTGACCCCGCTGCACGGCGTCGGCGGGCCGCTCGCGGTGGCGGCCCTGCGCCGAGCCGGCTTTGACGACCTGCACGTCGTGGACGAGCAATTCGCCCCCGACCCCGACTTCCCCACCGTCGCCTTCCCCAACCCCGAGGAGCGCGGCGCCACCGACGCGCTGCTGCACCTGGCCGCCCGCGTCGACGCCGACCTGGCGATCGCCCTGGATCCCGACGCCGACCGCTGCGCCCTGGCGGTACCCGATGCCGACGGCTGGCGGCTGCTCACCGGCGACGAGGTCGGCGGCGTGCTGTGCCACGAGCTGGCCGTCCCCGACGCGGTCGTGGCCAGCAGCATCGTGTCCGGCACCCTCGCCCACGACGTCGCCGTCGCGGCCGGCGCCCGGTCGGTGCGGACGCTGACCGGGTTCAAATGGCTGGTCCGTGCCGGAGAACCGCTGTGCTACGCCTATGAGGAGGCGATCGGGCACTGCGCCGACCCCGTCGCGGTGCGCGACAAGGACGGGATCAGCGCGGCCGTCCTCGCCGCGCAGGTCGCCGCCCGCCACCGGGCGGCCGGCTCGTCGCTCGGCGCGCTCCTCGACGATTTGGCCGTCCGCCACGGCATGCACACCACCGTCGGCCGTTCACTGCGGCTCACCGCACCGGGCGGGGCGGCAGAGGTGATGCGCACCCTGCGCGCCACGGCGCGGCCGACCCTGGCCGGGGTCGCCTGCCAATTGCACGACTATGCGACGCGCGACGACCGGTTGCGCACCGACGCCGTCGAATTCACCGGTGCGCACCGGGATGCCCGGATCCGCGCTCTGGTCCGCCCGTCGGGGACCGAACCCAAGGTCAAGGCCTACGTCGAGGTGGTGGTGCCGCTGCGATCAGCCGCGAAGGCCGCTGCGGCGCGCCGCGACGCGACGGACCTCGCGGAGCGGGTCGCCGCCGACTTACTGGCTTAGGCTCCCCCCATGACGCCGCAGCACGCCCCACAGTGGGGACCGCACCGGGAGTCGCCGTTCCACGGCGAACCGGTCCACGATCCCCACACCGAGCTTTGGCCACAATCTGCCGCCGCTGCGCCGCCTGCGGCGGCCGCCCAGCGGTCGCGCAGCCCATTTCCGCTGGTCGCGATGGCGGTCGTCGCGGGCGGGCTCCTCGTCGTCGGCGGTGCCCTCGGCGCCGTGCTCCTCGGGAAGGCCCGTGGTGGTGGCGCGACCGGCACACCGGTAGCGTCGGTGGCCGTCCAGGAGAGCACTCACACCTCGACCACCACGACCACGACCACGGTGACGGCGCCGGTCGAAACCACAGCGCCTCCCACGCCCCGGGACGCATCCTCGCCGATCGTGGGCACGGACAGTCAGGGATTCACCACCAACCCGGCACGGTGCAATGTCGACGACCCCGCGATGTTCATCGGCCGTACGCAACGCTCATCGGTCGTCATCTGCCGAGCCGAGGCGACCGGCGGCCTGTACTACGTCGGATATGCCGGGGGCCAGCGGTCACCAGACGTGAGTTGGCCCGACATCCACGGCTCGACCTACACCTTCCGCACCCGTGGCGCCACCTACGAGGTGGGTCCGGACGCCCTGAGAATCAGGCTGCCGGACCGCATCGTGACCGAGCCGTGGATTGCACAGTGGCGCGGCTGAGGGAACCGTCCGGCGCTCCCGTGCGTCCAATTCGACATGACGGTCACACTGCACACACCCACCGCCCATCAGTTCGCCGCCGGCCATCGCGACGCCGCTGAGAACACCGCCGCCTCCGCCGCGGCGTTACGTTCCGACCTCGGCCCGCTCCTACCCGCCTTCGGGGTGATCGGGGCCGAGTTCCTCGCCGCACTGGCCCGGTTCCTCGACGGTTCGGCCCGCCGCCTCGACGACCTTGCGGGGCACCACGAGGCGATCGCCGCGGGCGCGCGCACCGGCGTCGACGCCTACCAGCACACCGACGCGACGTCAGCCGCGCGCACCGGAGCGGTCCAATCATGAGCGGCGCCGAGGCCCTCATCGCACCGCTGCGCCTGCTGGTCTCCGCGCTCGGCACCGGTGTGGTGCCACCCGGCGGCCCCCTGGCCCACGTGCAGCAGGCGGGTGCGGCGTCCCGACGCAGCGCCGTCGATGCCCAGCGCGGCGCTCGCCCGCTGGCCGCGGGGTGGCGCGGGCGCGGCGGCGAGGCGGCAGCGGGCGCGGCCGGGGCGACGGCCCGGCGCCACCACCGGGCCGCGACGACGAACACCTCGGCGGCAACGGTCGTCGAGTCCGCCGCCGGACGGGTCGGGCGGGCCGTCGCGGACGTGCAGCGGCTGCTCGATTCCTTTGCGCGCGTGGCGAACTCGTTGGGGCCGGCGGTGTACAGCATCGAGGGCCTGATGAAGCTGTTGCCGGTGGCGATCGACCACCTCGCGCGCGGCGCCGCCATCGTCGCCACAGTGCGAAGCGAACTCGCCGCGGACGCGGCAAAGCTGATCGCCGAATCGAAACACCAAGCCCCCAAGCGTGTTCCGGCACCCGCCACTCACCCCCTTGACGCGGACGCGGCCGATAGCCCGCTCGCGATCACCCTGCCCAACGGGCGCGTCGTGCAAGCGCCCAACGCCCGCGCCGCCAAGGCCGTCCGGGCGGCGTTGAGCCAGCGCGGCGTGCCGTATGTGTGGGGCGGCACCACGCCGAAGGGCTTTGACTGCAGCGGGTTCACCCAATGGGCCTACCGGGAAGCCGGGCTGGAGATCCCGCGGCTGGCCCAGAACCAGGACGACGCCGGGTTCCCCGTCGACCGGGCCCAGGTGCAACCGGGTGACCTCGCGGTGTGGGACGGTCACGTCGCGATGATCATCGGCGACGGCTTGATGGTCGAGGCGGGCGATCCCGTCCAGGTCAACCCGATCCGCACCACCAACCTTGGACAGGGGTTCCAGGGCTTCTACCGGCCGCGCTGACCAGTCGGCCTCTGGGCACGGCTCCCGCCTCGCCGCTGATGCGGCTACCGCGCGCGGCGAGGTCAGGTGCTCTGACGGCTAGCAACGGCTAGGCCGACTCCGTCGCCTCGACTGCCGGGACGGACTCGTCCGGCGCAGGACGGCGGCGGAAGAGGCGCCGCCACCACGGTGGCGCCGGGGAGTCATCGACGCCGGCGAAGTCGTCGGCCCAGGCCGCCCCCTTGTACACCGAGCGGTACAGGTCGACGGTCGTGACGATGATGATCATCAGCACCGGGCCGAACACGATGCCGGCGAACCCGAACATCCCGAGCCCGGCGAATACCGCCAGCATCATCATCGCCGGCTGCAGGTGGGCGTTGCGCGGGACCAGCATCGGCCGCAAGACGTTGTCGATGTTCGTGATCACCACCAGGTGGAACAGGAACACGAACAGGCCGCCGGCGATGTTGCCGGTCAGCGCCATGCCGATGCCCAGCGGCATGGTGACGATGCCACTGCCGAGCGGGATGACCGAGAGCACCGTCAGGAAGATGACGAACATGAAAAAGCCCTGGTGGATGCCACCGATATAGATGGAGATCGCACCCGCCAACCCTTGGACGAAGGCGATGACGAACTGCCCGCGCACCGTGGCGGTGACCATCGCCCCGATCTTGGCCAGGTAGATCTCGGAGACCTCCGGGCCGAGCGGATTCAGGTCCTTGAACAGGTCGACGACCTTGGGCGCGTTGGTGAGCAGCGCCAGGAAGACGTAGAGGAACACGATCGCCATCGCCACCGTCGTCGCCAGACCGCCAGCCGAATCCCGGGCGAAGCCCAGCGCGAACTTCCCGGCGGCCTCGGCGACGTTCGAGACGAGGTCGCGCACCTTGTCCATCGTCACGGGCTCGATGTGGAAGAACGGCACTTTCGCGGTGAACCCGTTGATCGAATCGAGCAGCCGCTGGCCCGCCGCGTTGAGGTCGGCGGTCTGCAACCAGGTGCGAATACTGTTGACCATCTGCGCGATCTGGATGCCGGCGAGGGTGACGACACCGGTCACCGGGACCGCGACGACCCCGATGGCGCACACCAGCGTGAGTGCCGAGGCGAGGCCAGAACTCATCCTGGTCGCGAGTCGCCGGTAAATCGGCCCGAACAGGTAGGCCAGAACCGCCGCAAAGCCGATCAACACCAGATAGTGGCGCAGGAAGTACGCCCCGAGCAGTAGTGCGATAACCGTCATGATCCCGAGCGCTCGGCGCTCATTGGGGGTGAACTCCGCCAACACCCCCTCATGGTAAGCAGCCGCGGCGCCGCTGCCGGGCAAGACCGGCCTACCGCGACAACCCTTCCCGCGACGACGGCCCAGGTTCGTGCCGCCGGAACACCTTGGCTACGCTTGCCCCATGGCCGGAGACATCGTCCCCATCGAGCTGGGTTTGACCGACGGAAACGCATACACCTTGTGGGCCCCGCGCTGGCGCGAGGACGACGAGGAGTGGGAGGCATTCCTCGGGCTCGACGAGGACCTCTACGGATTCGACGACGTCGCCCACCTCGTCGGATACATTCGCACCACCGACGAGGAGCACGACCTCGTCGACCACCCGGCTTGGTCGACGGTCGTCGAACTGCAGGGCGACGAACTCGTCCCCGACAAGCGGCACACCTACGACCTCGTCGGGGTGCCGGAATTGGCCGCCGACGACCCGACGCCGCAGAACATCGCCGACCTTGAGGACGCGCTGGAGATCGTCAGCACCCTCGGTGAGGTCTGCGAACTCAACACGATCACCAAGTTCTTCAACGGCAACCCGATTCTGGGCGCCGTCACCGCGGGCACCCGCACCTTCGCCGGTCGCGACGGGCAGGACCAGTGGGTCCGCATCGCCCGCCTGATCGCCAAGCACTGGGACGACGTCATCGACGCCCTCGACGGAGTCTTGAAGACTCCCGACGTCGACGAGGCCGCGGTTGCGGCCGCCGAGGCCGAGTTGGCCGCTGCCGCATCCGCCGAGGACGAGGACGAGCCCGACGACGACCTCGACCTGGTCGAGGACGAGACCGGCGACGGCGCTGAGGGCGCGAAGTCTCTCGTCGACGAGGACGACGACGACCCGTCGGACACCGAGGCCGGTGAACTGCTCGACGGCGACATCGACGAGGAGGACTTCTGGGTCGGGGTCGGCATCGACCCGATCCAGATCACCACCTCCGATGGCGAGTACCTGTCGCTGCGCTGCTACATCGACGACGAGCCGGTCTTCCTCGGCAAACGCGGCTCGATCTTCGTCTTCCCGTCGGTCCGCGCGATCACCCGCTTCCTCGCCGAGGACGACGACCACGACCTGGCCCGGTTGTCCACGTTCGACGACGTGCGCGCCGCCGCTACCGACGGATCGCTGGAGTTCGAGGTGTACGAGGACAATGTTTACGTGCTCCTCGGCCTGGCCGAAGACATCGCCGACGGGCCCCGCCGCGTCGATGGCGAGCAGTTGGACCTGGCCGTCGAACTGCTCCTCGACGCCGGTGACTACGCCGATGATGAGGCCGTCGGCGAGGCGCTCAGCTCCACGACTCCGCTGGGCTGGTTCATCGACTACACGACAAACCCGGACCCCAAGCGCCTGGCACCGAGCCCGCCGTTCGACAACGAGTCCGAATCGTTCCGAGCGCTGGTGCACGAATTCGAGGACCGCCTCACCCGCAAGTCCTGAAGGACGGCACCAGTCGCGCGCGACCGGTTCACCGGTCGAGTTGCGGCTATCCGACGAACACCGCGTATCCCGGCTTGATGACGCCGTCGATGAGTTCCATCCGCTGGTCGAACGGGATGAACGCCGACTTCATCGCATTGACCGCGAAACGCTCGAAATCGGTCCAGCCGTAACCGAATTGCTCGGCGAGCAGTGCGCACTCGCGGCTCATCGTCGTATCCCCCATGAGCCGGTTGTCGGTGTTCACCGTCACTCGGAACCGCAGCCGGGCCAGGATGTTGAACGGGTGCGACGCCAGATCGGCCACCGCGCCGGTCTGCACATTCGACGAGGGGCACAATTCGAGCGGGATCCGCTTGTCGCGGACATAGTTCGCGACGTCGCCGAGCCTGGCACCGGCGAAGGACGCTCCCGCGGGATCCGAGCCGGGCGGCAGGGCGACGTCGTCGATGACGCGGACACCGTGCCCGAGCCGGTCGGCACCGCAGTAGCCGATGGCCTCGGTGATCGACGGCAAGCCGAAGGCCTCACCGGCGTGGATCGTGTACCGCATGCAGTGCGCGCGCAGGTAGTCGAAGGCGTCGAGGTGCCGCGTCGGCGGATTGCCCGCCTCCGCGCCGGCGATGTCGAAGCCCACCACCCCGTCCCGGCGGAAGCGCACCGCCAACTCGGCGATCTCGGTCGAGCGCGCCGCGTGGCGCATCGCGGTGACCAGGCAGCCGACGACGATGGCGTGCCCGGCGCCGGTCGCCTCGCGCATTCCGTCGGCGAACCCGGCGAGTACCGCCGTGACCACCTCGTCGAGGGACAACCCCTGCTCGAGGTGCAACTCCGGGGCGAACCGCACCTCGGCGTACACGACGCCGTCGGCGGCGAGGTCCTCGACGCACTCGCGGGCCACGCGCCGCAGGGCGGGCGCCGTCTGCATGACCGCGACGGTGTGCCCGAAGGTGCGCAGGTAGCTCACCAGCGAGCCCGCATTGGCATTGTCGACGAACCACCGGCCCAGTTGGTCGGCGTCATCGCTGGGGAGTTCGCCGTATCCCGATTCGCGCGCGAGATCGACGATCGTGGCCGGCCGCAGGCCACCGTCGAGGTGGTCGTGCAGCACCACCTTCGGAGCCAGGCGAAGGGTCTCCATCGTCACCGGCACGGCCGCCGGCTCGGCGGGGTCGATGGGCGTGACGGAGCCTGCTTGCGCGGTCATCTGTTGAGCCTGACACAAATCCGGGTGAGACATTCTCCACACCCGGGTTCACTGCGAATCATGGGCTGATCCGGTTGATCACCCGTGACCGTGCCATTTCCCGGCCTTTACCAGAGATTGCACAGGCAAGGCAAACCTTAGTTCCATCCCCTTTGGAAAGGAAACCTTTCGGGTCGTTTTCAACGACCCATCACCAGGGTTTAGAGTCAAGTCAATCGGGTCCCAGGAAAACCACGTTCGGAGGCCGAATTCCGCCATGAGCACACCCACGACGGCGCCCGCCCCGGTGCGCAAGCGATCCATCTATCGCGGCGATCCAGGCATGTGGGCCTGGGTCCTGCACCGCATCACCGGCGTGACGATCTTCTTCTTCCTGTTCGTGCACGTGCTCGACACCGCGGTGATCCGGATCAACGAGAACGACTACGACGCGGTCATCAACACCTACAAGACCCCGATCATCGGTCTGATGGAGATCGCGCTCGTCTTCTGCGTGCTCTTCCACGCCTTCAACGGCGTCCGGGTCATCCTGATCGACTTCTGGTCGAAGGGACCGCGCTACCAGCGCCAGATGCTCTGGATCGTCGTGGGCTTGTTCACCGTCGTCTTCGGCGCAGCCGCGATCCGCCTGCTGCAGCTGATCCTGACCCACGCATTCCACTAAGGGGTAGCCACCATGACCACCGCCGCTCCGCAGCCCGCGCAGACCCTGCTCACGACCCACGATCGCCCGCCGTCACTGGCGAACCCCCGTTCGCCGCGCGCCCGCCGGGGCGGCAACTTCGAGAAGTACGCCTGGATGTTCATGCGCTTCTCCGGAATCCTGCTGGTGTTCCTCGTGATCGGCCACATGGCGATCATGCTGACCTGGGACGACGGAGTTCACCGCATCAGCTCCGAGTTCGTCAAGCAGCGCTGGGCCAGCCCGGGCTGGCAGATCTGGGACCTGACGATGCTGTGGCTGGCCCAGCTGCACGGAGGCAACGGCGTCCGGACGGTCATCGGCGACTACACCCGCAAGGATTCGACCCGCTTCTGGCTGAACGTGCTGCTGGCCGTGTCGATGATCCTCACGCTCACCCTGGGCAGCTACGCCCTGCTGACCTTCAACGCCGGCTAGTCCGAAGTCCCCCCAACGCCCCGTCACAAGGAGACCCAACCAGATGCAGGAACACCGTTACGACGTGGTCATCGTCGGCGCTGGCGGCGCCGGGATGCGGGCGGCCATCGAGTCCGCGCCGCGTGCGCGCACCGCGGTCCTCACCAAGCTCTACCCGACGCGCAGCCACACCGGCGCAGCACAGGGCGGCATGTGTGCCGCCCTGGCCAACGTCGAGGAAGACAACTGGGAGTGGCACACCTTCGATACCGTCAAGGGCGGCGACTACCTCGCCGACCAGGATGCGGTGGAAATCATGGCCAAGGAGGCCATCGACGCCGTCATCGACTTGGAGAAGATGGGGCTGCCGTTCAACCGCACGCCCGAGGGCAAGATCGACCAGCGCCGCTTCGGCGGCCACACCCGCGACCACGGCAAGAGCCCGGTGCGCCGAGCCTGCTATGCCGCGGACCGCACCGGTCACATGATCCTGCAGACGCTCTACCAAAACTGCGTCAAGCACGACGTCGAGTTCTACAACGAGTTCTACGCCCTCGACATCGCCCTCACCGAGAACGCCGACGGCGAGAAGGTCGCCACCGGCGTCATCGCCTACGAGCTTGCGACCGGTGAAATCCACGTCTTCCACGCGAAGTCGATCGTGTTCGCCACCGGCGGCTCGGGCCGCATGTACAAGACCACGTCGAATGCGCACACCCTGACCGGTGACGGCATGGGCATCATCTTCCGCAAGGGCCTTCCGCTGGAGGACATGGAGTTCCACCAGTTCCACCCGACGGGGCTGGCGGGCCTGGGCATCCTGATCTCCGAGGCGGTCCGCGGCGAGGGCGGCATCCTGCGCAACGCCGACGGCGAGCGCTTCATGGAGCGCTACGCGCCGACCATCAAGGACCTCGCCCCCCGTGACATCGTCGCCCGCTCGATGGTCCTCGAGGTGCTCGAAGGCCGCGGGGCCGGGCCGAACAAGGACTACGTCTACATCGACGTGACCCACCTCGGCGAGGACGTCCTCAACGAGAAGCTGCCCGACATCACCGAGTTCGCCCGCACCTACCTCGGCGTCGACCCGGTCACCGAGTACGTCCCCGTCTACCCGACCTGCCATTACGTGATGGGTGGCATCCCGACCAACATCGACGGCCAGGTCCTCGCCAACAACGACGAGGTCGTGCACGGCCTGTACGCCGCCGGTGAGTGCGCGTGCGTGTCGGTGCACGGGGCCAACCGCCTGGGCACCAACTCGCTGCTCGACATCAACGTCTTCGGCCGCCGGGCCGGCATCGCCGCAGCGGCCTACGCCAACTCCCACGAGTTCGTCGATATGCCGGAGAACCCGACGGCGATGGTCGACGAGTGGCTTGAGGACGTCCTGTCCGAGCACGGCAACGAGCGGGTGGCCGACATCCGCACCGAGCTGCAGCAGACGATGGACAACAACGCCTCGGTGTTCCGCACCGAGGAAACCCTGACCCGGGCCCTGAGCGACGTGCGCGCCCTCAAGGAGCGCTACGACCACGTCCGCGTCCACGACAAGGGCAAGCGTTTCAACACCGACTTGCTCGAGGCGATCGAACTCGGCTTCCTGCTGGAAATGGCCGAGGTCACCGTCGTCGGCGCACTGAACCGCAAGGAGTCGCGCGGCGGCCACGCCCGCGAGGACTACCCGGACCGCGACGACGCCAACTACATGCAGCACACGATGGCGTACAAGAAGGGCCTGGGCCTGATCGCCGACATCGACCTGGACTACAAGCCCGTGGTCCAGACCCGTTACGAGCCGATGGAGCGCAAGTACTGATGACCGCAACCGTCGAGAACCCCACCTCCGCCGACGAGCCTCCACTCCCCCCGGTGCCCGTCGAGGCGCGGATGGTGAACCTGAAGATCTACCGGTTCAACCCCGAGAACCCCGACGCCGCCGGCTTCGAGACGTTCCGCGTCCCGGCGCTGCCGACCGACCGCCTGCTGAACCTGCTGCTGTATGTGAAGGGCTACCTCGACGGCACCCTCACGTTCCGTCGCAGCTGCGCGCACGGGGTGTGCGGCTCGGACGCCATGCGCATCAACGGCGTCAACCGCCTCGCCTGCAAGCTGCTGATGAAGGACCTCCTGCCCAAGGACCCCGGCAAGGACCTGACGATCACCGTGGAGCCGATCAAGGGCCTCCCGGTGGAGAAGGACCTCGTCGTCGACATGGAGCCCTTCTTCGACGCCTACCGCGCGGTGAAGCCGTTCCTCATCACCAGTGGCAACGAGCCCACCTCCGAACGCATCCAGTCGCAGAAGGATCGGGCGCGCTTCGACGACACCACCAAGTGCATCCTGTGCGCGTGCTGCACCACCAGCTGTCCGGTGTTCTGGACCGAGGGTTCCTACTACGGGCCGGCGGCAATCGTGAACGCGCACCGGTTCATCTTCGACAGCCGCGACGAGGCCGCCGTGGAGCGCCTCGACATCCTCAACGACGTCGACGGGGTGTGGCGCTGCCGCACCACGTTCAACTGCACCGATGCCTGCCCGCGCGGCATCCAGGTCACCCAGGCGATCCAGGAGGTCAAGCGCGCGCTGATGTTCTCGCGCTGAGCACCGGTTCCGATCGAACCCCGCGGACCCCGTCGATTCTCCTTCTCGACGGGGTCCGCCCATATCCGGACCAGCTCGAGCACCGGGCCAGCTCGAGCACCGGGCCGGGGAGCCGATCGGGTCCCGCGTGCGTCTAAGTAGGTATGACTGCTTTCCTCCTCAGGATCCTCGTGTTGTCCTGGTTGGTCGTCGCGACGACCGCCCTGCCGTCGAGCGCCCTCGCCCCGCCGGCCGTCGCCGGCCCCGGCCCCGGCCCCACCGCAACGGCCGTACCGGGTGACCGCATCGCGATCACCTTTGTCTCCGACCGCCGCGACAACGGGGCGTCGGACTGGTTCGACTCCCTCGGCCGGCCACGGCGCCAGGCCCAGACGATGCTGCCCGAACCAACCTCCGCCGCCTTGTGGTCCGCGACGCTGGTGTACACCGCGCAGGTGCCCGCACTCCGGCTCACCGCCGGCTTCACCACGACGGGATCCTTCGCCCGCTGCCTGATCGCCGTCAACGACGAGGTGCGCGCCGTGCGCACCACGATCGAGGACCGCGGCCGGGTGACCTGCGCGAGGTAGCCGGCCAGGTACGCGCAGGGGCTGATCGCCCGCACGATGGTGCGGTTGGCGACGTCGTTGCTGCAGCAGTTCGGTGTGCCCACCACCCGGGAGCAGCGGGCGCGGTTGGCGCGGATTGCGTATCCGAAGGTTGAGCTTGCGCGTCGGCAGTCGTATGTGTTGGCGGTGCGGAACATGGCCCACAGCGCGCCGGGTGTCGAACCGGTCGCGTTGCGCCCGTACACGCCGCAGGTGATCGAGAAGATCCTCGCCGACGTCACCGAGGCACCGCCCAGGTCGAGGGTGCGGGTGAGCGGTGGTGACACTGCTGTTTTGGATCAGGTGACTCGTCGTTCGAAGGTCACTGTCACCGGGCAGTTCGGTGCCAGGTTGGCGCGTCATGCTGATGCTGCGGGCCGTGAGGCTGTGGTTGACACTGCTGAGCGGGGCGGTGTCGGTGTTGGTTGGGCGCGGGTCCTGTCGGGTGCGGAGAATTGTGCGCGTTGCGTCATGCTGGCCTCGCGTGGGCCGGTGTACAAGTCGCGGGAATCCGCCGGTGGTGGTGGGCGCGGTTTTCATGATCACTGTGACTGTCGTGCTGTCCTCGTCCGCAATGGCCACGACTGGGAAGGCCGTGAGGCGTTCGAACTGTACGAGGACCTGTGGAGTGAGGCCACCAAGGGTTACAGCGGCCATGCTGCTGAACTTGCGTTGCGCCGCGAACTGGACCGTGCCGGGCGTGAGGGCTGGACCCATCAGGAACTCCTGAACCATTTGCGCGACGAGAACGGGTCGGCGCGGCCAGACGGCGACAAGGGGAACCGCGGCGCGAAGTCGACGGGCGCGGCGAAGTCGACCCAGTCGGACTCCGCGTTCGCTGCCAACCAGGTACGCGTCCTCGAGGCGTCACTGGCCAAGCTCGAAGCTGACGGTAAGGGCCACTCGGCGGCAGCAGAGTGGCAGCGCGCGCAGTTGGACAAGTTTCGGGCGCAGGCGGGCGACGACTTGCCCGCACCTCCCCAGGCGGCCGATGGCGGAGGCGGAGGCGGCGGCCCCGGTTCTCGGCCTCTGGGTGGCGGGGGAGACGATGACAGGGTGCGCTTGGACGACGAAACACACCAGTGGGCCACCGACCTATCGGACGAAGTTCGCACATCGGTCGCGCTATGGCAAGGCCGGGACCGCTTCTACGAGCGGGTGCAAGATGCGCTACTCGGCGAAACGGCCAGCGACGAGGCTGTGCAGGTTGCCGATCACCTCCTGCTCGCGACTAGCCATCCGCTTCAGGGGGAGTACACCACGTGGAGGGGTGTTCGCTCCTCCGCTGCGTCGTTCGGTGTTGCCGATAGCGACTTGGAGCGGATCGTGGGCGAGACCCGGCCGATGGACCGTTTCGTTTCGGTTAGCCTGCACCGGTCGCTCGCGCTTGATGAATTCACCCGCCCGGAATTGGCTGGTGGAGCCGTCCTGATAGAAGTCCGACTCAAGCCGGGCACACGCGTTGCTTGGCTCGCGCCGGTTGGCCTGTCTGACTATGTGTACCAGCAGGAGATACTGTTGCGACCGGGTACTACGCAGCGTATCGTCGCTGTTGATCGTTCGGGAACGATCCCTACCGTAATCATGGAGGTGACACCGTGAGCCGCTTCGTTGGCGACTATCCGTTTTTCGGCGGTGCGCACTGCAATCCTCCGCTGTCGTTGCAGATCCTCTTGAATCGGCTGGGTGTCGAGTTTGAGACCGATCACGCGCAGCGCGAAGCCGTCGCCGAGTGGCTGAAGACCAACGATCCAGCGCCGCGTTTAGCGCGAGAGCTTCGCCAGAAGCACATGGTCGCCGCGTAGCCTGCCAAAGCACCATCGAGAACCCCGTAACTGCTGGTTGCGGGGTTTTTCTATACCCACGGCAGGAGGTATCCCGTGAGTGTTGAGTTGGTGTTCATGGTGATCTCGATCGTGTGCATGCTGTTCGCGTTCGTTGGGATGCTGGTCGCGCGTCACGCCGAGCGTGAGGCGCACCGTCATGCCCGCAACGCGTGGAGTCTGGCCGAATCGACTAGGGGCCTAGTGGCACGGCTACAGCGTCGGGATGACCGTCCCAACTGACGTACAACTGGTTCGGCACCGGTGCCCCGAAACCACCGATCTTGAGCAGATCGACACCCTCGCCGGGTGCGATCGTCGCGTCGGTGGGGAACCGTCGGGTCACACAGCCCGGCTTCTCCACCCGCACATGCTCGGCAATGACGGTCCCGGTGTTCCGAAGAACCCACGTATTCGTCCCCGTGTGCTGCAGCTGAAACGACACGTTCCCGACCGCAGCCTCAGGCTGCACCCCTTCGGGTCGAGTGAAGGTGCGTTGAGCGAGACGGTTGGCGACTTCGGCAGCGTCGGCGCTACGGCGGTTCATTGTGACTTAGATCACACTTCAGAATAGTTACTTGATGCGCCTGGGCATCATGGACAGCGGCAATGCCAACACGTGGACCCGCGACGGCACCATGACCGCGTCGTACGCGTTGGCCCGGTCGATTCGGGCCGACTCGTTCTGGCTGGCAGACCATCTCAACAGCCTGGTGCCCCGGGCGATCTGGCAGCGCAAGTACTCGGCGGCGGTGACCCTGATGCCGCGTGTCGACGCGTGTTACGAACCCTGGACCGCGCTCGGCCACATCGCCGGTCGGCACCGGTTCGGGCGGATGGCCCTCGGTGTCGGCGTGACCGACAGCGGCCGCCGCAACCCGGCGGTCACCGCGCAGGCGGCGGTCTCCCTGCAGCACTTCAACAAGGGCGGGGCGATCCTCGGCATCGGCCCGGGCGAGCGCGAAGGAAACGAGCCCTACGGCGTCGACTGGTCGGCGCCGGTCGGCCGCTTCGAAGAGGCCGTCGCCACCATCCGCTTCCTCTGGGAGCACCACGGCGAGGTGGTCAGCCGCGAATCACCGCACTTCCCGCTGAAGAACGCCCTCTTCGACCTGCCGCCGTATCGCGGTGCGTGGCCGCAGATCTGGATCGCCGGCCACGGGCCGCGGATGCTGCGGATCACCGGGCGGTACGCCGACGCGTGGTTCCCCGCTTTCCCGCACTCGTCCGAGGACTACGCGACGATGCTCGCGACGGTTCGCGACGCGGCGGCGGCCGCCGGACGCGATCCGTCAGCCATTACCCCGGCCGCATGGTTCCTCCCGTTCATCGGCGCGACCCGGACGCAGGTCGACGACATACTCGACTCCCAGGTGGCCCGATCGGTGGCGCTGCTCGGCTCAGCACAGTGGTGGCGTCGACACGGCGCCGAACACCCGCTGGGCCCCGACTTCAGCGGTGCCCAGGACTTCCTCCCCCAGTTGATCGACGAGGAGACCGTGCTGGGCCTCACTCGACGCGTGCCCGAGTCGGTGTTGCGCAGCTTGGTTGCCGGAACTCCGTCGGAAGTGGTCGACCAGTTGGCCGCCTGGCGCGACAACGGACTGCAGCACTGCGTCCTCGCCCTGGGAGCCAGTCAGATCTGCAGCTCAACTGTGCCCGGCATGCTCACCGCCTTCCGGCCCTTCTTCCAGGCCGCGCGGGGCGTCCGACGGCTCTGACACCGACACCCTTGTTAGGGTTGCCCGGTGATCGCATCGGGGACCCGCACTCTGCCCTACGCCGGCCTGGTGCGCGCGTCGGCACTGCTCACGGCCGGTGCCATCGTTGTGGGAACGACGCTACTCGGGGCCGCGACCGCCAGTGCGACCCCGCCCGGGCCAGGACGTGCCGCCGGGGTCGCGCCGACGACGCCGTCGACCGATCATTGCCCGCACCACTCGTCTCCCCCACCCGCCGTCGACACCTCCGAGGTCCCCAAGCCCGGCGATCCGACGCCCAAAGCGCTGCCGGTGCAGCTTCCTCCGGTCGGCGGTCCACGGCTGGGCGGCTGCGGCGTCGTCGTTGCCGCGGGGATGGGCAAGCCGCCGGCCAAACTGACCTCGGCGGCCTGGCTCGTCGCCGATCTGGGCAGTGGCGACGTGCTCGCGGCGAAGGATCCGCACGGGCGCTACCGGCCCGCCTCGACGATCAAGGTGCTGCTCGCTCTCGTCGCCCTCGACGAGCTGAACCTCGAATCCCCGGTCGTCGTGCACAAGCAGGAGTATGAGACGGAGGGCGACTCCTGCGGCACCGGGCCGCGCGGCCGCTACACCAACCGGGACATGCTGACCGGCCTGCTCATGGCGTCGGGCAACGACTGCGCCATGGTGATCGCACGCGAGATCGGCGGCGTGGACGCGGCGTTGAGCAAGATGAACGACCGCGCCAAGGCGCTGGGCGCACTCGATACGCGCGCAGCCTCACCGTCGGGCCTCGACGCGCCCGGAATGTCGACGTCGGCCTACGACCTCGCCGTGATCTTCCGCGCGGCCATGCGCATCCCCGCCTTCCGCGAGATCATCGGCAAGCGCCGGTACCGATTCCCCGGCTACCCGCCCCGACCAGAAGTCCCCGGCGACCCCGACCACCCTGCCTACGACATGTTCACCAGCAACAACCTGCTGCTCGAGGGCTACCCCGGCATGCTCGGCGGCAAGACCGGCTACACCGACGACGCGCAGAAGACCTATGTCGGTGCGGCCCGGGTCGGATCCCGCGAGGTGCTGATCGTCCAACTCTACGGGCTCTCCACGGAGACCTCGTCGTACTGGACCCAGGCCAAGGACCTCTTCGCCTGGGGCGGGCGAGCCCCGGCCGACGCGTCGATCGGGACGCTGAACGCCACCGCGGCGGCGCAGGGACGCACGACGGCGCCGACGTCGTCAGCCACCGCGCCACGCGTCCCGATCGCGGCTCCGGCGCCGGCCTCAGCGGTGTCGGACTCCCCCGGAATCCTCGACAACAGCCTCGTGCTGGGTTTGATCGCCGCCATCATCGTCGGCGGACTCGGATTCCTCGGGATCCGGACCCTGGCCAAGCGCTGACGGCTCGTCGAGGAGATACCCGGCATTGCGCGGATCGGTGGCACACCACGCGGTCGCGTAGAACATGATCCGCGCAACGAGGTTGATGACGACCATGACGGTAATGATCGAGCCGAATGCGACCCCGGCGGGGCCTCGGCCGGTGGCCTCGATGACCTGCCCGGCCGCCGCCTTGAGGATTTCCATTGCGACGGCCGCGACGAGGCCCGCCTTCGCCGCATTGCGCATCGGCAGGTTCACCAGCGGCACTTTCGCCAGCACGAGGGTCAACAACGGCCAGAGGATGAGAATGGAGACCAACGGTGCGAGGACTGCCACGGCGACGACCGCCGCATGCCAATAGTCGAGGTTGAGCCACACCAGGATCCGGTCGGCGAGGCCACCCGAGTTGATGACGCTCAGCACCAGCGACAGGGTGAAGCCCACGCCGATCACGACGAACAACCCGACGTCGTAGACCTTGCCCAGGATGGCGTTGCGGCTCACCCGCCCGCCCCAGATAGCGGTCATCGCCTCCCGCAACCCCGACATCCAGTTGACGCCGGTGATCGCCGCACCGGCGAGGCCGATGATGCCGACGGTGGTCCGGGAGCGCACCGCGGAGTCCATCAGGTTGGCGATCGTCTTGCCGAAGTCGCCGGGGATGGAGTCGACGATGGCCCGGCGGAACTCATCGAGGAGGTCGGCGTGGGCGGTCAGGATGAAACCTGCGGTCGCGAAGCCCACCATCAGCATCGGCACCATCGCCATCACCGTGCGAAAGCTCATCGCTGCGGCGAAAGCACTGCCGTAGTACTCGTCGTGGCGTTGCACCGCGGCCACGATCCGGTCGACGAGCGGGAATCGCCGCAGGATCGAGCGCCAGGCACCGGTGCCCCACGTGATCCCTCGGTCGACGGCGCCGGAGGCAGTGCTCCAGGCCGTGGCGAGGGGCGGCGGCAGTGACGGCATCGTGCGCTAAAACCTACCGCGACGCGGGTGCGAGGAACCCGATTTTGTCGTACACGTCGCGCAACGTCGGCTCGGCGACCGCGCGGGCCTTCGCCGCCCCAACGGCGAGGATGGCGTCGAGGTGACCCGGGTCGGCGAGCAGTTCGTCGACCTTCCCGCGCAGCGGTGTGACGAACTCGGTCAGTGCCTGCGCGGTGTCGACCTTGAGGTGGCCGTACTGCTTGCCCTCATAGGCGGCGACGAGGTCGTCGGTAGAACGCCCGGTCAGCGCCGCCTGGATGGTCAGCAGATTGGCGACGCCCGGCTTGTCCGCCCGGTCGAAGGCGATGACCGAATCGCTGTCGGTGACCGCCGAGCGGATCTTCTTCGCCGACCGCTTCGGATCGTCGAGCAGGTTGATCAGGCCGGCGTCGGAATCGGCGGACTTGCTCATTTTCGCCGTCGGATTCTGCAGGTCGTAGATCTTGGCGAACTCGGTGACGATATGCGGCTGCGGGACGGTGAACGTCTCACCGAACCGCGAGTTGAAGCGGTGCGCCAGGTCGCGGGTCAACTCGAGGTGCTGGCGCTGGTCCTCCCCCACCGGCACCGAGTCGACCTGGAAGGCGAGGATGTCCGCCGCCATGAGGATCGGATAGGTGAACAGCCCGACGCCCGCCGCCTCGGCACCCTGGCGGGCGGACTTGTCCTTGAACTGCGTCATCCGGCTGGCTTCGCCGAAGCCGGTGATGCACGACAGCACCCAGGTCAACTGGGCGACCTCGGGAATGTGCGACTGCACGTAGATCGTCGAGCGGGCCGGGTCGACGCCGAGTGCGATGAGTTGCGCGACACTGCGACGAGTCCGCTCGCGCAGCCTCTCCGGGTCGCTCGGCACCGTGATCGCGTGCATGTCGGGAATGAAGTAGAAGGCCTCGTCGAACTCGTCCTGCAACTGGACCCACTGCTTGATGGCGCCGAGGTAGTTGCCGAGGTGGAAGGAGTCGCTGGTCGGCTGGATACCCGACAGGACCCGCACATGGCGGGTTGCCGCACGCTCGTCACTCATGGGTTCCAGTCTTTCAGACGGCTGCGAGCGCTCCGCCACCCGCTCCGCCCGCACGAATCGTCATTTCCCGACGCGGTTTCGTCGGGAAATGACGATTCGTGCGGGCGGAAGGGGAATCCCCTTCCGCGGACCTACTCGAACACCGTGGTGACCGCACTGTGGTCCGACCACCGCAGACCGTAGGCGGCCGGGCGGTGCACGTAGGACTTCGCTGCTCGCCCAGCCAGATCCGGAGTCGCGAGGTGATAGTCGATCCGCCACCCGGCATCGTTGTCGAAGGACTTCCCCCGCCACGACCACCACGTGTACGGGCCGGGCACATCGCCGGTCAGTGTGCGCGTGACGTCGACCCAGCCGTGGTCGAGCAATCCCGCCACCCATTCCCGCTCGTGTGGGAGGAAGCCGGGGCTGCGCCTATTGGTCTTGAAAGCCTTGAGGTCGTTCTCCGCGGGTGCGATGTTCCAGTCGCCGCCGACGATCGCGTGCCGGCCGGTCGCGACGACGCTGCGCAGGTGGGCGCCGAACTCGGTGAGGAACCGCTTCTTCTCGGCGAACTTGCGCTCGTCGGTCTCGGTCGCAGTGGAGGTGTGCGCCGGATCCACCGCCCCCTTGGGCAGGTACAGGCTCGCGACGGCAACCTCGCCGGCCGGGGTCGGGAGGTCGACTTCGAGGTAGCGGCCGAGCGAGTCGAACTCTTCGCTGCCGAACCCGACGCGCACCGCCGTCGGAGCGCCGCGGGTCAGGACCCCGACGCCGGCGTGGCCTTTCACCGTCGACTCCGACATGGCGAGGTGCCAGCCGTCGTCGAGTGCGGGGGCCAACGCCTCCCGCGCCTGCCCCTCGGTTGCCCGGATCTCTTGCAGCGCAACAGCATCGGAATCCAGATCGGCCAGCCACGGCAGAAGCCCGAGGTTCTCCGACGACCGCTCCTTGACCGCTGCGCGAATGCCGTTGACGTTGACCGTCGTCACCGAGATGCTCATGCGGCCACCGTAGACGACGGCGGACCGGTCACTTGTGGATGATGTCGTCGCGCATGCTGCTGATGACGGCGGCGACGGTGGCGTCGGGCTGCTTCATGCACAGGATGCCGACGAGGGTCGCCACCAGGAACGGGTTCTTCGTGACCCCGTTGGCGACCACCACCGCCTTCTGCACCTCATCGGGCAGTCCCTGATACTTCGCGCACGTCATCGTCGTCGCGTCAGCGGGCGGCGGGACATCCGCGGTCGTCGTGGCGGGCGTTGCAGTCGACGTGCCGGTCTCCGCGGAGTACGAGTCCGTCGGGAGCGCCGTCACAGCCGGATCGGCCTGCGGCGTGCCGACGACGGTGCAGCCGCCGAGCAGGAGTGCCGCAGCCGCCGCAGTCGCGGCTGCGACTACCCGCTTGGTCATTACTTGAGGGCCTTGGCCAGGTTCTCGTCGAGGGTCGCGAGGAACTCCTCGGTGGTCTGGTAGGCCTGGTCGCTGCCGACGAGGAGGGCCAAGTCCTTGGTCATCTTGCCGGACTCGACAGTCTTGATGACGACGTCCTCGAGGGTCTCGGCGAACTCGCGCACCTCGGGGGTGTTGTCGAGCTTGCCGCGGTGGTCGAGGCCGCGCGTCCAGGCGAAGATCGACGCGATCGGGTTGGTCGAGGTCGGCTTGCCCTGTTGGTGCTGGCGGTAGTGGCGGGTCACCGTGCCGTGGGCGGCCTCGGCCTCACACGTCTGACCGTCCGGCGTGAGCAGCACCGACGTCATCAGACCCAGGGAGCCGTACCCCTGCGCGACGGTGTCGGACTGCACGTCGCCGTCGTAGTTCTTGCACGCCCAGACGTAGCCGCCCTCCCACTTGAGGCAGGAGGCCACCATGTCGTCGATCAGCCGGTGCTCGTAGTGCAGGCCCGCGGCATCGAACTCGGTCTTGAACTCGCGGTCGAAGACGTCCTGGAAGATGTCCTTGAATGCGCCGTCATAGGCCTTGAGGATCGTGTTCTTCGTCGACAGGTAGACCGGGTAGTTGCGCTGCAGGCCGTAGTTGAAGGATGCCCGCGCAAAGTCCTCGATGGACTTGTTGAAGTTGTACATGCCCATCACGACGCCGCCCTCGGCGGGGATCTTGACGATCTCGTGCTCAATCGGCTCGGAGCCGTCGTCGGGCGTGTAGGTGATGGTGACGGTGCCGCCGGCGGGCACCTTGAAGTCGGTGGCGCGGTACTGGTCGCCGAAGGCGTGGCGGCCGACGACGACCGGCTTCGTCCAGCCGGGCACCAGGCGAGGGACGTTCGAGATGAGGATGGGAGCGCGGAAGATGGTGCCGCCGAGGATGTTTCGGATCGTGCCGTTGGGCGAGCGCCACATCTTCTTGAGGCCGAACTCCTCGACGCGGGCCTCGTCGGGGGTGATGGTCGCGCACTTCACGCCGACGCCGTGGCGCTGAATGGCGTGGGCCGCGTCGATGGTCACCTGGTCGTCGGTGTCGTCGCGGTGCTCGATGCCGAGGTCGTAATAGTCGAGGTCGACGTCGAGATACGGGTGGATCAGCTTCTCTTTGATGAACTGCCAGATGATTCGCGTCATCTCGTCGCCGTCGAGTTCGACGACCGTTCCCTCGACCTTGATCTTGCCCATTACTCTCGTGCCCTCCTCGGCATCGGATGCGCAGGTTGTGGCTGCGACGGCGTCTGGCTGCAGGTCAGGGCGTGGGTTTCACGACGACCTGCGTTGGGTCAAACCTAGTACGCGCACGTGGTCCCCCGCGCGCGGGCGCAAATATCGCAAATATGACGCACGTACTGTTTGCTGATCTTACCCGGCGCCATTGTTGCGCCCGTCACCCCCTCCCACTCGGGCGGGCCGCCACGATACGGGCCGATGAGGTCTGCGTTTCAGGCAGATGACCGACTTCGCACCGCCCCGACCTGGGGCGACGTGAGAACTTCGGCACCGGCACGATGTCCTGACCGGCAGTCCCACTGCCCCGCACCATCAGGAGAAGACGATGACCGACGAACCCGGGCGGATGACCCTGCGCTTCCTCGCCGCACCGACCGACACCGCATCCCTGGGCGGCGCCGTACGCGGCGGGCGGCTGCTGAACTGGATCGACAAGGCCGCCTACGCCTGCGCGGCGGCCTGGTCGGGCGGCTACTGCGTCACCGCCTACGTCGGCAACGTGCGGTTCTCCCGCCACGTCGTCGCCGGCGACCTCGTCGAGGTGAGCGCCCGAATCGTCTACACGGGCTCGTCGAGCATGCACCTGATGTGCACCGTGTCCTCAGCCGATCCGTGCACCGGAGAGTTCCGCGAGGTCAGCGACTGCCTCGTCGTGTTCATCGCACTCGACGAGAACCGGCGGCCCCGGCCGATCACCCAGTGGCGGCCCGAATCGCTGCGCGAAATCGCCGACGCCGAGGCCGCGATCGCCCGGATCGGGCTGCGCAAACGGATCGAGGCCGAGATCGGCTCGGCGGTGCTCAGCGCCAACGGCACCGCGCCGCGGGCGACGATGCGCTTCCTCGCCGCCCCCACCGACGTCAACTGGGGCGGCAACGCCCACGGCGGCCGGATCATGGAGTGGATGGACGAGGCCGCCTACCTGTGCGCCGCCCAATGGGCCGGCGCCGACTGCGTCTCTGCGTACGTCGGCGGGGTGCGCTTCTACGCCCCGGTGCACATCGGGGACGTGGTGCGCACCCGCTCGCGACTGCTCTACACCGGGCGCCAGACCATGCACATCGCCGTGCAGATGAGTGCGGCCGACCCGCGTACCGGCGAGTTCCGCGACACCGGACACGCGCTGGCGATCGTCGCCGCCATCGACGCCGACGGAGATGCGACACAGGTCCGCCCGTGGCTACCGGTGACCGGGGAGGACGTCGCGCTCGACGCGCATGCCCGAGAACTCATCCGGCTGCGCGGCGAGGTTCCCCGCGCGCCGCTCCACGTGCACTGATTCGATACCCGTGCCCCACGGGGTTCGACACCCGTGCCCCACGGGGTTACTGCCCCGTCCCACCGGCCCCGAAGGTCGACGACTGCGCCCCGCTGCCGGACGCACCGCCGCTGTTCGCCGGGCCCCCGCCTTGCTGTCCCCCGCCCTGCTGTCCCCCGCCCTGCTGACTCCCCTCGGAGTGGCTCCCGCCACCGTTTTGCTGCGGTGCCGGGCCATGCTGCCACGACTGCTGTTGGGGTTGTTGTTGCTGGGGCTGCTGCCACGACTGCTGCTGGGGTTGTTGCTGCTGGGGCTGCTGCCACGACTGCTGCTGGGGTTGTTGCTGCTGGGGCTGCTGCCACGACTGCTGCTGAGGCTGCTGTTGCTGCGTCTGTGTCTGCTGCTGAGGCTGCTGTTGCTGCGTCTGTGTCTGCTGCTGAGGCTGCTGTTGCTGCGTCTGTGTCTGCTGCTGAGGCTGCTGCTGCGCCTGCGTCTGCTGCTGGTGGTGCGGGCCCGCATCCTTCTGGCCCACATCCTTCTGGCCCGCCTGCCGCGACGCCTGAGCGCCGGTCCAAGCCTCGGCACCGCCGTGCGACGACTCCTCGGAGGAGCCCCTCTGAGCGGTGCGCCAAAGGGAGGTCCCCTCGGCGGCCTTCACACTGGAGATGAAGGCTGCCTTGGACTGCGTGGAGATGCCGGCGCTCGGACCAGCCTGCCCGGCGACCAGCGGATTCGCGCTCGTCCCGGTTGGCCCCACCCCGTCCGCCCAGTGCGGAGGGAGGCTCCAGTCCTTCGACTGGTCGGGGATCAATCCCCATTTCAGGGTCCCCTCACCGAAGATCTTGCCGATGCCGAGCCCCTCGCCGAGCTGATTGCCCCGATACACGGCGTCGTTGACCGGGATGAGCAGGATGCTCACCACACTCAGCCCGATCGCCGTGGCCGCTCCCCGGAGCATCGAGCCGTTGCCGCCGGAGACGACCTGGACGACACCGTTGGCCAGATTGCCGAAAGCCAGGGCATCGGGAAGGTAGCCGCCCGCGTGGTCGGTCAAGTACGGAAGCTTCGGCAACGCTTTGAAGACCAAGTCCACCATTGGTTGCAGGTCGTTGAGGTTGGCATGCGGAGCGATGCCGTCGATGTTGAGGACCTTGTTGGTCTCACCGAAAAAGTCCGGGATGTCGTGAATGCCCAACTGGTCGCCGAACTGACTGATCAACCGTCCGATCGAGGACCCCTGCGGCTTCGTGCACACGGTGCCGCCACCGTTCTTCGCGGTCACGCAGTTGTCCGGATCGGTCCAGCTCGTGGGATTCTCCCAGTACCACTTGTTCTGAGCCTTGTCGAAACCCCAGGCACCCAACAGTGGGTAGTCACCGTGTTTGACGAAGTAGCCGACTAGGCCGTCAATCGCCCCCAACGGATCATGGAGGGGATCGGGCAGGTCACAGATCGGGTCGCCCTGGCTGCATACCGAGACGACGTTGCCCGCCAACACTCCGAAGCCTCCGCGCGAACCACTCATCGTCAGGCCGGGCAGCACACCCAGGAAGTTCCGCTCGATCCCGCGACCCGACTCGGGTCCCTCCTGCCGAGGGTCGGCATAGAGGAGGCCGCTGACCCCCTGCGCACTGGGTGCGCCCTGCTTCCCCTGCCCGATGTCCGCGAGCACATCACCGGCCACCCGGGCGCCCTGGGAGTAGCCGACGACCTGAACCTTGCCGGTGTCCCCCTTGGTGCTGTCCAGCCCGCAGGCGCTTTGATAGTCCGAAATCGCCTTGCTGGTGGCAGCCTTGCCCAGCTGCACGTCCTTGTCGAAGCCCACCGACCCCATCGGCCACAGCGTCGTCGGGTAGCCGACGACGATGACATCCTTGCCGTCCTGCTTCGCCGTCTCGATGATTCCCTTCATCGAGCCCTCACCGGTCGGATCATTGGTCCCCGGCACGACGACCACCGCCCCCTTTTCGGAGCACGCAGCGCGCGCCCCACCCGGCGGGCTGAGGAGCGCGGCCGCGAGGGCGACGCCTGCAGCGATGGCCGCGACGGCCGTCACCCGTCTGGCCACCGTCCATCGCGCGCGGGTCTTCGAACCGGTCGACTGCTGGTCAACGGTCACCTGGGCTGCCATCTCACTCCTCCTGTGTGAGTCAAACGCGTTGCGGTCTTCCACCCCCGAGCGCATGAAGACACGCGCGTTTAGACAGGCAGGCTTGGTCAGTCTAAGCCGATGTGACCCGAATTACACAAGTCCCTACTGACGAGTCAGTTCGCCGGTTGCGCCCAGCCCGAATCCAGACCCCTCAAAGCCCCGGATGCCCGTGTTATATCCTTGGAGACAGGTCCAGAGCATCAGCGCCAAGCCCCGGCTCGCTGATCGGCAACCCTCCAACCGCGGTGGGGTGCTCCGGGTGATGACCTGGTCGTGCGGAAAGCCCGCACGGCAAGCGCGGGTCCGATGGTCGGACCCAATCGGGATACCCCGAACCGACCCAGAAGGCGAAACCACAACCATGTCGCAAACTCCTGCCGATCCGGCCAACTGGAGCTTCGAAACCAAGCAGATCCACGCGGGCCAGGCCGCCGACAAGGCCACCAATGCCCGGGCTCTGCCGATCTACCAGACGACGTCCTACGTCTTCAACGACACCAAGCACGCCGCCGACCTGTTCGCACTCGCCCAGCCGGGAAACATCTACACCCGCATCATGAATCCGACGCAGGACGCCGTCGAGCAGCGCCTCGCCGCGCTCGAAGGCGGCGTCGCCGCGCTGCTGGTCGCGTCGGGCCAGGCCGCGGAGACCTATGCGATCCAGAACATCGTCGAGGCCGGCGGGCACCTGGTGTCCAGCCCGCGCCTCTACGGCGGCACCTACAACCTGTTCCACCACACCCTGCCGAAGTTCGGCATCGAGGTCACCTTCGTCGAGAACCCCGACGATCCGGCCTCGTGGCAGGCCGCGGTCCAACCGAACACCCGCGCCTTCTTCGCCGAGACGATCTCCAACCCGAAGATCGAGGTGCTCGACATCCCGGCCGTCGCCGAGGTCGCCCATCGCAACGGCGTGCCGCTGATCGTCGACAACACGGTGGCGACGCCGTACCTGCTCAACCCGCTGAGCCACGGCGCCGACATCGTCGTGCACTCCACCACCAAGTGGATCGGCGGTCACGGCACCTCCATCGGCGGCGTCATCATCGACGGCGGCACCTTCGACTGGCGCGTCCAGCGCGACGGCGAAGACCTGTTCCCCGGCTTCACCCAGCCCGACCCGAGCTACGGCGGCGTCGTCTACGCCGACCTGGGCGCGCCCGCGTACGCGCTCAAGGCGCGGGTGCAACTGCTGCGCGACACCGGTGCGGCCATCTCGCCGTTCAACGCCTTCCTCATCGCCCAGGGCATCGAAACCCTGAGCCTGCGGGTCGAGCGCCACGTGGCCAACACCGAGAAGGTCGCCGACTTCCTGACCGACCACGCCCAGGTGGAGGGGATCTACTACGCCGGCGTGGAGTCTTCGCCGTACCACGCTCTCGCCCAGAAGCTGCTCCCCAAGGGGGTCGGTTCGGTGATCAGCTTCGAACTGGCCGGGGGCGTCGAGGCGGGCAAGAAGTTCGTCGATGCCCTGACCCTGCACAGCCACGTCGCCAACATCGGCGATGTGCGCTCGCTGGTCATCCACCCGGCCTCGACGACGCACGCCCAGCTGTCCGCGGAGGAACAGCTGTCGGCCGGCGTCACCCCGGGCCTGATCCGCCTGTCGGTGGGCATCGAGGGCATCGACGACATCCTGGCCGACCTCGCCCAGGGCTTCGCGGCGGCAGAGGGCTAGGAGAACCGACGATCAACGAGGCCAAGGTGACCATCCTGCACAGCCGCCGACCCGGCACGGACGCGACGTCCGTGCCGGCGTCGGCCGTTGTGCCGGACTGGGTGCAGACCCCCGACGGGTCGCTGCACCAGGTGCAGATCGGGTCCGTCGGACTCGACAGCGGGGCGACACTGCCCGACGTCACCATGGCGTTCTCCCGCTGGGGCCGGCCGAACGCCGCGCGCGACAACATCGTGCTCGTCCTGCACGCCTTGACCGCCGACACCCACGTCACCGGTCCGGCCGACGCCGACCACGCGGCGCCGGGCTGGTGGGACGGGCTCATCGGGTCGGGTGCGGCGGTCGACACCGACGAGTGGTGCGTCATCGCGGCCAATGTGGTCGGCGGCTGCAACGGGTCCACCGGACCGTCCTCCGCCGCGCCGGACGGACGGCCCTGGGGGTCGCGCTTCCCGCATCTCACCGTTCTCGACCAGGTGCGCGCCGAAGCTGCGCTGCTCGACGCACTCGGCGTCACCTCGGTGGCGGCCGCCGTCGGCGGCTCGATGGGCGGCGCCCGGGCCCTCGAATGGGCGATCACCTACCCCGAACGCACCCGCGCGGCCCTGGTCCTCGCCGTGGGCGCCCGCGCCACCGCCGACCAGATCGGCACCCAGACCACCCAGATCGCGGCCATCAAGGCCGATCCGGCCTGGCAGGGCGGCGATTACCACGGCACGGGCTCCAGCCCGACCACCGGGATGGGCGTCGCCCGGCGGATCGCTCACCTGACCTACCGCCACGAACTCGAGCTCGACAACCGTTTCGCGGCATCGGCGCAAGGACAGGAAGTCCCGCTCGACGGCGGCCGCTACGCCGTGCAGAGCTATCTCGACCACCAAGCCGACAAGATCGTCGCCCGCTTCGACCCGGCCTCCTATGTGGTGCTGACCGAGGTGCTCAACAACCACGACGTCGGCCGCAATCGCGGCGGGGTCCGAGCGGCGCTGAACGCATGCCGCACCCCGGTCATCGTCGGCGGCATCTCCACCGACCGCCTCTACCCACTGCGACTGCAGGAGGAGTTGGCGAACGAACTCGGCAACTGCATCGGCGGGCTACGGGTGGTGGAGTCGGTCTTCGGCCACGACGCCTTCCTCATCGAGTTCGACGCCATCGCCGAACTGCTGCGCCAGACGGTCGCCGTGGCACGCCAACCGCGCTAGCGCTACCGCGTTCCCAGCGGATCGATCGTCGTCGCCATCCACAGCACCACCGTCGCGAGGGCGGTCAGAGCCGCCACGTCGAAGACCCGGCCGCGCACCTGCAACAGTCCCGCACGACTCGTCGGGAGCAGCGCGCGCAGCACCGCCCCGAGCGCCAATGCCCCGCCGAAGACGAAGGCGCCCCGGCGCCAGCGGTCGACCAACACCAGGACCCCGGCCAGGAGCACGACGCCCAGCACCACGAAGTAGGGGATCTGCATGACGTACCAGCGTCGGACCCGGGCCCGGCGCAGCGTTTTGGCGCGCTCGGCATTTGTGGGCCGTTCGTCGACCTCCGACGGCGCGCCCGGCACGCGTGGTTCCAGGTGCCGAGTCACGTTGTGGATCGGCACCCCGCCGTCGGATTCGGTCATCTCAGGCCCCCCGTGCGGCCAACTGGGCCTCGGCGCGCTCGACGATGTTGACGAGGAGGAACGCCCGGGTCAGCGGACCCACACCGCCAGGGTTGGGCGACACGGCCCCGGCCACCCCCCACACGTCGGGGTGGACGTCGCCGATGAGCTTGCCGTCCTCGCCCCGGCTGACCCCGACGTCGATGACCGTCGCCCCCGGGGCCACCATGTCCGGCGTGATGAGGTGCCCGACCCCGGCGGCGGCGACGATGATGTCGGCGCGCCGGGTCTCGGCGGCGAGGTCGCGGGTGCCGGTGTGGCAGAGCGTGACCGTGGCGTTCTCGCTGCGGCGGGTCAGCAGCAGTCCGATGGGCCGGCCGATCGTCACGCCGCGACCGATGACGGTGACGCGGGCTCCGTCGATCGGGATGTCGTAGCGGCGCAGCAGGTGGATCACCCCGCGCGGGGTGCACGGCAGCGCCGCCGGGGCGCCCAGCACCAGGCGGCCCAGGTTGACCGGGTGCAAGCCGTCGGCGTCCTTGTCCGGGTCGATGCGCTCGAGCGCCGCGTACTCGTCGAGGTGGCCCGGCAGCGGGAGTTGCACGATGTAGCCGGTGCAGGCGGGGTCGGCGTTGAGTTCGTCGATCGCGGCGTTGAGTTGCCCGGTCGTGGTGCCGGCGGGCAGGTCCTTGCGAATCGAGGTGACGCCGATCGCGGCGCAGTCGTTGTGCTTGCCCTTCACATACGATCGCGATCCCGGATCGTCGCCGACGAGGATGGTGCCCAGGCCGGGAGCGATGCCGGCGGCCTTCAGCTTCTCGACCCGCTCGGCCAGGTCGGTGAAGATCTCGTCGCGGGTGGCGATTCCGTCGAGTCGTGTCGCAGTCACGCCGCCCATTGTTCCACCTTGCCCACCCCACCCCGCCCGCACGCCCCCCACCGCGCCCCTCGCCCGATCCCGCATATCCCTGGGAGGCATAACCCCCCGGGGGGTTATACTGTGCGCATGAACCCCACACAGCCCGACACCGTTCCCGCCCGTCGCCCCGGACGCGCCTTCACCGTCGAGCGCGCCGTCCCCCTCATGGCCGCGATCGTCATCGCCATCAGCATCGTGCTGGTCGCGACCACGAGCCAGTGGTGGCTGCTGCTCACCGGATTCGTCGCCGCCAACCTGGCGCTGTTCGCGATCGTGGGATGGTGCCCCGCATCACTGATCATGGCCCGGCTCGGCCTGGAGCGCGGACCGGCCTGCCCCTCACCACGCTGACCCGTCGACTCCAAGCCCGGCTCTACACTCGGTCGCATGTTCCGGATCGTGTTCTGCCAACCCGCCATCCCGCCCAACACCGGCAATGCGATCCGCCTGGCCGCCAATACCGGCGCGCAACTGCACCTGGTGGAGCCGCTCGGCTTCGAGATGACCGACGCCCAGGTCAAACGCGCCGGACTCGACTACCACGAGATGGCGCACGTGAGCGTCCACCCCGACCTCGACGCGGCATGGCGGGCGTTGGCGCCGGAGCGCGTATACGCGTTCACCGCACACGCGACGCGGTTCTACACCGACGTGGCCTACCAACCGGGCGACGTGCTGTTGTTCGGCCCGGAACCGACCGGACTCTCCGACGAGGTGCTCGCCGACCCGCACGTCACCGACCGGCTGCGCATCCCGATGCTGCCCGGCCGGCGCTCGCACAACCTCGCGAACTCGGCCACCCTGGCCGTCTACGAGGCGTGGCGCCAGCACGGGTTCGCCGGGGCGGTCTGACCCTCAGCACCAGTCCCGCGAACGGGTGCCGATCTTCAGGTCCAGCTTCTGCAGCCGGTCGGCGACGACGGTGACCGCCCCCTCGGCATTCTGCACCTTGCCGCGCACCACCAAAGCCGTTGCCGTGTGCGCCAACTCGCGGTATTTGCGCCACAGGCCCACCGAGCAGACCACGTTCACCATGCCGGTCTCGTCCTCGAGGTTGATGAACGTGACCCCCGACGCCGTCGCCGGACGCTGCCGGTGGGTGACGGCCCCGGCGACCAGGACGCGCTGACCGTCGTCGACGGCGAGCAACTGGTCGGCGGGCACCACCCCGAGCGCCTGCAATCGGGGGCGCAGGTACTGCGTCGGATAGCTCGACGGCGTGATCCCGGTGGCCCAGGCGTCCGAGGCGGCCGATTCCACCACCGAGAGCCCGGGCAACTCCGGCACCGGGGCCCCCGAGCGCAACGGCAACTGGTCACGACCGCGGCGTGCCGCATCCCCGGCGGCCCACAGCGCCTGGCGCCGGCTCAGGCCGAAGGACTCCAGCGCCCCGGCGCTCGCCAGCGCCTCCCACTGCCCACGGGTCAACTCGACGCGGACGGCGGCGTCGTCGAGGTCGGCGAACGGCCCATGCGCCGACCGTTCGTCGACGATTCGTCGGGCCGCCTCGTCGCCGATGGCGCGCACCCCCGAAAGACCTAGGCGCACTTGCATTCCCGAATCCTCCAAGGTGGCCTGCGGTAACGAGGAATTCAGGTCCGGGCGGTGCACCACCACCCCGTGGCGCCGGGCGTCGGCGACCAACGACTGCGGCGAGTAGAACCCCATCGGCTGGGCCCGCAGCAGTGCCGCACAGAACGCGGCCGGGTGGTGCAGCTTGAACCAGGCCGAGTAGAAGACCAGCGACGCGAAGCTCTGCGAATGGCTTTCCGGGAAGCCGAAGTTGGCGAAGGCGGCCATCTTCTCGTAGATCCGGTCCGCGGTGTCACCGGTGATGCCGTGTAGCTGTTCCATCCCGTCGAAGAAGCGCCGGCGCAGTGCGGCCATCTTCTCCGGCGACCGCTTGGAGCCCATCGCGCGGCGCAGCTGATCGGCCTCGGCCGCACTGAACCCGGCGACGTCGACCGCCATCTGCATGAGTTGTTCCTGGAAGAGCGGGATGCCCAGGGTGCGCTGCAGCGACCGTTCCAGTGCGGGGTGGTCGTAGCGGACCTCCTCGCGGCCGTTGCGGCGCCGGATGTAGGGGTGGACCGATCCGCCCTGGATCGGCCCCGGCCGGATCAGTGCAACCTCGACGACGAGGTCGAAGAAGGTGCGCGGGCGCAACCGCGGCAGCGTCGCCATCTGGGCGCGCGACTCGACCTGGAACACCCCGACCGAGTCGGCGCGGCACAGCATGTCGTACACCGCCGCCTCGGTCAGGTCGATGCGCGCCAGGTCGACGTCGATGCCCTTGTGCTCGGCGAGCAGGTCGATCGCGTAGTGCAGCGCCGAGAGCATCCCCAGCCCCAGCAGGTCGAACTTCACCAAACCGATGGCCGCGCAATCGTCCTTGTCCCACTGCAGCACGCTGCGGCCCGACATCCGCGCCCACTCGGTGGGGCAGACATCGGCGATCGGACGATCGCAGATCACCATGCCGCCGGAGTGGATGCCCAGATGCCTCGGCAGTCCGGCGATCTGGGCGGCCAGCTCCCGCACATCGGCGGGCGCCTCGTCGGGGCTCCGGCTCCACGCGTCCTGCTGCCCGGTCGCATAGCCCAGGGCCCGCGCGGTGTCGCGCACGGCCGAACGCCGGCGATAGGTGATGACGTTGGCCACCTGCGCGCTGTAGTCCCGCCCGTACTTCGCGTACACGTACTGGATCGCCTCTTCGCGGCGGTCCGACTCGATGTCGACGTCGATGTCGGGCGGGCCGTCGCGCTCCGGGGACAGGAAGCGCTCGAAGAGCAGCTGGTTGGCGACCGGGTCGACCGAGGTGATGCCCAGCGCGAAGCACACCGCCGAGTTCGCGGCGCTGCCGCGCCCCTGGCACAGGATGTCGCTGCGGCGGCAGAACTCGACGATGTCGTGGACCACCAGGAAGTACCCGGGAAAGTCCAGCTGCTCGATGATCGCCAGTTCGTGCTCGATCTGCCGGTACGCGGCCGGGTGCCGGTCCGGCTCGCCGTAGCGCCGGCCCGCCCCGCGCCGGGTGAGCTCGCGCAGCCAGGTGATCTCGGTGTGTCCGCCGGGGACGTCGAACGGGGGCAGCCGCGGCGCGATGAGCCCCAGCTCGAAGGCGCAGTCGGCGGCCAGGTGCACGGCGTTGTCGATCGCCGCGGGGTGTGCGGACAGCAGCCGCGCCATCTCATCCCCGCTGCGCAGGTGCGCCGCCCCGACGCCGGGCATCCAACCGTCGATCGTCTCGATGTCGGCGCGCGCCCGGATCGCGGCCAGTGCGATCGCCAATCGGCGGCGCTCCGGTCCGGCGACATGCGCACCCGTCGTCGCGACGGCGGGCAGCCCGCACGCGTCGGCGAGCCCGGCCAACACCGCGTTGCGCTCGTCGTCGTCGGGCTGGCCGGTGGCGGTGAGTTCGACGGCGACGTTGTCCCGGCCGAACCGCTCGACCAACTCGGCCAGCTCTCGCCGCGCGGCCGGCGCCCCGCCCCGCTCGAGGGCGCGGCGCAGCGCCCCCTTGCGGCAGCCGGTGAGGATGAGCCACTGCCCACCGGCCGAGGCCGTCAGCTCGTCGGCGTCGTAGCGCAGCAGCCCCTTCTCCCCGCCCCGCATGTGCGCCGCCGCCATGGTCCGCGACAGGCGCCGGTAGCCCTCCGGGCCGCGGGCGAGGACCAGCAGGTGCTCGCCGGGCGGATCCGGGACGCCGGTGCGCGCCGCATCCCGGGCCAGCGACAACTCGGCACCGAAGACGGTCGGGAGCCCGAATCCGCGGGCCGCCTCGGCGAAGCGGACCACACCGTAGAAGCCGTTGTGATCGGTCAGCGCCAACGCCTTGAGGTCCAGGCGCACGGCCTCGGTGACCAATTCCTCCGGTGTCGACGCCCCGTCCAAGAAGCTGAACGCGCTATGCGCGTGGAGTTCGGCGAACGCGATGGCCGAGCGGAGCGGGCGCACCGTCTCGTCGACGAGGAAGGGCTCCCGCTTGCGCGACCAGGCCGGGGAGTCGCCGCCGTCGGGCACACCCTGGTCGTCGAGGTGCTGGTCGTCGAGGTGCTGGTCGTCGAGGTGCTGGTCGTCGGGGTGCTGGTCGTAGGGCGGCGGGAAGCTCTCCCCCGGGCGCGCGTTGCTCTCCGAGCGCGGGCGCCCGGAGAGCACCCGTTCCATCTCCGCCCAACTCGGCGGGCCGTTGTGCCATCCCACCGATCGAGTGTATCGAACATATGTTCGTCAAGTCATCCCCGGTAGTGGCGCGCTTGCCCAGATGCCGGCCGGCCACGAATCAACCGGCGGCAGCGACGACAGTCCGCGGCGACACTGTGAACAGGCTGCCCGGGGTCACGACGTAGCGCCAGACCTGGCCGTCGCAGCGGACCTCGACCCGGTAGTGCCCGGGCACGGTGCCGCGCGTCTTGCTCGCCGAACGCCCCGGCGCCAGGTCGGCCCGCAGTGCGATGTAGTCGGGCCGGGCACCCGGCCCGACCGCCGGATCGGTCAGCATGGCCGCACACCTGATGGGGTTCACCCGATCGAGGTTGACGATCCGCAGCGTCACCGTCTCGTTCCCGTTGTCGACCGCGTCGATGCGCACCCAGGACGTGCCCAGGGTGAGCGCGTTGGCGACCGGGCTGATGATCATCGGCGCCGCAATGGCTGCCGTGCCGGCAACCGCGACCCGTACTAGTCTCATTGCTCTCACCTCTTCTGACCGGCAGACATTCGGGGTGCTGCCTGTCAGTCCAGCGTCCGCCGATCACCGACCCCGGGCACGAGTAGCGCACTACCCGATTGCGCACACCGTGTCGGGCACCTCGCACGCGCGGCTCCAACCCCCTACCGCACACGAGGAGGCCACCGCTGCTCGGCAGCGGTGGCCTCCTGCCATGTGGCGGTTCAGACCTTGTTCGCCAGATCTGAACTGCCCATGTTCATCAGCAGCTGCTGCAGGGGAGTCAGCGGCTTGACCGGCTTCTTGGGCGGCAGCGGGTGGTTCGGGTTGAAGTCCGGCTTCACCGGGCTCAGCGGCTTCGGCTTGACCGGAACCACGTTCGGGTTGCCCGGCCCCTTGTACTTGGGCGCGGTGCCGTTGAAGTCCGGCTTCACCGGGCTCAGCGGCTTCGGCTTGACCGGAACCACGTTCGGATTGGTCGGCGGCTTCACCTTCGGATTCAACGGCTGGGAGAAGTTGTCGACCCGATGGATCCCCGGCGCCTGATGGGGGGCTGCCGAGGCCGCCGGCGCAAGGATCCCCATTGGGACGGCGGCCAGTGCCGTGCCTCCCGCGAGGAGCATCCACTGACGTCTGGTCATCGTGCTGGCGGTCATTTGCCTACCTTCTTCCCCACATCCAGTAGTGCCGGGCGGAGTGGAGGCCCGGGCGATCAACATGTCGCTGATCACCCGACCAAGATTCGTCGATCGACCCACTCCCCGACACGAGTAGCGCACTACCTCAAACTGCCGCGCGCCTACTCGTAGACGCCCTCCACCCGCCACTGTCCGCCCGCCCCGAAGCACAGCAGCAGGGCCCGCTCGTCGTCGAGCAGCACTTGGGCGCGGGCGAGGACTTCGTCGCCGGGCAGCCCACAGGGCCACGGTCCCGCCCACCACTGCACCGACCAACTGTGCCGGCCCGCCGTCACCGACACCGGTTCACCGGAGAACGCCCCGCGCACGCTCACCACGACCGGGTTTCCGGCGGAGTCGCACACCGCCACCGGCGCGTCGGCCAGGACGGCCGGGGTCGGCTCGGGCAGCCGCGACGGCCACGGTGCCGCCACCGCCCGGGCCGGTCCGGCCGACTCGCCGGCGGGAACCAGCGTGATCTGCTCGGCCGGCCCGCGGCCGCCACTTCGAACCGGGACCATCACCGCGTCGGCACCCAGCAGGCCCTGCACCCGCACCAGCGCCCGGCGGATGCGGTCGGCGCGCGGGCCGTCGGGCTCGGACCCCGACCCGCCACCGGCCGCCAACTCGTACTGCAGCCCCGATCCGGCAGCGACCTCGACCGGCTCCAGCACCAATTCGACGACCGGCGAGTCCGGCCCCTCCCCCGCCCCGGCGGCCCCCTCGGTCAGCCACCCCTCGAGCTGCCAGCGCACCCGGTCGGCGGTCGCCTCCGGGGTCAGCGGCAGTGCACAGCACCAGATCCGCGAATTCGTCTGTCCTCGTTCAGTCCTCGCATGCACCGCCAGCCTCGTGCAGGACACCGACGCCGCGGCGAGCCGCTCGTGCAGCGCGGCCGCGAGACGACGGGCGAGGAAAGCGGCCTCGTCGATGCGCGTCACCGCCGGATCGCAGTCATGGACGACGACGAGTTCCGGCGGGGGCGGCGTCGACGACGGGGCTCGACCCGGCTTCCCCGCCGCCTGCCGGTGCGCCACGACGGCGTCGACATCGAACCTGGTGCCCACATCGGCGGCCGGCAACGCCGCGAACGCCCCCAGCGTCCGCAAGCCCAGACGCCAGAGCAACTCGACCAGATCCGCCCGGGAATCACCGCCGAGGCTGGGTTCGGCGGCCAGCTCCCGAACCGACAGCGCCGCCAGGAACCCTGCATCGCCCCCCGGCGGAACGAGCTGTTCGCGGCGGGCGGCCAACACCGCGGTGAACAGCTCGTCGGCCGTACCGATCTGCACGTCGGCCCCGACCTCGGCGATCGCCTCGACCACCGTGGCCGCCAGGTTCTCCTCCGACCCGAAGTAGCGCAGCCCCGATGACGGTGCCGCCACCAACCCGGGCCGCAGCACCTCGGTGGCGGGCAGAATCGCGGTGACCGCCGAGACGACGGGCGCGAACAGCCGACCGTCACGATCCGGATCGGCGGCGGCGATGACGAGTTCCGGACAGGTCGACTGCGCCTGCCGTTTGCGCATGCCGCGCCGGATGCCCCGGCGCCGCGCCGGCAGCGAACAGGCGATCACCCGATTCGCCCCGAGGACCGCGATCGGCGCGTCCGAGGGAAGCCCCCGCTCGGCGGCGACGGCGACGGCCGGCCAATCCGGAGCCCACAGGGCGAGGGTGCGCCGCGTCATCACCGAGCCCCGGCCATCTGATCCGCCCGCTCCAGGGGTCCCCCCGCGGCGAGTCGCACGCTGCGCGGCGGACGGCTGCGCGACCGCAGCGACACCGACAGGTCCCATCCATTGATCCGGCCGTACCCGCGCTCTCCCAGCGCCTCATCCCGTCCGCCCACCGCACCGCGATACGCACACACCCGGGCCGACAGGTGTGCCGCGGCCCCCGGCCACTGCCCGACCGCCAGCAGCACCGCTGAGTTCCGCCGGGCACGCGCGGCGAGGATCTTGGCCCGCGACGGCGGCACCGTCATCCCCGCCAGGTCCAACACCACCAGATCCATCCCGTCGAGCAGGACCGTGGCGATCTGCAGCGGATCCGGGCCGGGCTCGGCGACGAGCGCGATCCGGGACAGGTCCGCCCCCATCTCCGCGGCGGCCAGCATGCTCAACCGCCGCAGACCGACGACCGCGACCTGCGCACCGGCCCCGCTGCCCGCCGCGATCATCGCCAACACCAGCGATCCGGCACCCGACGCCGAGACCACGCTGCCCCGCGCCAATCCGCCCCAGGGGAACAACTCGACAAGCTCCGCGGGCACCGCCAAGACCTCGGGAACCAGACCGTCTTCCCTCGGTCCAGAACCCCGATCCATCCGCGGCGCCGCGCCGCCCGCCGTCGTCGATACCCGTGCCATCGCTTGGCGCAGTTGCGCAATCGTGGGGCTGGCCGCCGCTTCACCCATGTCTGTCGCACCCATGTCTTCTCCGACCGTGTCTCACCGTGCCCGCCAATCGGCGGGCGCCTGTGAAGCCGGTCGGGAAGATTACCGGACTTCATCGAACAATTATTCGATAATACGACTGTAGACCGAAGGTCCGACACCGCGCAAGAGGATGCGTTTGTCCAGGTCAGAGGTCTAGAACAGGGTTTGTTCCGTCATCGCCGCAGGTCCGGCGGATAGCGCCGGAACGGCCGCCGATTCGACCTGACGGGTGGGCCCGGACTGTCCCACCAGGCCATGCCGCGCGACCAGTCCGCGCAACCGTTCGGCGAGTGCCGCCGAATACTGGGCCGAGACATACGCGCCTCGCCCGTAGAGCACCCGGTACCGCTTGAGCAGCGCCGGATGCTCGTCGGCGAGCCACTGCAGAAACCAGTCCCGCGTCGAGGAGCGCAGATGCATCGGGATCGCGGACACGCTGACCGCACCGGCATCGGCAAGCGCGGCCAGCAAGACGTCGAGCTGCGCGGTCGAGTCGGTCAGGTACGGGATCACCGGCGCCACCATCACATGCGGCGCGAATCCCGCTTCGGCGAGCGAGCCGATCAGGTCCAGCCGCGCCCGCGGCGGCGGTGCACCGGGGTCGAGCTGTTTGGCCAACTCCTCGTCACCGATGGACAGCGACACCGACAGCGAGACGTCGACGACCTCGGCCGCCTGCCGCAGCAGCGGTAGATCGCGTTGCAGGAGCGTGCCCTTGGTCAGGATGGAGAACGGCGTGCCCGATGCCGCCAGCGCCGAGATGACCGGCGGCATCAGCCGGTACCGGCCCTCGGCGCGCTGATACGGATCGGTGGTGGTGCCCACCCCCACCGTCTCGCGCCGCCACGAGCGCCGGCGCAACTCCTTGCGCAGCACCGCGGCCGCATTGAGCTTCACGACGATCTGCCGGTCGAAGTCCTCCCCGGCGTCGAAGTCGAGATACTCGTGCGTCGGCCGGGCGAAGCAATAGCGGCAGGCATGGGTGCACCCGCGAAAGGTGTTGACGCTGAACCGGAACGGCATTCCCGACGACACCGGGACCGGGTTGAGCAACGACCGGCACAGCACCTCGTGAAAGGTGACGCCGGCAAACTCCGGAGTGGTGATCGCCCGCACGAGATCGGCCCGGCCGAGCCCGGGCAGCCCGCCGTCGTCGATCTCGATCGCCTGATCCGCCCACCTCATGGCCCCATGCGAACACATGTTCTACATCGGTGTCAATCCGACCCGCTGCGGCCGCGCCGCGCCGACGGTCACACGGACGACGGGCACCCCGGTAGTAGTTTTCGGTCGACCGAAGTTATTATGTTGATGTGTCGAAATTCCTGGTGCCGATGATCGCCGCCACACTGGCGCTCGCGGGCTGTTCGACGTCCTCGCGCACCGACGCGCCCCACGGCAAACCCCTGGTCGTCACCACTTTCACCGTCCTGGCCGACATTGCCGCCAATGTCGCCGGGGACCGTCTGGCCGTCGAATCGATCACCAAGTCCGGCGCCGAGATCCACGGCTACGAGCCGACGCCGGGCGATATCCGCCGGGCCGCCGGCGCCGCACTCGTGGTCAACAACGGCTTCGGGCTGGACCGGTGGTTCGACCGGTTCACCGACGACTTGCGCGCGCCTCGCCTGGTCGTCTCCGACGGGGTCGCCCCCATCCCCATCGCCGCCGACCCCGGCGCCCGCGGTGGCCCCGGCGCCTACACGGGCAAGCCCAACCCCCACGCCTGGATGAGCCCGCTCAACGTCGTGGTCTACGCCGACAACCTCGCCGCCGCCTTCACCCGGATCGACCCGGCCGGCGCCGCCGCCTACCGCGCCAACGCCGATGCCTATCAGCGGCGGCTGCGCGCCGTGGCACAGGACCTCGTCAGCTCGCTGCACACCTTGCCGCCCCACGAACGGGCCCTGGTGACCTGTGAGGGAGCGTTCTCCTACCTCGCCCGCGACGCCGGTCTGGCCGAGCGCTACATCTGGCCGGTCAACGCCGAGCAGCAGGCGGTGCCGCGCCAGGTCGCCGCCACCATCGACTACGTCCGCACCGCGCGGGTGCCCGCCGTCTTCTGTGAATCGACCGTGTCGGACAAGTCGATGCGCCGGGTCGTCGAGGCCTCGGGCGCCCGGTTCGGCGGCACCCTCTACGTCGACTCGCTGTCCCGCGCCGACGGCCCGGTGCCCACCTACCTCGATCTGATCCGGCACGACGCCCGCACCATCGTCGCCGGCCTGACCGGAAAGGCCGTCTCATGACTCGCCCCATGACCCGCCCGACAGTGACCAGCGCGCTCCACGTCGAGGACGTCACCGTCCGCTACGGCGACGTCCTCGCCCTGGACCGGGTCGGCTTCGACGTGGCCCCCGGCTCGGTCTGCGCGCTGATCGGGATGAACGGATCGGGCAAGTCCACGCTGTTCAAGACGATCATCGGGATGATCACCCCGCACACGGGGGTCGTGACGATCAACGGCGAGACACCGGCCGCGGCCCGACGCTCCGGCCTGGTCGGCTACGTGCCCCAGGCCGAGCAGATCGACTGGGCCTTCCCGCTGTCGGTGCGGGAAGTGGTCATGACCGGCCGCTACGGACGACTCGGGTTCACCAAGCGCCCCCGGCGCGAGGACAGGACCGCCGTCGACGAGGCCTTGGACCGAGTCGAGCTCGCCGATCTGTGCGACCGCCAGATCGGCAACCTCTCCGGTGGCCAGCGCAAGCGCGCCTTCGTCGCGCGGGCCATCGCACAGGGCGCCTCGGTAATGCTGCTCGACGAGCCTTTCGCCGGGGTGGACAAGCGCTCCGAAGCGGCGATCACCGCACTGCTGCGCGACGAGGCGGCCCGCGGCACGACGGTCCTCATCTCCACCCACGATCTGCACTCGGTCCCCCGGCTCGCCGACCAGGCCATCCTCTTGCAACGCCGGGTCCTCGCCCACGGGGACCCCGCCGACGTCGTCACCCCCGACAACCTCGTCCGGGCGTTCGGCCTTGACCCGCTCGACCTGCAGATCGGTGTCGGCCGATGACCGCGTTGATCGACTTCCTGACTGAACCGTTCCAGTTCGGCTTCATGACCAATGCCTTGGCCGCCACGCTGATCGCCTCGGTGGTGTGTGCCCTGCTGTCGTGCTGGCTGGTCCTGATCGGCTGGTCGCTGATGGGCGACGCCGTCTCGCACTCGGTCCTGCCCGGGGTGGTGCTCGCCTATATCGTCGGGGCGCCCTTCGCGCTCGGCGCCGTCGTCTTCGGCTTCGTGGCCGTGGCACTCATCGGCACCGTCCGCAACCAGGGCCGGGTCAAAGAGGACGCCGCGATCGGCATCGTGTTCACGACGCTGTTCGCGCTGGGACTGGTCCTCATCTCGGTGACGCCGAGCCAGACCGACCTCAACCACATCATCTTCGGCAACCTGTTGGGCGTCTCGGTCGCCGACCTGGTGCAGATTGCCATCCTGGGCGCCGTGGTCGCCACCGTCCTGCTCCTCAAACGGCGCGACTTCACCCTGTACGCCTTCGATCCCACGCACGCCTTTGCGATCGGCCTCAACCCGCGCCTGCTCGGCGCGGCACTGTTGGGCCTGCTCGCCCTCACCGCGGTCACCGCATTGCAGGTCGTCGGCATCGTGCTGGTCGTCGCGATGCTCATCATCCCGGGTGCCACGGCGTACCTCGTCACCGATCGCTTCGGCCACATGCTGCTCATCGCCCCGGTCGCGGCGGCCGCCTCCGGGGTCGTCGGCCTGTACATTTCCTACTACCGCGACACCTCGCCGGGCGGCATGGTCGTGCTCACCCAGGGCGTGTTGTTCTTCCTCGTCTACCTGTTCGGCCCGACGCGGGGCGTGCTGACCACCCGGCTGCGCGCGCGCCGGCGCGCAGCCGAGCCGACGGCCGGACAGGCGGCCGCGTGACCCGCCCTATACTCGCGGAGTGACCATCGCCGCACGGATCCCCGGCCCCGACATGCTGTTGGCGGGCCGGTACCGCCTGCAGTCGCGCATCGGCGACGGCGGCATGGGGTCGGTGTGGCTGGCCACCGACCAGTTGCTCAACCGCGACGTCGCCGTCAAACGGGTCGTCTCCCTCGACGGGGTCCCCGAGGAGAGTGCCGTACTGATCCGCGACAAGGCGCTGCGCGAGGGGCGGATCGCGGCGCAGCTCGCGCACCCCAACGCGGTCGCCGTCCACGACGTCGCCCTCGACAGCGGCACCCCGTGGCTGATCATGGAGTACCTGCCGTCGCGCAGTCTCGCCCAGATCCTGCACACCGTCGGCACGCTCGGGCCCGTCGAGGCCGCCCAGATCGGCGCCCAGGTGGCCGCCGCCATGACCGCCGCCCACGCGGCCGGCATCATCCACCGCGACATCAAGCCGGGAAACATCCTGGTCGCCGGTACCGGTCCTGACGCCGGACTGGTCAAGTTGACGGACTTCGGCATCGCCCACCACGAGGATGAGGACCACCCCGACGACGACGACGTCATCACCGGCACGCCCGCCTATTTCGCCCCCGAAGTCGCCCGCGGCATGACACCCGGGGAGCCCTCCGACGTCTACTCCCTCGGTGCGACCATCTACACGCTGGTCGAGGGCGAGCCGCCGTTCGGGGCCGACGACGACGCCGCGGCGCTGCTCGACAAGGTCGCCCGCGCCCAGATCCGTCCACCGCACAATGCCGGGCCGCTCGAGCCGGCCCTGTTGGCGATGCTGACTCCCGGCCCCACCCGGCGTCCCACGATGGCCCAGGCGCGCGACCTGCTCGCACACGTCGCCGCGACCGCCAACCGCACGACGCCCGACCGGGTGTTGACCGGGCGGCTCCGCCGCGCCGACGGCGCCGTTCCCGTCTGGGCGCTGACGACCCCGAAGGCACCGCGGATGATCACCGGCTCCTATCCGCGCTCCTACCTGCCCGCGGCCCCCTACCCGTCGGGGCCGGTGTCCGCCGCCCGCACCCTGCCGGCACCGGGCGGGCCGGGACCCCGTGCCCCGCAGACGTCGACGGCACGCGCCGGGTGGTCGCGTTACCGCACGCTGCTCGCGTCCGGGGTCATTCTCGCGGTGCTGATCGTCGCGCTCGCGTTGATCATGTGGTTGTGAGGCTCTGACCCGATCGCGCAGCGGGGCACGGCGAGCCGGGTGACGTCCCCGTCACTCCCGTTCGGCCATCACTCCCACTCGCCCCGTCACTCCCACTCGCCCCGTCACTCCCACTCGATGGTGCCCGGTGGCTTGCTCGTCACATCCAGCACCACCCGGTTCACCTCGGGCACCTCGTTGGTGATCCGGGTGGAGATGGTCTCGAGCACCTCGTAGGGCACCCGCGTCCAGTCCGCGGTCATCGCATCCTCGCTCGACACCGGGCGCAGCACGATCGGGTGGCCGTAGGTACGCGAGTCTCCCTGCACCCCAACGCTTCTCACGTCGGCAAGCAGCACCACCGGGCACTGCCAGATCTGCCCGTCGAGTCCCGCCGCGGTGAGTTCCTCGCGGGCGATCGCATCGGCGCGGCGCAGCAGGTCCAGCCGGTCGGCGGTGACCTCGCCGACGATGCGGATGGCCAGGCCCGGGCCGGGGAAGGGCTGCCGGGCGACGATCTCCTCGGGCAGGCCGAGCTCGCGGCCCACGGCGCGCACCTCGTCCTTGAACAGCAGGCGCAGCGGCTCGACGAGGCTGAACTCCAGGTCCTCGGGCAGACCGCCGACGTTGTGATGGCTCTTGATGTTCGCGGTGCCGCTGCCGCCGCCGGACTCCACCACGTCGGGGTAGAGCGTGCCCTGCACGAGGAAGTCGACCTTCTCCCCCGACGCCGCGCGCTCACCGAGGACCTCGCTCACCGCCCCCTCGAAGGAGCGGATGAACTCGCGCCCGATGATCTTGCGCTTGGTCTCCGGGTCGGAGTGGCCGGCCAGCTCGGCAAGGAAGGTGTCCTCGGCGTCGACGGTGACCAGCCGGGCCCCGGTTGCGGCGACGAAATCCTTCTGCACCTGTTCGCGCTCACCCGCCCGCAGCAGACCATGGTCGACGAAGACGCAGGTCAACCGATCGCCGATCGCCCGTTGCACCAGCGCCGCGGCGACTGCCGAATCCACCCCGCCGGACAGGCCGCAGATGGCCAGCCCCGCGTCGCCGACCTGGTCGCGCACCGCGGCCACCAAGGACTCGGCGATGTTGGCGGCGGTCCACGTCGGCTCCAATCCCGCGATCTCGTAGAGGAAACGGGTCAGCACCTGCTGGCCGTGCGGGCTGTGCAGGACCTCCGGGTGGTACTGGACCCCGGCCATCTTGGCCTCGAGGTTTTCAAAGGCCGCAACCGGGGCGCCCGGCGTCGACCCGGTGACCGTGAAGCCGTCCGGTGCCGCCTGCACGGCGTCGTTGTGGCTCATCCACACCGGCTGGGTCTGACCCAGTCCGTCGTGGAGCACGCCGCCGTCGGCGCTCAGGACGGTGCGGCCGAACTCGCGGCCGCCGGTGTTGGCCACCGTGCCGCCGAGCGCCTGGGCCATCGCCTGGAAGCCGTAGCAGATGCCGAACACGGGGACGCCGAGTTCGAGGATCGCCGGGTTGAGCGCCGCCGCCCCGTCGGCGTACACCGACGCCGGCCCGCCGGACAGGACCAGCGCCACCGGGTTCTTGGCCGCGAACTCCTCGATGGGCGCGTCATGGGCGATGACCTCGGAGTAGATCCGGGCCTCGCGGACCCGGCGCGCGATCAGCTGCGCGTACTGGGCGCCGAAGTCGACGACGAGGACGGGACGGGGGTGGTCAGGCGAGGCATCCGGCACGGCGGTCAGTCTACCGACAACCCGCACACCGAACTCGGACACGTCGGGGACTTGCGGCACGGGGCTGGCCGTCGGTGTGCTCGTCTACAGTCACGACTGGTCACGATGAGCAGCGAAGACTGCACCACCGTCATCGGATAGACAGGCCGATGGCTGGTCAGGCATACTCAATGCTGAGCAAGGTGCGGATTCTGCGGCGTAGGCCCCACGATCTGCCTGGCCCCGGTTGTTGGCTACGGCGCGCCGGGGCTGCTCTGTATCTCCGGGCAGGTCAGGACCGTCAGGATTCTCACGATTGGCTCGAGGAGTTTCGTTTCCCGATGCGTCATCTTCCTACGGACAGCAGACGCGACGAGGTCAGGAAGCCACAGCAGCGGTTCATCTCGTGGTGAGGCCTGTTTCAATTGGCAGCGACGGCAGATCACCGAGTTCACGCGCAGCTCTTTGACGACCTTCTCGTCGAAGCTGCGCTCATGACGGGTTTGCCGTTGTTCCAGCACCATCAGGTGGACGGGCCCGGGCAACGGGTCGATCCCGTGGCAGAGCGCGGCGGCGAGCTGCTCGAAGCACGTTCGCCGTGCGGCGTCGCCGTCAGTGTTGACTGGCATCGTGCACGAGACGATGCAGGTCTCTGCGCCGCCCTCGTCGCCCAGGAAGGACGCGATCCGCACCGCCACTTTCTGGCCCTCGTCAGTCAAAATGCTCTCTGTTGTGTGCCAGTAGTTCGCTCCGACTTCGTGGCGAAGCCCCTCGCGCAGCCCATCGAGGTCATCGCGATGGGCGACTACCGCTGCCAGGAGGTAGAAGGTCTGGCGGTCAACGTCCAACTCGAAGCTCTCGTCAAGAAACGCGACGTACCCGCCGGGGGTGCGGGCATACGCCTCCGCCAGCACAAGCCGAATCCCGGACAGCTGTTGATGGAGGTGGGCACGCGGCACGTCGTCACACTATCCGTGCGGTCTGACAGCACCTCTCAGCCCAACCGGCCGGCCGTCGGCACGACGGTGTGAACGTGGCCGTCTCCGAACTCATCGCCCATTCCGACGCCCAGATCCTCAGGTCCGACACCGGCGCAGCGGAATGCTTCGGGCAGATTCGAGCCGGTCGCGAAGCGCGCGGCGTCACCATCGGCGTCGAGGACACCATGATCGCGGCGATCTGCCAGTCACCGTCATCAATCCATTCGAGGCCAGATGAAGCAACTTCGCCTTCGTTCGCCAGAGGCTACCGACGATCTACGAGGACTGCGCCCGAGCGGAATCGGGCCTGCGGTCGGACCCGCGGACCGCGGTCCCCGAGGAAGTCGCGTAGTTAGCCGGCCGTCTGCGCCTGCGCCTGCGCCTTCGTCGACTTCACCGGCGCGATCGTCAGGCGCAACCCACCGGGCGCGTCGGCCGGAACGACTGGGGCGACCGGCGCGACCGGAGCGAGGCGACGATACGGCTGCCCTTGCTCGGGACGCTGGTCGGCCTCCCCCTTGTTCGGCCACAGCGCGGCGGCGCGCTCGGCCTGCGCGCTGATCGACAGCGACGGGTTCACGCCAAGATTGGCGGTGATCGCGGCGCCGTCCACGACATAGAGCGACGGGTAGTTCCACACGCGATGGTACGGGTCGATCACACCGGCGGTCGGATCGTCGGAGATCACGCAGCCGCCCAGGTAGTGGGCGGTCAGCGGGATATTGAGGACGTCGCCCCAGGTGCCGCCCGCCAAACCGTCGTCGAGCTTGTCCGCCATCCGCCGGGTGGCCTCGTTGCCGGCCGGGATCCACGTCGGGTTCGGGTCGCCGTGCCCCTGGCGGCTGGTGACGTAGCGGAACGGGCCGCGCTTGCGCACGAAGGTGGTCAGCGAGTTGTCCGAGGTCTGCATGACCAGTGCGATGACCGTCTTCTGGCTCCACTGGCGCGGCACCAGCAGTCGCGGCAACCAGGTCGGGTGCATCAGGAACTGTTTGAGCGCCTGCCTGATCCGGTGGCCCCGGGAACCACCGTCGGTGAGCACGGTCTGCAGATAGGCCATCGCGTTGGAACCCTTGCCGTACCGGACCGGCTCGATGTGCGTCGAGGCGTCGGGATGGAAGGAGGAGGTGATGGCGACACCCTCGGAGAAGTCGGACTCGGGGTGGTAGTTCTTGCTCATCGCACCGAGGATCGACTCGGAGTTCGTCCGCGTCAGCACCCCCATCGCGTCGGAGATCTTCGGCAGCGTCGACCCCTTCGCCGCGTGCATGAGCTTCTGCGTGTTGAAGGTGCCGGCGGCCATCACGACGTTGTCGGCGGTGAAGGTGCGCCGCCGGGCACCAAACGGACCCCACGACGAGGAGCCGTGCGTCGACACTTCCCAGGTGCCGTCGGATCGTTGCGTCACCCCGTCGACGGTGGTGCGCTCGACCACTTGTGCACCGGCCGACTCGGCCAACCCGAGATAGTTCTTGACCAGTGTGTTCTTGGCGCCGACACGACAGCCGGTCATGCACGCCCCACACTCGGTGCACGCCGTGCGCTCGGGACCTGCCCCGCCGAAATAGGGGTCGGGGACTGTTTGCCCCGGTGCGCCGTCGCCGCCGGTCTTCGCACCGAAGAACACGCCCACCGGCGTCATCACGAAGGTGTCGGCGGCGCCCATCTCCCCGGCGACCTCCTGCATCACCCGGTCCGAGTTGGTGAAGGTCGGATTCGTGACCACCCCCAGCATCCGGCTCGCCTGGTCGTAGTGCGGCCCGAGCTCGGCATCCCAGTCGGTGATGTCGCGCCACTGCGGGTCGTTGAAGAATGGGGCCGGCGGCTTGTAGAGGGTGTTCGCGTAGTTGAGCGATCCGCCGCCGACGCCGGCTCCGGCCAGGATCATGACGTCCTTGAGCAGGTGGATGCGCTGCACGCCGAGGAGGCCGAGCTTCGGCGCCCACACGAACTTCCGCAAGCGCCAACTGGTTTTGGCGAACTGGTCGTCGGTGAAGCGGCGTCCGGCTTCGAGCACGCCGACCCGGTACCCCTTCTCGGTCAGGCGCAGCGCGGTGACACTGCCGCCGAATCCGGAACCGATGACGAGCACGTCGAAGTGACTGTCCTGTGAGCTGCGAGACATGAGGCGATCATAGCCCGAATGTCACATCGTTCATTGTCACACCCCGTGATCGGGCGCACACTCGACGAGGTTGGGGTGCCCACTCGACGAGGTTGGGGTGCCCACTCGACGAGGTTGGGGCGCCCACTCGACGAGGTTGGGGTGCCCACTCGACGAGGTCAGGCCCGGATCGACAGGCCGACTCTCTGGAACTCCTTGAGGTCGCTGTAGCCGGCCTTCGCCATCGATCGGCGCAGCGCGCCGACGAGGTTCAGCTCGCCGAAGGGGTCGTCGGACGGCCCGGCGAGGATCTGCGCCAGCGGCGGACGGTCCTCGGGGATCGCGATTTGCAGCATCGCTCCGCGCGGGGTGTCGGGATGCGCGGCCGACGGCGTCCAGTACCAGCCCCCGCCCGGTGCGCTCGCCGCCGACGCCAGCGGCGTGCCGAGCACCACGGCGTCGGCGCCGCAGGCGATCGCCTTGGCCAGATCGCCGGAGGTGTTGATGTCCCCATCGGCGAGCACGTGCACGTACCGCCCGCCCGTCTCGTCGAGGTAGTCGCGCCGCGCCGCGGCCGCATCGGCGATCGCGGTCGCCATCGGCACGCCGATGCCCAGCACGTCGTTGGTCGTGGTGGAGCCCTCGGTGGCCCCGTACCCGACGATGACCCCGGCGGCGCCGGTGCGCATCAGGTGCAGCGCGGTCCGGTGGTCGTGGACGCCCCCGGCGATCACCGGGACCTCCAGGTCGGCGATGAAGGTCTTCAGGTTCAGCGGGTCGCCGCCGTCGACCGAGACGTGCTCGGCGGAAATGATCGTGCCGTGCACCACCAGCAGCTCGACGCCGGCCTTGAGCAGCGCCGGGGTCAGCTCGGCGGCATGCTGCGGGCTCACGCGGACCGCGGCGGTCACCCCGGCGTCGCGCACGCGCGACACCGCCTGCGCCAGCAGGCCGGTGTCGATCGGCTGTGCGTGCAGGTGCTGCAGGAATCGGACCGCCGCACGCGGATCGGGGTCATTGGCGGCGACATCGCGCAGCGCCGCGAGCTTCTCGTCAGCGTCGCGGTGCCGTGCCCACAACCCCTCACCGTTGAGCACGCCCAGCGCCCCGAGCCGCCCCAGTTCGATCGCAGTGTCCGGCGACATGAGGGCATCGGTCGGGTGCGCGAGGATCGGCGCCTCGAACCGGTACGCATCGATCTGCCACGCCGTCGACACGGCCTTCGACGAGCGGGTCCGCCGCGACGGCACGATGCTGATGTCCTCCAGCTCATACGTCCGACGGGCGGTTCGGCCCATCCCAAACTCCACGAGATCACGCACGACGATCGCGCCTTCCTGCCGGCCTCCGGCGCGGCGTCACCTGTCGACCGGTGGAACCGGCCGGCGAATCAACCGGTCGAACCGGTCAGCGAGAATAGTAGTTGGGTGCCTCGGCGGTCAGGGTCACGTCGTGCGGATGGGACTCCTTGAGTCCCGCCGCGGTGATCTGCACGAACTGCGCCCGCTGCAGCTCCGGGATCGACGCCGAGCCGGTGTAGCCCATCGCCGCGCGCAACCCGCCCACCAACTGGTGGATGACCTCGCCCAGCGGTCCGCGGAACGGCACCCGGCCCTCGATGCCCTCGGGCACCAGCTTCTCCTCGGCGAGCACGTCGTCCTGGAAGTAGCGGTCCTTCGAGTACGACTTGCCCTGCCCGCGGCCCTGCATCGCCCCCAGCGAACCCATGCCGCGGTAGCTCTTGAACTGCTTGCCGTTGACCAGGATCAACTCGCCGGGGGACTCGGCGGTGCCGGCCAGCAACGAGCCGAGCATCGCGGTCGACGCCCCCGCGGCCAGCGCCTTGGCGATGTCGCCGGAGTACTGCAGACCACCGTCGGCGATGACCGGAACACCGGCGCCGTTGCAGGCTGCGACGGCTTCGAGGATGGCGGTGATCTGGGGCGCCCCCACCCCAGCGACGACGCGGGTCGTGCAGATCGAGCCCGGCCCCACACCGACCTTCACCGCATCCACCCCGGCCTCGATCAGCGCCAGCGCCCCCGACCGCGTCGCGATGTTGCCGCCCACGAGCTGGACCCGGTCGCCGATCTCGGCCTTGAGCTTGCCGATCATGTCGAGCACCCCGCGCGAATGTCCGTGCGCGCTGTCGACGACGAGCACGTCGACGCCGGCGTCGGCCAGGGCCATCGCCCGGATCCACGCCTCATCACCGGCACCGACCGCCGCACCGACGAGCAGGCGGCCGTCGGCGTCCTTGGTGGCGAACGGGTGCTGCTCGGTCTTGACGAAATCCTTGACGGTGATCAGCCCGGTCAGCTTCCCCGCGCCGTCGACGATCGGGAGCTTCTCGATCTTGTGGCGGCGCAACAGGTTCAGGGCAGCGTCGGCCGACACGCCCTCCTGCGCGGTGATCAGCGGTGCCGGAGTCATCACATCGGCGACGGGGCGGCGCTGGTCCACCTCGAAACGCATGTCCCGATTGGTGATGATGCCGACGAGTTCCCCGGTCTCGTCGACGACGGGCAGCCCCGAGATGCGGTAGCGCGCGCACATCGCGTCGACCTCGGCGAGGGTGTGCGCGGGCGTGCAGGTGACCGGATCGGTCACCATGCCGGCCTCGGACCGCTTGACCGTCTCGACCTGACCGGCCTGCGCCTCGACCGACAGGTTCCGGTGCAGCACGCCCATGCCGCCGGCGCGCGCCATCGCGATGGCCATGCGCGCCTCGGTCACGGTGTCCATCGCCGACGATACGAGCGGGACCCGCAGCGAGATGCTCTTCGTCAGTCGCGATGCGGTGTCGACGTCGGAGGGGATGACATCGGACGCCGCGGGCAACAGCAGCACATCGTCGAAGGTCAACCCGAGCATGGCGACCTTGCCGGGATCATCGCCACCTGTCCGCACATTCACCATTGCCCCATCCTAGCGGGCGGGCCAAGGCCCAGCGGGCGGCCAACCCGGCGCTCCCCGTCGTCGCGCGAATGGCGCCGGTCGCCGACCCTGCGCTGCACGTCTGGGACCGCGGCATCGGCTACGGTAGAGGCGTGGCCAACCAGTATCCGCCCGGCCTGCCGCCGGACCCGTTCGCCGACGATCCGAGTGATCCCGCCGGGGTGCTCGACTCGGTCGAGCCCGGCATCCCGCTGGACCTCGCCGAGCGCCTGGCCGTCGAAGAGGATCTGGCCGATCTAGCCGGATATGAATCCCTGCTCGCACCGCGCGGCGTCCGCGGTCTCGTCGTCCTGTGCGACGACTGCAACGAGGACCACTACCACGACTGGGACATGTTGCGCGCCAATCTGCATCAGCTGTTGGTCGACGGCACGGTGCGCCCGCACGAACCCGCCGTCGACCCCCGTCCCGACGATTACGTCACCTGGGACTACTGCCGGGGGTACTCCGACGGCCAGGCCCACCGCCGCCGCCGCTGACCCGGCGGCCCCACCCCGACGGTCCGACGACCACACCGCGGCCGTACGACGAAACCCCGCACCCATAGGGTGCGGGGTTCGTCGTCGGTATTGCCCAGCCGTCAGTTCGGCAGGATCGTGATCGGCGGACGCGGAGCACGGGGACCCGGCTGCGGCTTCGGCTGCGGCTTCGGCTGGGGTTCGGGCGCCTGCCGGGGCACCGGGGCCTGCTGCCGCTGGGGCGGCGCCGTCCAGCGCTGCGCCGGCGGCGTGTACTGCGGCATGTTGTCGGTGACCACCGGCGGAGCCTGCTTGGGCCGCTGTGCCTTCTTGGGCTGCGGCTTGGACGGCGCGGCCGCCTTGATCGCGGACTCGGCCGATGCGGACAGGCGGGCGATCCACTCGTCCATCGACGCGCGCGCTTGCTTGTCGCCCACCGGGGTCAGGTCCGCCTGGGCGCGGCGGACATACTCCCGAGCCTGGTGGGGCTTACCGGCGGCGAGGGCCTGTTCTGCCTGCTCGAGGTTGATCTGTGCGGCGTAGGCGGCCTGCGTCTGCACGGCCTGCTCCTTGAAGACGACCTTCTTGACGCTCCACAGCGGATCGTTCGGATTCGCACCCTCGGAGAGGACGGTGAGGCCGGCCAGCGCGACGCCGATGAGCGCGGCGGCTCCGACGACGAGGCGCAGGTGCCGACGGCCCCGCTGGTTAGCGGCGTGCTCCTCAGCCGCACTGGCGGCGATGGCGCGTTCGACATCGTCGACGTTGATCAGGTTCTCGACCGGGGCGCCGTGGACGGTCGCGCGCCAATCGGCGAGCATCTCGGCCAGCTCGAAGTCTGCCTGGGACTCCGCGACCACCGGCAGGCCGAGCCCAAGGGCCTCCACGACCTCGTCGTCACGGGTGATGGCCACGATATCGAGGCCGGCGGGGTTGTCGGTGGAGCCGGTGGGCAGGTTCTCGCTCATCAGCCTTGTCCTTTCTGATCCTGGTGGTGTGAGAGTTGACCGCGCAGCTTCGCCAGTGCTCGGTGCTGGGCCACCCGGACCGCACCGGGCGTCGATCCCACTGCTGCGGCAGTCTCTTCGGCGCTGAGGCCGACGACTAGGCGCAGCACGAGGATCTCGCGCTGTTTGTCCGGCAGGACCGAGAGCAATGCCGACATCCGGCGATTGTCATCCGCCTCGAGTGCGTGGTGCTCGGGGCTGTTTCCGGGGTTGACCGATTCAGGCAGCTCGTCAACCGGGTCGGCCTTCGACCGGCCCGCCATCCGCAGCGCATCGGCGACCTTGTGCGAGGCGATTCCATAGGCGAACGCGAGGAAGGGCCGGCCCTCGTCCCGATACCGGGGCAGTGCCGTCATCACCGCCATCAACGCCTCCTGTGCGATGTCGTCGGCGGAGAACAGGTGGCGTTCTCCGATTCCGATCCGCCCCCGGCAGTAGCGCAAGAGTGGTTCCTGCACGCTTTCGAGAACGGTGGCGAGCGCTTCCCGGTCGCCCCGGCCCGCGGCCACGACGGCCGCGTCGAGCGCGTCACCTGTAAGTTTCATCGTCTGCAGCAATCCCCGTGTTACAAGCCCGTTCACACGATCGGGAATCGCCCGATCGCACATCGCCGACCAGACTATCCGCCGGTGCTGACAGCACCGAAATCCGCCGGGAGGAAGCCCGACACCCGCAACGCCGCCGTGGTGGCCGCCAGCCGGCGTTCGACACCGCCGTCGGGGGCGAGCCCCTGGAGCATCTGCAGGGCCGCCCACTGCAGTGGCAGGAGTCCGTGCGCTGCGGCTTCGGCCTCCACCGCACCCGCTTCGCCGGCCGCCACACCCGCCTGGCCGCCGGCCGCGGTGACCGCCGCCGCGATCAGCCGGGTCTTGATCCGGTGGTACTCCGAAGGACAGCGCCCGGCGAGTCGCACTGCGTCCTCGACCCACCGCCGTCCCGCCTCGGCGTCACCGCGGTAGAGGGCGTTCTCCGCCTCGACCCAGTACCGGCGCAGCAGGACACGATCGCCGACGACCCAATCGCCGACGGCCCAATCCTCTCCCCCACCGTCTTCGCTCGCGACGGGGCACACCGCACCGGCGCGTCGGAGCAGTCGCGAGGAGGCGTCGAATCGGCCGAGCCCCAGATTGTCGGCTGCCAGCCCGATGAGCGCATCCCCCAGGGCGGCCCGGGCCCACCGCGCGGCATCCTCGGACATCGCCGCACCGGTATCGGCGCCCGCACCGGGACCGACTAGGTCCGCGACTGCCAGCGCTGCGCGCCCGTCGAGGTGCAAGGCGAGATCGTGCCGACCGGCCTGCCGCAGCCAGGATGCCCGGGTGCTCGACGCCAGAGACCGCACCGCGCGCACCTCGGGCGCCGGCGCCCGACCGACGTTCGCGTCGAGGGTGTCGAGCAGGGCCCGCCCCCGCGCAACGGCGCCCAGCGCACCGATCGCGACCGCCCGCGCCCACAATTGCCCCGGTCCAGCGCTATCCGCCGGTCCCGCGCTATCCGCCGGTCCCGCGCTATCCGCCGGTCCCGCGCTATCCGCCGGACTCGAATCCGCCACGGTCGTATCCGCCATTGCCGCTACGCTATCCGACCCCATTCGGCGTGCCTTTCAGTATCAGATGAAATCGCTTCTGACCAGTAACGGGAACGTAAACTCTGGCGCAATTTTTGCTATATACGATCGCGTATTCGTTAAATTGACTTCGGTCGGCGCGGCTGTTTACTGTGGGCCGCAGAGCGCCCTTACCAAAGGGGTTCATCAGCGGCCTTGATCACCGGGCCAGGCGAACGTAACAGGAGGACGGCCCATGTCGATTCCCGAGCTACCCGGTCCGAATGCCGACATCTGGGATTGGCAGCGGCTCGGCACCTGCCGCGGAGTCGCCTCGTCGGTCTTCTTCCACCCCGACGGCGAGCGCGGCAACGCGCGGCTGCGGCGCGAGCAGCAGGCCAAACAGTTGTGCCACACCTGCCCGGTCCTGACCCGGTGCCGCGAGCACGCCCTGCGCGTCGGCGAGCCCTACGGGATCTGGGGCGGCCTGGGCGAGGCCGAGCGCGCCATGATCCTCAAGGGTGGCGGCCGCCGCGGCAACCTGGCCGGGTAGTCCCCTGACAAGCAATCCGCCCCGGATCCCAACGGGATCCGGGGCGGATTGGCGTTCTGGGCGGCCCGACTGGGTCAGCCGACCACCGCGAGCACGTCGCGCGCGGACAGGATCAAGTAATCCTGACCGTTGTACTTGATCTCGGTTCCGCCGTACTTGCTGTAGATGACGGTGTCGCCTTCCTTGACGTCGACCGGGATCCGGTTCTCGCCCTCATCGTCCCAGCGACCCGGGCCGACGGCGATGACCTTGCCCTCAGAGGGCTTCTCCTTCGCCGTGTCCGGGATCACCAGACCAGAAGCGGTGGTGGTCTCGGCCTCGATCGCCTGGACCAGGATCTTGTCCTCCAGCGGCTTGATGTTCACGCTCGCCACGATGTGAGTCCTCAACTTTCATTCCTGAACGAAATACGATGACGTTTGTGGCCCTGCTCGGAAAATCTCCCGTCGTCGCGGGTGAACGAGAGCTTCTCACAGTGCCAACTAGCACTCTATACCCGAGAGTGCCAGCACTCAAGGCCGACCAGTACCCGCAACGGTCCGCGGGCGGTATCGCCAGGCGTTGCTGACGACGCCGGCGCGGATCGCCGCAATCGGGCAACCGGCTGCGGTCACCGCCGCCCCACCCGCCGCACCGCGGCGAACAGGTCGTCGAGCGTCGGCGACTGTGCAACGGTCTCGAAGTCGAGCCCGGCCGCACCGGCCGCGCGCCACTTGTCCAACAGCGCCATCAACTGCAACGAGTCGATGCCACTGTCTGCCAGCATCAACGATCCGGTCAGTACCGACGGGTCGACCATCAGCTTGTCGGCGAGATCGGCGCGCAGGCGGTCCGGGGCGAGGGGGTCGGCGCCGGACGGCATATCACCGGCCGGGTCGGCGCGGCGCTGGTCCTTCTTGCTGACCTTGCCCACCGCGGTCGTCGGGAACTCGTCGACGACGAACACATCGTCGGGGATCTTGAACCGGGCGAGGCCCGCGGTGCGCAGGAAGCCGCGCAGCGCGAACGCGTCGGGCACCGCTCCGGCGTCCACCGCCGACGCCGACGCGATCACATGGGCGACGATGCGCTCGCCCAGCCGGTCGTCGGGAACCCCGACGACGGAGGCGTCGCGAACCGCGGGGTGGGTGAGCAGCACGCCCTCGACCTCGGCCGGGGCGATCTTCTCCCCCGCCCGGTTGATCTGGTCCTTGTCGCGCCCGACGACGGTGAGGTAGCCCGCCCGGTCGCGGACCACGCGGTCGCCGGTGCGGTAAAAGCCGTCGGCGGTGAAGGACTCCGGGGCGGCGCCTCCCCAATACCCCCGGATCGTGTACGGCCCGCGCGTCTGCAGCGCCCCCTCCTGCCCGGGTGGCACCTCCTTGCCGTCGGCGTCGACGATGCGGATCTCGTCGTCGGGGCTGATCGGCCGGCCCTGCGTGGCGGTGATGCGGTGCGCGTCGTCGTCGAGGCGGGTGTAGCTGACCAGTCCCTCGGCCATGCCGAACACCTGCTGCAGTGTGGCTGCGGGGAACAACTCGCCGACCCGGCCGGCGAGCACCCGCGCCAAGGTGGACCCGCCGACCTGCAGCGTCCGCACCGACGAAGTGTCGTGACGGCCCGCCTCGGGCGAGTCGAGCCACGACGCGACGAGTGGGGGAACCGCCGAGAGGTCGGTGATGCCGTGCTCGGCGACCGCCGACAGCACGGTGCGCGCATCGGTCCCGGGCACCATCACGATCCGCGACCCCGCGTACAGGGCGCCGAGCACCCCGGGGCTGCTCATCGTGAAGTTGTGCGACACCGGGAGCACGACCCCGAACACCGACGAGGCATCCAGGCCGCAGATCCGGGCCGACTCGCGCACCGAATACAGATAGTCGTCGTGGGTGCGCCCGATCAACTTCGGCGCACCGGTCGTGCCGCCGGACAACTGGAGGAAGGCGATATCGGCCGGGGCGCCCGCCCGCCGGGTCGACCCCGTGACGTCCGCGCGCACCGCCGCCAACGGGTCGGCCGCGCCGTGCTCGGCGACCACCGTCGCGAACGGCCGGCCCTCGGAGGTCAAGGCACGACTCGCCGCCAGCCCCTCGGCGTGCGCCCGGAAGTCGGTGCCGCCGAAGGCGTCGACGGTGAGGAAGGCCGCGGCATCGGCGCGCGCCACCAGGTCCTCGAGTTCCGCGGCACCGTGGCTCGGCAGCGCGAACACCGGCAGCACCCCGGCATCGAAGAGCGCGAACAGGACCTCGAGATACTCGGCGACGTTCGGGAACTGGACCACCGCGCGATCCCCGGGGCGCAGGTCCAATCGCCCGACGAGCCCCTGCGCGACAGCCCGCGCACTGTCGAGGAGTCCGCGATAGGTCAGCGTCCGCGAGTCGTCGCACACGGCCCGCGCATCGGGGTGCGCGGCCGCCGACTGCTCGAGCATCGCGGTGTGGGACTGCCCGATCCAATAGCCCGCGGCGCGGTACCGCCGCGCCACCTCGGGGGGATATCCGACCACCACGCGATCCTAATCCATAGGCTAACCTAAGCCGCGCCCCCATCCGATCGGAAGCATCCGCCTTGCACGAGGAACTCACCGCCGCCCAACTCGCCGTGTGGTTCGCCCAGCAGCAGGTCGAGGACGCGCCGGTCTACCAGTGCGCCGAGCGGATCGACATCATCGGCAGCTTCGACGCCGAACGCTTCGCCACGGTCCTGTCCGACTGCCTGAAGCAGGTCCCGGCGCTCAATGCGCGCTACACCGACGACGGCGACGGTCGCCCGCGGGCCCGGCCCGACGCGCGTGAACACGTGGTCGTCGTGCACGAGGCCGGCGCGCATCAGACGGACACCGACGCACTCGAGTCCCTCGTCGCCCGGGCGACGTCCACCGCCCCCGTGCACGACGAGATCGGCGGCGAGCAGCTGTCCGGCCAGCACCTGCTGCGCCTCGCCCCCGACCACCACGTATGGATCAGCCGGATCCACCACATCGCCGTCGACGGCTACTCCTTCGCCCGGCTGCTGCGCTGGGTCGCCGACGCCTACAGCGCCGACCTGGCCGGCGAGCCGCCGCCGGGGTCGCCGTTCGTCGCCAACGCAGCCCCCGAAACTTCTGACACCAGCGGCGACGCGGCATTCTGGGCCGGTTACGCCGATACCGCTCGGCCGCCGACGGTGTCGCCGGCCGCCCCCGCGCTCGCGCGCGAACGGGCGATCCGCACCACCGGTGTCCTCGGGCCGCGCACCGCCGCGACCGACCGCGGTTGGGCCGAATCGCTGATGGCCACGCTCGCCGTCTACGTCAGCGCCCTGTCGGGCGAGGCGACGGTAACCCTGGGCGTCCCGTGGGCCAACCGCCGGCTCGGCGCTCCGATCACGGTCGAACCAACCGTCAACATCCTCCCGCTGCGGCTGGTGGTGTCGCCGACGATGACGATCGGCGCGATGATCGACGCCGTGGGTGCCGAACTGCGGACCGTGCGCCCCCACGTCGACTACCGCGCCGATCACCTGCGCCGCGACCTCGGACTCGTCGGCGCCGACACCCCCCTCTACGGGCCCGGCGCGAACCTCAAGTTCTTCACCCCGCAGCTGCGGTTCGGCGACGCGGTCGGCACGGTCACCAACATCGCCATGGGCCCCGTCGACGACCTGACGCTGACCGGCTCGCCGCAACCCGACGGCGGATTCGTGCTGGAGGTCGAAGCGAACCCGGCCCGCTACACCGCCGCCCAGGCCGCCGCACACGCCGCGCGGCTGCACGCGCTGCTCATCCGGATCAGCACCGACGACGCCGGCACCCCGTTGGGCGCCCTGCCCGTCGCCCTGCCCGACGAAGCCCGCGGCGAGGTCGTCGAGCACAACCGGACCGCTGCCCCCGACCTGCTCGCCCGAGCACAGTCGTCGACGCTGGCCGACCTGCTCGCCGCGGCCGGCGCGCACCACCCCGACCGGATCGCGCTGGTGTGGGGTGAGAACACCATGACCTACGCCCGGTTGCGTGCGGCAGTCGCCGATCTTGCCCGCGAACTGCGGGAGCGCGGAGTCGGCCGCGGCGATGTCGTCGCGCTGCGGCTGACGCGCGGCCCGGAGATGGTGTGCGGCCTGCTCGCCGCGCTCGACTGCGGTGCCGCCTATCTGCCGATCGACCCCGACCTGCCACGGTCGCGGATCGACGCCATGCTCACCGACGCGGATGCGCGCGTCCTGCTCACCACACCCGGCGGCGAACCGGCCGACTGGCGCCACCTGGGTCTGGCGCTGACGATCGCCGGTGGAACGGGCATCGGAGCCGCTGCCGGTCGCCCGACCCCGCGCGACGGTGCCTACATCATCTTCACCTCCGGCTCGACCGGGCGCCCCAAAGGCGTCGTCGTCGAACACCGCAGCATCGTCAACCGGCTCTTGTGGATGGACCGGGCCTTCACCCTCACCCCCGACGACCGCGTCGCCCAGAAGACCCCGTATTCCTTCGACGTCTCGGTGTGGGAGTTCTTCTGGCCGTTGATCCGCGGCGCGGCCCTGGTGCTCGTCGCACCGGGAATGGAGCGCGACAGTGCCGGGCTCGCCGGCGAGTTCGCCCACCACGGGATCACCGTGTGCCATTTCGTCCCGTCGGCGCTCGCCGCGTTCGTGGCCGCCCTCCCGTCGGCCCCCGATCCGGCGGCACCGAACCCGTCGGCCCCCGATCTCGCCGCCCTGCGCCTGGTCGCCTGCTCGGGCGAGGCTTTGCCGCCCGAGGCCTTGCACCGCGCCCGCCTAACACTGCCCGCCGCCGCCGTTGTCAACCTGTACGGCCCCACCGAAGCCGCCGTCGACGTCACCCGGTGGGCCCCGGGGCCGGATTGGGACGGCGAGGTGCCGATCGGCACCCCCATCGCCAACACCGCGGCCCACGTTCTCGACACTGCGTTGCGCCCGCAACCCCCCGGCGCGGTCGGGGAGCTCTACCTGGCCGGGATCCAGCTCGCCCGCGGCTACCTGCGGCAGCCGGGCCTGACGGCCACCCGATTCGTCGCCGATCCCTTCGACCACGGCGCCCGCATGTATGCCACCGGCGACCTGGTCCACCGCGACGACGACGGCCAACTCGTCTACGTCGGGCGCGTCGACGACCAGGTGAAGGTCCGCGGCCGCCGCATCGAACTGGGCGAGGTCCAGGCCGTCCTGGCACAGCTTCCCGGCGTCGCCCAGGCCGTCGTGGTGACCCGCGATCTGACGACCGGGGCCGGCGCGTCGACGATCATCGTCGGGTACGTCACCGCCGCCGGGCCGATGGACCGGTTCGACCTTCGCGACCGTCTCGCCCGCCGGCTGCCCGCGTACATGGTGCCCGACGCCGTCGAGGTGCTCGAGCAGATCCCGACGACGCGCAACGGGAAGCTGGACCGCCGCCGCCTACCGCCGCCGCGGCTGGGGGCCGAGGACCGCACCGCACCGCGCACACCCGCCGAGATGGTGCTCGAACCGCTGTTCGCCCATGCCCTGGCGTTGCCCGGGGTGTCGGTCACCGACGGCTTCTTCGACCTCGGCGGGACCTCGCTGACCGCCTCGGCGTTGGCCGCCCGCTGCCGCGAGACCCTGGGCGTGCCCGTCGGCGTCGCCGACCTGTTCGCGGCACCGTCGGTGGCCGCCCTCGCGCAGCGCCTCGCCGGCGGCGACTCGACCGACCCCTTCGGTCGCGTGCTGGTGCTGCGCGGCGGCCCGCCGGTCGTCGCGATCCATCCGGCGGGCGGCCTGGGCTGGTGCTACGCCGGGCTGCTGCCCTTCCTCCCGACGGGCACCGGGCTGATCGCGCTGCAGGCCGACGGACTCGACGGCGGGCCGCTACCCACCTCGCTGTCCGCCGTCGCGCACTCCTACCTCGACGCCATCGACCGAGTGGCGCCGGACGGCCCCCTGCGCCTGGTGGGCTGGTCGGTCGGCGGCGTCATCGCCCACGAGATCGCCGTGCAGGCTGCCGCCCGAGGTCGGCCCGTCGGGCAACTGGTCCTCCTCGACGCCTACCCCAGCGAATGCTGGGCCGACCAGCCACCGGCGACCCCCGCGCAGGTGCGACGCGCCCTGCTGATCATGGCGGGCACCGAAACCGGCGACGCCCTGGACTCCGACGCTGAGGCCCTGGACTCCGACGACAAGGTCTTGGCCGTGCTGCGCGGCCACCACGCCGCACTGGGCAGCCTCACCCTCGAACAGGTCCGCCGCGTCACCGAGGTCGTCAGCCACTTCGCCGCCCTGATGCGGTCGCACCGCACCGGAGTCATCCCCGGTGGCGCGGCACACTTCGCCGCCGCGCGCAGCGCCGAGGCCTTCCTGCCGCCGCGCGCCTGGGACCGCCACGTCGCCGGGGCCATGCGCTACCACGACCTCCCGGTCACCCACCCCGAAATGGTCGCCCCCGATTCACTTGCCGCCGTTGCCGAAGCGTTGGGCGACCGATCATGACCCACGCGCAGAGTGCTCAAACCGCAGCAGCGCAGGGCGATCGCACAGCCTCGGCGCCGTATCCCGCTGGCGTCGTCGTGGTGGCTTCCCGCCGCCGTCGACGAGGTACTCGCGTATTCTCCGTCGATGTTGGCCAACGATCTCGCGGCGGCCGGCCGGCCGGTGGCGCCGCACCGCTGTGCCGGCGGCCACGACGTCGCCCGGTGGTCCGCTTGCTGCTCGCCGACCTGGTGAAACCGACCCCGCCCGACCGACCCCGCCCGAACCGACCCCGCCCGAACCGACCCCGCCCGAACCGACTCTGACAAGACCGACTCTGACAAGGCCGACCCCGAGAGGAAGGGGAGAGCTGTGAGGCTCAGCACCCGCATCACCACCGCCCTCGCCGGCCCCGTGCTGGCCGTCACGCTGGGGGCCTGTGGATCCGATCGCATCGCGACGCCACCGGCGGACGGCCGGCCCTACGTCGATGCCGCGAACCGGACGGTCATCATTCCCAGGAACCCCACGCGGGTCGTCACCCTCGCCGAAGGGGCGCTCGACGCCGCCCTCGCCCTCGGCATCACCCCGGTCGGGTCCACCGCCGGTCGAGGCCAGTTGGGCATCCCCGGCTACCTCGCGACCGAGCCGGGCGCGCGTTCCATCCCCGTCGTCGCGTCGACCCGCTCCCCCAACCTCGGCCAGATCCCCAAGCTTCGCCCGGATCTCATCGTCGTCGACGACACCACCGGGTCGCGCAACCATCTCGCCGACCTCGCGAAGATCGCACCGACCGTCCTCGTCGCCAAGTTTGCGCAGGGGTGGGAGAAGTACTTCGCCGCCATGGCCGACATCCTGGGCCGCGACCCGCAGTACCGTCGCGTGACCGCGCAGATCGCCGAGCAGCTGCGCGCCACGACGGCGCTGGTCGGTGCGGCGCCCGGCCGCAAACCACTCACCGCGAGCGTGGTGCGCTGGTCCTCGGAGGGCCCGACGATCGTCGGCCACGACTCTCTGTCGCGCTGGGTGCTCACCGATGTCGGCATGGCCCGGCCCGCCGCTCAGCGCGGAGTCGACACCGCCTACCGGTCCGGGCAGAAGGTCAGTATGGAGAATCTCGACCTGATCGATGCCGACTACATCTTTTTCGGAGTGCTCGGCAGCACCGAACAGGCCGAGATCGAGTTGGAGTCGGCGCGCGCAAAGCCCGTGTTCGCCGCATTGCGCGCGACCAAGACCGGGCACGTGTTCCCCGTCGACGGAACCCCGTGGACCAGCGGTACCGGACCGCTCGGCGTCCGGGCCGTCCTCGACGACATCTCATCCGCCTTCCGCCGCTAGGCCCGATCGGAGAACCGTGCCCATCCCCCCGATTAGCCCGTACCGGCTCGGCGACGTATCCCCGCGCAGCAGCCGGCTACTCGACTGGAAGGTCGACCCGGCGCGCGCAGTGCTGTTGATCCACGACATGCAGAACTATTTCGTCGACGTGTACGAGGCCGGCGCCGAGCCGCTGGCCACCGTCATCCCGACGATCGCCGGACTGCGCGACGCCTGCGACGCGGCGCGCATCCCGGTCGTTCTGACCGCACAGTCGCCGGGCCAACACCCGTCGCGGCGCGGACTGCTCGCGGACCGGTGGGGCTGCGGGATCAGCACCGAAGAGCAGGCCCGGGTGATCGAGCCGCTGCGGGCACGGCCGGACGACATCGTGGTGACCAAGTGGCGCTACTCGGCGTTCGCGCGCACCGATCTGCGCTCCCTGATGGCCCACGACGGCCGCGACCAGCTCCTCATCACCGGCGTCTACGCCCACATCGGGTGCATGTTGACCGCTGCCGACGCCTTCATGCAGGACGTCCAGGCATTCTTCATCTCCGATGGTGTCGCCGATTTCAACGCGGCGTTCCACGGCGGCGCGATCGACTATGTGAACAACACCTGCGGGGTGGCGATCACCTCCGACGAGGCGCTCGTCGCGCTCAAGACCGATGGCTGATCGGGTACTCGCGGGGCGGCGCGCGTTGATCACCGGCGCGGTCGGCGGCATCGGGGCCGCAGTGGCGCGCGCCTTCGCCGATGCCGGCGCGCAGGTGCTGCTCACCGACCTCGATCCGTCCGTCGAGGAGGCCGCACTCGCGCTCCAGGGCCGAGGGATCGTCTCCGACGTCGCCGACCGCGGTGCGGTCGCCGACCTGGTAGCAGCCGCGCCCGGCCTCCTCGGAGGTCCGCTGACCACCGTGGTGCACACCGCTGCGGTCCTGGCCGTCGGTCCGATCGGCGCCATCGACGACGAGGAGTGGGACCGGCTGCTGGCCGTCAACCTGACCGCGACGATGGCGCTGCTGCGCGCGACGGTCGGGGCCGTGGCCAATGGCGGTTCGATCACCGTCGTGTCGTCGAACGCGGCGGCGGCCCCGAGGGTGGGCCTGGGCGCCTACGGCGCGACGAAAGCCGCCGTGACCAGTTTGGTCCGCAGCGCCGGGCTCGAGGTCGCGCGGCGCGGGGTTCGCGCCAACATCATCACGCCAGGCTCCACCGACACCCCGATGCTGCGCGGGATGTGGCCGGAGTCGTCGTCGGCGTCGGCGCGGGACAGTGAGGCCGAGGTGATCGCCGGGACTCCCGCCGAGTTCCGCCTGGGCATCCCTCTCGGACGGTTGGCCCGACCCGAGGACATCGCGGCGTCGGCCGTCTTCCTCGCCTCCGACGCAGCCCGGCACATCACGCTGCACGACCTGCGCGTCGACGGTGGCGCCACGCTCGACCAGTAGCCGCCGACCGCGCCCACATCCTCGCCCACATCCTCGCCCACCGCGCCCACATCCTCGCCCACCGCGCCCACATCCTCGCCGACCGCGCCCAAGACTCCGCCGACCGCGCCCAAGACTCCGCCGACCGCGCCCACATCCTCGCCGACCGCGCCCAAGACTCCGCCGACCGCGCCTTGCCACGACCACCAAGTGCCCACTCGACAACCACCAGGTGCCCACTCGACAACCAGCAGGTGCCCACTCGACGAAGGCGGGTACGGTCAGGCGAATGCACCGTGTCCGAATTGGTAGGTTGGACGGGTGAAGTACGCCGTCATCATCATCATCGCGCTGTTGCTGATCATCGCCGTCGCCGCGGTGTTCAACGTCCTCGGCGCCCGCGCAGCCCGCAAGGCTGAGGCCGAGGCTTTGCGCAACCGCACCTATCGTCCGGGCGATCCCTTCTCCACCGCGGACGACGACGCGGTTCGCGGCGACCCGCGCCTGCTGAAGCCGGCCGATCTCCTCGACATCCGCGGGACCACCTACGCGGTGCGCGGTGTCATTCGCTTCACGCAGGACGGCTACAACTGGATTGAGGCCCACCTCGACACCGGCACCGGCCAGCGCGGGTGGCTGTCGGTCGAGGACGACCCCGACCTCGAAGTCGTCCTGTGGCAGGAACTCAAGGGCGTGACCCTCGTCCCCGGACCGCCGACCCTCGACTTCGAAGGCCGCCACTACACCTACGACGAAGACGGTTCGGCCGCGTTCACCTCGGCCGGCACCACCGGCGTCGCGACCAGCGGAACCATGCGCTACCACGACTACGAGGCCGGACCCGCCCGGTTGTCGTTCGAGGACTTCGGCTCCGGCTGGGAGGCTTCGCGCGGCGAAGTGTTGGCCCGCAGCGAGTATCGCATCTACCCGACCGCCCCCGCCCCCGAAGGACCGCGGTGACCGCACCGTTCGAACTGGGCGGAACCTTCGTCGACACCCGTGCCGCCGACCTCGCCCTGACGCTCGACGCGGCCGAACATCCGGCCCTGGCCACTCGGACCGGCCGACTGGGGCCGTTCGACGTCGAGCTGCGCCTCCTCGGAGCCAGTCACCAGGTGACCGTCGGAGTCCCACTTCTTCGGGGTCGGCACACGCCGGTGCGCGAGACCTTGGCCTGCCTGCCCGGCGCCGAGCCCTTCCTGCCGGCGCACTGGACCGACGGCGACTACGACTTCCACGCCCGGGTCACCACCCACGACGAGCCGGAACTCGCACGCCTGGTCGCCGGACTTCAGGAGCGGACCGCATCGGCTGACGGGCGCAGCCTCGGGCTGATCGGGTCCTACCCCGGGCGACCGCTCGCCGTCACCGCGATCCTGGCGACGCTCGACAACGGCCCGACCCTGCGTTGGGAGACGTGGCACTCCTATCCACAGTCCGGCGAGCTCGTCCACACCGCCAGTGCGCTGACCAGCGGCGAGAGCGGCCTATGACGCCACCGTTCCCACCACCGGGCCCCCCACCGTTCCCGCCACCGGGCCCCCCGCCCGGCGACGGCCGACCGCGCGACCCGCGCGGCAACCTCCCCCGCATCCGCAACGCCATCATCGGCATCATCGGCCTATTCACCGTGGGTGCGCTTCTGGCAACCTGCGCGATCGACGGTGGGACGGGAAGCCGAAGTGCCCGGGACTACATCGCGTCGACCTATCAGCGCAGCGCGGCGCTCGACGAGGGCGGCGTCGCGGGGTATGTCGCGAACGGCGATGTCACCTCGGTGTCTCGCGACATCTCCAAGGCGGAGCGCCCGACGGACTCCCGCACCGGCGCCAACACGGTCGGCAACGTCGACGGATCGTACTTCCTGCAGTACCCCGACTACCTCGTCGGCCTGTTCCCGTACGGCGCCAACCAGACCCGCGTGATGATCAGCAAGGACTATCGCAGCGGCTACAACCACTACCACCCCTATGTCGGCGGCTACTGGGTCCCGACCCCGCACTACTCCGGCCGCGGCAGCGGCTATCGCGGCGGCGGCAGCGGCGCCGGCAAATAGCACCTCCGACAAACAAGGGACAACCATGAGGCACTCATTCCTGGACAACCTGATCGCCGCCGGCTCCTACTCCGCGGTCGGCATCACGGCGATGGCCGTCGGCTTCGTCGTCCTCGACCTGTTGACGCCGGGCAACCTGCGCGCACAGGTGTGGGTGGACCGCAACCGCAACGCGGCAACCCTGGTCGGGTCCAATCTGGCCAGTGTGGCGATCATCGTCGTCGCGGCGATCGTCGCCAGCGAGGGGGGCCTCGCCCGAGGCCTGCTCTACACGAGTTCTTACTGCGCCCTCGGGTTGGCGGCGATGGCAGTCACCTTCGGCCTGCTCGCCCTGGTCACCCCCGGCAAGATCGGCGACGCCCTGATGGACCCCGAGCCGCATCCCGCGGTCCGGGTCCACGCGGTACTCCACATCGCGGCTGCGTGCATCATTGCTGCCTCCATCCTCTGACGTCGGGCAGTCCGTCCCGGCCCGGCGAAACCGGGCCGCGCGCGCCGTCCTGCTGGCCGTCGTCTTCGTCTGCGCCGCCTGTGGACTGGTCTACGAACTGGCCCTGGTCTCCCTGGGCTCCTACCTGATCGGCAACACCGCGACCCAGGCGTCCATCGTCTTGGCGGTCATGGTGTTCGCCATGGGCGTCGGCTCGCTGGCCGCCAAACCCCTGCAGCACCGGCCGGTCGCCTGGTTCGCCACGGTGGAGCTCACCCTGGCCCTGCTCGGCGGGTTGTCGGTGATGGCCCTGTACGCGGCCTTCGCCTACCTGTCGATGTATACCGCGGCCCTGGTGGCGGTCGCATTCGTGCTGGGCCTGCTGATCGGGGCGGAGATCCCGCTGCTGATGGTGCTATTGCAGCGCATCCGGCGCCAGGACGCCGGTTCGGCGGTGGCCGACCTGTTCGCCGCGGACTATATCGGCGCGCTGCTCGGCGGCCTGGCCTTCCCATTCCTGTTGCTGCCGGTGTTCGGACAGTTGCGCGGTGCGATGGTGGTCGGGCTGGTCAACGCCGTCGCCGGGCTCCTCCTAGTCCTCGTCTTGTTCCGGCGCGACCTCTCGCGTCGGGGTCAGACACTCGTCGGACTCGCCGCGACGGCGGTCATCGCGATCCTCGTCGCGGCCTTCGCCTGGTCGTCGACATTCGAGGTCACCGCACGGCAGGCCCTGTATCGCGATCCGATCGTGCTGGCCCGACAGTCGCAGTACCAGGACATCGTCATCACCGACAACCGGTCCCGCCAGGGCGACGACGTACGGCTGTTCCTCAACGGCGACCTGCAATTCGCCTCCGTCGACGAGTACCGCTACCACGAGGCCCTCGTGCACCCGGCCATGGCGGCGCACCCGCGCCGGGTGCTGATCCTCGGTGCCGGGGACGGTTTGGCACTGCGCGAAGTGCTCGCCTACCCGACCGAGTCGGTCACCCTCGTCGAGCTCGACCCGGAGATGATCCGCCTGGCGCGCACCGATCCGCGCCTGGTCCGGCTCAACCGGGGGTCGATGAACAACCCACGAGCCCGGCTCATTGCCGCCGACGCGTTCAACTGGCTGCGTACGACCGACGAGAAGTTCGACGCCATCATCGTCGACATGCCCGACCCGGACGAGACGTCGACGGCCAAGCTCTACTCCACCGAGTTCTACGCCCTCGTCGCCGCTCATCTGCACGACCGCGGGACGATCGCCGTCCAAGCGGGATCGCCCTACTTTGCGCCGCGCTCGTTCTGGTGCGTCGGCGCGACCCTGGCCGACGCCGGTCTGCGGACCGTGCCGTACCACGTCGACGTCCCATCGTTCGGCGACTGGGGCTTCTTCCTCGCCGGGCGCCAACGGCCGGTGCTCTCGATGGCGCCACCGGCCTCCGGTCCCCCGCCGAGATTCCTCACCGACGATGAGCTGCGCGCCGCACAGGTCTTCCCCCGGGACCGGCCGCCGCTGGACATGCCGCCGTCGACGTTGATGGACCCCCGGATCCTGCGCTACGCGCAGGGCGAGTGGAAGCAGTACTGAGGGCTCGCTCGGCGAAATTCTGGGCTCGCTCGGCGAAATTCTGGGCGCGCTCGGCGAAAGTCTGGGCGCGCTCGGCGAAATTCTGGGCGCGCTCGGCGAAATTCTGGGCGCGCTCGGCGAAAGGCAGGGCTCAGTAGGCGCTGATCTGCACCGACATCCCCGGATCGGTCGCGACCGTCAGCGGCGACGCCGGCGCGCCCCCGGCGATCACATGCGCACCCAGGGTCGCGATCATCACCCCGTTGTCGGTGCACAGCCGCGGCGCCGGCACGCGGAGCGCGACCCCCGCGGCATCACAGCGCTCCTGCGCGAGCGACCGGATCCGCGAGTTCGCGGTCGCGCCGCCGCCGAGCACCAGCGTCGAGAGCCCGAAGTCCGCGCACGCCCGCAGCGCCTTGAGAGTGAGGACGTCGGCGACCGCCTCCTGGAAGGACGCCGCGACGTCGGCCAGCGGAACCGGCTCCCCGCGGCGCTGGCAGCCCTCGACGTACCGCGCGACGGCGGTCTTCACACCGGAAAAGGAAAAGTCGTACCGCGCATCCCGGGGGCCGCTCATCCCCCGCGGGAACGCAATAGCCTTCGGATCACCGTCGGCGGCCAGCGCGTCGATGGCCGGCCCGCCCGGGTACCCCAGCCCAAGGAGTCGGGCCACCTTGTCGAAGGCCTCGCCGGCCGCGTCGTCGACGGTGGTGCCGAGTTCCTCGATCGGCTCGCCGAGATCGGTGATGCGCAGCAGGTGGGTGTGGCCGCCGGAGACCAGCAGCGCAATGCACGGCGGCATCGGCCCGTGCTCCAGCGTGTCGACGGCGACGTGGCCGCCGAGGTGGTTCACCGCGTACAGCGGGACGTCCCAGGCCAGCGCGTACGCCTTGGCCGCGGCGACGCCCACGAGCAGAGCGCCCGCGAGCCCTGGACCGATCGTCACCGCGATCGCGTCGGGCTTGTCGACCCCGGCCGCCGCCAGCGCCCGGCGCATGGTCGGCACCATGGCCTCCAAGTGCGCCCGCGAGGCGACCTCCGGCACGACACCGCCGTACCGAGCATGCTCGGCCACCGAGGACGCGACCTCGTCGGCGAGCAGCCGGACCGGCCCGTCCGGTGCTGCGGGATTCCACTCGACGATCCCGACCCCGGTCTCGTCGCACGAGCTCTCGATGCCCATGACGATCATTCGCTCACTCATCGGTAGTCGCCGCCGATCTGCCTTCGGGTTGTCTCAACTCGGCCCGGGGCCGGATCATCGTGAACGCGTCAGCGCCCGACGGCTGGTAATAGCCTTTGCGCACACCGGATTTCACGAACCCGGCGCTCTCGTACAGCGCGATGGCCGGGTCGTTGTCGACCCGGACCTCCAGGTAGACCGGGGCGTCGCGCCGGTCGGCGACTGCGAGCATCTCGTCCAGCAGCGCACGGCCGATGCCCCGCCCGCGGTGGGCCCCGTCCACGGCGATCGTGTGGATCTCGCACTCGTGGTCGCCCTCGGACCCCAGGATCGACACCCCGGCATATCCGATCGGCGGTGCGCCGAGCGCATCTCGGGCGGCGAAGTACCGGTTGTAGGGCGCGTTCAGCTCGGCGCGGAATGCCGCTGCCGGCCACGGCGAATCCCCGGCGAACATCTGCTGCTCCAGTTCAGCGCAGTGCGCGACATCGGCCTTGCGCAATTCGTCGATCACGGTCATCGGCCCGACCGCTTCTTCTTCTTCTGATCAGACAGCTCGACGGCGTCGGGGCGGCGCAGGTACAGCGGGACCAGCGGCTCGGGGGCCGCGCCCGAGCGCACCGCGGCGGCGGCGACGGTGGCAAGCGCGGCGACGTCGGGGGCCGCCGGCACGCTCGGCCACCCCTCAGACGGCCCGCCCACACCCGGCCACCGCGTCAGCGGGACGCCCGCGACCAGGTCGATCGACTCCCCGGCCATCTCCTCCCCGGCCATCTCCTCCCCGGCCATCTCCTCGAGGAGCAGCGCCGGCGCGAGCACCCCGGGTCCCCCGACGCGGCGGCCGTCGCGATAGCGCGCCCAATAGGCCTCGCGCCGCCGGGCATCGGTGACGACGAGGATTGACGAAGCCGCGGTCCCGCGGGCCGCGGCCACCGCGATCGCATCGAGGGTGCACACCCCGTGCACGGGGATGCCCAGCGCGTCGCCGTAGGCGGCGGCGGTGACCATCCCGACGCGCAGCCCGGTGAACGGGCCCGGCCCGCACCCGACGACGACGGCATCCAGATCAGTGCCGCGCCAACCAGATTCGTCCAAGCACTCCTTCATCAAGGTGGTCAGCGTCTCGGCGTGACGGCGTTCGTCGGCCACCACCCGGGAAGCGACCGCTGCCACCGACTCCGGCCCGATCCGGGCCAGCCCGGTCACCACCGCATCGGTAGCGGTGTCGAGCACCAGCACTCGCCGCTCACCCATCGATCCACCGCCACTGCGCGGCGCGCACCTCGGATTCGGGCTCCCGGGACAGTTGCACCAGCAGGTGCCGCCCGGCCAAGCGCTCGGCCACCCCGGCCCCCCATTCGACGACGACCACCGACTCGGTCAGCTCGGTGTCGAGGTCCAGGGCATCCAACTCGTCGAGGATATCCGCGCCGTCGCCGAGCCGGTAGGCGTCGACGTGGACCATCCCCGGGTGCCCGGAGCTGCCGGCCCGGTGGACGCGGGCGATGACGAAGGTCGGCGAGGTCACCCGGCCGACGACGCCGAGGCCGGCGCCGAGGCCCCGCGCCAGCGCGGTCTTGCCCGCGCCCAGCGGGCCGTCAAGGATCACCAGATCGCCGGCGCGCAGCGTCGCGGCCAGTGCTCGCCCCACGTCCTCGGTGTCCTCGACGCCGGGCAGCACCGCGCGACCGGGTTGCCCGCGGTTCACCTCCATCGGGACCACCAGCGCCGCGGTGCGGGTTCGGGAAGCGGCCGGGGCGCCGCCGGCGACGGCTCCGGCGACTCAGTCCGGCGCGCGGCGAGCACCGCACGGACGCGGGTGATGAGCTCGTCGAGGACCTCGTCGACCTCCCCGGGGCGCTCCATCTGCACCATGTGCCCGGCACCCTGCACGATCGTCAGCCGGCAGTTGGGCCCCAGCGCCCCATAGAGCGAATACGAATTCGGGAACGGGGTCATGCAGTCCTCGTCGCCGCAGATGACGACGCTGGGCACGGTGGCCAGCACCGGCAGCGCCGCCGATTCGTCGTGCACCTCCAACACTGCCAGGAAGTGCACGATCGTCGCCAACGGCGTCTGCCGGATCATCCGCTCGACCGCCCGCGCCGTCGTCGGGCTGTAGAAGTCCGGCCCGAAACTGGCCGCCAGCAGAACCGGCTCCAGCGCGCGGCGGGCCCGGGTCCGGCCGGCCTGGATGAACCAGGGTGCGTGGCGCACCGCGAACCGGAAGGCGTTGATCGCCGGGTTCTGCAGGCTCTCGCCCACCCCGGCCTCGGTGACCCCGCGGGCGGCCGTGGCGACCAACGCGACCCCGACGACCCGGCCGGCCGGACCGAACAGCTCGGGGTGGCGCCGGGCCAGTGCCATCGTGGCCATTCCGCCCATCGAGTGGCCGACGATGACGACGGGGCCGGTCGGGGCCAGTGCGCGAAGGACTGCGGCCACGTCATCGGCGAGCTGCGTCATCGTCGCCGTCTCGGGGGGCGCCGCCTCGCTGCGGCCGTGGCCGCGGTGGTCGAAGAAGACCAGGCGCGTCGACTCACCCCAGGTCTGCGCCAGCGCGGTGCGCTGGAAGTACCAGGAGCTCATGCGCAGCGAGAAGCCGTGCACGAACACGACGGTCAACTCGGGGGCCGTTTCGCCGTGCACGACGCGGGCGGCCAGGCGCACTCCGTCGTCGGCGACGACGGTGTGCTCGGCCTCGCGGTACATCGAATCGAAGTGGGTGTCGGCGAACGGGTCGGTGAGCCCGGCGCGGGCCTTGGTGACCTGCCGCGTCACCCCGGTCGCCGCCAGGTTGCCCAGTGTCGAGACACCCGCGGCCGGCCGAATCCGGCGCTTCGACGGGACCGGGCGGTCGGCTCGACCGCCGCCCGCGGTCACGACTGGCCCCCGGTGTAGCGGCGCGCGATCCGCGGTCCCACACCGGTGACGATCTCGTAGTCGATGGTGTCGGTGCGCTGCGCCCATTCATGCGCCGTCGGGCCCCCGTCGGCGCCGCTGCCGAACACCTCGACCTCGTCCCCCTCTGCGACCCCACCGCCGTCGGGCCCGAGGTCGACGACGAACTGGTCCATGCAGACCCGCCCGATGCCGGGGAAGTCGCGGCCGTTGATCCGGACCCGCAGGCGCCCGGACAGTGCGCGCGGCACCCCGTCGGCGTATCCGATGGGGATGACCCCGACGGTGGTGTCGGCGGGAGTGACGTACGCGTGCCCGTAGGAGACTCCGCGACCGGCAGCGACGCGCTTGACCAGCGACACCCGGGTGCGCAACGTCATCGCGGGGATCAGGTCGGCGTCGCTGTGCTCGGGCACCGGGTTGAGCCCGTAGAGCGCGATGCCCGGCCGGACGGCGTCGAAAGCCAAGTCGGGGCGGGTCAGGGAGGCCGGCGAATTCGCCAGGTGGACCAGTTCCGGCCGTGCACCGGCGGCCCGCAGGTCGGCGACCGCGGCGCGCAGCCGGGCGCCCTGCTCGTCGTTGGCCGGGTGCTCGGGCTCGTCGCCGCGCGCGAGGTGCGACATCACCCCGCGCAACCGGACGGCGCCGGCGGCGTGCGCGCGGCCGAGCGCGTCGACGAACCCGTCCCACTCGTCGGGGGCCACGCCGCTGCGGTTCATTCCGGTGTCGACCTTGACCGTCACCGTCGCCGTCTCGCCCCGGAGCCCGGCGGCCGCGGTCACCGCGTCGAGTTGGCGCGCCGAGGAGACCGCGATGTCCACGTCGGCGGCGATCGCGGCCGAGAAGTCGCTGTCCGGAACGTGCAACCAGGCGGTGATCGGGGCGGTGATCCCGCCGGCGCGCAGCGCGAGTGCCTCACCGAGGTGGGCCACGCCCAACCCGATGGCCCCGGCGTCGACCGCCGCCCGGGCGACGGGCAGTGCGCCGTGGGCGTAGCCGTCGGCCTTGACCACCGCCAGCACGTCGGCCCCCGCGACGGAGCCGACGACTCGGAGGTTGTGGGCGATGGCGGCCAGATCGACCGTGGCCGTGCCCAGTGAAGTGGAACCGGTGTAAGGGTGCATTGAGACGATATTGTCTCAGATCCGCGGGGCCGCGGTGAGGCGCCCGGCTGCGGCCCGCACAGTCCGGATCGCGTCGCTGATGGCCGCGACCAGTGCCGACGCCCCGATCGGGGCGCCCGGCGAACCGGCGGCGATGTGGGCGGCGACACTGTGCGCGCGCGCCCCCATTCCTGCGGCGGCACTCGGCGCCAACCGGGTGGCCAGCAGCGCCCCGATGATCCCCGACAGCGCGTCCCCCGAGCCCGCGGTGGCCGCCCACGACGCTCCCGCCTCGTTGACGAGGACCCCGCCGGCCGGGTCGGCGATCAGCGTCGCGCGGCCTTTGAGCAGGACCGTCGCGCCGGTGTCGGCGGCGCACGCGGCGACCGCGGCGACCCGGTCGGCGCCGAGCGGTTCACCGGTCAGGCGGGCGAACTCGCCCGCGTGAGGGGTGAGCAGGGTGGGTGCGCGGCGCCCGGCGAGCAGGTCGCGGTGGCGGGCCAGCAGGGTGATCGCGTCGGCGTCGACGAGGACGGGCACATCCGCGGCGAGCACCGCCGCCAACCGCGCCAGGGCCGCGTCGTCGGTGCCGATCCCCGGGCCGACGACCCAGGCCTGCACCTGCCCCGCGGCGGCCGGCTCGTCAGCGATGACCACCTCCGGGTAGCGGGTGACGACCGCGGCGGCGGCGGGGCCGGCGTAGCGGGTCATCCCCGACGTCGCCGCGACGGCCGCACCGGTGCACAGCAGCGCCGCGCCCGGGTACACCGCGGAGCCGGCCACGACGCCGACGACGCCCTGGCGGTACTTGTCGTCGGCCTCGCCGGGCACCGGCCACGCCGCGCCGACGGCGCCCTCGGTCAGGGCGCGCAGCTGCGCGCTCACCGGCGGCAGGCCGATGTCGACGACGACCACCCGCCCGCACTGGGGTGCGGCGAGCACGTGGGCGCGGCGCGGCACGCCGAAGGTCACGGTGAGGTCGGCGCGCACCGCCGGGTCGTTGACCACGCCGGTGTCGGCATCAACGCCCGAGGGGATGTCCACGGCCACCACCAGGGCCTGCGGGGAGACCTGCCCGGCCTGCGCGAACACCTCGGCCGCGTTCGGGCGCAGCGGGCCGATTCCGCCGATGCCCACCACGCCGTCGACAATCACGTCGAGGGGGCCGAACCTCTCGACGACGCGCCCGCCGGCTCTGCGCAGCGCCGCCACACCGCCCTCATGGGCGTGCTCGGGTGAGAGAAGAACGGCGCTGACCGCCACGCCGCGGCGGGCCAGGACCGCGCCGGCGTACAGCGCGTCGCCACCGTTGTCGCCGGAGCCGATCACCAGCCCGGCGCGGCGCCCGACGATGCCGCCGGTGCGGCGCAGGTCGCGCAGGACGGCCGAGGCCAGCCCGTGGGCGGCGCGGCCCATCAGCACGCCCCCGTCCAGCAGGCCGGTGGCCGCCTCGGCGTCGCGGATCTGGGCGACGGTCGGATACTCGATGACCTCCATCACACCCTCCCAGCGCCTATTCGACGGTGACGGACTTGGCCAGGTTGCGCGGCTTGTCGACGTCGTAGCCCCGCTCGTCGGCGACCGTGGCCGCAAACACCTGGAGCGGCACGGTGGACACCAACGGCTGCAGCAGCGTGGAGGTACGCGGGATGGGGATGAAGTGGTCGGCCACCGCGCGCGCGGCCTCGTCGTCGGCCTCAGCGATCACGATGGTCTCCGCGCCGCGCGCCTGGATCTCGCGGATGTTGCTGACCATCTTGGAGTGCAGCACCGCGCGGCCCTCCCGCGAGGGCATCACGACGAATACCGGCAGACCCGACTCGATCAGTGCGATCGGGCCGTGCTTGAGCTCACCGGCGGCGAAACCCTCCGCATGGATGTAGGCGAGCTCCTTCAGTTTGAGCGCACCCTCGAGGGCGACCGGATAGCCCACGTGGCGCCCCAGGAACAGCACCGTGTCGCGATCGGCCATCTGCCGGGCGAGCTCGCGCACGGGGTCCATGGTGGCGAGGACCTCGGCGACGGCGGCCGGGGCACTCTCCATGTCCGCGAACTCGCGGGCCACCTCGTCGATGAACTTGGTGCCGCGGGCCTGCGCCAGCGCCAGGCCGACCAGGTAGGCGGCGACGATCTGGGCCAGGAAGCACTTGGTGGAGGCGACGCCGATCTCCGGCCCGGCATGGGTGTAGAGCACGGCGTCGGACTCGCGCGGGATCTGTGCGCCGTTGGTGTTGCAGATCGCCAGGACTCGGGCGTTCTGATCCTTGGCGTGGCGCACCGCCTCCAGCGTGTCGGCGGTCTCGCCGGACTGGGAGATCGCGACGACGAGCGTCGAGCGGTCCAGGACGGGGTCGCGGTAGCGGAACTCGCTGGCCAGCTCCACCTCGACGGGCAGCCGCGTCCAGTGCTCGATCGCGTACTTGGCGAGCATGCCGGCGTGGTAGGCGGTGCCGCACGCGACGACGAACACCTTGGTCACGTCGCGCAGGTCGTCGTCGGAGATCCGCTGCTCGTCGAGCACGATCCGCCCGTCGCGCAGGTGCCCGAGCAGGGTGTTCGCCAGCGCCTCGGGCTGCTCGGCGATCTCCTTGAGCATGAAGTAGTCGTAGCCGCCCTTTTCCGCAGCCGCGAGATCCCAGTCGATGTGGAAGGGCTTGCCGCTGCGCGGGGTGCCGTCGAAGTCGGTGATCGCGTACGTGTCGGCGGTGATCACCACGACCTGGTCGTGGCCGAGCTCGACCGCGTCGCGGGTGTGCTCGATGAACGCCGTGACATCGGAGGCGACGAACATCTCACCGTCGCCGACGCCGACGACCAGCGGTGTCGACCGGCGCGCCGCGACGATGGTGCCCGGGTGGTCGGCGTGGGTGAAGACCAGGGTGAACGCGCCGTCGAGGCGGCGCAGCACGGCGTAGGCGCTGGCCTCGAAGTCACCGGCGGTCTCCCCGGCCGCGTAGGCGCGCGCCACCAGGTGGACCGCGGTCTCGGTGTCGGTGTCGGATTCGAACTCGACCCCGGCGGCTTCGAGCTCGGCGCGCAACGGAGCGTAGTTCTCGATGATGCCGTTGTGGACGACGGCGACCTTCCCGTCGGCGGACACGTGCGGGTGGGCGTTGCGATCGGTCGGCTTGCCGTGCGTGGCCCAGCGGGTGTGGCCCATGCCGGTTGTGCCGGTCAGCGCGGCGGTGCCGACGAGGGCGATCTGCTTGTCGAGGTTCTCCAGCCGGCCGGCCTTCTTCTCCACGACGAGCCCGCCGTCGCCGTCGAGGATGGCCACCCCGGCGGAGTCATAGCCGCGGTACTCCATTCGACGCAAAGCGTCCACAACGATCTCCAGCGCCTGTCGCTGGCCGACGTACCCGACGATTCCACACATAGCTCTCCAGGATACCTACCCCCCGCGCAGGGCCCGAATCGACGAGCGCGTGCCCCGCTTGGCCGCGGGCGGTCCGCCCATGAGCTTCTCGAGGTGGGTGCGGTCGTCGGCGTCGGGCTCCGCCGGGTCGATCGTGAGCACCTCCCCCAGCACCGCCTCCGGGTCGGTGAACGCCGCGTACCGGTCGTTGCCGCTCACGGTGGCCAGGAAGAAGCCGGTCAGCAGTGCGCGGACCGCGGCATGGGTGGCGCGGTCGGCGCCGTTGATGCCGATCAGCGACCGCAGCGTCCGGCGTTGGAGGAGTCCTCGGTCGGTCGCGCCGGGCACCGATCGCAGGGTCACCGGCCCGCCGAGCCCGCGGGCGAGCGGCAGCGGGTTGGCGTCGACGGTGTCGAGGGCGGTGTCGGCGGCGAGCACCATCGCCGGGGCCGTGACCGCCGCCGCGGCCGCGACGGCGACGTCGGTGGAGGGTGCCGGGAAGACGGCGGCCAACGCCTCGACGGCGATCGGCTCGGTCGACTCCAGCACGTCGGTGCCGGCCGCGAGGACCGCCGCCGACGCACCGAACCCGTGCCCGGCCAGTCCGCACCGCTGCGGGTCGACGGTGACCGACTCGGTCAGGCCCAGCCGGACGGCCGCCAAGCCGGTCAGTGCGGTGCGCAGCCCGGCGGCCAGCGCGGCATCGGAGGGCGCGAACCCGCGCTCGATGTCGGGGGCGGCCACCACGATGCCGTGACTGGCCAGGTGGAACAGCAGGTCGCGGTAGCGGCCGGCGTCGGCCATCCACGCGTGGGCGAAGGCCACCAACGGCAGCCCAGAACCCGCGTCCGGGGTGAACAGCCGACCCGGCACGCCGACGAACCCCAGGTCGCCGGCCAGCACCTTGTGCGGGCCCCGGCGCGCGAGCCGGACCATCAACTCCTCGGGCGGGAGCCGCTGCGGCTCCTTGCTCTTGCCAATCACGATCCGAGCTTAGGCCCTTCAACCGGCCCGGTGCAGCAGGCGCCGCGAACCCACACCGCCCGCCAGCGGACTCACCGCCCCGCCGGAGTCGGCGCCCCCCGCGCGGTGCTGCTCGGTCGGTTCGGTGCGGTGTGCGGCCGCGTCGATCGCGGCGAGGCAGTCCGCAGTCGCCTCCCGGATCCGGACGGCGGCATCACGGTGCCCCATTCAACGGCCACCGATGAGGACCAACTCGCCATCGAGACCGCCCAGCGCGCGATCGATCCGCGCGACCCCGTCGCGCGCCGCCGCCACCGCCCGCTCGCCCGGTCCCGCCTCGCCCGGTCCCGCCTCGACCTGGTCGATCCCCACCCCGTCGCCATCCTCACCGCCCTCGGGTACCGCGTCGACGAGGTCTTGGGCCACATCGCCGAGGACCTCGGCCAACCGGGCGCACACCGCCACCACCCCGTGCCACGCGGCTTCGGCCGCCTCGCAGATGCCGTCGAGAAGCTCGAGGTCGGCCCGCAACCGTTCGGGCAGTCCCGCGATACCGGACAGCGGATCATCCGGAGGCGTATCCAGCAGGCCGAGGTCCTGGGCGCGGGTGCGCGTCGCGACGGTCTGGGCCCACCGACCGTCCAGCGCGGCCCGCACGCCGTGCAGCACGGCGACGTCGGCGGCCAGCGCGTCGACGTCCACGCCGAGGGCGGCACTCATCGCAGCGCCGCCAGCCCCCGGTGACCCAGATCGGCGATCCGGCGGGCCGCGAAGCGGTCGGCGTCGGTGATCGTCGACGACCGCACTGCGAGACCGCGCGCCGCGGACCGCAACTCGTCGGCGCGCTCGGACAGGCGCACCGCGACCGCCTGCACCGCCGACCGGTACCCGCCCGATCCGCTGCCCCGCAGACCGTCGTAGCGACCCGCGAGCAGCAATGCCACATGCTCGTCGATGACTGCGGCCACCCGATGACAGTCCCCTGCCAGCCGGGCCGCCTCGACGGCATCGAGGCGGACCTCCCGCCGACTACTCAACTCCCTACCCATATTTCTTAGACGCACCGCGCGGCCGAACGGTTCCATCCGGTGTCGCGCCGTGCCCGTGTTCTAGCCTCGAGGAGTGGCAAACAAGATTCTGAACGGCCTGGCGCGCGGCTCACGCGGTCTGGTGGTGCGCACCGCGCTGCAGCGCGCCGTCAGCGTGCACGACCTCACCGACCGGCTCGCGCCGGTGGACCTGAGCGGGCAGCTCGTCCTCGTCACCGGAGCGTCGTCGGGGATCGGCGAATGCGCGGCCGGGCAACTCGCCGCACAGGGCGCGACGGTCATCCTCGTCGCGCGCGGCGCCGGCGACTTGGACCGCGTGGCCCGCGAGATCTCCGACGACGGTGGGACGGCCTTCACCGTCCCGGGCGACCTCGCCACCGAGCAGGGCGTCGGCGACGTCCTCGACGCCGTGCTGACCCGGCACGGCACCCCCGACATCATCGTCAACAACGCCGGGCGGTCCATCCGGCGCGATGTCGCCGATTCGACCGGGCGAATGCACGACTTCCAGCGCACCATGGCGGTCAACTACTTCGGCCCGGTGGGGCTGACGCTGGGGGTGCTCGACGAGTTCCTGCGCCGCGACAGCGGGCACTTCATCAACGTGTGCACCTGGGGGGTGACCAGCGGCGCGATGCCGAAGTTTGCTGCCTACGGCGCCTCCAAGGCCGCCCTCGCCACCTTCGGCCGGAGCCTGGCCGTGGAACTGAAGGGCACCGGCGTGGCCGTCACCAACGTTTGCTTCCCCCTCGTCGCCACACCGATGATCGCCCCGACCGCCGAGTACGCCAAGGCGCCAATGCTGTCCGCCGACGACGCCGGGGAGTGGATCGTGCACGCCGCTCGGCACCGGCCGTTGGAGATCATGCCGCGCTACGCGAAGGCGTTGCGGGGCATCACGGCGATCTCCGCATCGTGGTCCGACGGCATTCTCGCGCGCGGCGCTATGTGACGGCTCGCGCGGTGCGCGGCGTGAAGCAGAGCTGCCGGGTCGTCAGGCGCCGTAGGTCCAGCGGCCCCGCGCACACTGCATGGCCTTGCCGCGCGGGCTGCGGGCCGTCGTGTACTGCCCGGTGCATGCGGCGCCCGGCTTGCGCAGCTGCGGATCGACACCGTTGATCTTCACCCACCGGTGACCGCCCGACCCCATCTGCGCGCAGACCATGGTGCCGCGGGCAGTGCCGCGGATGTCGTTGGCCTGGGCGCGCCCGCACGGGCGACCCACGCCGGGCAGGGTGTTGCCGCCCTTTCGCAGCCGGGCGCGCTGACCGGGCTTGACCGCCGTGGGCTTCCCCCCGCGCTGCTTGTCGACGCGCTTGTGGGTGCCCGGCCGGTCGGCGCGGTGCTTGGTGCGCTGATCGACCGGGGCCGGGCCGAACGGATTCGTCCCGCGCGCCGCGTGCGACCCGAAGTCCAGGAATGCCGATCGTGCCGCCGGCACCGGCGCAGCCGCCGACCCGCCCCCGATCGCCGTCACGCCGGCGATGCCCAGTCCGAGAACGGCCGCAGCGGCCACAGCCACCCGGGTAGCACCCGACACTCTGCGTTTCTTGATCACACCAGTCACATTGGCAACAATAGGCAACTCTTCTCCCGCATGACCAGGCCAATCGATGCTTGAGTCCCAATCGAAACCACCGCGCAACCACGACGACTCCGCCCCGACCGCTCACGACACCCACCTGAGCCACCCGGGAACCTGAGCCGCCCGCCGGGCCGGCGTCGGCCAGTGCCTGGTTGAGCACGAACGCCGTCATCGGACGCGAACGCGTGAACGTGGAGGGACTGGTCACCCCCGCGCGGTCAGTTCCCCGCAGCCGCCACGACCTCGGCGATGCGGCTGGCGATACCGTGCGCTGCATCGGCGGTGGGTGCCTCGACCATCACGCGCACGAGCTGCTCGGTGCCCGACGGGCGCAGCAGCACGCGCCCCTGCCCGGCAAGCTCCGCCTCGGCGCTGCGCACGGCGTCGCACACGGCGTCGGTCCGGGCGACGGCGTGCTTGTCGGCGACGCGGACGTTGATCAACTCCTGCGGCAGGACGGTCATGATCGAGGTGAGGTCGGCCAGCGAGTCGCCGGTCGCGGCGAGCCGCTCCATCAGCAGCAGACCGGTCAGAATGCCGTCGCCGGTGGTGCCCGCGGCGGGCACGACGATGTGGCCGGACTGCTCGCCCCCGAGCGCATAGCCGCCTCGACGCAGCTCTTCGAGGACGTAGCGGTCGCCGACGGCGGTCGTGCGCAGCTCGATGCCGGCCTTCGTCATCGCCAGGTGCAGGCCGAGGTTGCTCATCACCGTCGCGACGAGGACGCCGTCGACCAGTTGTCCGCGGTCGGCCATCGCTGTGGCCAGCACCGCCATGATCATGTCGCCGTCGACGAGTTCGCCGCGGGCGTCGACGGCCAGGCAGCGATCGGCGTCGCCGTCGTGTGCCAACCCCAGGTCGGCGCCGTGCTCGAGCACCGCGGCCTGCAGCTTGCCCATGTGGGTGGACCCACAGCCGTCGTTGATGTTGAGCCCGTCGGGTTCGGCGTGGATGGGGATCACGGTGGCGCCGGCGGCCCGATAGGCCAGCGGGCCGAGCTCGGAAGCGGCGCCGTGCGCGCAGTCCACGACGACGGTCAGGCCCGACAGGTCCGTCGAGATCTGCTCGTCGAGATGGTCCAGGTAGCGCTGTGCCGCCTCGGGGGCGTCGACGAGGCGGCCGATCTCGGCACCGGTGGGACGGCCGACGGTCTCCACCGTCGCCATCGCCGCTTCGATGCGGTTCTCGACGGCGTCGGCGAGCTTGTGCCCGCCGGGACCGAAGATCTTGATGCCGTTGTCGGGCATCGGGTTGTGCGACGCGGAGATCATCACGCCGAAGGTGGCGTCGTGCTCCGCGGTCAGGAAGGCGACCGCCGGGGTCGGCACGATGCCGACCCGGATCGCGTCCACCCCGTGGGCGGCGAGGCCGGCGCACACCGCGGCCTCCAAGAACTCACCGGACGCGCGCGGATCGCGCCCCACGACCGCGGTGGGCCGGGAGGCGGTCGAACCGGGCTCGACCTGGTGCAACACTTCCGCGGTGGCCGCGGCCAGGCGCAACGCGAGCTCGGCAGTGAGCTCGGCGTTGGCCCGGCCGCGGACGCCGTCGGTTCCGAACAAACGGGACACGCGGTCAGCGCTTGCTGTACTGCGATGCCTTGCGGGCCTTCTTCAGGCCGTACTTCTTGCGCTCGACGGCACGCGGGTCGCGGGTGAGGAAGCCGGCCTTCTTCAGCGCCGGACGGTCCTCGGGGCTGACCTCGATCAGCGCGCGGGCGATGGCCAGGCGCAGCGCGCCGGCCTGGCCCGACGGGCCGCCGCCGTGCAGGCGGGCGTGGATGTCGAAGGACTCGGTGCGCTCGACGGTCACCAGCGGCGACTTGACGAGCTGCTGGTGCACCTTGTTCGGGAAGTAGGTCTCCAGGTCGCGTCCGCCGTTGAGGTGGAACTGGCCGGTGCCGGGCACCAGGCGCACGCGCACGACGGCCTCCTTGCGGCGGCCGACAGTCTGGATCGGGTGGTCGATGACCACCGGGGCGCGCTCCACCGGGGCCGCGGCGGGGGCCTCGGACTCGGTCGTGTAGTCGTCGCTGGCGATCTCGACAGCCTCGGCGTCGACCTCGAAGTTCTCTTCAGTCACGTTCTCGTCGCTCACTGGGCCACCTGCTTGATCTCGAAGGGGACGGGGCTTTGCGCCGCGTGCGGATGGTTCGGGCCGGCGTAGACCTTGAGCTTGGAGCCCATGGCGCGACCGAGCTTGTTCTTCGGCAGCATGCCCTGGATGGCCTGCTCGACGACGCGCTCGGGCTTGGTGGCCAGCAGATCGCCGATCGCCTGGGACTTGAGGCCGCCCGGGTGCCCGGAGTGGCGGTGCTTGAGCTTGCCGGTGGCCTTGTTGCCGGTGAGGGCGACCTTGTCGGCGTTGATGACGATGACGAAGTCTCCGCCGTCCATGTGCGGGGCGTAGGTCGGCTTGTGCTTGCCGCGCAGGAGCGTAGCGCTCTGCACGGCGAGGCGGCCGAGCACCACGTCGGTGGCGTCGATGACGTACCACGCACGCGTGATGTCACCGGCCTTCGGGCTGTAGGTAGACACGGTTGATCCTCAACTCTTTGTCGTGACTGCTGGTCGGAGTGCCGCAGCGGAGTCTTCCCGGCGACCAGGTGGGACCCGAGAGCTCTGCCTATCGGCGCACCATGGGCACGCCGATGCCGCAGCACCAGCGGACCAGAATACGGCAACGCCCTGATCAGGGTCAAAATGCCCGCCCAACACCCCCGGCCCGACGGCACCCGGGCGCTACTGTCGGGGGATGAGCGCAACGCAGCAGTGGACCGTGGGCCCCGACGACGGCGACCTGGTCCTCACCACCGACAAGACCGGCCCCGCCGCGCGGACCGGGCACCGGCTGACCATCGGGTTCACCGACTGGACCGGCACGGTCACCGTCGACGACACCCCCGCACCGCAGGAGGTGTCGGTGCGGATCGTCCTCGATTCCTTGGAGGTGCGCAGCGGCGAGGGCGGGCTCACCCCGATGACCGGCGCGGAGCGCGCGATGGCCCGATCCAATGCGCTCAAGTCGCTCAAGGCGTCGAAGTTCCCCGAGATCACATTCACCGCGTCGACGATCACGCCGACGGCGGGCGGCTATCGCCTCGACGGCGAACTCACCGTCGCCGGCACGACGGTCCCGCACATCGTCGAGGTTCAGGTCGCCGACTCCGGTGCCGGGTGGGATCTGCGCGCCGACACCACCGTGAGCCACAAGGCCGTGGGGCTGAAGCCCTACACACTGGCCATGGGTGCGTTGAAGGTCGCCGACGAGGTGGGCGTGCAGTTCCACGCCGCGCTGGCCAAACCCTGAGTCGACCAAGCCCTGAGTCGACCAAGCCTGAGTCGACGGGAACCAGCCACGGGTTGCGCTACTCCCCCGCGCTCGCGACGGCGCGACGGCACGCATTCTCCAGCCCGGGCCCTCCGGCGTCCTGGCAGCCGACGCTGAACTGGCGCAGGCCCCCGCGCGGGAGGCCCACGATCCGGACGTACCACCGGATCGGCGCCCCGGAGTCGGGCGTCTCCCGATAGGCCGTCACCGTTCGCCCGGCAAACACTGCGCGGGCGGCGAACTCGCCGACCGCGTCGTCGCCGCGCTGCCGGATCCGCTGCGCGAGGCTGGCAGCGACGGACTCCGGGGTGGCCCCGGCCCGCAGCGGGCTCACCGCCACGATGATCCTGCTGCCGGTCGCCGGGTCGACCAGGACGGCGCGCGGCGCCGGCTCCCCGGCCAGTTCGGTGCGCCGCCACTGCCCCGGCACTTCGACCCGGACACCGCCGACCGCCACCCGCGCAGTCTGGGCCGAGCGGTCCGTCGACCACAGCACCGCACCACCGACGGCCGCCACCAGACCCGCCGCCGCGACCACTGCCGGCCAGCGCCGCACCGGCCGCGGGGCGCAGTCCGCCATCGCCGGGGACACCGGTGGCAGCGGCCGGTGTGCCCCGAACCGCCCGAGCAGCACCGGGTCGACGGCGAGGAGTCGAGCCGGCCCGACTGCCGCGGACACTGCGCGCAGGGCGGCGCGCCCGTGTGCGGGCGGGGCGTCGACGACGACCAGGTCGACCCCGGCCGCGAGTGCGGGCAGGTCGGCGGCGACCGTCGCCGCCGACCCCGCCAGGACCGGCTCCGCCGCCACCGCGGCCGCACCGGCCACCCGGTGCACCGCCCATTCACGGCCGTCGGTGCCGACCACCAGCAGCACCGCGACCGACGCATCGGCGTGACTGCGCGCGATCGCCAGCGGTCGACTCACGGCTCGCCCGCAACGTGGATGACCTCGCTGCCGGTGCGGGTGACGAACTCGCCGCGCCCCGGGATCCGCCGGCTCATCCGGGTCTGTCCGACGATGTAGCCCTCGTCGCGGTCCCCGCTCATCAGCAGCGTGTCGGTGGACAGGTCGCGCAAGCGGGCGATGACCGGGTCGAACAGCGCCCGCGACACCCCGCCGGATCGGCGCGCCAGGATCAGGTGGAAGCCGATGTCGCGGGCGGTGGAGAGCAGGTCGAGCAGCACCAGCAGCGGGTTGCCGGTGCTGGCGGCCACCATGTCGTAGTCGTCGACGAGCAGGTAGATATCCGGACCGCTCCACCAGTCCCGCTCGGGGAGCCGGGCGGGGGTCACGTCCGGCGGCGGCAGCCGCTGCTCGAGCAGCGTCGCGAGTTCGGTCATCATCGGGCCCGCCGACGACGCCGAAGTGGCATACCCGGCGCGGTGGGCGTCGGGCACGGCCCCCAGCAGGGTGCGCCGGTAGTCGACGACGACCAGCTTCAGCTCCGTCGGATCCGCGCCGGCGACCAGACCCGACGCCAGTGTCCGCAACACCGTGGTCTTGCCGTGCTCGACGTCGGCGAAGACCATCAGGTGCGACCGGGCGGAGAAGTCGAGCAGGATCGGCGCGAGATCGGCTTCACCGACCCCGATCGGCACCACCCCGGCCGGCAGGACTGCGCCCGCGGCGCCGAGGTGCTCGCGCAGCAGTGCCAGGGGCAGGTGCGCCGGCAGCAGCGGCACCGGCGGGGCACACAGGTCGGGGTAGCGGTGCCCGACCGCCGCCACGAGGTCGGCGAGCCCGGTATCGGCATCCAGGGCGGGCGTTGCGACGAGCAGGTGCAACCCGTCGGCGGTGATCCCCCGGCCCGGCCGGTTGACCGGGACCGATTCCGCGTCCCGCCGGCTCATCTCCGAGTCCAAGGGGTCCCCGAGGCGCAGTTCGAGCCGGGTGCCGAGCAGGTCGCGCAGCGCCGGGTGGATCTGCGCCCACCGTGTGGCCGAGACAAGGACGTGTACGCCGTAGGACAGCCCGGCGAGCGCGATCGCCGCCAACTCGTCCTCGAGTTCCTCGAACTCGTCGCGCAGCACGCCCATCCCGTCGATGACGAGGAAGACGTCGCCGTGCGGGTCGGCCGCAGGTGCCCCGTCCGGGTCAGGCACACCAGTACCCTCACGGCGCTGCCGGTAGTCGCGCATCGACTCGATGCCGAGTCTGGCGAATGCCTCCTCGCGCCGGTTGACGATGCCGCGCACCTCGGCGAAGGTGCGCCGGATGCGCTCGGCGTCGGCGCGCGTGGCCACCGACCCGACGTGCGGGAGTCCGGCCAGTCCGACCAGTCCCCCGCCACCGAAGTCCAGACAGTAGAACTGCATCTGGGCCGGCGTGTGGGTCAGTGCGGCCGCGCTGATGAGAGTGCGCAGCGCCGTCGACTTGCCCGCCTGTGGCCCGCCGACGACCGCCGCATTGCCGGCGGCTCCGGACAGGTCGATGACGAGGGGTTCGCGGCGCTGGTCGTAGGGCCGGTCGACGATGCCGACCGGTAGGCGCAGCGCCCCGGTGATCCCGGGCATCTGCGCGGGCAGCGGATCGATGAGCGCCCCGATTGGGGGCGAGTCGCCCAGCGGTGGCAGCCACACCTCGTGCGCGGGTGATCCGTGTCCGGCCATCCGCTCCACGAGCACTTCCAGCACCGACGGCCCCGAGCGTCGGGATGGCCGTGGGGCCGGCGCATCCGGATCACCTGCCGCGTTCTCTGGGTCATCGGGCGCGGCGGGGGACGGCGCGGTGCCGGCGGCGGCGACGGCGGCGCGAAAGTCGAGCACCCACCCCGTGCGGGGGGCCGCGGCCGGTTGCTGCACCACCGGTGCCCCCGCACTGTCATCGTCGAGGAACGGGCCCGACACGTAGCAGGTGTTGAACCGGCGCGGGGCGGCCGAATCGCATTTGAGATAGGCCGAGCCGGGAACACTCGGCAGATGATAAGCATCGGGGACGCCGAGCACCGATCGGGATTCGTTGGCCGAAAAGGTCTTCAATCCGATCCGGTAGGACAGGTGTGAATCCAGGCCGCGCAGCTTGCCCTCCTCCAGCCGCTGCGAGGCCAGCAACAGGTGGATGTGCAACGAGCGGCCGAGCCGCCCGATCGCGACGAACAGCTCGGCGAAATCCGGCTTCTGGGCGAGCAATTCGGAGAACTCGTCGACGACGATGAACAGCGCCGGCAGCGGTGGCAGCGCGGCCCCGTCGGCCCGGGCGTGCTCGTACTCGGTGACGTTGGCGAAGTTCCCGGCGGCCCGCAGCAGTTCTTGGCGCCGGTTCAGCTCGCCGCGCAGCGCGTCGCCCATCCGGTCCACCAGGGACAGCTCCTGCTCGAGGTTCGTGATGACCGCCGCGACATGGCGGCTCCGCTCCAGGCCGAGGAAGGTCGCGCCGCCCTTGAAGTCGACGAGGACCAGGTTCAACTCGTCGGGCGAGTGGGTCGCCAACAGGGCCAGCACCAGGGTGCGCAACAGTTCTGACTTAGCAGAGCATGGATAGTGACTACGACCTGGCGAAAGCCTTGACACGCTGCAAAAGCAGGGCATTTGCGCAGGTGACTGCCGGAATCGGGGTGTGCCTTAAGACGGCGCTATGGCCTGAGGCCGCAACGGTTGAGCAGTTCCAGAGTCACACTCGGGCGCGGACGAGGACTGCGACGTCGGCGCCGCACGTCCGCATCGCCGCAATATTGCGGACAGACCCGACGACAAGGCGTGGCGGCAGCTGTCCCTCGAAGAGATCTATCCGAGGACCTGCAATGCCCCCAAGAGCAAGTTCGATGACGTCCTCCAGGCGTGGCTGGATGCCGAGCTGAAGTCGAGCCGAGATCGCAGTACTGATCGTGCCGTCGGCGCGAAGCCAAGAGCGCCCCACCACTTCGCCCGAAGGGCCGCAATGGTACTGGGATGATGGGCGCTTACGACCTGCCGAGGAGGGCCGCAGGAGTGAGGTGCGCGGGCACCGGATCCAACTGCCCCATGCACGCGCTCCGGCAGAAGCAGATTCCCAATCACCAACTGGCCAAATACGACTTCAACGCCGAGTCGATGGAGTCGATTAGGGCGGCGTTCTCGTCGGTCTCGCTCATCCAACGCCGAAAGCCGAACTCGACCACCGCCAAGAGGCTGCAGACCGTGGTCCCCGGTGTCCAGTCCTGCTCGGGGTCACGACCCATGCGTTCGGCCGCGAGGTCGATTAGCACTTGCCGGTCAGCTTCGGTGATCAAGGCAACCCGATCAAGGATTCCGGGTACGGCACGGATTACCGCACGCCAGCGCAAGTGAAGCTCCGGGTCAATCTGGGAGGTCTGTGTGCGGATCGCCTCGACGAGTCCGGCGGTGACACCAGATTCGGAACACTCGGCGAACAGCGCGACAATACCGGCGCTACTCGACCGTAGCGGCCGCAGCAGTAGGTCGTCCTTGCTCGGGACGTGCCGGAAGTACGTGCTCGGTGAGATGCCGGCCGCGGCGGCGATGTCCTCGGTTGTCACCCGCTCGTAGCCGTGTTCCGCGAAAAGCCGCAGGGCGGCGGCGTCGATGTCGCCGCGCACCCGGAGCCGCTGTTTGGTCCTGAGCGAGGAAGACATGAAATCATCCAACCCGGTAGCAGAGAAACTCGCAACCTGATAGAAACTGTCATCATGAGTGAATATGTCAATAATGACGTGGACGTCGTGGTGGTGGGAACCGGCGCCGGAGGAATGTCCACCGCCATCAGCGCGGCCGGACATGGACTATCGGTCTGTCTCCTGGAGAAATCCGGCACCTGGGGAGGTTCGACGGCACGCTCCGGAGGCGGCGTGTGGATCCCTGGCAACGACATCCTCCGCGCCGAAGCACCCGCCGACCACCTCGAAGATGCGCGCCGGTACCTACACGCCATCGTGGGCGAGGACGCATCGCCCGAGCGCATCGACGCCTACATCGACCGCGGCCCAGAGGCACTGCGGTTCCTCAGTGACCGGTCCGAGCTCGACTTGCACTGGGTACCCGGGTACAGCGACTACCTCCCCGAACAACCTGGCGGCCAGGCGTCCGGGAGATCGGTGGAGCCGCGCCCCTTCGACCTCCGCCGCCTGGGCGAGGACGCAGCGACCCTAACGCCTTTCTATGCGAAGACGCCGGCCAACGTAGTTGTCCTGCAAGAGGACTACCGGTGGCTCAGCACCGGCCTTCGCACGTGGCGCGGACCCTGGCACATGCTGCGAGTGGCCACCCGCACCGCTGTCGCCCGGGCCCGAGGGCAACGCTTGGTGGGCCTGGGAAACGCGCTCGCCGGGTCACTGATGCTGGGCGTGCGCCGGGCGGGCGTGCCGGTGATGCTCGATACCGCCGTCGTTGAGCTGACCACCGAGGGTAATCGCGTGACTGGCGTGGTGACCGCGGACGGCACCCAGATCACGGCGCGCCGCGGAGTGGTACTGGCCTGCGGAGGATTCGACCACAACGAGGAGATGCGCCGCCAATATCAGCGAGAGCCCGCGAGCGCGGCACTGTCGCTCGGGGCCACCGGCAACACCGGCGACGGAATCCTGGCCGCCCAACGTCTGGGAGCCGGCACGGCCCTGATGGACGACGCCTGGTGGGCGCCCTCCATTCCGCTCCCGAGCCAGCCATGGTTCGCGCTCGCGGAACGGTCCCTACCGCGCAGCCTGATGGTCAACGACCGCGGCCAGCGATTCATGAACGAGTCACTGCCGTACGTCGAGGCGACCCACGCAATGTTCGGAGGGGTCCGGGGCGCCGGTGACGGGCCAGCGGAGAACCTGCCGGCCTGGCTGCTCTTCGACCAGGGCTACCGGGACCGATACATGTTCGCCGGCAGGCCCGCGCGTACGCCACTTCCGCAATCATGGTTCGACACAGGAGCATTGATTCGAGCCGACTCGATCAGCGCACTAGCAACGGCAATCGGGCTCGAACCGCACACACTGGACCACACCGTCACCCGCTT